>Ga0307428_1001214_pt1 | contig 13440 bp, 11 predicted proteins | sample SalMarWE160240MG_FD_202161 | JGI IMG/M metagenome (GOLD analysis project Ga0307428, IMG submission 202161) | Salt marsh sediment microbial communities from the Plum Island Ecosystem LTER, Massachusetts, United States - WE1603-240 | ecosystem: Environmental > Aquatic > Marine > Intertidal zone >...
GTTGTGACGGCGGAACAGCGCGTTGTCGTCGAACGACATCTTGGCGTCGAGCGCGAGCACGCGGTCGTCCTTGGTCACCACCAGCGGATTGATCTCAAGCATGGTGGCGTCGCAATCGCGGAAGGCGCGATAAGCGTTCATGATCGTGGTCACGGCGCGCTGCACCTGCTTGATGTTGAGGCCGAGCTGGAACGCGAGCTGGCGCGCCTGGAAGGCCTGAAGGCCGACCGCGGGCTCGACCAGAACCTGGAGGATGGCCTCGGGCTCGGTGCGCGCCACCTCCTCGATCTCCATACCGCCGCGCTTCGAGGCGATGACGCGGATGCGCTCGGCCTTACGGTCGAGCACGTAGCCGAGATAGAGCTCGCGCTCGAACGGCTCCGCGACCTCGATATAGACGCGCTGCACCGGCTTGCCCTCCGGCCCGGTCTGGATGGTGACCAGCCGCTTGCCGAGCAGGTCCGACGCCGCCTCGCGCACATCGTGGTAGGTCTTGCACAGCTTGATGCCGCCGGCCTTGCCGCGGGCGCCGGCATGGATCTGCGCCTTGACCGCCCAGTTCCAGCCGCCGAGCTCGGTGGCGGCATAGACGGCCTGGTCGGGGCTGAAGGCGACGGCGCCTTTCGGCACCGGTACGCCGAATTGAGCGAGCAATTCCTTCGCTTGATACTCGTGAACGTCCAATTTCTCCTCCCTGATCGACTCTTGACCGGTCCTGGGATGCGAGCCTTTTAGCTCAGCTTGCCCTTGACCAGCTCATATGCATCCTCGGTTGCCTTCTCCGCTCCCGACAGAAGCGTCTCCAATTCCCTCAGCTTAGCGTCCGCAAAGCTCTTGTCAGTTATCATTTTCGCGTTGGTGTAGACATTTAGCGCCGCGCTTCGCAGTGCAGCATAAGCCGCGAGCACGCCGACACCGGCGTCGGAGATGACGTTGAGGTTACCCTTGGCAGACGCCTTCGCGGCAAGGTCGATGACCTCGCGCGCGGCGTGGCAGCAGCGAAGGGGCACGTCGGTGGCGAGCTTGAGCGCCTCCTGGATCGCGGCGCTCCGCTTCTCCTTGTCGGCGTCGGTCTCCTTCGGCATGCCATAGGCGCCCATCACCGCGTCGAACGCCTGCACGTCGTCCTCGATCATGCCGGTGAGGCGATGCCGCAGCGCCTCAGCCTCGGTGAGCACCGCCTTCATCTCCTCCTCGACCTCGGCGTATTTCTTCTTGCCGATGGTGAGATGGCAGACCATGGCGACCAGCGCCGCACCCATGGCGCCGATGATCGCCGCGGCGCTGCCACCGCCAGGCGTGGCGGCGCTGCTCGCAAGGTCGTCGAGGAATTTGTCGATGGCGCTCTGCTTGATCATCGCTCGTCTCAAGCCATCTCTTTCGCGAGCTTGTAGATCTCCTCGGCGTCGAACACGCCCTCGGAGCTCTCGAACAGCTGCTTGATGCAGGCGCGGTGCAGTTTGAGCTTCAGCCCCCCGATGCCGAGGGCGCCAAAGGCGAGCTTGCCGTCATAGTCCTTGCCCTTGTCGGTGGCCGCGATGCCTTCGATGCCGAGCGGCGGCTGCGCGTTGACGTCGGCGAGCAGCTCGATATTGGGATTGTCCTTCCAGGCCGACGCGGGCAGAAGCTGCACGCCGATGGCGCCGGCCGAATAGACGATGTTGGCGTCCTTGACCGCCGCGGCGCGCTCCTCGTCGGTGCCGCCGGCGACGCCTCTGACCTTGACGCCAAAGCGCTGCTCGATGGCCTTGGCGGCCTCCTCGGCGCGCTCCTTGGTGCGGGAGGTGATGGTGACGTCGGCGCCTTCCATACCGAGAAAGGCCGCGGCCCGCATGCCGACGGGACCCGTGCCCGCGAGCACCACGGCCTTCTTGCCCTTCAGCTTCTTGGCCTTGGCCAAGAGCGCGACACCGGCTGCCGCGGTGGTGTTGGAGCCGTTCGAATCGAGCATCACCGAGACGCGGAACGGGCCGAAGAAGTGCTTCTTGATCTTCTCGAACAGGGCCTCCCCTTTGCCCATGTTTCCGCCGCCGACGAAGATCGCGGTGTTCTGCTTGTCCTTGCCGCCGCGGGTAAAGATGGTGCCGTCGACCAGCGCCCCGACAGTGTCCGGCGTCACATTGGCGTAGCCGGTGACGCGGTCGGCACCGCCGTCATAGGCGACCACGGTGTCGAACACGCTCGGATAAGGATCGGTGTCGAACAAGAACAACAGCTTCTTCATGGTTCGTCCCTCTACTCGACGACGTTCTGCGGCTTGCCGCCCACGAACGCCTCGATGTTGTCGATGAGCTGGTCGGCCAGGATCTGCATCGCCTCCCGGCTCGCCCAGGCGACGTGCGGCGTGAGGACGAAATTCGGCAGCCTGAGATCGAGGAGGATATTGCCTTCCTTCGGCGGCTCCTTGGTGAGCACGTCGAATCCGGCGCCGGCGATGGTGCCGTTCTGAAGCGCCTCGGCGAGCGCCGCCTCGTCGACCAGGCCGCCCCGCGCGGTGTTGATCAGGATCGCGGTCGGCTTCATCATCTTGAACTGCTTCGCCCCGATCATGTTCTTGGTCTCTGGCGTCAGCGGCATATGCAGAGTGATGACATCGCTCTCCTTGAGCACGGTGTCGAGATCGACCAGCCCGGGCTGCGGAAACACGTCGAAGGGCAGGATCTTCATGCCGAGACATTCGGCACGCTTGGCCACCGCCTTGCCGATGGCGCCGTAGCCGATGACGCCGAGCGTCGATCCGGCGATGTCGCGGATCGGGTGGTCGAAGAAGCAGAATTGGTCGACCTCGGCCCACCTGCCATTCTGCACGTCCTCGACATAGGCGAAGAGATTGCGGCGAAGCGCAAACATCAGCGCGATGACATGCTCTGGCACGGTGTTGAAGGCGTAGTTGCGGATGTTGACGACGGTGACGCCGTGTTCCTTGCAATAGGCCTTGTCGACGACGTCTGTGCCGGTGGCCGCAACCGCGATCAGCTTGAGCTTCGGCAGCTGCTTCAGCACGTCTGCGCGCATCGGCACCTTGTTGATGATGGCGATGCTCGCGTCCTTGAGGCGATCGACGATCTCCTCGGGCGTCCACGTCGACTGGTACTCTTTATAGTTATGCGGGAAGTTCGGCCGCCGGACGTCGGCGCCGACGGATTCCCGATCAAGAAACACGATCTCGTGCTGCACTCGACAACCCCCTAGACCTCAACGCCACCAAATCCACGCCGCGCCCTCGAAGGAGCCCGCGACAATGACCTCAATCTCACCGCCGCCGACGCCGAACCGGCGAACAGTGGCGCGCACACCGAAAGCTTCGGTGAAACTGGCCTCCAACCGCCGCTGATGCCGGCGCGCACCAGCTATTCGGCGGCAACCTGCCTGAGCTCGGCGCCACCAGGGAAATGAGCCTGGGCCGCGGCGACGCCGCCGCCAAGCTCGACCTCGATGCCAATATCGCGCATCGCCATCTCGGCGCCAGCAATGGCACCGAGCAGCATCAGCTCGTTCAGATCACCGAGGTGACCGATGCGGAACAGCTTACCCGCAACCTGTGACAGGCCGGCGCCAAGCGCGAGGTTGTAGCGTTGATAGGCGGCGGCGATGACATCGGCGCCGTTGAAGCCAGGCGGCACCATGATCGCGCTCACCGTATCGGAATGCCACTTCGGCTCCTTGGCGCAGAGCTTGAGGCCCCAAGCCCTGACCGCGGCGCGGGCACCGCCGGCAAGCCGATGATGGCGGGCGAACACGTTCTCCAGCCCTTCTTCATCGAGAACATCGAGCGCCTCGCGGAGCCCGTGCAGCAGCGTCACCGCCGGCGTGTAGGGGAAGTAGCCGCTGGGATTGGTCGCCATGTGACCGGTGAAATCGAAATAGGCGCGGCGGCAATTGCCGTCCTTCATCGCCGCGAGCGCCTTTTTGCTGCCGCAGGCGATGCCAAGGCCAGCGGGAAGCATCAGCCCCTTCTGCGAGCCGGTGATGGCCACGTCGACGCCCCACTCATCCATGCGGAAATCGAGGCTCGCGATCGAGCTCACACCATCGACATAGAGCATCGCCGGATGGCCGGCGGCATCGATGGCGCGGCGCACCGCGGCGACGTCGCTGGTGACGCCGGTCGCGGTCTCGTTGTGGACCACCATAACGCCCTTGATCTCGTGGGTCTTGTCGGCGCGGAGCGCCTCCTCGATGCGCTCGGGGTTCGCGCCGGTGCCCCACTCCTCGTCTTGGACGATGACCTCAAGCCCGTGACGGCGGGCGAGCTCGATCCAGAGATGGCTAAATTGGCCGAACCGCGAGGCGAGCAGCTTGTCGCCGGGCGCGCGGGTATTGGTGAGGGCCGCTTCCCAGGCGCCCGTGCCGCTCGACGGGAAGATGAAAACCTGCCCCTCTTCGGTCTTGAACACCGCCTTCAGGCGCTCATAGAGCGGCCGCGTCAGCTTGGGAAAATCCGGGGACCTGTGGTCCTCCATGGCGACGTGCATGGCGCGCAAGATGCGATCGGGCACGTTGGTCGGACCCGGCACGAACAAGAAGTTACGCCCCGGCTTTCTCGCTCCCGACATACACGTTTCCTCCGAAAATAGGGGGGTGCCTCATTTTTAGGCCTTAGACTTAAGGCCTAGGCGGGACATGGTGGTAGCGCCCGCCTGCGCTGCTGGCAACCCCTTTGCTTGGCTAGAACAGGCCGCTGATGCGGCCGTCGGGGGCGAGCTCGATGGCATTGGCTGCCGGAACCTTGGGCAGTCCCGGCATGGTCATGATGTCCCCGCAGATCACCACCACGAACTCCGCGCCGGCCGAGAGTCGGACCTCCCTGATGGGGATGACGAAGTCGCTTGGCGCGCCCTTGGCGTCGGGACTGGTGGAAAAGCTGTATTGGGTCTTGGCCACGCAGATCGGGAACTTGCCGAAGCCGTCCTTCTCCAGCTCGGCGAAGCGGTCGCGCACGCTCTTGTCGGCGGTGATGTCGTCCGCGCCATAGATCTCCTGGGCGATGGTCCGCGTCTTGTCCCACAGCGACATGTCGTCGGGATAGAGCGGATGGAAGTCGCTCGGCTTGGTCTCGATAGTGCGGACCACGGCCTTGGCGAGATCCTCGGCGCCGGCGCCGCCTTGCGCCCAGTGATCGGCAAGGATGCATTCGACGCTGATCGCGGCGCAAAGGCGCTCAAGCAGCGCCAACTCGGCCTCGGTGTCGGTGGAGAAGCGATTGAGAGACACGATCACCGGCAAGTCGTAGCGCCGGAGATTCTGGACGTGGCGCTCGAGATTGGCGAAGCCCTTCTCCAGCGCCTGGAGATTCTCCTTCTTGAGATCCTCCTTGGCGACGCCGCCATGCATCTTCAGGGCGCGGATGGTGGCGACGAGCACGGCGCAGTCCGGCTTCAGGCCGGCTTTGCGGCATTTGATGTCGAAGAATTTCTCGGCGCCGAGATCAGCGCCGAAGCCCGCCTCGGTGACGACGTAGTCGGCAAGCTTGAGCGCGGCCTTCGTGGCGATCACCGAGTTGCAGCCATGGGCGATATTGGCGAACGGGCCGCCATGGATGAAGGCCGGATTGTTCTCGAGCGTCTGCACCAGGTTCGGCGCCAGCGCATCCTTGAGCAGCGCCGCCATGGGGCCGGCAGCAGAGAGCTCGCTCGCCTTCACCGGTTTCTTGTCTCGCGTCTGCCCAATCTGGATGTTGCCAAGCCGGCGCTGCAAATCCGCAAGATCCGAGGCCAGGCAGAAAATGGCCATCACCTCGCTCGCCACGGTAATGTCGAACCCTGCTTCGCGCGGGAAGCCGTTGGCCGCCCCGCCGAGAGAAGTGACGATCTGGCGGAGCGCGCGGTCATTCATGTCGACGGCGCGGCGCCAAGTGATGCGGCGGGTGTCGATGTCGAGCTTGTTGCCCCAATAGACGTGATTGTCGATCAGCGCCGCGAGCAGATTGTTGGCGGCGCCGACGGCGTGAAAATCGCCGGTGAAATGGAGATTGATGTCCTCCATCGGCACGACTTGCGCGTAGCCGCCACCGGCAGCGCCGCCCTTCACGCCGAAGCAGGGCCCGAGGCTCGGCTCCCGGATGCAAATGACGGTTTTCTTGCCGAGCATGTTGAGCGCATCGCCAAGGCCGACCGTGGTGGTGGTCTTGCCCTCTCCCGCCGGCGTCGGCGTGATCGCGGTAACGAGGATCAGCTTGCCATCGGGCTGGTCGGCAAGAGAGGCGATGTAGTCAAGCGAGATCTTCGCCTTGTAGTGGCCGTAAGGCAGCACGTATTCGGAGGGAATATCGAGCTTCTCGGCTGCGACCTCGATGATCGGCCGCATGACCGCAGCTTGCGAGATCTCGATGTCGGATTTCGGCTTCCGGTGTTGTTCATCTGAGCGCCGGCTTTTCTCGGCGCTTTCACGCGGCTGGACTGACATATAGCGCTTTCCCTGGGACTTTGCGGCGACGTTGCCACTGGAATAGGCAGGGTAATTCATTCGCTTGCCATCTTGCAATCGCCTGTGCACGTTCAGCGGTCACAGGGAGACCGAAATGACGCCAGTCGAATTGCTTAAGGCCATGTTCCAGGCAGCGGTTGAGGCCGCGCTGCCGTCGATCTGCGTGCCTGCGCATCTGCCGCCGCGGCCCAAAGGGCGCACCGTCATCATCGGCGCCGGCAAAGCGTCCGGCGCCATGGCTAAGGCGCTGGAGGACAGTTGGGACGGACCGCTCGATGGCCTCGTCGTCACCCGCTACGGCTATCGCGTGCCGACCGAGCGGCTCGAAGTGGTCGAGGCCGCGCATCCCGTTCCCGACGCCGCCGGCCGCGACGCCGCGCGGCGCATCGTCGAATTGGTCCAGAGTCTCACCAAGGACGATCTCGTGCTCTGTCTGATCTCGGGCGGCGGCTCGGCGCTGCTCGCGCTCCCCGCCAATGGCATCACGCTGGAAGACAAACAGGCGGTGAACAAGGCGCTGCTCAAGTCGGGCGCCACCATCAGCGAGATGAACACCGTGCGGAAGCATCTCTCGGCGATCAAGGGCGGCCGGCTCGCCGCAGCAGCGTCGCCGGCAAAGGTGGTGGCGCTGATGATCTCCGACGTTCCCGGCGACGATCCCTCGATCATCGCCTCTGGGCCAACGGTGCCCGATCCTTCCACCAACAAGGACGCGCTCGGCATCATCGCCAAGTACCAGATCGAGGTGCCGGAGAGCGTGCGCCGCGTGCTCGAAACCGGAGACGAGACCCCGAAGCCCGGCGACCCGCGCCTTGCTTCGGTCGAGAACATCATGATCGCGACGCCGCAAGCCTCGCTCGAAGCCGCAGCCGCGGTGGCGCGGAAGGCCGGCGTCAAGCCGGTGATCCTCGGCGATAGCATCGAAGGCGAATCCCGCGACGTCGCGCTCGTCCATGCGGGCATCGCCCGCCAATGCGCGCTCCGCGGCCAGCCGGAAGTGCCGCCTTGCGTTTTGATCTCAGGCGGCGAGACCACCATCACGCTGAAAGGCAAGGGCAAGGGCGGACGCAATACCGAGTTCCTGCTCGCGCTCGCCATCGCGCTCGACGGCATGCCGGGCATCTATGCGCTGGCCGGCGATACCGACGGCGTCGACGGCTCGGAGGACAATGCCGGGGCGATCATCACGCCGGAGACGCTGAAGCGCGCCGAGGCCGCCGGGCTGAACGCCAAGGCGATGCTCGCCGACAACGACCCTTGGACGTTCTTCAAAGGGATCGGGGATTTGCTGATGACCGGCCCGACGCTCACCAACGTCAACGACTTCCGCGCCATTCTGATCGAGAAGCAGCCCTGACACCACACGCTCCCCATCGGCGGCTGGGCCGCGATGAGACGTCAGTGCGGCTTCTGCTTCGGGTAGAGCCAGGCGTACAAGAAGCCCGTCACGATCGGCGCCGCAACATACATCGTGAGCCCGGTAACGCACGCGGTGAGCACTGCCGCCAGCACGAGACTTGGCAACTCGAGCAACTCGGGGAAGCGCTTCAAGGCCTGATGCAGCGCGACACTCACCGGAAACATGCCGAGGAACATCACGACCGTCATCTTGAAGCGCGTAGGCATCATCTTGCCTTGGCCGTGGGACGCCAACCGAAACCAGGTTTCGATGCCCGGCAACACCCGCGATCTCGGCGCGCGGGCCGCAACTTGCTTGCAACGTGTCATCAGCCGCTCATGGTCGGCGCCCGGCTTCCCAGCGCTGCAATTTGGCCACGTCGTCGAATTGAAGGGCGACGCGAAAGCAAGATCGGTGTGGCGGGCTTGGCCGGAACAGGCCAAGTCCAAGAAAGCCTTCGCTCGCCTCCACCGACGCCATCCAGTCGTCGATCGCCATTTCAAGAGCGCGGGCGGCACCCGGTTTTGGTTCGAATTCGAGGAATTGGGTCGCGCCCTTATCCCTGGGAGTGCCGCGATGCTTCATGACGTTTCCTCTAGCGCCCCGGGGCGATCAGACAGGCTCCTACACACCCGAGAAGGGCGCAGACCTTCATTCTATCCTGCCACCTTCTCTCCCATCGCTCTACCATTGGGGTCATATCGCGTTGGGGGCCCTGGAGGTGGCGTTATCCGCCGGACACGCGCGCGCTCCGAGGCCGCCGGGCTGAACGCCAAGGCGATGCTCGCCGACAACGATCCCTGGACCGTCTTCAAGGCGACCTGCTCATGACCGGCCCGACGCTCACCAACGTCAACGACTTCCGCGTCATTTTGATCGAAGAGAGGTAAGCTAAGCCCATTCGGCCTGGGGAGGGCCCGCGGTGACGGTTACGAGCTTTACCACTGCCTCTGGCATGGGTCCGCTGCCGAGGCTGGTCGAGAGCGCCAAGGGCGCCCGCGCCGTCGAGCGTGTGTTCCGCGCTGAAGGTCTGCCACTCTGGCTCGCCCACGATCAGAATAACAAGATCCCGCTTCGCGCCATGATGGGCTTGATGGAGCGATCCTCCCGCGAGCTCGGCGACGAGCTGTTCGGCCTGCATCTCGGGCTTGCCATGAGGCCGGAAGACTACGGGCCGTTCGTCCGCTACATGGCCTCAGCGCCGGACCTCTTGACCATGATCCGGCGCTCGATCCGCTCGCTGCGTTACCACATCTCCGGCTGCGAGTTCGACCTCGAGATTTTTGATCAGCATGCAAGGTGGGGTATTCGCACGTCAGACAAGACGAGCTTCGGGCGGCGGCATCTTGTTGAGCACGTGATCCACCCGATGCTCAATCTTCTACGCCGCTATCTCGGGCCGAACTGGTCTCCGCTCCGCGTCGAGGTCGAGCACGACCGGCCCGAGTGCTGGCGCCGACTCGAGGAGAGCATCGGCGTGCCCGTCGTGTTCGGGTCCGACACCAACGCCATCGTCTTTCCCGCCACTCTGCTTAGCCGCCGCGCCCTGCATCAGATCCCGGCGAAGAATGTCCTCACCTGGCGCGAGCTGCGCCTCATGGTGATGCGGCGCCCGCCGCGAACCATCGTCGAAGCCGCACGCGAGATCGTCCAGCTTCGCCTACTCGACGCGACCGCCGACATCGATGGCGCGGCCCGATTGCTCGGCGTCGCCTCCCGCACCTTGCAGCGGCAGTTGGCGCTGGAGAATCTGAGATATCGCGACTTGGTCCAGCGACTGCGCATGGAGCGCGCTCTCGACCTGCTCCAGGAAAGTGTAGAGCCCGTCACGTCGATCGCGTTTTCGCTCGGCTACAACGACGTCGCGAGCTTCACCCGCGCCTTCCGGCAATGGACCGGAATGGCCCCAAGCCACTACCGCCGCCGAGCACCTGATCGCGAATAGGAGCCGCAACTCGCCCCTGATTGCCTGCTGTCGCGTGGCGCGAAATATCAAGCTACGGCAACCCTCACCCCCTATCTGAACGGAGTTGGTTTTCGCCGTCGGAGGCACGTCGGTCTCAGTCTGCGCGCCTGCACTCGAAACTTATGAGGGAACCCATGACAAAATCAGCTTTGGCAATCGCAGCCCTCGCTGCGGTTCTTTTTTCGACAGCGGCCTTCGCCGGTCCCGTCACTCAGGAGGAACGGCAGTACTGCGCCTATGACTATCGGGATTACTGCGGACAGGATGGACTCGGAAGTCAGTTGCTGGCGCTGTGCATGAGTCAACATGGTAAGGAGCTCTCCAAGGAGTGCATCCAAGCGCTGATCGATGCCGGCGAGGTCACCAAGACCGAGGTCGAGGAACGCGAGAAAAGCGGCCAATGATCGAAGCGCGCGGGGTCGCCATGGGCAACTGCGAGCCCAACGAATGACGCCGCGCCCCCTTCCCCGCGCGCGCAGGACTCTTTTGACCTGGCGCAAGGTCGCTCGCGGCGCACAGGTCTGATATTGTTCGGCTTTTGACGTAGGCGAGCGGTTTCACAAGCGACCGTTGAGTTCGTTCTTTGATTGGAGGTCATCATGAGCGACGGTTTCCGAAAACCCCCAACCATGCGGGTCGCCAGTCTTCTCGCCATGCTCCTGCCCCTGCTCGCAGCAGCTGACGCCTCGGCGCAGGAGACGACGGGCGTACCCGGCGCCCCCAACTCGACCTCGACCATCGACGGCAGATATTTGCCGAACCCGAGGCCGCCGTTCGGCGGCGAGATCAACCTCAACGCTTCACAATCGAAGCCCTACTGGCCGCCGCGCGTGGTGCCGCCCAAGGGCGCGCCCAACATCTTGCTGATCATGACCGACGACGTCGGCTTCGGCGCACCGAGCACCTTCGGCGGCGTGATCCCAACGCCCGCGCTCGACCGCATTGCCAACTCAGGACTCCGCTACACCAACTTCCACTCGACCTCGCTGTGCTCGCCGACGCGGGCGGCGCTGATCACCGGCCGCAATCACCATCAAGTCGGCTTCGGCGTCATCACCGAGCAGTCCACGGGTTTTCCCGGCTACAACAGCATCATCGGCAAGGACAGCGCCACCATCGGCCGTATCCTGCTCGACAACGGCTATCGCACCTCGTGGTTCGGCAAGGACCACAACACCCCGGATTGGGTCGCGAGCCAGGCCGGCCCGTTCGACCAGTGGCCGACCGGCATGGGCTTCGAATATTTCTACGGCTTCGTCGGCGGCGATACGAGCCAGTGGGAGCCGAACCTGTTTCGCAACACCACTGCGATCTACCCTTACGTCGGCCATCCCGGTTGGAACCTGACCACGGCGATGGCCGATGACGCCATCCACTGGCTGAAGCAGCTGAACGACATCGATCCGTCGATGCCGTTCTTCCTGCATTACGTCCCCGGCGGCACCCACGCCCCGCATCATCCGACGCCGGAGTGGATCGAGAAGATCACCGCCATGCATCTATTCGACCAGGGCTGGAATGCGCTGCGCGAACAGATCTTCGCCAACCAGAAGAAGCTCGGCGTGATCCCGCAGGATTCACAGCTCACGCCCTGGCCGGACAAGCTGCTGAGACGCTGGGACACGCTCAACGATGAGGAGAAGAAGCTCTACATCCGCCAGGCCAATGTCTATGCCGCCTACCTCGCCTACACCGATCACGAGATCGGCCGCGTCATCCAGGCTGTCGACGACATGGGCAAGCTCGACGACACGCTGATCATCTATATCAGCGGCGACAACGGCTCCAGCGCGGAAGGATCGCCCAACGGCACCCCAAGCGAGGTGCTGCAATTCAACGGCATCGAACTGCCGATTGCCGAGCAGATGAAGTTCTACGACGCCTGGGGCACCGATCAGACCTATCCGCACATGGCCGTCGGCTGGACCTGGGCCTTCGACACGCCGTTCAAATGGACGAAACAGGTGCCATCCTTCTTCGGTGGCACCCGCCAAGGCATGGCGATGTCCTGGCCGGGGCACATCAAGGACGCCGGCGGCATCCGTAACCAGTTCAGCCACGTGATCGATATCGTGCCGACCCTGCTCGAGGTCACCGGCATCCCGGCGCCGGTGATGGTCGACGGCATCGCGCAAAAGCCGCTGGAAGGCGTCAGCCTCGCCTACACCTTCGACAAGGCCAACGCCGACGCGCCGTCGCGGCACCACACCCAATATTTCGAGATGATGGGTGTGCGCGGGCTTTACCACGACGGCTGGATGCTGAGCGCGGTGCCCATCCGCGCCCCGTGGCAGCTGGTGGGCAAGACGGTGGAGGATCCGGCCAATGCCTATCAGTGGGAGCTCTACGACACGCGCAAGGATTGGACCCAGAACGACGACGTCGCCGCGGCAAATCCCGACAAGCTCAAGGAGATGCAACAGCGGCTATGGGCCGAGCTTGCGAGTAACCAGGCCTTGCCGCTCGACGCTTCCGTCGCCACGCGGCTCGTGGCGCCGCGTCCCAATGTGACCGCGGGCAAGACCGAGTTCACCTATTCCGGCGAGACGGTCACCGGCATCCCCCATGGCGATGCGCCGAGCCTCCTCAACACGTCCTACACCATCACCGCCGAGGTCGAGATTCCGGACGGCGGCGCCGAGGGCATGGTCCACACCAATGGCGGCCGCTTCGGCGGTTACGGCTTGTATGTGCTGAAGAGCAAGCCGGTGTTCCTGTGGAACCTGCTCGATGTGAAGCGGGTGCGCTGGGAAGGTCCGGACGCGCTCACGCCGGGCAAGCACACCATCGTGTTCGACTTCAAATATGACGGACTCGGACTGGCGACGCTCGCCTTCAACAATATGAGCGGCATCGGCAAGGGCGGAGTGGGGACGCTCAAGGTCGACGGAAAGGTCGTCGCCGAGCAGAGGATGGAAAAGACGGTTCCGCTCATTCTCCAGTGGGACGAGACCTTCGACGTCGGCGCCGATACCGGAACGCCCGTGGATGACGCCGACTATCGGGTCCCGTTCAACTTCAGCGGCAAGATCGACAAGCTGACGATCACAGTCGATCGCCCGCAGCTGACGCCGGAGGATGAGAAGCGGCTCAAGGACGCGGAGCAGGGTGCGGCAGACGGCAAGTAGTCCCTGGGGCTAGCCCGCCACGACGGGCAGCGTCTCGATTGCCCTCAAGCCAGGATTTGGCCGCCACTTGACCTCATCGGCAGGGATCGCCAGGGCGAGTTCCGGCCAGCGCGTGAAGAGCGCCTGAAGCGCGCATTTCCCCTCGATGCGCGCGAGCTGGTAGCCGAGGCAGAAATGGATCCCCGTTCCGAAGGCAAGGTGTCGGTTCGGGTGCCTCTCGAGATCGAGCTTCTCCGGGACATCGTTCGCCTTGGGGTCCATGTTCGCGGCGCCGATCATGACCATGATCTTGTCGCCCTTCCTCATCTCGACGCCATCGACCATCACGTCCTTCCGCACGTAACGCGGTTTGGAGAATTGCACCGGCGACACGAACCGCAAGAACTCCTCGACGGCGAGATTGGCCCGGCTCCAATCCTGCTCCAGCCAGTCGCGCAACGCCGGGGCCTTGAGGAGTTCGAACACCGAGCCGCTGATCAGATGCGCCGTGGTTTCGGACCCTGCCCCCAGCAGGAGAAAAA
>Ga0307428_1001221_pt1 | contig 13387 bp, 14 predicted proteins | sample SalMarWE160240MG_FD_202161 | JGI IMG/M metagenome (GOLD analysis project Ga0307428, IMG submission 202161) | Salt marsh sediment microbial communities from the Plum Island Ecosystem LTER, Massachusetts, United States - WE1603-240 | ecosystem: Environmental > Aquatic > Marine > Intertidal zone >...
TGGTGGACGCCTGATGGAATCACGAAATCCCCGGCTGGCCAGGAATGCGCTGGATCTGATCGGGAACACGCCGATGGTGGAACTCCGCAAACTCTCTCCTCGGAATGGCGCGACCATCCTTGGAAAGATGGAGTCGTTGAATCCCGCCGGAAGTGTCAAGGATCGGATTGCATGGGCCATGATTGCCGAGGCGGAACGGGAGGGAAGGATTGGGCCCGGGGCCACCATCGTCGAGCCGACATCCGGCAACACGGGAATCGGGCTGGCCATGGTGGCGGCGGTGAAGGGATACCGGCTCATCTTGACGATGCCTGACGACATGAGCCTCGAGCGACGGACGTTGCTCCAACGGTTCGGCGCGGACGTGATTTTGACGCCCGCCATCGAGGGGATGACCGGGGCCGTGTTCGCCGCCGAGGAGCTATGCCGGGAAAACCCTGACTACTTTATGCCTCAGCAGTTTGTGAACCTCGCGAATCCGGAGGTCCATCGCCGGACGACCGCACAGGAGATCTTGGAGGTGACGCAAGGCCGGATTGATGCCTTCGTGGCCGGGGTGGGTACCGGTGGGACGATCACGGGCGTGGGGGAAGTTCTCAAGAGCAAGATCCCTGGGGTGAAGGTGATTGCGGTCGAACCGGCCAAGTCGCCGGTCCTGCAAGGGGGGAAGGCGCGACCGCACTCTATTCAGGGCATTGGTGCGAGTTTTGTCCCGGGTGTTCTGAATATGGAGATCCTCGACGAGATCATCGCCGTGAGCGACGAGGACGCTTTGAAGATGACGGCGCGCCTGACGCGGGAAGAAGGACTGTTGGTTGGCGTCTCAGCAGGGGCCAATGTATTCGCCGCCCATCAGGTGGCGCGGGGGCTTGAAAAGACCAAGGTCGTCGTGACGATTTTGCCGGATACGGGCGAACGGTATCTAAGTGTGCCATTATAAATCTATCGGAAGGAAAGGAGTTCGTTAATGGGGGTCAAGGTCTACATCCCAACGCCGTTTCGGGCGATCACCCATAACCAGGCGACGGCGGAGGTCGAGGGGAGGACCGTCGTTCATGTCATCGAGGCTCTCGAAGCGCGGTATCCTGGGATTCGGGAGCGGGTTCTTGACGAGGCGGGGGAAATTCACCGTCATATCAATGTCTACGTGAATGATACCGCCGTGGAGGACTTGAATGGGAAGAATACATCGCTCCAGGACGGTGATGAAGTGGCCCTGATTCCGGCGATTGCGGGCGGGGCGATTCCTTTCACGGAGGAACAGATCAAGCGGTATAGCCGCCACATCATTCTCCCTGAGGTGGGAGGCAAAGGACAACGGAAGCTCATCAACAGTAGCGCATTGTTGGTCGGCGCCGGTGGCTTGGGGTGTCCGGCAGCCCTCTACTTGGCGGCCGCGGGAGTCGGCAGGCTCGGGGTTGTCGATTTTGATCACGTGGATCTCAGTAACCTCCAGCGGCAGATTCTTCATCACACCCACGACGTCGGTCGGCCCAAGGTCCTCTCGGCGGTCGACACGATCGGGGACATCAATCCGAATGTGAAAGTCGAGCCCTATCAGACCCAGCTCTCATCGGAAAATGTCAAAGAGATCATTGCCGGGTACGACGTGATTGTGAACGGCTGTGACAACTTTCCGACCCGGTATCTCCTGAATGATGCCGCGTACTTTTTGAAAAAGCCTTTGGTGGATGGAAGTATCTTCCGGTTTGAAGGTCAGGTTACGACGTTCTTGCCCGGGAAGGGGTGCTATCGCTGCCTCTATCCCGCCCCGCCCCCGCCTGGCCTGGTCCCCGGTTGCGCGGAGGCGGGTGTTTTAGGTGTGCTGTGCGGGATCATCGGCAGCCTCCAGGCCCTGGAGGCGATTAAGTTTATCTTGGGCAAGGGAGACCTCCTGGTCAATCGGCTGCTGTTCTTCGATGCCCTTGCGCTCGAGTTTCGGCAGGTCAAGATCCGCCGGGATCCGGAGTGCCCGGTCTGTGGCGATCACCCGACGATCACGGAGCTGATCGACTACCATGAATTCTGCGGCGTTCCGCATGAGCAGCCGGTGAGCTAGGCACAGTTGAGGGCTGAGCGTTGAGAGTTGAAGGAGGAGGGATTTCGGAGGGGACGCTCTTCAGGAGCGGAGAAAGGTTTCGAGAGCGACAGGGAGAGGGATGAGCGTTCAGGTTCAAGTTCCTCAGATCTTCCGCAGGCACACGGGCGGAGCAAAGACGGTCGCCGCGCAGGGCAGCACGGTCCGGGAGGTTTTGGAAAACTTGGACAAAGCCTATCCGGGCCTCCGGGACCGGTTAGTGGATGGGAAGGCGCTTCACCGATTCGTGAATATCTATCGTAACGATGAGGATATCCGCTTCCTTGGGGACCTGGATACGGAAGTGCACGAAGGTGATGTGATCTCGATCCTTCCTGCGGTCGCAGGGGGGAGGCGATTTTGGGATCGAGAAGAAAGGTAACCCGCGGATTCGAAAAAGCCATGAAGCCGAGGACCGCGACTGACATCGTGGATGCCATCGGGAACACCCCCCTCGTGGAGGTGCCCCGGCTCAGTCCCAAGCCGACGGTCCGGATCTTCTGTAAGCTTGAATTCTACAACCCAACGGGGAGCCTGAAGGACCGGATTGCCAAGTATATGATCGAGGAGGCGGAGGCGAGCGGAGCGCTGACCCCGGGTCAGACGATCCTCGAGCCGACCAGCGGCAATACGGGAATTTCCCTGGGCATGATCGGTCGGCGGAAGGGCTACAAAGTCAAGGTGGTGGTTCCTGAAAACGTCACAGTCGAGCGGCGGCAACTGCTGGAGCTGTACGGGGCAGAGATCATTTACTCCGATGCCCGCCGGGGAACGAACGGGGCGATTGATCTGGCCAAGAAGCTAGCCGCCGACCACCCTGATTGGTACATGCCGTATCAGTACGGCAATGAGGCGAATCCGCGCGCGCACTACGAGACCACGGCACCGGAGATCCTCGACGCGCTGCCAGAGGTGGACGTCTTTGTAGCCGGACTGGGAACCGGGGGAACCCTGATGGGCGTCGGACGGCGGCTCAAGGAAGTGAACCCCAAGACTCAGGTGTTGGCCGCAGAACCCCATCCGGGCGATCTCGTGCAGGGGCTGCGTAGCCTCGAGGAAGGATTTATCCCGCCGATCTTGGATTTGAGTCTGCTGGACGGAAAGACCCTTGTCGATTCCCGCTGTGCCTTCGCGCTCACACGGGATCTGACGATCAAGGAGGGAATCTTTGCAGGCGTCTCTTCGGGGGCGGTTTTGCATTGTGGCATTCGGACGGCCCACAAAATGGAAAGAGGCAACATTGTCTGCCTGCTTGCCGATGGGGGCTGGAAGTACATCAGCCTGGGCGTGTGGGCCAAGGAGCTGCCCGATCTGGGAGAGGATGTTTACAGCCACATCTGGTGGTAGCCACGCAAGGAGCGAGGACTGAGGGTTAGGAAGGGAGATGTTGAACCTGGAGAAGAGATTCGCGGACGAGATGATCGATCACGCGCGAACGGAGGCGCCCAATGAGTGTTGCGGGCTCCTCGCGGGAAAGGACGGAACGATATTGCAGCTCTATCGATGTGACAGTGCCGAGAAGAGCCCGTACCGATACTACGTGGACCCGAAGGATCAAATCCGGGTCATGCGGGAGATCGACCGGAAGGGGTGGGACCTCATTGGGATCTACCACTCCCACACCCACACCGAGGCCTATCCGTCCAAGACCGATGTGGAGCTCGCCTTCTTTCCGGAGGCACTGTACTTCATCGTATCCGTCGAAAAGCAGGAGGCCCCGGCCATTCGAGCTTTTTGGATTACCAATGGTGCGATCAAAGAGGAGCAAGTCGTGGTCGCGTGACGACTTTTTGTGTGGTCAATTCCCGAGTAATCCTATCGGGATTATCGTCTTGGTACTAGTGAGGGCGTGTAGCTAATAAAAAGGAGGGTTGGTCATGGCAAATTATGCGCATCCCGAGGTGCTCGTCGAGACCCAGTGGGTCGCTGACCATCTCAAGGATCCCAAGGTCCGGTTAGTAGAGGTGGACGTTGACACGGCCGCGTATGGGGAAGGTCATATTCCCGGGGCCATCGGATGGAACTGGAAGACCGACCTGGAGGAGCAACTTCAGCGGGACATCCTCCGGGCGGAGACCTTTGAGAAACTGCTCAACCGCTCGGGGATTGCCAATGACACGACGGTGATCCTGTACGGCGATAACAATAACTGGTTTGCCACCTATGCGTTCTGGCATCTGAAATTTTACGGGCATGCCGACGCCCGGGTCATGAACGGGGGACGGGCGAAATGGATCGCCGAGGGGCGGCCGATGACGAAAGAGGTGCCAAAGCCTCCCGCGACAACCTACAAGGCGAAAAGCCCGGACAAGAACATCCGCGTGGTGCGGGATCAGGTTGTCGCCTCGGTGGGCAAGAAGGGACTGGCACTGGTGGACGTCCGTTCGCCGAAGGAATTCAGCGGCGAGATCCTGGCACCAGAGAATCTTCCACAGGAAGGCGCGCAGCGCGGGGGCCACATTCCGGGCGCGGCCAATATCCCCTGGAGTCAAGCGGTGAGGGAAGACGGAACCTTCAAAAGCGTTGAGGATCTCAAGCAACTGTATCAGGGCAAGGGCATCACATCGGACAAAGAGATCATCGCGTATTGCCGGATCGGCGAGCGCTCTTCGCACACCTGGTTCGTGCTGAAGTATCTCTTGGGTTATCCCAAGGTCGTGAATTACGACGGGTCATGGACCGAGTACGGCAGCCTGGTGAATGTGCCGATCGAGAAATAGGGAGAGCCAGAGTGACAGAGACCCGGGCGGATGAACCCTTCTTTCGAGTCGAGCCGGCTCAAGCGAAGGCCTTGATCGAAAAGGGGGTCAGGGCCCTGGATGTGCGGGAGCCCCAGGAATATGCGGAAGTCCGGATCCCCGGTTCTACTCTTGTGCCCCTGGAGACGTTCATGACGTCTCCACGGGAGTTTCTGGAAGAAGGAGGCATGCTGTTCATCTGCTCGGAAGGGATCCGGAGTGCTGTTGCGTGTGAAATGGCGGCGGCCATTGGGCTCGATGAGGTCTACAACCTGGAAGGTGGTACGCAGCGGTGGGAAGCGGAAGGGTACCCGGTAGAGTCCGGGCAAGGCCGCGAGGGCATCATGGCGGACGCGGTGGCCGAGCCCCAGGCGCTGGTGGTCGATTTCTTGCGATCGGGCGAACGGCTCACGCGGGTCCATCGATTTCGGTATGTGAGGGCTGTCGGATGCGCCTTGGGTGGTCTGATTCTCACAGTCGAGGAGGCTCTGGGCGAGGTTCGTGACCCATCGAGACGATGCACAGCGCGACCCGATCACCCGGAATGGGTCCCGAGACCCGAGTTCACGGTGTACGCCGAAAGTGTGGAGGCGGCACTCAAGGCCCTGATCGAGAAGCTCAGGCCCCGGCGGCCGCAGGAGATCTTTTTGCCCACGGAGTGAACGAATGACGGCTTCGCTGTTGGGGATCACTCTTATCGGAATTACCTCGGGATGGGTCACGGGTGCCTCTGCCGCAGCGTGGGGCGCCCTCAGTGTGCCGCTCCTGATTGTGGTAGGCGTCGAGCCGCTCGCGGCAATCAGTTCCAGTCTGGCAGCTTCCGTCTTTCTGAGCCTGTTCGGCGGCTTGACCCACTGGCGGTATGACCGGTCACGGATGGCCCCACTGATCCCGCTCTTGCTCGGGGGCGTCGGGGGAGCCTTCCTGGGGAGTTTCCTGAGTCCGGCACTCCCAACACAGCACCTTCGGTGGTTGATCGGCGTGATCACACTGATCATCGGGGTCATCATGGTTCTCAGGCGAAACGGGGTCGGCGCGGCGGATGATGCGGATCACACCGTGAAATGGCGCGAGAGACGGACCGCCATATTCGGGATTGGGGCTATCGCCGGCTTGTCGGCCGGGGCAATCGGCGCGGGCTGGGGGACGATCGGTGTTGCATTGCTGGTGTGGATAGGTATTCCGGGCCATGCGGTGGTCGGCTCGTCGCTATTGGCCCGTTCCTTGGTCGCCTTGGCCGCGACCGGCTCGTATGCAGTTCAAACGGGCTTGCCCCCTGCGGGAGTCTTCCTGCCGCTTCTCCTCGCCGGGGGGGCGGGAGTGTATCTCGGGGTCCGGACGTCGAACGGGCTGTCGCCCGTCAGGATGCGAAAATTTCTTGGCGTCGTGGTCACCATGGCGGGGATCCTGACGCTCGTGGGAACGTGGTGGTGATTCGGGTAAGCCGTCACGCCGTGCAATTGGAGGAACGGGAAAAAACCCGATAGGGAGGATCAGGGATGCAGGAGTTGCAGGACAAAAAAAGAGCGACCCTCCCCCTGCTGGATGGGCAGCCGCTGGCCGTTCGTGCATCCTTTGCCCAGGAGGAGGAGATCGATACGTTTGAGGAATTCGTCCAACGCTTCTGGCGCAAGGAGATCTCCCCACAGGAGTTCCAACGCTTCCGCCTCCAGCACGGCGTCTACGGTCAACGCCAGGAAGGGGTCCAGATGTTTCGGATCAAGATCCCTTGGGGCGGGCTGACCGCTGAACAACTGGAGGCATTGGCGGAGATGGCCGAGCGAACACCCCGTCGCATCGGCCATGTCACGACCCGCCAGAACATCCAGTTTCACTTTCTCGAGATGGCAGAGACGCCCGAATTCATGCGGCTCTTGGAACGGGTCGGCATGACCACGCGTGAGGCCTGCGGGAATACTGTTCGGAACGTGACCGCAGGGGCCTGCTCTGGTGTCTGCCCGCGCGAGGTCTTCGACGTGACCCCTTACGCCGAGGCGGTGGCACGGTTTCTCCTGCGGAACCCCATGAACCAGAATCTGCCGCGCAAATTCAAGGTCGCGTTTTCCGGGTGCCCGGACGACGAAGGGATTACGGCCATCCACGATATTGGAGCGCGGGCCGCGCTCCATCAAGAAAATGGGATCAGCCATCGGGGCTTCCAGGTGTTGCTGGCTGGCGGGCTGGGTCCGGTACCGCACCACGCCCAGCTTCTGGAGCCGTTCACCCCGGCAGACCAGCTGCTGGTCACGGTGGCTGCCATTGTTAGAGTGTTTGACCGGCATGGCAACCGCGAGAACCGGAGCAGGGCACGAATGAAGTTTGTGATGAACGAGTTTGGGGTGGAGAAATTCCGGGAGGTGGTGATCAAAGAACGGACGGGCCTCGGGTCGACGATGGGCGGAAAGTTTCCTCCGATCGCGGTCCGGGAAGAAGGCCCCCCGCACGGGCAGCCGGCATCCGTGGGGTCCGCGGAGGTGCAAGACCCTGCGTACCAAGTGTGGCGGCGGAGCAACGTGCGACCGCAGAAGCAGCCCGGCTACGTGATGGTGACCGTCCGCTTAGAACTTGGCGATTTCACTCCGCTGCAGCTTCGACTCCTGGCCTTCTGCGCTCGGGAGTTTGCCGACGGCACCTTGAGGACAACGGTCCAGCAGAACTTTCTCCTGCGCTGGATTCCGGAGGGGGCGCTCAGCGGTTTGTATCGCGTCCTTCGTCGTGCCGAGCTGGCGCGGTCCGGGGCCGATCGGCTCGTCGATGTCACCGCCTGTCCCGGCGCGGACACCTGCCAGCTTGGGATCACTTCGTCGCGGGGCCTTGCTGTGGCCATCAGTCGCATGGTGGAAGAGAAGCACCCCGATCTGGCCGAGGAAATGGGGGGGCGGATCAAGATCTCGGGATGCCCGAACTCGTGCGGCCAACACCACATCGCCACCATCGGATTCTACGGAGGGTCCAAGAAAGTCAACGGACGCCAGGCGCCGACATATCAGATGCTCCTTGGCGGCAGGTGGGGGGATGTGTCTGCCCAATTCGGCAAGGCCTCCTTGCGAGTTCCGGCAAAGAATATTCCCATGGCGCTTGACCGACTGTTCACGATCTATAAGGCGAACCGCGTCAACGGCGAGGCCCTCTTCCCGTTCCTTGAGCGTTTCGGTGCGAGCCGCGTCGTGGAGAGCCTGACGGAGTTCACTCAGCTCCCCAGCTACGAGGAAGCGCCGGACGGTTTCCAGGATTGGGGGGAGGACAAGACCTTTGAGCTGAAGACGGGTGTCGGTGAGTGCGCGGTATAAAGGGGGATATGGGACTTCAGGGTCTGACAGTGGCGGTCACGGGAAGCCGGAGGGCCTCGGAGCAGGCCGAACTCGTCTCGAAGTTCGGTGGAGTGCCATACGTGGCTCCGACCGTCGGCATTCAGGTCCAAGAAGAGGCAGATCTCCAAACGGAAGGGCTGGTCCGTCGGCTTGTGGGCGGAGAATTTGCGTATGCCGTCTTCATGACCGGTCCCGGGGTGTATCGGCTCGTGTCGACCGCTGAGAAACTGAGCGTGGAGCCCCAATTGATCGACGTCTTGAACCGCATTGTTGTCGTTGCCCGCAGTTCCAAGCCGCAGAAGGTCCTACAGAAATACGGGGTTCGGGTGAATCTCGTGCCTTCTGACAATACGTCGGAAGGCATTGCGGCGGAGATGGCCAAGCTGGACCTTGGCGGCAAAGCCGTTGCCATTCTGTGGTATGGCGAGTCGCAGTCGGTTCTCCGTGAAACCTTAGAGCGAGGCGGGGCACGGGTCTCTGAGGCAATGGCCTACATGTACTCGTTGGAGCTCGAACCGAGGGGAGCCGAAGTCCTGGCGGCGGTCGGTTTCAAGTCCATCCCTCCGGAGGACCAAAAGATCCTCCAGCTCATCGATGATCTTGTACAGGGGAAGATTCACGTCGTTACCTTCACGAGTCCCCCATCGGCGAGAAACCTCTTCCGATTTGCGGAAGCCCACACGTTGGACGGGGACCTTCGCCGATCCCTGAACGAGGACGTTGTCGTCGTCGCGGTGGGACCGCCGACGCGGCGGGCCGTCGAAGAAAACAACGTCAGCGTTGACGTGATGCCGGACGTGTATAAGCTTGGACCGATGATGAAAGCCACGGTTGATTATCTGGCGCAGGACGAGCCGCGCTCGCGGAAGAGGGCTCTCGCGAGAATTCAGCGTGGGCAGACAGCGGATGGAAAGAGGTAGAACACCGGCGAAGGGGGGAACGGATGGCGACCAATAACAAGCTGGACAAGCGAGAGGTACAGGAACTGGCGACCCGCTTTGAAGGAAAAGATCCGGAGACGGTCATCCGGTGGGCCCTCGAGCGGTTTCATCCCCGCATTGCGTTGGCCTCCAGCCTCCAGGCGGAAGAAATGGTCATTTTAGACATCGCCTGGCGAATGAACCCCGGTGTTCGGGTCTTCACCCTCGATACTGGTCGGCTGCACGAAGAGACGTACATGGTGATGGAGCAAATTCGAGAGAAGTACGGTATCGAGGTCGAAAGCTATTTTCCGAACCGGGAGGTGGTAGAGGCCTTGGAACGGGAAAAGGGATTTTATTCCTTCCGGCACAGTGTCGAGGAGCGGAAGTATTGCTGCGGCATTCGTAAGGTGGAACCACTTGGTCGGGCCCTCAATGGTCTCGACGCGTGGGTGACCGGACTCAGACGAGAACAGGCAGTGACGCGAGGGACGGTTGGTAAGGTGGAAGCCGATGAAAGCCACGGGGGGATTATCAAGGTGAATCCCTTGACCGACTGGTCGGGGGAACAGGTCTGGGATTACATCCGTGCCCACGATGTGCCGTACAACCGCCTTCACGACATCGGGTTTCCCAGCATCGGATGTGCCCCGTGCACGCGGGCGGTCAAGCCGGATGAGGATATGCGGGCCGGACGGTGGTGGTGGGAACTGCCAGAGAGCAAGGAGTGCGGCCTGCACGTCAAATCCGCTGGGGCGAGTTGATTTTCTTCGCGAGGAGGCTGTGTGATCACGAACGCGCCACATGGAGGGAGACTGATTAACCGGCTCATGCCGGCGGAGGAGCGGGACGAAACGCGCCGCCGGATCAGCAGTCTCACGCAGATCCACCTGAACCGGCGGCAGATCTCGGACCTCGACTTGATCGGGATCGGGGCGCTGAGTCCGCTCGAAGGGTTCATGGGAAAGGCCGACTATGAGACGGTCGTGGAGGGAATGTATCTGACCAGCGGCCTCCCATGGTCCATACCGGTAACCTTAGCGGTGGGGGCTGGCGAGGCCGCTTCTTTAGCTCTCGGTGGAGAAATCGCCCTCGTGGACGATCATGGGCAACCCCGAGGTCTCCTCGCGCTTCAAGAAAAGTTTCCGTATGACAAAAAGCGCGAGGCCTCGGAGGTCTACCGGACGACGGAGGAGGCGCACCCGGGGGTTCAGGCGCTATACAGCCAGGGAGAGATCCTCTTGGCCGGTCCCATCCGACTGTTGGAACCTCCCGACTACACGGCGTACCACCCCTATCATTTGACCCCTGAAGAGAGCCGACAGGCCTTCGGGGAGCTGGGGTGGCGGACCGTCGTGGGTTTTCAAACCCGCAACCCGGTCCATCGGGCCCACGAATACATCCAGAAGTGTGCCCTCGAGGTCGTCGATGGGCTCCTCTTGCACCCGCTGGTGGGCGAAACCAAGCCAGATGACATCCCGCCCGAGACCCGCATGCAGTGCTACCAAGTTCTCTTAGAGAGCTACTATCCAAAGGATCGTGTGGTCCTGGCGGTCCTCCCGGCGGCCATGCGCTATGCCGGACCGCGGGAGGCCATCTTCCATGCCCTCATCCGAAAGAATTACGGATGCACCCATTTCATCGTCGGCCGGGATCATGCCGGGGTAGGGAACTATTACGGGACGTTCGATGCTCATCTCATCTTTCGCGAATTTGCCCCCGAGGAGCTCGGCATCGCCCCCCTCTTCTTTGACCATGCGTTTTACTGCCGGCGGTGCCAGGGAATGGCGACGATCAAGACCTGCCCCCATGGGGCCGATGACCACGTCGCCCTGTCCGGCACTCGCGTCCGCGAGATGCTCCAGCGGGTCCAACTGCCACCGCCCGAGTACTCGCGGAAGGAGGTGGCAGAGGTCCTCCTCCAATGGGCCAACACCGACCAATACCGGATTTGACCCACAGCATCCGGTCCACCTGTTTTCCACTGTCTAGCCCTCGGCGACACATGGTAACTCTTACTATCTCCACCATGTAATCCTTACACTTCACCAGCTGAGGACGCTCTATTTACCCCTCATAAGTTTATTGAGGTGTTATCAGTAATCTATTGAAAATGAGATATGTAACCCATGAATCTGAATCCTTATCGCGGTATGGCATGGAGGTTGCGGTTTATAGACTCTGCCGCAGGAGCCTACACGAAGGAGCAATGGTAACGGAGTGGCCTCTCCTTAGAAAGGAGGTGAGGAGCGCGAGGGAAGGACGGCGGTTTTTGGACGGAACAAAAGAGACACAAACCCGTGTTCAAACAAGGAGATCGAAATGTATCGCAAGTTCATGAAGACCATCACATGTGTGTTTGCCATCCTGTTGGTATCGTCCACGCTGGCGCTGGCCGCAGGGCAGAAGGCGAGCGGGACGGTCGTGGCCGTTGCCGAGAAAGCCGTCACGATCAAGGGAGCTGACGGGAAAACGTTTCAGATCGAAGTAGAGAAAGTCGCAGCATTAAACCTGAAGAACGGGGATCTCGTAGAATACGAGATCATCGAGGGGAAGCCGGTCAACGTTAACAAGGCGATGAAAAAGTAACTATCTGTTCGACGGTTTTTGGGGGGACGGCCGGGTAAGCGGCCGTCCCCCTTTTCTCTCTTGGTCCTGCGGGGTGCCCTCCTGTTTCCCCCGTTATTCCGTGCCTGAGTTGTCCTAAGATTCCGTATCTCAATTCCCCTAATGACTCTGCTTCCCGGGCGTCGTGCCAGCCTGGAGTTGACGCAGGAGGATCTGGACGAGATCGCCCGGGGGATCGGGCGCACCGGCACGGGCACTGTTCCCAAGCATCCCTTTGGTCACAAAAAGGGGTCGAAGTCTTAAGGCGGCGTCGGCAACGGATCTTGACACGTCCTTGGAATCCGGTGAGAATTGCTACATCCACTGAAACTGTGAGCCCTGGATGTTCGGTCGGGATACTGAATAGCCAGGCGGAGACTCGGGAGAAGTCGGGATGGCGCACGATGATCTCGTAGATGACCTGCTCCGAACTTGGAAGGTCAACGACCGAATCAACCTCAATCTCTTGCGGCGGATTCCGGTAAAGGGATTCAAAGCGGTTCCACTGGGGTCGAAGGGGGGAATGTTGCGCAGGTCTTCGCCCACATGCACACGGTCCGCCTCGGCTGGCTGAGCTACAACGGGCGTGAACTCATTGCTGGCCTTCCTCGCTTCGCGAAGGGTTCATCAGCTCCGAGATCTGAGTTAGTGAGCGCCCTGCGGGCATCTGGGCGTGCCGTCGAACGCCTGTTGAAGGAGGCTGTGCGCGGGGAGAGGAGAGTCAAGTCGTTCAAGGGCAACGCCGTGAGGTGGATGGCCTACCTCATCTCCCACGACTCGCATCACCGGGGGCAGATCGCGCTTGCCTTGAAGCAGAACGGGATGAGGCTGCCCGATGAGGTTGCACTCAAGGACCTCTGGTACGAATGGTACTTCGGGAAAGCATGAGGACCATCGGAGTCCAACGGCTGCTCCTTGTTTCTGTGGTCTGGGTTGCGGCTGCATCCCCCGGATGGGACAAGCAAATACGACTCTGACCCTTATTTCTTACATTGCAAGCCAAGCCTCGTCCAATATCTTGTCTAATCATTCTAAAGTTATCATATATTTAAACGATATTTTCTCGAAATAGTATTAATGTTATTCGGGTGGGGTGGCCGGGCACGTGGACCAACTCAAGTCGATCTTGGGGTATACTGGGGTTGTCGGGTGGAGGAATCTCAGATACAATACACCCGTCTTCATGCACCGGAGGATGCCGTGGCCAAGAGACGGGTCCATCTGACGTTTCCCGGAAGGCTCAAGGACGAGCCGCTTTTGTGGCAGGTCTGCGAACGGTTCAATCTCGTCTTCAACATCCGTCAGGCGGATTACACCGAGGGGCTCGGGTGGCTGATGGCGGAACTCGAGGGAGATGGAGAGCAGCTCGAGAAGGGTATCCGATGGCTGGAAGAGCAGGGGGTTCAAGTGGCCCCCATCGAGCAGGACGTGGTTCACTGAGATTTTTGCTTGACAGCGTTGGGCGGTTTTGCTGTTAATACGGATTAATTGAATAGGATTTCACTTCTCATCAAGAGCGGCTGAGGGACTGGCCCAACGAAGCCGCGGCAACGGTCCCGCCGACGAGGTCGGCGGGAAGACGTGCCAACTCCAGCACCCCGATCCAGCGCGTCGGGGGTGAGAGATGAGAGGGTGGATGCGCAGAGGTTATGCACCCCTTCTCATACGGAGAAGGGGCTTTTTTTTGACAGGTGAACGATTGTGGCGATGCGACAGTGGTCTTTGACGTATCCA
>Ga0307428_1001223_pt1 | contig 13364 bp, 15 predicted proteins | sample SalMarWE160240MG_FD_202161 | JGI IMG/M metagenome (GOLD analysis project Ga0307428, IMG submission 202161) | Salt marsh sediment microbial communities from the Plum Island Ecosystem LTER, Massachusetts, United States - WE1603-240 | ecosystem: Environmental > Aquatic > Marine > Intertidal zone >...
TACCTCCTGCAAAGGCCATCCCCACGGCGTGTGCCCACCTCCATGAGGAATTCGCCGCCGAGGTCGGTGAGCCACAGGTCGAAGATCCTCGGTGGAAGCGCCGTGCCCATGCTGGCGGCGAAACTGTAAGGCCACGGGGTGAGGCAGTCTATGCCGATGATAAGAGTTGCGTTTCTCCTTGCCCGGTAGTGTACGTCCACTCGATTTCCCAAAAATACGGCGTCCAGGAGCTTGACTGCATGAAGGTCATAGGGGTGGATGCCCAGGATAATGCACGGTTGAGGCTCGGCTCGCGCATGGATGTGTACTTCCCGATCGAGGGTAAACTCAACAAAAGTGTCCCGAGGTGGGAGCAGATACGTGGTAGGGGGAAATAGGGTGATGTCATAGTCCAGACGCAGCTCCTCGGCAGCGGATATCCTATCAAAGGCAAAGCCGGGGTACTTTTGCTTCACGCCGTAGACCACGTTTTCATGAATCATATCCTGAACAGAGGAGGTGAAATCTTCTTTCTTGATAGCTGCAATTGACATCTCAGACCTGCTCCAACTTGTTTTCGCACCAAATAAGGGCGAAAGCCCTGATCAACCAAGGCTCATCCTCATTCAATGAGCAGCTTGATGCCGTGCCCGACGAGCCTCAGCTCGATGCGCCTTCCCTCACCCCAGGTGAGGTATACCTCGCACTTCAGGCAGATTGAGGTATCCCTCCCATTGGCGCCCCACTCGTTCCACTTGCAATAGGTACCCTCTATCTCCCAGCACGGATAGCTCCTGTGGTGATATGCAGGGCAGCCGCTGTGAATGGACTCCGGGCACCTCGTCATTTGCCAGCATGGCGTCTTTTCTGACCAGAAGTCTTCGGCGAGAGTCGACTTCTTACATCGCTTCTTGCTATGCATTTCGTAATCCCTCTCCTTTTTACCCTTGGCAATACCCAGTAGAAAGGAAAAGTCTCTTATGAGTATGGGGAAAAACAAGGTTGCCCCGTACTCATCTCGGGAGTTCATTTTCCGCTGAAAAAACCCCGGCAATCTTTGTCCCGCACAAGGGGCACCCGGAGTCTCTGACCCTGTTTTCCTCCACGAGAAAGCCGCGCCTCCTGATAAGGGCCTCCTTGCAGTGCGGGCATTCGGTGTTCTCCGATTCTCCAGGAACGTTGCCGATATAGACGAACTCCAGGCCCTCTTCCTTGCCTATGGAGTATGCCTTTTGTAATGTCTCGAGCGGCGTGGCAATGGAGTCGGAGAACTCATAATCGGGATGGAAGCGGCTGATGTGCCAGGGCATGCCTGGATCTATCCCGGCGATGAAGCGTGCGATGCCGGCCAGCTCCTCCTCATCGTCATTCTCAGAGGGGATCACCAGGGTAGTTATCTCCACCCAGATATGCAGCTCTTTCATAAGGCGAATTGAGTCGAGCACCGGCTGAAGGCGCCCGTGGCAGACTTTTCTGTAGAATCCCTCCCTGAAAGATTTCAGGTCTACATTGCAGGCATCCAGGTAGGGACTGATCGTCTCCAGGGTCTCAGAGGTCATATACCCGTTGGTGACAAAGACATTGGAAATGCCCCTTTCCCTGGCGAGCCTCGCCGTATCATAGGCATACTCAAAGAAGATGGTGGGCTCAGTATAGGTATAGGAAATGCTGCGGCACTGCCCTTCTTGCGCCATGTCCACGATCTCCTCAGGGGTGAGCTCATATCCGATCGAATCAGGCTCCTCTTTTTTGGTAATCTGGGAGATTTGCCAGTTCTGGCAGAAACCACACTGAAAGTTGCACCCCGCAGTGCCGATGGAAAAGGACGAGGTTCCGGGCAGGAAGTGGTAGAGGGGTTTCTTCTCGATGGGATCGATATGGACGGCGATCGCCCTTCCATAGGCATGGGTATAGAGGACGCCCTCACGGTTCTCCCTCACGTTGCAGATCCCGAATCCGGCGTCGGCGATCCGGCATCGGTGATGGCAGAGGAAGCAGTTCACCTTCTTGCCGTCAACGGGCTCATAGAGCATAGCCTCTTTCGGCATTCTATCCTCCTTTAGAAAGGACATGCGCCGGAGACACATCCCCCCGAGTAATCGGAATCGGCAATGAGAAACTCGCCTGTAACCTCCGGTTTGCTCCGTTCTCCGTAGTCAAAGGAGAGAACCTGCTCCTCCTTGCTCCCATAGCGATACACGGTAATCCCCTTGCAGCGAAGCTTGTGCGCCATAAGGTAGATCCTCCGCACATCCTCTACCGTGGCATCCCTGGGCAAGTTTATGGTCTTGGAGACGGAGTTGTCCGTGTGATTTTGAAATGCCGCCTGAATCACGAGATGCTGTTTCGGTGTGAGGTCGAATGCCGTGGTGAAGATCCTTTTCATGTCCCTTGGAATCCCCTTGATCTTTCTGATAGATCCCGATTGTGCGATCTGAGAGAGGATCTCCCTTCTATAGATCCCCTTTTTTCTTGCGAGCTCCTCGAATTGGGGGTGAACCTCAAAGAGCTTGGTACCGGAGAGTACGTTGCGCATGAAGCTGACGGCGAACAGGGGCTCTATGCCGCTTGAGCATCCTGCCAGGATGCTGATCGTGCCGGTAGGGGCAACGGTGTTGACCGTTGCATTCCGAATCCTGAGATTATCCTGTGCGTATATAGATTTATTGAAATTGGGGAATACCCCCCTCTCCTCAGCCAGCGCCATTGACGCATTGAGAGATTCCCTGTGGATAAAGCCCATGAGCTGCTCGGCGAACCCTACCGCCTTTCTCGAGTTATAGGGAATGCCCAGTTTGATCAGCATGTCCGCGAAGCCCATCACGCCCAGCCCGACCTTCCTGTTCGCAAAGCTGATCTCCTTTACCTCCGGGAGGGGATACCGGTTGACCTCGATCACATCATCCAGGAATCGGATCGACCAGCCTATGATGTCCTTGAGCCTTTCCCAGTCCACCTCTCCTTCCTTTGTCAGAGCGGATACATTTATGGAGCCCAGATTGCAGCTTTCATAATCCAGGAGCGGCAGCTCTCCGCAAGGATTCGTCGCCTCTATCGGGCCGACAAGGGGAGTGGGATTTCGCCTGTTTATCTCATTCAGAAAGATGAGCCCCGGATCGCCGGTGCGCCACGCCGCGTTCACGATGAGATCGAATACGGCTCTGGCCTTGACCCTTCGAGTTTCTTTCCGGGTTCTCGGATTTATCAGCGCAAACCGGGTATTTCTTTTGATCGCCTCTAAAAACGCGTCGGTTACCCCAACCGACAGGTTGAAGTTGGAGAACCTAGTCTTCTCGGCCTTGGCCTCGATAAAATCGATGATGTCGGGGTGGTCGCAGCGCAGGATTCCCATATTGGCGCCCCGCCTTCTGCCGCCCTGTACGATAACTCCCGTAGCCTCGTCGAATATCTCCATGAAGGACACAGGACCGGAGGCCTGACCCTTGGTGGAGGAAACGAGATCCCCCTTGGGGCGCAGGTTGGAGAAGTTAAACCCCGTTCCCCCTCCACTCTGGTGGATCTTGGCCATATCTCGAAGAGCCCCGAATATCCCATCTATGGAATCCCTTACTGGGACGACGAAGCACGCCGAAAGCTGTCCAAGGGAAGTGCCCGCATTCATGAGGGTGGGCGAGTTGGGGAGGAATTCGAAGGTACGCATCATCCGGTAGAACCTCTCCTCTATCTCTTCGACTGGATGGCCTGTTTTGAAGGCATGCTCAGCCTGGGCAACGTGAAAGGCCACCCTTCGAAAGAGCTCGCTCGGCGTTTCGATTACCTTTCCCTGGTCATCCTTTGCGAGGTACCGCCTCTTCAATACCTCTATGGTGTTTAAGGGGAGCTTCAGGTCATCCTTGAGACAGAGCGCCGCCTTTGCCATGCGGATTTCGCTTCGCTCTTCCCTGTACAGGATGTAGGCCCTGGCAATGTGGCTGTAGCCTTCGTTCATCAGAGCCTCTTCTACCAGATCCTGGATCGACTCAACAGCGGGAATTTTGCCGGGGTAGTGCTCCGATACTTTCTCAAGGACTCGACCGGTTACCCTCCGCGCCACGAGTGCGGCACGATCTTTATCCTGGAGGATTTCATAGGCCGCCCCTTGGACGGCCCGTTCAATCTTTTCCATATTGAACGGCGCGAGCGTTCCATCTCGCTTTCTTATCTGTTTCGGCAAGGCGGTTCTGTCCATGCTCTCAGTTCTCAGCTCCTCTCTTCATTTGAGATATGGCGATGGGGCAATATCTATTTACGCTGCAAATTTGATCTTTAAGCCTGAATAATTTCAACCAACATAGGTAACGTTGAAGCCCGATCTCTCAAGCTCCTTGGCAACGGGCTCGGCATCCTCGCTTCTTACCCGCAGCATGACCAGCCAATCAGTTTCGCCCTCTTCCGGCGGAAACGTCATCATGCTCAACAGCACGGTCTTTCTGCTGTCCAGGATGTCCATAATACGCTTCATGTTCCCGAAATGATTGGAGACCCTGATGTCGATCTTCTTTCCCTTATCCCGCACACCAAGGGCCCTGGTCATCATCCGCACGATGTCGGACTCGGTCACCACGCCCACCAGTTTCCCGTGCTCGACTACCGGAAAGGCCCCGAAGCCCTTATCCTGGCCCAACTGCAATGCTTCCTCCACAGGCATATCAGGGGAGATAGTAAAGGGAGTCTTCACCATGACCTCCTTGACCGGCATCTTGGCTAGCAGGTAGTTGAGCTCCCATATATTCAAGGAAGTGGCAGGCGAAGGCGCCGCCTCAAGAAGCATGTGCTTGGTTACCATGCCCACGAGCTTATCCTTTTTCATCACCGGTAGCCTCCTGATCCGGTGGGCCTCCATAATCTGCTTTGCGTCGTTGACGAGGGTTTTCTCGGTGACGGTGACCACATTGGTGCTCATAATGTCGCGCACTTTCATAATATCCTCCTGTTTGATGATTTTCAAATGGTGTAAGAAATGGATGAGAGCTGAAACAAGATGGCCGGTGGATAATGAGCTTCACTCATGCAAGTCCCCAAAAAGGCCTCTCTCGAGCCTCGCCAAGGACTCTGTTATATCATCCATGCTATCAAATTTCTCAGTATCGAGGATTGTATCGTACCAGTGGGGTGGCACATAATCGCTCTTCGGATCCAAGACCGCCTTAACCAGCTCAAGGGTATAATCATCCAATTCAAGGTCATCCCAGCCTAATAGATGCAATCTGCTGTTCAATTCCTCCAGGGTTGCCAGACTCTGGGCTGCGAGAATATTGGCCAAATCTCTGAGGTATCCGGTAAGAATTTTACCTTCCAAGCCCTTTGCCGTCAATCGTCGCCTTAGCGTCTCTGATAATGAAGGCAAGAAACTATCGGCGGATGTCTGAAGATTACATTGACGCTGGAGCTCAATTCGTTTATCCATGATTCGCGGCATCCTATATTGTAGATATGGCGAGATCAAAGAGCGATGATTTGTCCAGTTCCAATCGAATCCTCCCCTTTAATCGGCGTAGATCAGGGCTCTTAATCATAAAGTGGTTTGCAGCTGCTATTTTCGCATCATACTTAAAGGCGTCGTATGAGGTGCACAGAATAACAGGGATGTCCTTGAATGAGGCCCGGATTTTCTGAAGAATGTCGAGGCCGCTCGATCCATTCCTCTTCACATCCAGCACCACGAGATCCGGCTCTCTTTCTGCAATTATCTCCGGTATCGAGAAGTACTAAATCGGGGGGAGTGCTATCCAGGAACTTTCTGGCAGATTCTGCATCTCCCACCCACTCCACCTGGTGACCCTCGTCAATCAGCTCTCCCGAAAAAAGCTCCTTCATGTGGGGCTGGTCATCAACGATAAGAATTGTTGCCACAGCTACTCCCCTATTCTATGGATTATCGGGATCAAAAATCAGGCAGGTATCCGAACAAGACCGAAGAGATTGTATCCCATCCCTCGCTGTTTACCACCGGAACAGGACCTTGCATTTGAAAAGAGTAGTCCTCGCAGTGATCAAGGACTTCCGGATGCTCTGTTTTTAGTTTTTCCCACACGGCCCATGCATGATCGAAACCACCTACCGCCCTGATGGCATCAATGACGGAGATCTTCCCTTCTGAGGTAAACCGAACGGCTACGTCGTCGAGATCAACAATCACATCGTTTTCCATGTCAATGTCCTCATAGTAATGGCATTTATTAAAAGAGAATCTTGTTTACCTTCAAAGACAAGAACCGTGCCAAGAGTATCAATCTCATGAATCTCCTTCTATTCTAATCGGTTAGCCTCTTTTTCAAGTTGATGGTTTTCCATACATCGTTGAAATTTGTCCTATATAAAAGGACTATGTCCTGTTAGATGGGAATCTGTCTTTTTCAGCTGGATTTTGTGCCTTCAGTCCCCGGCCTTGTGACGAAGCCGCAGCTTTCTTTTACCCTGCGTGAGGGAGGGGTTCAAGCAGGAAGGATACATTGTGGGATGCCTCTGCACTGCGCTGGATAAGGAGACCTGGGCTCTGCCCCTCTATATGCATGGCAGGACATGTGCGACGGAGATACTTCAAAACGGTAGTCGTGACTGCCCTCTTTCCATGGCAAGGATATTGCTCTCTTTCAATGAAACAATAACACAACAAGGAGGTACGGACATGTCACTCATCACGATCACCAGATGCATTGGCTGCGGGGGAATGAGCATCGCACGAAGCGTCGCCGGGAGACTAAATATAGAGCTCTATGATGACCAGAGGCTCCAGGAAGAGGCCGGGAAGATAGGAATTGAACCTGAGATCTTGAAGGAACTGAATGAAAAGCTGCCGGGCTTATTCAACCGGCTTTTCTCTCATACACCGGATGTATACCTGGACCTGATGGAGGCCTTGATCTATGAGGTGGCACGGAAAGGCGAGGGTGTCATCGTGGGCCATGGAGCCCAGTTCCTCCTCAGGGATTTCAACTGCGCCCTCCATGTGCGCATTTACGGCTCAAAGGCCTTCCGCATGAAGCACCTCATGGATCAGCAAGGATTGAGCAGTGAAGCGGCAGAAAAGATGATCACTAAAAGCGATCACGAACACAAAGGATTCTTGAAGTTCGCCTTCCACAAGGACTGGGATGACATCTCTCTCTATGATCTGATTATCAATCGAGACAAGCTGAGCGCGGAGTCTGCATCAAACCTCATCATAGAGATGGCACAATCCCAGGAGATCAAGGAGTGCAGCCTTACGGCACTGGATTCCATGGAGCGGATGTCCCTGGAAAAAAAGATTGAGGCAGCCCTCATAAGAGACGACATCAATACGAATCAGTTGCACATCGAGGTTCCCAAGAAGGGTGTCGCCTCTATAATAGGATGGACCTACACTCAAGAAGATAAAGAGCGTGTGTTCGATGTGGTGAAAGGAGTGCCTGGTGTCCAAGAGGTCAAATCGGATGTAAATGTGGTCTCCATGTCAGGCATATGATGATATTCTTATTCTGCCCAGAAAACCACGCCCGAGAGTCGTGGTTTTCTGGAACAAGTGAAAGATAAGCAGATTCTTAAGCGGATCTGCGAAGTGAAAAATGAGTATGTTTTAAAGCGAAAGCCATTCCAAATTCATCTTTCATGCTTTTGAACTATGTCAATAGAACTATTACTGGTTATCCTGCTTATAGGCACGACCATCGTACTCGCACTGCTCGTCAAATCCGGCCTTGAATCCATTGGATTTCCATCCCTCGTAGGGTATGTAACGCTCGGATTTTTTATCAGGCTGGCAGATTCTCAGGGGGAACTTTTATCCGTTGAAGCCCAAAAAGCCTATAAGCTCTTATCCGATATAGGCATTATCTGCTTGCTGTTCGAGGTAGGCCTCAAAAGTAACTTGGCAGGCCTGATAAGGCAGCTTCGACATGCCAGTATTATATGGATTTCGAATATCCTTTTCAGCGGTGTCTTGGGCTATGTTGCCTCCTATTTTATCCTCAACATTGCTTGGATCCCGAGCCTCTTTATTTCGGTTGCCCTAACCGCAACAAGCGTGGGCGTAACAGTTGCGCTGTGGAAGGAGGCAAATGCCCTCACCTCACCCGACGGTGAACTGGCGATAGATGTGGCTGAACTGGATGACCTCTCCGGTATCATTCTTATGGCCATGATTTTTGCCGTTGCCCCGATCTTGGAACTGAGTCTTGAGACTCCCGTATTACCTCGTTTGGCTCAGGCATCAGGCATACTGTTATCAAAACTGCTTATCTTCGTCGCTTTCTGCCTTCTTTTTTCCCGTTATGCCGAGCATCCGATCACTCTCTTTTTTCAAAAGGTCGCGCCTCCCCCCGATTTGATGATTATGATTGCCGGGATTGGATTCATTATCGCCGCGATCGCTGGCTTGTTGGGATTTTCAATAGCTATCGGCGCATTTTTCGCCGGGCTCATATACAGCAGAGATCCACAAGCTGTCAAGATGCAAACATCCTTCACGCCTCTTTATGAGTTCTTCACGCCTTTCTTCTTCATCGGAATCGGGCTGGATATAGATCCCAACACACTGACAAACGCACTTGGGCCGGGTTTCGTTTTGCTGGTCGTTGCCATCGTGGGTAAGCTCATTGGTACATGGTTGCCTGCTGTTCCTGCTGTAGGATGGAGCAATGCTCTGCTGGTCGGCATCAGCATGGTTCCGCGAGCCGAGATTGCCATGGTGATAATTCGAAGGGGGCGGCTGCTGGGCGAATGGGCGGTCCCCCCTCACGTGTTTTCAGCAATGGTTGGGGTGTCATTTGCGACCTGTATCATTGCCCCTATTGTTCTTCACTATGCTTTGCGGCGCTGGCCCCATAAAGAGCTCCAAGAAACAACGTAGGATATGGCTATATTTTCAGCGTAGGTTATTTAATAAGCTCTTGAAACAGGTGGTATAAAGATATGCTTACGGGAGTGCTCGCTATAGAGGGAATTTGGCTAGCCGCATCTATCTTTTTACATCTTAATCAAGCCTTTCTCGATGGCCTTCTTGGTCAGGTCGGCCAGCGATGAGGCGTGCAGTTTCTCCATGATGTTGTATTTGTGGGACTCCACTGTCTTGGGGCTGATACAGAGCTTGGCGGCTGTTTCCTTTACGCTCATCCCATCGGCAAGCAATGTAAAGACTTCCCGCTCACGCGGGCTGAGCCTTTCAAAAGAGCTTTTCTCTTCCCGGCCCATCTCCCTCATACCCGTTTGCAGCACAGCCTGTGCTGCCCTGCTGAGATAGGTACCGCCTGTCTTCACCACATCGAGCGCAATGAGAAGATCGGACAGGGGTTCATCCTTCAACACGTACCCTGATATGCCGGCCCGGAAAAGGGATATCACGGAAGTATCGCAGAACATGGAAAAGATGACGATTCGAATATCCGGGTATGATTGCTTTATCTGAAGGGTGGCCTCAAGGCCGTTCAGCTGCGGCATCTTGATATCCATGACGACAATATCCGGTCTCAGCGAATCTATCAGCTCTATTGCCTGACTGCCATTGTAGGCCTCTCCCGCTACCTCGAATTCCGGTCGATTCCGCAGGATGTGCTTGATTCCTTCGAGGATGACCTGGTGATCATCAACAATGAGGATCTTTGCCTTGTCGGCCACCGTAGCTCCTTCGCGGTCCCTAGTGTTCAGAGGTTCCTTGTTCAATCTTACTCTAGCGGTATCTCCGCCTCAACATACGTCCCTCGCCCTTTCGTGGACTCAATGGATAACTTCCCGCCAAGGTGTATCGTCCTTTCCTCCATGAGAGGCAATCCAAGGGTGGACCGTCTCTGTGCACCCACATCGAATCCCTCGCCGTCGTCCTCTACGCTCAAGGTGATGGCCCCTCGCTTGTAGAGGAGGTTTGCATGGACCTCCATGGCGCGTGCATGCCTGACGACATTGGCGAGGGCTTCCTGGGCAATGCGAAAGAGCGCGAGTTTTGTGGCCCTGTCAAGGTCCTCAGGAATACCCGAGGAAAAGAAATGAACCTTAATCCCCTTTTGACCTTCGGTCTCGGCACAGAGGGCGTCAAGTGAGGCAACAAGCCCCATGGTATCCAGCATGACCGGCATCAATCCGGATGCAATTGACCGAAGGTCTTGTATTGCCTGTACTGCCTTCTCCTCTGCCGACTTCATCCTGTCTTGGAGTGTCGAGGGATCTGCACCCATCTCATCCCGTAAAAGCTCCATATCCATCCTGAGCGACACCAGTGTCTGGCCGATGTGATCGTGGAGTTCTCCTGCAATCTTGTTCCGCTCTGTTTCTAACAGATCGATAATCAACTTTGAGAGGACCTTCCTCTGGCCGTGATCCCTGGATAGCTGCTCATACAGAAACCTCGTTTTGTCCCCAAAGCGGGCACTGGAGGTGACGTCCCTTGCCACGCCGTAGGTCCCGCGAAAGGCTTTGTCACCAGCGGAAACAGCATTGTCCCACATACCGAAGGCATCGAGCTCTACGGCTCGGTACCGTACATCGAAATGTCGGCGCCTTCCATTTTTGGTCATGAGCCGCACCTCGTAGCCTTTGGTGGCCCGGCTTCCTGTCCTCCGCTCATTGAACCGCCATCTTGCCTTTTCCAGGTCTTCTGGCCAGATGATGGTAGCAAAATGCTTCCCCATCAGGTCCTCTGCGGAATAACCGGTCAGCTGCTCAAGGGGACCTTCCAGGAAAATGAACCGTCCTTCAGAGTCGAGCACGTAGACGATGTCCGGAGATTTCTGGATCATTAGGACATATTTCCGTGATTCACGGAGAAGCCTCTCCACATTCTTCCGCTCTTCAACAGCCTTGTGCAGCTCCTCGTGCGCCTTCTCCAACTGGCGTTTGCAGCGCTCGATCGATCGTGTGAGCCTGGTAACGGCGGTCTCCGCCTTACTTCGGCTCGATTCGGAGATTTTCAGCCGTGATCTTACTCCCCTGAGTTCGCTTAAAAGAATATCCTTTTCCTTGTCTTCGTCCTTCATCTTACTGCTTTCTAAGAACTTCAGCCTCTGCCCGTCATCCCCACGGAAAGACTATGGAAAAGGCTTACCTTGGCCTTATACATGAAAAACTCAACAGTATAAATAGAGTTCAACTTTCATGCCAGAGTCGGCTTCAGCGGCACTTACGCTGTTTCTTTGAAGCATAGCAAGGTGTTACGTTCGTATAGAACAGAGAAACTATACCGATAATGTAGGAAAAATGAAATAGAATGTACGTAACCAAGTGCAAAGATACATATTTTTTTGTGCATGGCAATAGGGAAAGCCGAAATTGAGTCCCTTGTCGGGGGCTCGGTGGAGCGTATCAGGCGGAATATCCTCCCCCATCCAGTCACGCCCATTATTGGTGAACCAGAGAACTCCTGTCTTCGGATGCCAGTCAAATCCTACTGTATTCCGTATGCCATGGGCAAAGATCTCCAGATGGGTGCCATCCGGATTCATTCTCATAATGGAGGCATACCGCCGATCATCCCGAACACACACATTGCAGGGGGCCCCCACAGGCACGTAGAGCATCCCGTCCGGGCCGAATGCGATGCACTTCCACCCGTGGTGGGAGTCCTCGGGAAACCCATCGTTAACCACCACAGGTTCCGGCGAGTTCCGTATATGCCTCTCTATCTCCTCATACCGCAGGATGCGGTTCACCTCGGCCACATAAAGGGCTCCGTTACGAAAGGCTACCCCGTTGGGCATGTATAAGCCTTCAGCGAGAACAATAACCTCATACCCTTTGTTGTCTTTGTCCAGGTCAGGAACGGCATAAACCTTTCCCTTTTTCGGATGCAATACCCCTGCCCTACTCACTCCTCGCGCCTTAAGCAGGCAAAAGGCCTTGCTAGATCGTCTCCAAAAATTGTTTCACCTGGTATTCCCACTCCCTGGATTCTGCGTCCACATCCCTCTTCCCCCCTGCTTCCATGACGGAAACAGACACATATCCCCCACCCCCTTCAAAGGTGATGCAGCAGGAATTGCGTTCCTTCTCCTCCAGACCAATGCCTTTGTTCCCAAAATAATCCGAGGCTCGTTTGATTATTTCGTCAGCCGAGTGAGCGGTATCCTTTGTGATATGGAGCATATCTCCCTCTTAATCTCGTTGTTGAGCTCGACCTCCAATACGTTCAAGCGTTCCCCCCGATCCATAGTGAGCCTCCCATAAAACGGAGGACCTTCATCCCAATAGTTTTACGGCGGATTACACTTCCGAGCATTCAGATATGGATTTTGCCCGGACCTCAACTGCCGATCACGATCATATCGAACCGGTCTTTATTCGCGTGATCGATACTGGAATTATACCCCATAGCAATGCCCCTTTTTCTCATATCCCGGTGACCAATAGTGTCGCAGTTTTGTCCCTAGGTCTTCCAACGTGAACGGCTTAAACAGAAGAAAGTCAACGCAGCTTCCTTCGAGTTTTTTGATAATGTCTTCTGTGTGCTGGGCCGTCATCAGACCTACCAGCGTATCGGGTGATTTATCTTTAACCTGGATGGCTATGCTCCAGCCGTCGATACTAGGCATATTCAGGTCGGTTAAGACAAGGTTGAAGGATCTTCTTAGGAACAGGTTTAAAGCTTCACTACCACTGCCGGCCACTGCCACTTTGTATCCCCAATATATGAAAATATCCGACAGGATATCCCGTATAGCCTTTTCATCATCCACAATCAGGATTTTCTTCCCCCCATGCCCTTGCATTGCTTCCCTCATAAAAACCCCTTGGCACGTCTCAAGATTTATCCCCGCACCTCCCCTCCTTCACGGACAAACCGGAATATGGTCTTTTTATTCTGAAATAACAAGAAGCGTGCCAGATTCTGTCTAAACCTGAATCCTTCCCTTTTCTCGACTAGTTAACCTGTTCCAAGCGGGTAGCTGCTACCGTTGATTTTGTGAAGAGTGTCTCACAGGAAAGGACTCGTTCTTACCACAAAGGACTTTTTCTTATTCGGCTGGACTTGGTTGCAATGAATGGTTCTTGGCGGCAGATCCTTTCAAAATGCACCTCTACCTCGAGGAGAGCATTGCTTTTATAGAAATAAGATGAGAAATAAGGATGTGTTTACTAACTTGAATCTTTATTCACCATGTGCAACTTTCTCGGGTTCTCGCATTACACAGGCAATGAAAACTACACCCATCTCGCCTTGCGCCTCGTGGATCAGGTTCACACCATACTCGGCCGGCACCGTGAAGACGACCCCAGATCCGGCTGGATCAGCGGGCTGGATGAGAAGGAGGGCAGGATGCACCCCACGATAGGGGGGTTGAGGATCGGGAAAGAAATAAACGAACGGAGGCCTGAAGATCCCTTTGACGAACGGCTGGAATGGGATCGGGATGGACAGTACTACCATTACCTGACCAAATGGATGCACGCCCTCGACCGGGTAAGCAGGGTCACGGGAG
>Ga0307428_1001226_pt1 | contig 13362 bp, 13 predicted proteins | sample SalMarWE160240MG_FD_202161 | JGI IMG/M metagenome (GOLD analysis project Ga0307428, IMG submission 202161) | Salt marsh sediment microbial communities from the Plum Island Ecosystem LTER, Massachusetts, United States - WE1603-240 | ecosystem: Environmental > Aquatic > Marine > Intertidal zone >...
AAATGCACAGGGCTGCGGGGCACGCAGTTGAGTTTGCGCAATCGGCGCAGGCTTGATTGCGCTGGCGCCCCAGCGTTCCGCGCGCCCCCGCTTAAAGAGGGCGGCGAAAGTTGCCCCGCCGAGGCGGGGATGGAATGCGGCGTACCCCGCGCCGCCAAGAATAGGGGCGATGGTGCACGTCTGCGCTTCAGCGACAGGACAATCGGAATAGATAGGGCACGTGCGTGCAAAAAATATCTGTGGTCGTCCCTGCGCAGGCGTGGACGACCGCGTCAGGCCTTGGCCGCAAACGGCAGCACGTTGCTGAGCGGCGTCCGGCGGGCGGCGACGTTCGGCGCATAAAGGCCGCGCTTGTCGGCGACCGGCCTGAAGGTATCGGTTAAGCCCACCACGGTCTCCGCGGCGCCCAGCACCAGGAAGCCGTCGTCCGGCATCCGGCGCGCGATGCGCTCGAGCACCTGCGTCTTGGTGGCCTGGTCGAAATAGATCAGCACGTTGCGGCAGAACACCACGTCGAAACTGCCGAGCGGCTTGAAGTCGGCGAGCAAATTGAGCGTGCGGAACTGCACCATGGCGCGGATCTCGGGCGCGATCTGCCAGCGTTCGCCGACCTGGGCGAAGAATTTCACCAGCTGCTGGATCGGCAAGCCGCGCTGCACCTCGAACTGGCTGTAAATGCCGGCCTTGGCGCGCTCCAGCACGTCGGCGCAGATGTCGGTCGCCAGAATCTGCACCTTGAAGCCGGCAAGCTGCGCGCCCATGCCCTTCAGCGTCATCGCCAGCGAATAGGGCTCCTGGCCGGTGGAACAGGCCGTGCACCAGATGCGGATGCGCTTGTCGCGCGCGCGCGCGGCGATGAGCGTCGGCATGACCGTATCTCGGAAATGCTCGAACGGCGCCTTGTCGCGGAAGAAGAAGGTCTCGTTAGTGGTCATGGCGTCGACCACGTCGCTGGCGAGCGTGGCGGCCAGCGGCGTCTTCAGTCTGCCGACCAGCTCGGTGAGCGTACTCATGCCGTTCTTGCGGACGAGCGGCAACAGCCGGCTCTCGGCCAGATACTGCTTGTCGGGCGGCAGCACCAGGCCGGAGCGCTCCTTCAGGAGCTTGCGCAAGAATCCGAAATCTTCAGGCGTCATGCACGCGCTCCCCGGCGAACAGACGGGTCAGGCGCGGCGGGATATCGCCGAGCGGCAGTACCGCGGAGCAAAGGCCGGCCTGCGCGACCTGGCCGGGCATGCCCCAGACCACGCTCGAGGCCTCGTCCTGCGCGATCACGTGGCCGCCGGCGGCGACGATCGCTTTGGCGCCGTTGAGGCCGTCGGAGCCCATGCCGGTGAGCACCAGCGCCATCACCTTGTAGCCCCACACTTGCGCGGCCGAGGCGAACAGCGGGTCGACCGCCGGCTTGCAGAAATTGACCAGCGGGCCGTCTTCCAGCGCGATCACGGCGATGCCGTCGCGGCGGGCGACTTTCATGTGCTTGCCGCCGGGGGCGATGTAGATGGTGGCGGCATTGATTTCCTCGCCGTCGCGCGCCTCCCGCACCGGGCGCTTGGCGACGCGCTCGAGATGCTCGGCCAGGATGGCGGTGAAGGTCGGCGGCATGTGCTGGGTGATCAGCACCGGGGCACGCTCGACCACGCCGGCGATCTGCGCAATGACGGCGTTGAGCGCCTGCGGGCCGCCGGTCGAGGCGCCGATCAGCAGAACGCGCGGCGGCGTTACCGGCATCGGCCGCAGCACGAGGCCGGGCGCGGCCTCAGCGGGCGTTTGGCCGGGCTGCAGCGGCGGGGCGCCGCCGGCGCGCAGGCGGACGGCTGGCGGTGCGATGCGCAATCGCTTCGCGCGCAGTCCGAGCTGGCGAATTTTTTCGAGCAGGTCGCGGCGGAAGGTGGGCGAGCCGGTGACTTCGCGGTTGCTTTCGGGTTTGGGGATATAGTCGGTGGCGCCCAGTGAAAGCGCGCGCAAGCTGATCTCGGCGTTCCGCCGCGTCAGCGTGGAAGCCATGATCACGACCAGGTCGGGCTTCTTCTCCAGCAGCAGCGGCAGGGCGGAGATGCCGTCGAGTTCTGGCATGTCGACGTCGAGCACCACCACGTCGGGGTCGACGCGCTCGATCAGGTTGACCGCCTCGCGGCCGGTGCGCAGCGAGGCCACCAGCTCCAGGTCGGGCTCGGCTTCCACCCAGCGTGAGAACAACCCGCGCACGACCACGGCGTCATCCACGATCATGACGCGGATGCGCTGGCTGATGCGGGTGGAGGAATTTGGTGCGACGGCAACGTTCATCGGGCTTTACGCCTTTCGTTGTCGTTCTACGACCCGATCAGATCAGCCCGACCTCCTGGAACTTGGCTTCCACGATGTCCTTGTCGAACGGCTTCATGATGTATTCGTTGGCGCCGGCATGCAGCGCGCGGGCGATATGCGCGACGTCGTTCTCGGTGGTGCAAAACACCACTTTCGGCGAGTCGCCGCCGGGCAGCTTGCGCAAGCTACGCAGGAACTCGTAGCCATCCATCTTCGGCATGTTCCAGTCGAGCAGGATCGCCTCGGGCAGCTGGCGCCGGCAGGCTTCCAACGCCTGCTCGCCGTCCTCGGCCTCCACGATCTCGAACTCGAGCCCTTCAAGAATTCGCCGCGCCACCTTGCGGATGACGCTCGAGTCGTCCACCACCAAACACGTTTTCATCACACGTCCTCGCTGTTCTGACTCAGAAGCCAGTTCATCCAATTCGAAACGGTCATGCCGCGATCGCCTTGTCGCCGATGTCGAGCACGCGATCGACGTCGACCACCATGAGCAATTGCCATTCCAGGCGATGAATACCGACGCAGACGCGCGCCAGCCGCGGATCGAGATTGATCGGATTGGGTTCGCGGGCACCATCGTCGAGCTTGAGCACCTCGCCGACGCTGTCGATCAGCAGCCCGTAGGATTCGGCCCCCAATTCGACGCCGATCGCCATCGGCGGCAAATCGTCCTCGCGCCGCTCGAGCCCGAGGCAGCGGCGCATGTCGATCAGCGTCACGATGCGGCCGCGCAGGTTGAGCACGCCGGCGATTTCCGGCGGTGCCAGCGGCACCCGCGTCACTCGCTCGGGGAAGAACACGTCCTGCACGCGCAGGATCGGCATACCGAACAGCTGGCCGCCGATCAAGGCGGTGACGTATTCCTTCAGATTCTGCTGGATGTTTTCTGTGCTCATGATTGGGTTGTCAGGCGGCGCGGGTGACGTCAGTGTGCTCTTTGAGCGCCGCGATCAGCCCCTGGCGATCGAATTTGGCGACATAGTCATAGAACCCGGCGCGGCGGCCGCGCTCGACCGCTTCGGCGGACACCACCGAGGACAGCGCGATCACCGGCAGGTTGGCGGTCCGCGGATCGCCGCGCACGGCTTCCGCGAAAGCAAAGCCGTCCATCTCCGGCATCTCAATGTCGGTAATGGCCACGTCGAAGGCGCGGCCCTCGTGGAGCAGCGTCAGCGCCTCATGTGCCGAGGCGGCGGCGGTGACGTCATAGCCGGCGGCCTGCAGCACCGGCGCCAGCATATTGCGGAAGAACGGCGAGTCGTCGATCAGTAGCACCGAGCGCGGTCTGCGCCGAGCCGTCTGCTCCTTGCGGCGGAACCAGTCCTCGAAGGCGAGCGGCAGGAAGTGGCCAACGTCGATGATCTCGGTTGCCTGCCCCTTGATGACGGCCGAGCCGAGCACGCCGGGATTGTCACTTGCGACCTGAATGTCGAGGTGGTCCTCGACGATGTCGACGATCTCGTCGACCACCAGCGCCATGGAGCGGCTGCCGTCGGAGAACACCAGGAGCGGCTGCGCACCCTCGTCCTTCATGCGCACCTTGTCGCTCAGGCTCACCAGCGGCATCAAATGGCCGCGGTACTGCACCATGTGGCGGCCGTTCGACAGCTCGATCTTGCGGGCGTCGATTTCCTCAAGCCGCGTGATCAGCGCCAGCGGCACGGCCTTGGGCTCGGCCGAGCCGGCGCGGAACACCAGCAGCGAGGTGGTCTGTTCGTCGTCGACGACGTGTTTTGCTTCGGCGCCTTCGGCCGTCATTTGCGAGGTGACCGTGCTGCCGAACGCATGGGCGACGCCGTTCGGATCGATGATCATGATCACCGAGCCGTCGCCGAGAATGGTATTGCCGGAGAACAACGCAATGTGGCGCAACTTGCTCGACAGCGGCTTCACCACGATTTCCTCGGTGTGGAAAACGCCGTCGACCACGATGCCGAAGGTCTGGCTGCCGACCTGGGTGACGACGACGAAGCCGTTCTCGACATCGCCAGCCTGTTCGGCCCCGAGCAAATGGCCAAGGTGCGCCAGCGGCAAGAGCTTGTCGCGCAACCGCAGCACGGTGGTGTCCTTGAGCTTCTCGATGCAGTGCTCGCCGCCGCTGCGCGTGCGCACCAGCTCGACCACGGACAGCTGCGGGACGGCGAAGCGCTCGCCACCCGACTCGACGATCAGTGCCGCCACGATCGCAAGCGTGAGCGGGATTTTGATGGTGAAGTTCAATCCCGCGCCGGCGACCGATTTCACATCGATGGATCCGCCTATCTGGTCGATATTGTTGCGCACCACATCCATGCCGACGCCGCGTCCCGACACATTGGTGATCTGCGCGGCGGTCGAAAAGCTGGGAACGAAGATGAATTTGTGAATTTGCGCTTCCGACAGCTTTTCGACTTCGTCTTCGGTGGCGAGGCGTTGCGCAATTGCCTTGGCCTTGATGCGCTCGGTGTTAAGGCCACGGCCGTCGTCGGCGATCTGGATGACGATGTGGCCGCCTTCGTGATAGGCCGACAGCCTGATGCGGCCGCGGCCGGGCTTGCCGGCGGTGCGCCGCTCCTGCGGCGTTTCGAGACCATGGTCGGCCGAATTGCGCACCATGTGGGTGAGCGGATCCTTGATCAGGTCGAGCACCTGGCGGTCGAGCTCGGTGTCGGCGCCGTGCATCTCCAGATCGATCTGCTTGCCGAGCTCGTTGGAAAGATCGCGCACGATGCGCGGCAGCTTCTGCCAGGCGTTGCCGATCGGCTGCATGCGCGTCTTCATCACGCCTTCCTGCAGCTCGGCGGTGACGTTGGACAGCCGTTGCAGCGGCGTCTTGAATTCGGAGTCCTCGTGACGGCGCACGATCTCGAGCAGCTGGTTGCGGGTGAGCACCAGCTCGGACACCATCGTCATCAACTGCTCAAGCGTATCGACGGTGACCCGGATCGATTGGCTGGCGGTCTTACCGCCGTCATCGTCCTGCGCACTGGCGTCGGCCGGCGCCGTCGTGGCAGGCTTGGCGGGCACTTCAACCTCGGTCTCGCGAAACGCGCGTTCGAGATCGTCGAGCGACACCTCGCCCGGCCGCAACGGCCGTTCGAGTGTCTGCGGCGCGAGCGTACCGACCGTATGCTGGGCGGCGGACGGTGCGATGCGCTCGACCATGCGCTGCAGTTCGACAATCAGATCCTCGTCGTTACCTTCCGGCTCCCGCTGATCGTGTTCGAGCGAGTCCAGGATCGCCTTGATGCGATCGATGGTGGCGAGGACCAGCGTGACGGCTTCGCTGCTCGCGGGCAGGCCGTCGCGAAACTTGCCCATCAGCGTCTCGGCGGCATGCGCGAGCGCTTCCAATCGCGGCAACCCGATGAAGCCGCAGGTCCCTTTGATTGTATGGACGAGACGGAAGACGTTATCGAGGATCTTGGCGTTGTTCGGTTCCTGCTCGAAGCGCACGAGCTCGACGTCGACCATGTCGAGACTCTCATTGGTCTCGGTCACGAATTCCCGCAGCAGGTCGTCCATTGGAAAAACGCCTTCATCGACGGGCTTTGGCCCATCTGCCGCTCCCCGTCGGGAGCGCGGTCAGTGTGTCGAGGAAGGGTTTAATTTTGGTTGCGGATTGGTATCGGGAAGCGTGTCATTAACCGTTCGTTAACCGCGCCAAACCGGCCGCCGGGCCGCCTATTGGGCGGTGACAACGACCGCCGCGCCGTCCATCGCCATCACCGGCTTGACGCCGCAGGCCTTGGCCAGCAGGCCGGCATAGAATGGCTGGATGCGATGAGCATCGGGCGCTTCAGACCCGGCCTCGCCGGCAAGCAGGGACGCCACCACGGGCGGCACCTTGGCATTGGCGCCGGCGGCGCTGACCTTGAAGCCCATGTTCTCACCCGAGCCGATCGGATCGACGGTGATCTGGCCGCCGCGCGGAATGGTCTGCCCCGCGATCAGCAGCATGTTGAGTAGCAGCTTGACCCGGTTCTTGGCTAGCAGCGCGCGCGGCAGGTTCCAGGCGAGCTTGGTTTTGTCGTCTTCGAAGAAACCGCGCGCGATGGTCTCGGCGTCGCCGAGATCGAGCTGGGCGCCGGCGGACCCGGCGGCCCCGAAGGCTATGCGGCAAAACTGCAGCTTGGCGGAAGCGGTGCCGGCGCTCTTCTTGATCAGGTCGAGCGCGAAGGTTTTGTTGGCTTCGTCCTTGGCTTCTTCCAGCACTTCCAGACCATTGACGATGGCGCCGACCGGACTGATCAGATCATGACAGACGCGCGAGCACAGCAAGGCAGCGAGATCGAGCGCTTCGATGGAAGATCCGGACATGGACTGGTCTCCGCTGGGCGTGCAGGGCATAACACCGGCGAATCATTTGTCGCGCCGGATGCCGGGCGTGATACACCGCATGCGCGCAACCGCCAAGGACGCAAAGCCGAGGGAAGGAACCGCAATTTGGCGCCCGCTTTCGAAATTCTGCCCGACCAGGCCGCCGGCCTGCTTGGCGATCTGACGAAAATCGTCGCGCGCGGCTGCGCCGTGATCCGCGCCATCTCGCCGGCGGCCGCCGGAGCAAAACTCAAGCCCGATCAGTCTCCCGTCACCGCCGCCGACGTCGGCTCCGAAGCAGTGATCCTGGAGGGCCTGGCGCGGCTGCTGCCCGAGGCGCCGATAATCTCCGAGGAAATGGCGAGCACCAAGGCGGCACCCCCTCTCGACGGCAGCTTCTTCGTGGTGGATCCGCTCGACGGCACCCGCGAATTTATCGCCGGCCGCGACGAGTTCACTGTCAACCTCGCTATCGTGACGCGCGGCACGCCGGTCCTCGGCATCATTGCGGCGCCCAACCGCGGCCAGGTCTGGCGCGGTATTGTCGGCGGGCAAGCCGAGCGGTTACGCCTGTTGGCTGACGGCGCCGATCAGCCGCGCCCAATCCGCACGCGTCGCAGGCCAGCGCATAGCGCCGTCGCGATCGTGAGCCGCTCGCATCTCGATCCTGCAACCGAGGCATTCCTTGAACGCCTCGGTCCGGTCACGCGCAGCGCGAGCGGCTCGGCAATCAAGTTCTGCCAGATCGCCGAAGGCTCAGCCGACGTCTATCCGCGGCTTGCCACCACATGCGAATGGGATGTCGCCGCCGGCCATGCCTTGGTCTTCGCCGCCGGCGGAATTGTGACGAGCCCGGACGGCGGCACCCTCACCTTCGGACACGCGGACAAGAATTTTCGCGTGCCGGCATTCATCGCTTGGGGCGATCCGGTCAATGCGGCATCGGTCGAGAATTGACGATTGGCTACACGTAAAAATTCAAGGCGGGACGGTGCGCGCGACTGCGGGCCATTTGCGCGTCGCACGCGCGATGATGCGGCCGAGGTCGGCGAGGAAGGCCGCACGCGCATCGGCGCTGTAAAAGAGATAAAGCCGCCGGCCCGTCACCGCCCAGAACAACGGATGGCCCGGCACCGATTGGCCGCGCGCGATTGCCACCGGATCGTAACCGCCAAAGCGCGGCGTGTAGACTTCCGGATGATCGGCGAAGGCCGCCCGGTCGCCCTCGTTGCGAAAGCGCCAGACCACGCCTTCGACGTTTAGTTCCAGATCGGGCCGACCGAATGTTGGCTTGTGGTCGGAAAAATAGGCGACCGGGTCGAACCCGCTGATGGCAAGCCCGGTGTTGGGGTTGACTACAATCGGGCCGTCCACGGCCCACGCCGGGAATGCGCAGATACCGCCACCTGCCGCAAGCCCGAGTAACATCCCCAGGGCAAGGCGTGCCTTCCGTTGTTGCCGTCCTACAGTCATAGTTCTTGGCGACATTTCAGTGATTCGGCCCGCTTTCGCCGTCACAATACCGCCATCGGCGTGAGCAACCCGTTAAGCGGGGCTGGGAACCTCACATGGAGCAACCAATGCGCGCCACCCTGCGCCTTGCGGCCCTGATATTGTGCCTCGTTGCTTTTGGCGCCGATTTGGCCGCCGCCCAGGGTGGGCCGCCGCCGCCCCCGCCGCAGCGTAACGATACCTTCTCGGTCAATGAAATCGTCCGGGCCGGGCACCAGTTCTTCGGCTCGGTGTCGCGCGGGCTGGCGCTGGTGGTGGAGAAGGCGTTCAGCCAATGGGGCGAGCCCAACGGCTATGTGCTCGGCCAAGAAGGCAGCGGGGCCTTCGTCGTCGGCCTACGCTATGGCGACGGCAAGCTCTACACCCGTAATGCCGGCGACCGGCGTGTGTTCTGGGAAGGGCCCTCGATCGGCTTCGATACCGGCGGCGAAGGCGCCCGCACCATGATGTTGGTCTATAATTTGCCGGCCACCGATGCGATTTACCAGCGCTTCGGCGGCATCGACGGTTCGGCCTATTTCATCGGTGGTTTCGGCATGACGGCGCTGACTGCCCACCGCATCGTGGTGGTTCCGATCCGCTCCGGCGTGGGCTTCCGGCTGGGCGCCAATATCGGCTATCTCAAATTCACGCCGCGAGCGACTTGGAACCCGTTCTGACGCGCCATTCTTTATTATTATTACTAGGCCGCGAAACCGGAACTTAGCCATAATTGAGCGCGGGTCCCTGTGACGCGGGTCCCGGGTTTAGGATAATCTTGGCTTAACGTGGAAGTGCTCGGCCCCCTATGTCATGGTTTCCGTGGGGTTGGGTGAGTTGGAGGCGTGGCATTATGATCGAACCGATCATGTATTTCGGGATCGGGTTTCTCGCCGCAGCCTTGATCGGGCTCGTCGTCATCCCCCTCGTCCACGGCCGCGCCGTGCGGCTGACGATGCAGCGGCTGGAAGCCGCAACCCCGCTGTCGATGGCGGAGATCCAGGCCGACAAGGACCAGCTGCGCGCAGAATTCGCGATGTCGACGCGGCGCCTCGAAATGAGCGTCGAGCAGCTCAAGAACAAGACCACCAGCCAGCTCGCCGAAATCGGCAAGAAGGGCGACGCCATCAACCGGCTCAAGATCGAGCTCGGCGAAAAAACTGCCACCATTTTTGCTCTGGAAGCGCGCGACAAGGCGCTGCGCGACCAATTGCGCGCGACCGAGGACGAGATCTTGGCCAAGACCGGCACGATGCACGAAGCCCAGCGCGCGCTGTCGGACAAGCAAGCCGAACTTGCCAAGGCCATGGGCGAACTCGACGAGCAATCGAGTTTTGCCGACGCGCAGAAGGTCGAGATCATCTCGCTCAAGTCCCAGGTCGAGACGCTCAAGGACCGGCTCACCGCCGCCGGCAACGAGGTCAAGGAAGCGGAAGATCGCCGCGAGGCCGAACGGTTCGAGCTGAAAGCTGCAACCCAGGAACTGGAGGAAGAACGCGGCAAGGTCGTGAACCTCGGCCGCCGCGTGGGCGAGCTCGAGCAGCATCTGGCGGCACAGAGCGCCGAAGCGGAACTTCTCGGGCGCCGCGCAGGCGAACTGGAAACCCGGCTCTCCGAACAGTCGCGGCTGCTGACCGAGGCCGAATTCGAGCTCAAGCAGCTACGCGGCGAAATCAAAGCCGCGCAGAAGACCGAAGCCGATTTACGCGCGGCCATTGCCGAGAGCGATAACCGCTTCGGATCGGCCAGCGAAACGCTCAAAACGGAGAAAGCGCAGTTGCAGGCCGAGTTCGAGCGCACCCGCGATGAACGCGACCGGCTCGCCCGTGAACTCGGCAATATAAAACGGGAGACCGAGGAAGCCTGGGCGTCCGAGCGGATGGAGAACGCATTGTTGCGCGAACGCATCAACGACGTCGCCGCCGAAGTGGCGCGGCTTGCCTCGGCGCTGGAAGGGCCGAATTCGCCGATCGACGCCATCCTCGCCGCCGAAACGGTGCGCGGCCGGACTACCGCGGTGGAGAGCACGATTGGCGAGACCAAAATCAGCGAAACATCCTCGGCCAACGGCAACCTCGCCGACCGCATCCGCGCGCTGCAGACCCATGCTTCGCGGGTAACTCAGGACGACAAGCCGAATTAGCGGGTTCGCTTGACACGCCTTCGACGCGCTCCTTATATCGCCCGGCCATTACGGCCGGGCGCTTAGCTCAGCGGGAGAGCGTTCCCTTCACACGGGAGAGGTCGAAGGTTCGATCCCTTCAGCGCCCACCATTGCTTCTCGCATAATCATTTGCGCCGCGCCGGCGGGTCGCGCGAAAGATTTTTAGCGGCGAGCTCATCGAGATAATCCTGCCAATAGCGCGCGTAATTGCGGCCGAGATCGAACAGGTAGTCCCAGCCGAAAATCCCGGTGGAATGCAGATCGTCGAACACCAGGCGCACGGCGTAATTGCCGACGGGGAGCACTTCGATAATGCCGACGTCGCGCTTGCCGGGAACGGTCTTGCGCTCCTCGGCCGAATGGCCCTGCACTTCCGCGCTCGGACTTTTCACTCGCAAATATTCAGCCGGCAGGTTGAAACTTTCGCCGCCGCCGAATGAGACGGTGAGCGTCTTGCGATCCTTGTGCAGGCGCAGTTCGCTCGGCCAGGCTTGAGCGGTGTCGGCGGTCATGGCACTTGTCTTAGCAAGCGCCCGGCCAAATCACAAACCGCACCTTACCGGCCTCGCTCATATCGTAACCGCTCAACTCCTTCGCCCGCGTGGCTAGTTCGTCCGATCGCAGAAACCTGATCAATGCCTGCAAGGGGGCATGGAAATAGTCGCGCTGGCGCATGGCCAGATCGAAATACTCCCAGACGACCGGCACGAAATCGAGCCCGGCCGCGCCGGCGACGCCGCGCGTGGCGATGCCGGTATCGGCGCGGCCGGCGCGGATCGCCTGCGCGATATCGGGCCCGGTCGGGCTGATAGGGCCGACGGCGGCGAGTTGATCGAGCGTGACCTTGGCGCGGTGCAGCAGTGCCAGCAACAGCAACTGGGCGCCGGCACCCTTCGGCCGCATGGTGATGCGCGCGCGCTTGGCGGCGACGTCCTCGATCGAGGCGAGCTTGAGCGGATTGCCGGGCGCCAGCAGAAAGCCCTGCTCGCGGCGACAGAATGCGATCAGCACCGTGTCCTGCAAATCGCTGCGGCTCGCCATCGCCGCCACATTGGCGTCGGCCTCGATGTCCTCGAGCGCGTGAAGATGCATCGAAGCGGCGATGGCTTCGCCGGTCACGAAGCGGTCAAAGCCGGCTTCGCTGCCAAGCGCGAGGGTGGCAAGTCCGGAGCCGCTCTCGCGCAGCGCCCATTCCAGCAGCGGGTCATGGCTGCCGGCGACGATCGGCGCCGGCTCCGGCCGCGTCATGCCCGCCGGCCGCGAAACGCTGGAGGCAAGCCACTGGTCGAGCTCCGCCTTCGGGAACAGCCAGCGGCCGGTGACTTTGGTGCAAGGCACCGTGCCCTCGGACACCATCTCGTAGATCTTGCGCTCCTTGAGACGGAGATAGGCAGCGGCTTCGGCGGTAGTGAAAAGCTGCATGGAGGCGTCCGGCAAGCGTATGCATCTTTTCCGAGGATGCCCGTAATAACAAAAATAACAAGGGACTGCGCAGCTCATAGCATAAGGTAATGAGATTCCGAATATTTTGCGGCGCGGACGGCCGGCGCGTCGATCGCTCGCCTGCGCCACGCGCGCCGCTTTGGCGCCGGCTTTCCGGCTGCGGATGAAGCGACGGTGAGACGGCCGAATTCGCGCGCGTCCTCGATGCGTCCTCAATGGCCGGCCGCCGGCGCGTTGAAATTCAGGTCTTCGATTTTTGAAAGACGTTGGCGCTCCCTACGGGAATCGAACCCGTGTTTCAGCCTTGAGAGGGATGTAATAGTGTCTTTGGCCATCCATGCCAGTGTCGAAATTGTCAATATCCACCGATAAAACTCGCGTCAGCACCGATAGCACCACAGACCGTGCAGTGCCCCCGGCGAGGAAGCGTCTGTAACGTCAGCTCGCCAAATTCCGATCCGCATTATCCGGCGCATTTTTCCAATGCTTGATGCTGTCGGCGATGAGCTTCATCACCGTTAGCGCCGCTTGATTCAGACTGGCGTAATCGGCGACGTTTTGGGCGACACGTTCACCCTCGCTGCGCAACATTTCACGTACGCTTTCGAGTTCAGTAATGACTCGGTCAATTTCGTCCATTGAAGCGCCAGCAACGCGCATGATCTGCGCATTCAAATTTTCGGCAGCCGGATCATTGGCCGAATCGAACTCGCTGCGTTGACGATGCAGGATCGAGACGTTGGACTGATGGATGATATCACGCTCCATGTTGCGCTGACGCTCGATATCGACGTCATTTAGTTTTTCCGATGGACGCCATTTGCGCGGAGCGTATTTCTCCAGGTCGGAATTTTCTGTCATGGTTTGCCCCCATCTTCGGCGGATCATTTCCGCCAGTATGGCGGAACCGAGCGCCGCATCGATTAGGTATATTGATCAGGCTGCCTTAACATTCAGCATAGCACGAAGCCGACTCCAATCTTGCAAGTGCAAGGTGTGACTTGCGCACAAACTTTCGAACACGATGTGCGCCGAAGTGATGTCGTGGCCCTCGTTTTTTAACCCTACAATAAGCTGACGCTGGCGTTCGATAAGCACATTACTTTCGGCGACGCGCCGCTCTACCTCTGCCAATTCAGCCAAGCCCCAATCGCGTGTGTATAGAGATTGCATTGTTTCGTAACGCCCCAGCGTCTTTCGGAGGTTTGGCTAAGGTCGGCGCTCCCGCGCCCACTTGGGCAACACCGTAATCACTGCTTGGCGTTTCCACTATGACCGCTGTGCAACAGTGGAAAAAATTCGCGCAAAGTTCCGTGTCGGGACTAAGCGGCAATTTCTTTTTGCGTCCGCTTTAGGTCAAAAGCGGACAAACAGCCGCTGGCCAAAATCGACTTTTGTCCGCTTTGGTCCAAAAGCGGACATTCGACGGCGCCGCAGACCATGCAGACCATACGCGGGCCGAATGATGGCGGTGACGAAGACGTTAGCGGCCCTTTATTCGAGCATTCACTTTGCCCCAGCTCGTTTCTGAATCGAGTGTAACAGCCTCGCTCTTTGCAATCTTCTCGACGCATTCCGCACAAATAAATTCTAGCATATGCAGGGCGTCAAAATGCACAGTAGGGGAAATAATCTCTCCTGCGTCCCTACCG
>Ga0307428_1001227_pt1 | contig 13358 bp, 10 predicted proteins | sample SalMarWE160240MG_FD_202161 | JGI IMG/M metagenome (GOLD analysis project Ga0307428, IMG submission 202161) | Salt marsh sediment microbial communities from the Plum Island Ecosystem LTER, Massachusetts, United States - WE1603-240 | ecosystem: Environmental > Aquatic > Marine > Intertidal zone >...
GACGGTGCCCGGTGGTTGGACGCTGACCAGTGTAGATTGCACCGGTGGCACTTGCACCGATATAAGCGATGGAGTGAGCATCGACCTGGCCGCAGGTGAAGACGTCACCTGCACCTTTAATAACACCGAGAAGGAGGGCAGCATAACAGCCCACAAGTTCAATGACCTGAACGGGAATGGCGTTCAGGACGGCGAGGATAACCTCGAAGGCTGGACAATGACTCTGTACGAAGGCTCCGGCTGCTCCGGCGGTGAGCTCGGCTCCGGCACCACCGATAGCAATGGCGACGTGACCTTTCCCGGGCTGACTCCGGGCGACTACTCCGTTCAGGAGACGCTGGATGATGATTGCTGGGAAGTGACTACCCCATTCGGTAACCCTAGCGTCTGTCAGGATGTCACCCTGTCTGCGGGCGGCTCCGAGACGCTCAACTTCGGCAACCGCATAATTCCCTACACTCTCACGGTGAACTCAGAGGGCTGTTGCCCCATCACAGTGGGTACTGGTGAGGTTACTCTGGGCACAGTAGAGGCTAATGGAACTGAAACCTTCACCATAGATTGCTGCACTGAAGTTACTCTTACTGCCGATGACAGTGGTGTCTGCTGTGAATTTGATTACTGGAGCGGCGATGGCATCGGCACTGACAGGACCCGCAGCGTCCACATGGATTCCGACAAGGAAGTAACCGGCTACTGCACAGGGACTCCTGCGCCCGTGGCAAACTTCAGTGGCACACCGAGAAGCGGCTGTGCCCCTCTGACTGTCGACTTTACAGACCAGTCCACAGGAAATCCCACTAGCTGGAGCTGGTCTTTCCCTGGAGGCAGTCCTTCAAGTTATACAGGGCAGACACCTCCTTCTGTAACTTACAATAGCCCTGGCGCCTACACCGTGAGCTTGACTGTGAGCAACGACTGCGGCTCAGATACTGAGACCAAGACTGGATACATCTCGGTGGAAGGCCCGCCCACAGCCAATTTCAGCGGCTCACCGAGAAGCGGCTGTGCTCCTTTGACTGTGGTCTTTACAGACCAGTCCACGGGAAATCCCACGAACTGGAGCTGGACCTTCACCGGAGGCAGTCCTTCGAGTGCCACAGTAAAAGGTCCTCATGCTGTAACTTACAATAGCCCTGGCACCTACGATGTTACTTTAACTGTAAGCAATGGCTGTGGCCCAGATACTGAGACCAAGACTTTATACATTACGGCCGAGGACTGTCCCCCTACAATATCTGTGGAACAGATACCACCGGGACCCTACTACTGCGCCGGTGAAGATGTGACCATCAGGGCCCACGTGACTGATAACGTGGGTGTGACCTCGGTTAACCTGACCTACGATGGGATGATCGTTTATATGAACCTGGTCAGCGGAACTACCCAGGACGGCTACTGGGAGGCCACGATACCCGGGCAGCCGGCAGGGACTACCTTTACAATTGTGGTCACCGCTACCGACGGAGAGAATATAGTCTCTTCAGCACCCCACGATAAGATATGGATTGACTGCGCCGGTCCTGTACTGACTATCATCAAGACGGATTCGCGTGACCCGGTTAACCCTGGTGGGACACTTACATACAATATCATCGTCACCAACATCGGCAACACCACTGCCACCGGGGTTAAAGTAGTAGATGACTATGACGAGACTGTGCTTAACATCACCGATACCGATGGTGGTTTTGACAATGGTGACACCATTACCTGGAATGGATGGTTAACCATCCCCTCCGGCGGCTCTTTATCTTACGCCATCAATGCTACCGTAAGCCCGACGGTAACACGCGGCTCTACATTCTATAATACCGCTAACGTTACCTGTGCCGAGGGCCCATCAGCCTTCGATGACGAATACACTAACGTTGCCGGCGGTGGTGGTGGCGGCGGTGTCGTCGGTGGCGGCGCCTGTCCTACGTTTAAATACCTTACGGTGGACTGGGAAGGGACTATCACCGAGAAGCGCCTTTACAGAAATAACCGGCTAACGGTAGACTTGCTCGGGCCTAGCCCCGATGGCGGTCACAATTTGCTGCTGGAGAAGAGTACTCTCGCACCCATGGTTGGTGGAAGGACACATTACCTGATAGTAATCAGAGAACTCGATGACATACCTCCTTCTTCAGGGAATACTACGGCGATTATGGCTTTTAACGTAACTCCTGCGGGCGCTGTTTTCGACAAGGATATTTTCCTGACACTGGGCTTCGATCAATTGCCCGAAAATGCTCTAAATGCAACCATGGCTTATTATGATGCTGTTAATGGAATTTGGGTACCACTGAAGAGTGAAGCAGGCGGGCCAAACGGTGTGGCAGAACTGACTCTATCTGCAGCGGTAAACCACTTCAGCATATTCGGCGTACTGGTCGAGCTTGAGCCGACACCTATCCCACCGGCCCATTTTGAGGCCAGTGGCTTGAACATCGTGCCCAGTTTGGAAAAGATATGGGAACCTGTCACCTTCGTGACCAAGACTGGCGAGAGCGTTACCATTACCGCCAACGTAGCCAACGACGGTGGACAAGAAGGCACATATACCGTCGAGCTAAAGCTCAATGGGGAAACAGTGGATACCAAGACGGTGACACTGGGTGCCGGACAGAGCCAGGAGGTGAGTTTCACCGTATCCGGGTTGGATTACGGGCAGTATGAGGTGGAGGTTGCCGGGTTGACCGATGAGTTCACAACATCACGAACCATCACCTGGTGGCTTATCATTGTCCTGATAGTGGCGCTTGGCGTGATTATCTGGGGAGTGGCCTGGGGGAGAAGAAAGCGAAGATCAGCAACAGTGGAGGGATAAACCCGAGCCTCAGGCTCGGTTTATCCCCCCTCTTCCACCCCGCAATTTTGTTAAGTATAAACGGGGAAGAGCTTTATAGAAAAAGGCTTCGGCTGTGAAAATTGTTGTAGGTGGGTAACAGCGGCAAATCCCCTAATCATAAGGCAATCACCCGCTAGAGGTTAGATAAACCGGTGAAGGAAGGAGGGCAGCAGATATTAAGCGTGAATTAAATCTCGCCGTTCTTGTCACACTGGTGGCCTTGTTAATAATTATTTCTGGATGTGTGGCGGCTGGAGCTCAAACCAGGGAGCCTTATACATATTCCTCTGAGATTTACGACGCCTCTCAAGTTTCGCCGGCAACCGAGCAGGAAGTTCTGGATTTCCTCGCTCAAGACACCACAGATAATAACTTGTGGGTATCAGAACGTTATGAGTGCGGGCATTTTGCCGCCGATGTCTGGTGGAATGCCTATAAGCAAAGGCTGGAAGCCTGCATGGTCTGGGTGAAGCGCTGGAAATTGGGTAAGGAACAACTTCACTGGGTAGTTAAGTTTCACGTTGGAAACGAAACTCAGAACTATTGGCTCTGGGTAGAGCCGTCAAGTGATGAGGTTGTTGAAGAAGGCGACTACACAATCCAGGACACCTTTTACGGAGAAGAAGCTTTCAATCTCTGCAAAACCTGGTGGGAAGAGGAAAGTCTCGACTAGGTCGAGGCTTGTATTGTCTACAAGGTATATATCGCGGCTAGTATAATTTTACCTGGAATTAAGGCGAGGTGCTATACGAGATCAACCAGGATTATACTTAACCCTATTCTGCTCTGTACTGTTTTCATCGGGCTAAACATTCTGGATGCCTGGCTGACCGGGCTCGCTCTAGAGCTTGGAGGTTACGAACTTAACTTCATTATTGACATAAGATTTGGCAGCAGTATGCTGCTTAAGGGGCTGATTTCTGCGGCAATAGTCGCGGCCCTGGTTTTGTTTGAGCGAGGCTGGTTGTTGAAGCCGCTGAGCCTGCTGATGTTGCTTATTTGCATCTGGAATGGCTTGACTATTTGGTTCTGGAACTAGGCCCTCGGTATAGAGGGCAAACTTGCCTATTCCTCTCCTTCCTTGATAATCTCAAACAGCTTTTCCTGGCTCTCTAGATGGTCGATATATAGAATGCCATCGAGGTGCTCAGTTTCCTGTTCAAGAGCCTGAGCCAGAAGCTCAAATGCTTAAATGCAAAAATAGTGGTAGTAACAAGAATGCAGAATCCAGTAGGCAGTAGGGGAATCTTCCGACTTCTGACTACTAGTTTTAGGATTTGGTGCTCGGGATTTGGGATTTAATATTGTCAAGGTGACTTGTAAAGGAAAGGATTTCTTTTAACGTCAGAGTAGATTTTAGGCGACCTATCTTGACAGGATATGCTCGCTGGTGCTAAACTAAGTACTAGTACTAAAGTACTAGTACTTAGGCATGGCAAGACTTAAGCGGGCGGTTGCTGAGACAGTTTTAACCAGAACTATCCTGCTCTGCCTTGTTTTCATCGGGCTAAACGTTCTGGATGCCTGGCTGACCAGGGTTGCTCTTGGAGCCGGGAGTTACGAACTTAACCCATTTCTGGGCATGAGATTTGGCAGCAATATGCTGATTAAGGGGCTGATTTCCGTGGCAATAGTCGCGGCCCTGGTTTTGTTTAAGCGGGGCTGGTTGTTGAAGCCGCTGAGCCTGGGGATGTTGATTATTTGTGCCTGGAATGGCTTGGCTGTTTTGTCCTGGAGCTAGCCTCGGTAGATAGCAAAGTTGCCTATTCCTCTCCTTCCTTGATAATCTCAAACAGCTTTTCCTGGCTCTCTAGATGGTCGATATATAGAATGCCATCGAGGTGCTCAGTTTCCTGTTCAAGAGCCTGAGCCAGAAGCCCTTGTGCTTTGAGGCGAAATTCTTTACCGTACCGGTTTTGCGCTTTGACTTTCACTGTTACCGCTCTTTTTATTTCCCCAAAGTAGCCAGGTACGGATAAGCAGCCTTCTTGAACTATTCGCTCGCCTTCCCTTTTTACTATTTCGGGGTTAACCATGGTGATAAGTTCGTGTTCCGGTACCTCGATGACCGCTATGCGGAGCAACACTCCTATCTGCGGGGCAGCGAGACCGGCTCTGTTCGGGTCAGCGTGTAATGTATCAATCATGTCATCGATTAACTTTTGAATGGAGTCATCGATTTTGTTTACTTTCTTGGCCTTTTGCCGCAACACGGGGTCGGGCAAAGTGCGAATCTGTAAAACTGCCATGCTTCCTCTTAAAATGCGCCTGTATTTTTATCCCATGCCGATTATACCACTGCTTGCGATGAGAATCACCCCGGATATTCGAGATTGCGGAGCCTGTTCCGAGCGTGAGCGAGGAATCTCGTTGAGTTTGCTTCGTCGGCCCGATGAATCGGGCCTCCTCGCAATGACAAAGGGGGAGCCCAATAAATCGGGCAACTACATTTTCGAACAGCCACCTATTTTATTAGTTCCTCCACTGTTTTATCGCCTTTCCCTGATGGGTAGTACTGGAGAACCGCCCGGTATTTTGGGTCTGGGCCTATGACACTCATGGTGTTATTCACCGCCTCTTTTACAGTCAGCTTCTCGGAGCATAACTGTCCCGTAAGATAGAGTGTGGCTTTATCCACATAATCCAATTCCACGCTGGCATCCCAGGCAAGATAGACTGAGGCGCCTTTATCGACGAATGCCGTAGCCAGGTCCGGCAAATAGAGGCAGGAACAGCCCATCATTATGATAACGGCGTTATCAAATTCGCCTTCCATGCTCTGGGTGACGAATTCATCTCCTATGCCGAAAACCCAGGGGTGATATTCATCCATCCTTGCCATTGCCAGCTGGTCACCTAGTTGCTCAGCAACATGCCTCATTTCGCTATATGGCTCGTTAGTGAACAGACAGGTCCTTTCGATGCTCTCCTCTTTGCTGCCTATCAAGCCCGAGTGAGCTCGGAAGATAATTAAGTCATAGCCATAGCTTGGTAGCTGGCGATAAAGATCAACCGTAATATTATTGCCCTGGTAGATGTCAACTTCGAAGCCGTAGTCCTCAAGCTCTCCGGTGACCTCGGTAATAAAACCTTCGTTTTCCTGAAAGCTAGAAAGCTGGTCGATGATTGCTGCCCCTGGCTTCGCCAGGTTATCCGGGGCGGGCTGGCCTATGGGGTAGGTACGGACAAACGCCACAATGCCCGCGATCGCCAAAGCTATGAACAGCCACACAAACCAAGGCAAGCCCCTAAGGAGGGGCTTGCCTTTAGTCTGCTTTTTAGCCTTTGCTTTAGCCAATGTTTCGCAAGGTTGGTTTTATCTCTGAGCCCTGCGCCGCCTCATAAATATGGTAGCTCCGGCTATAATTGCTGCCGCCAGAGCAATCCAGGGCGCCAGGATGGCCAGCTTATTCACCGTATAAGCTTCGCCGCCTACCGCCACGACGGGCAATCCAGGGCCTCCCTGGTCAACAATCATTCCATCGGGAGCTACTACATTGTCATCACCAACTCCGCCGTCAGACAGCGTGATTGTGATTACATTGTCCCCATCATCGTCTCCTATCGGCAGCTGATACCAGTGGTTGGTAGGATCGCTTGGGGTTGGTCCGTACTTCCAGTACTGAGTACCCACGGGGAGAGGCGAGGGAAAGGTCAGGGTGACTATTGCTGTTGTGTGACCCTCTGGCAACGTAATGTCAAAGGAGAAGAAGCCGTGGGGGAATTCAAGGTCCGGCTTGCCCTCTTCCGGCAACTCCGATTCGGACACAGGGGTGAGGTTATCGAGGATACTGGGGTCGGCATCGAAATACGCCGTACCTGTGCCTGTGGCTGTACCGGTCTTGCGCTCAACTGCCTTTATGGCATAGATAGTCAATCCACCTGCAGTGCCGAAAGCCACATCATCATCACCATCCCCATCCAGGTCGCCGACTTCAACGTCTGTTATCGTGTCCCCAACGCAATACGGCGACCAGACAAGGTCTCCCTGACCATCCCCATCTTTATCTATGCCGTCGAACGCATAGACGCAATGCGTCGGCTCGCTACTTGCAGCCACAACTTCATTCTTGTAGTCCCGGTCAACGTCACCTATGGCAAGCGACTCTCCATAATATATGGCGAACCAATCTATGGAATATTGCCACATTTCCTGCTCGGCAGCAATGTCAATCGCGAATAGTGTTGCATCCACAGGCTGTGTGATGGCAGCCACCTCGACATCTGCCGGGTTCCCGTCGAGGTCTCCCAGCTCGATGTCTGAGATGATGTTGCCGCTCTCGGTATAGAAACTGTAAAGCAGTTCACTATTCCCGGCTCCATCTCCAATTCCATCGAATGCCAGAACCCAGCCACCCAAGGGGACTGGGTTACCAGAGCCATAATCCGCAGCGACGACTTCGTTGTCACCATCTCCATCAACATCGCCTATCTCTACCGTTAGCCCACCAACATCAGAATCAGACCATATCGAGCTGCCCGCGCTGTTATAGACATATAGACATGCAACCCCTCCACCAATGGCTGCCACATCCACCCCGGCTTGTCCATCAAGCTGCCCTATAGCCAGATCCACTACTGGTGTGGGGGGAGTGATTGGCCACAGCCCCGTTATGTCGTGTCCGGTGCCATCTATGGCGTATATACAGTTGGCGAGGTTGTTGCATGCCACAATATCGTCTACACCATCCCCATCCACATCCCCTATCTCAATGTCCTTGACTTCGCCCGTCACTGGATAGGACCAGAGGATATTTCCATCTTTGTCGTAGACATTTATCATGTAGTCCCCAAAGACATACTTTGTGTATCCTTCTTCAAGGGTTCCACCGCGGGTCATGCCTCCAGCACTCCCTCCCCCAGCTATGACTTCATTCCAACCATCGCCATTTATGTCACCGACAGCGACGGCATATCCCGCAATTGAAGTATCCTGCCATTGCCAATCCCCAGGTCCTTCGCCTGGAATCGTGGTTAGCGTGTCCAACGTGAGTTCAATTGCCACCACATCATCCTTCCCATCTTTGTTCAGGTCCCCTACAGCTATATCTGTGACATCCCCGGTTGTATTATAGGACCAGAGTTCCTCAGGCAATGGGGGAGCTACTGTAGTCGCACCCGCTGGTATCGCCAGCAAGAAAGAAAGCACCAGGGATAGTGTCACCGCTACCGACAAGAGTTTTTTGTTCATGTCAACTTTACCTCCTTTGACAGCTCAGGCTTTATTCGTTGCTCCAGAGCCAAGGGAAAAGCATTCCCACGTGGCTATAATAGCTCATAGTAATACGGCGTGTTGTTCCTGTCAATACTCTTCTAAATATCAAAATCCAAATGCTTAAAGACAAAAATAGTGGGTAGTAACAAGAATGCAGAATCCAGTAGCCAGTAGGGGAATCTTCTGAATGCTGAATTCCGACTACCGGCTACTAATTTCATGATTTGGTGCCTGGGATTTGAGATTTCCCCTTCGGGGGTTGCTTCGTCCCGATAAATCGGGGTTGGGTGGAGAATCTGGTAATGCTCAGGACAGGCTCTGCGTCATCGGGTGGTTGTGTAAGGTCTTATATTTTGCCGAAACGGCGCTGGCGGCGTTTATATTCAGAAAGCGCTTCCTCAACATCTTTATGCCCGAAATCAGGCCATAATACCGGAGTGAAGTAAAGTTCACTATAGGCAGCCTGCCAGAGGAGAAAGTTGCTGAGGCGGCTCTCACCGCCAGTGCGTATGACCAAGTCGGGGTCGGGGATGTCAGGGCTATATAGATACCGGGCAAACACAGACTCATCTATATTGTCACCGGGGATACCGGCGCTGGCGATACGTCTGGCTGCCCGGACAATTTCATCGCGTCCCCCGTAATCGAAGGCAAGGCAAAGCGTAAGCCCGGTATTATTTTTGGTGAGTTCCACTGCTGCCTGCACTTTCTCTCTCAGGTTCTGAGACATTCTATCCAGCCTGCCCAGGTGTAACAGTCGGATATTTTCTCGATGAAAAGCCTGAGTTTCCCGGTCAATTTTCTTTGCCAGAAGACTGAGCAAGCCAGCGACCTCTGTCCTGGGGCGGTTCCAGTTCTCGGTGGAGAATGCATACAGGGTCAGGTATCTTACTCCGTAGTCGGCAAAAATCTTTACCACCGGGCGAATATTCTTGCTTCCTGCTTCATGCCCGGCAAGCCTGGGTAAGGCACGTTTCTTTGCCCATCGGCCATTGCCATCCATGATGATGGCTATGTGCCGGGGAGGATAATTTGTTTGAATCATAAGCTAACCTCGTGGGAAAGTAGGTGCCTGATTTTCAGCCAGGGATAGGCGGAGCTGCGCCTCAGGACAGCCAAAATTAACCTGCTGTGCCAATCGAAGGAAAAATTGTTTGAGTTGAGCAAAGCCTCGGTCATGCCACCAGAGTCCAACACATTGAATATTCCCTCGATTTGGCGGTCGCTCAGTTTGGCATAAGCCCATCTAGCCCAGTGGCCACGGGATAGTTCCTTGCCCATTTTCGACTTCCACTGCTTTTGATAGCGCGAAAGCTGGTCGGCGGTTAAATTATCACTACTGAGAGCTTCATGAAGCACCTCGGCTGCTATCCGGGCACCAAGATGCCCGAAGTATATTCCTCCACCGGTAGTTGGCTTTACCTGCCCGGCAGCATCCCCGATAACCAGTACCCTGTCTCCGTAACTGCGAGCTAAAGTTCCTATGGGGATAGCCTTTTGCTCGATTTTCACCTCTCTACTTGTTACTCTACCCTGGCAAATGGGATTGTTGAGAAATTTTTGCAGATTTAGCTTGGCCCGGGATGTTGCTAGGAGACCAGCATATGCTTTATTTTTTGAAGTGGGCACAAGCCAGGCAAATGCCCCTGGTGCTATTTCCTGACCAAAGTATACTTCGAGTTCACCAACATTTTTCGCTTCGATTTCAGCCTGAGCACCGGTGAGGAAACTCTTGATTTTGCCCAGACCCAGCTTCCAGGGAAGCTTGGGCCTGAATCCATTAGCCAGAATCACGGCTCTAGCACTGAATATCTTCCTGGCTCCCGAGCACGAAGTTTCGGCTTGTATGCTATTCTTCCCGGGAATGATGTCGATGACTGGCGAAGAGAAGAAATATTGTGCCCCGTGGGATTGGGCTTTAGAGGCTAGCGCTTTATCAAGTAAAAGCCGATTGACAACGTAAGCCTGAACATTTTCAGTTTGCACTCTTAAGCATCTCCCTGAAGGGGAGAAAAACTTGGCTGAGTTTACCTTGGTTAATATCACATCTGTGTCGGTGTCCAGGGACTGGAAACATTCGGTGCTGATTATTCCCGTGCAACAGGTATTTAGTCCCGACGCACTTTTTTCTTCAAAAACAGCGACATCGTGACCTGATGAAGCTAGTTCATAAGCTATGTGGCTTCCGGCGGGCCCTGCCCCTACTATGATGACATCGTAAAATTGCCCTGACAATTCCCTGTCGCCTTTTTAGATTTCTACTAGATTATATAACATATCGTTCAGCCATACCTATTTGTCGATTTGACGCGTACCTTACCTTTATACCGGAATACAGCACATTAATGATAGGGGTGACTATGGCGTTTTACTTGTGGGTTGAAACGGGTAATATGTGTTTCGTCCTACGGGGATTATTGGAGACTCTGCGGAGCTGCTCTGCGCCAGCTAGCATAAGCAAAGCTAACTGGCCTCATTATGGGGTCTTTCCCTTCCTACCACCCTGACGTTTGGCTTGAGGCATGGAGGTCGAAATGTATTGAGCCAGCCGTTTCATTACATCAGGCTGGTTCGTGATCTCATTTCTCTTCATTTCCTCTATATCCAATCCGGGATTGAGATACTGAAGTACCTTGTATTTTACTGTCTCGTGCAGATTGACAAAGGCCTGCCTGTCCTCGTCTGATAGTGGCGACAGGACTTCCCGGATAAGGTTCCAGCCTGCCATGGTTGCCGGTTTAAGAGCGTTCTCTCCCTTGCTGGTGATAAACACATTTACTACCCTGCGGTCGCCCCTGTCTCTTTTCCTTGTGAGCAGACCGGCTTTGACCATGCGGTCAACTATCATACTGACGCTGTTCGTGCTACGTTCTAGCCAATGGGCTAGGTCAGTTACCCTGACAGGCTCCTGGAGGTATTTTATAGTCACAAGCACTGAATATTGCTCTGAAGTAAGCCCGTACTCACCGAATACCCGGTCCTCACATGTCCTGAGCACGTCGCGGGTTCGGTGCGTCAAGAACCACAATCTCAAAACCAGGTTTTCGGATTCGTAATTTACTGTCATATCTAGCTCCTCTTGATTATTTCATGGGAACTTTGCTCGTTTGGGAAACGAGCCATTATAACAGAGTTTATTATTTACGACAAATCAACATGACATTATGACGTAATAATAACTTTCTCCAATCCGTGCGGTCCTGAATTTTGTACATCATGATTCATTTAAAACGTGCTCAATGATATTTAAGCAATGAAAAATTAGGTATTGACTTTTTTTTTGAAGAAATCGTATAATTTTATACGACTTACTCGCGTAAGTTCTATTATATCGTTATAGTTGCTATAGTATATTTGCTTTTATTTATGCGTCGGGCCAGCAAAATGAGCCCGGCTCGGGTGGAGAAAGGGTTAGTATGGGTGAAAGATGGTTGCTGAGTTGGACGGGCAGGTTCTCGTAGAAGTAAGCGATCACGAAAGTAGGCATTTTGTATTGGGGCTATTTTTGGTTGCTGCGGTTATTGCGGGGGCATTGCGAGCACGAACGAAGAAAATCACCGAAGCAGTCTTTGGAAATTGTCATGCGGAGTTTACCCTGAGCGGACATGAGATTCTTCGCCTTCAGCTCAGAATGACAAGAAGCGAAGGGCTCGTGATGACACTTTGAGTTATTAAACAACCTCGTGTAGAGAGGGGAGGTGATGCTTATGGAGGTGGAAATTTTGCGCATGGTGGGCTGTGATACTCCAAGTCTAGAGAGCGATAAAGCAATATGCACAAGTAGTGAAGGGAGAGAAATATGAAAAGAGCAATCGTTGTTATACTGTCTGCACTGGTGCTGGTGGTGAGCCTGTTGTCGGATATGCCAGTGAGTGCCGGCGCAGGTTATGAAGGATTTGCCTATGCTAGAAGTGGCAACGTGGAAAGCGCCAATGATGTAAGCTCAGTCGAGGTTGCCAAGCCAGGAGACACAGTTGAAGGTGATTTGCTCATTGGCGTCGTAATCACTGACGGCGATACTTCTGGCGAGTTTACCGCCCCCACAGGTTGGACACTAATAAATGGAGGGTGGAGTGGGGTTAGTTCGCAATTTGATGGATGTACATTAGGTGCGTGGTACCTGATTGCCGGGGATAGTGAACCGGGTTCATATACTTGGAATTGGACCTCCGCTGAAACAGTATACGCTTTTATTAGCCGCATTACCGGGCATGATACGGACAATCCGATCGATGTCTGGGGTTTTAACACCGGCGTCGACAATATGTCACCAACCTGCCCCGATGTTACCACTACCGTTGCTGATACGCTGGTTTTGCGGATTTTTGGTTATGATTCATGTTATGGATGGAATGCCACCTATCCCGATGAACACACCGGTATCACTGTTGAAAGCAGCAGACCCGGCTGTGAATCTGGGGCGCAAGGGCACTGCTCTGGTGGTGCCGCTCATACGACTCAAGCAACTGCCGGTGCCACCGGCACGGCATCTTTCCAGGTTAACGAGGGCGAAGAGTACTGGGCGTGGCGGACACTTACCATAGCGGTTAGACCGGTGCCTGTTCAATATGACCTCACCATGGCAGCGGACCCTGAGGAAGGTGGCACGGCGACTGATTTGACCAATGAATCACCTTATGCAGAAAACACCGAGGTCAGCATAAAAGCGGAAGCCAATGAGGGCTACGAGTTTGTGAACTGGACGGCGACTGCGGGTGAATTTGAAGATGATGAGGCAGCGGAGACTACCTTCACCATGCCGGCTCAAGATGTGACCGTCACTGCTACCTTCGCTCTGGAGCAGTACATCCTGACGGTCAACATTGTTGGTAACGGCAGTGTTATTAAGGATCCTGATCAGCCAACCTATACCTACGATACTTCAGTGGCACTCAACGCCATCCCTGATCCTTGCTGGAGCTTCGATGGCTGGAGTGGCGATCTGGACGGCACTGAGAACCCGACGAGCATCATTATGAATGGGAATAAGACGGTCACGGCTACCTTTACTCCCGTAGACTGCGACTATCTGGACGGCTGGGTAGAGGACGGAGAACCCTACACCCAATGCGATGGAGACCAGGTCTGCACCTATCAGGGCATGGTATATCTGGACTATGAGTGTGATGGCGGAGAATGCGTCTCCGAAGCGACAAACTGGACAACTGATTTAATCGGCTGCGAGTCCTGTGATGACGGAGACCCCTGCACCATCGATACCTGTGCGGGCGGAGCCTGTGTCCACACTCCCGTAGACTGCGACTATCTGGACGGCTGGGTAGAGGACGGAGAACCCTACACCCAATGCGA
>Ga0307428_1001229_pt1 | contig 13340 bp, 8 predicted proteins | sample SalMarWE160240MG_FD_202161 | JGI IMG/M metagenome (GOLD analysis project Ga0307428, IMG submission 202161) | Salt marsh sediment microbial communities from the Plum Island Ecosystem LTER, Massachusetts, United States - WE1603-240 | ecosystem: Environmental > Aquatic > Marine > Intertidal zone >...
TATTCTTCTTTGCATTTTTCACATATAACTCTAACTAATCTTTGAGCTATTACACCTATTACCGAAGATGAAATTAAAAATGTTTCAACATCCATATCGATCAATCTGGTAATCGCACTTGCTGCATCATTAGTGTGAAGAGTACTTAAAACTAAATGCCCGGTTAAAGCTGCTTGAACCGCAATTTGAGCAGTTTCGGAATCTCTTATTTCCCCGACCATTATAATATCCGGATCCTGCCTCAAAATTGAACGTAGTGTGTTGGCAAAAGTTAAATTAATTTTTGGCATTATTTGTATTTGATTTATTCTGTTTAGCTTATATTCTACCGGGTCTTCAACAGTTATAATATTCTTATCCTTAGAATTTACTTGGTTTAAAGCGGCATATAAAGTGGTAGTTTTTCCACTGCCAGTAGGTCCGGTAAGTAAAATTATTCCATAAGATTTAGAAATTATCGATTTAAATTCCTCTAATTGCTCAGAAATGAATCCGAGTTGTTCTAATTTTATCAATCCTTTACTTTTATCTAATAATCTTAAAACAACTTTTTCCCCAAAAACAGTAGGGATAGTAGAAACCCTTAAGTCAACTTCCCTGGTTCCGAATTTTACCTGGAAACGTCCATCCTGGGGAAGGCGTCTTTCGGCAATGTCCATCTTGGCTAATATTTTTATCCGAGATATAATCGCGGATTTTATTGTATTGGGTAAAGTTCTAACATCATGAAGCATTCCATCAATACGGAAACGAATTAAAAGCCCTTTTTCATTTGGTTCAATGTGAATATCACTTGCTCTGTCCTTAACACCTTGCACAATTAATATATTTACCAGCTGAATAATCGGGGCTTCCCTACTTATTGCTTCTAATTTATTAGAATCTTCCTCTTCTTCATCTTCTTTAAATACTACTTCCGTTCCTAATTTTTCAATTATGTCCTCGTATTCGCCCAATTCATAATAACTATTAATAGTATTTAGAATATCTTCTTCGGGAGCCAGCAATGATTTAATCTTTTTAATCTTAGTATGGTCTCTTATAAAATCAATGGCATAAACATCTAATGGGTTAGCCATAGCAATAATTAATTCATCATCACTTTTACTTATGGGGATTAATTTAAACTGTGAAGCAACTTTCTCAGGTATAAGAGATATTACTTCCGGGTCTATTACATAATCTGATAGGTCTACATATTCTGTTTCATAGACATATTGCAAAATATCATATAGTTCTTCTCTGGTTATTGCCCCTGTTTCAACGAATATTTCGCCTAATCGTTTTTTATTGCCGTTCTTTTGCATTTCAAGGGCTTCTTTTAACTGTTGGGGAGTAATTAATCCCTGTTCAATTAAAATATCTCCGATTCTTTTATTAGTAAAAGGTTTTTTGGGCATTTCCATTTATATAACTCCTACCATATTGGTTAATTCGTATCTCGTGCAAACTAGCGATTAATCTATTTCTTTGTAAACATGTCTCCGAATAAATCCTTAAACAATATTTTATCTACACTCTGTTTTTTATTATAATCTTTCATAAATCTTTTTTGTTCTTCTTTTTCAGCTCTTCTAATACTTAAACTTATCTTTTTCCTTCGACTATCTAATTTTATCACTAAAGCTGTCACTTCTTCTCCCACCGAAAGAACACTTTCCGGGTTTTCTATTTTTTTATGGGATATTTCTGATAAGGGAACTAATCCGTCAATATTTTTTTCTAAGTTTATAAAGGCTCCAAAATCGGTAAGATTTACTATCTTGCCTTCCACTAAAGTCCCAACTGCATATTTCTTTTGAACCTCTAACCAAGGGTCTGGCAATAATCTCCTTTTACTTAAAGTCAGCTGCAATTTTTCTTTATCTATTTTTATGAGCTTAAATTCATATTCTTTGTCTTTCTTTAATATCTCACTGGGGTGTTTAATTCTTTCCCAGTCTATTTCAGATACGGGCACAAATCCCTCTATTCCCCTATCTAATTTAACAAATGCTCCAAAATCTCTTACTCTTATTACCTTACCTTTTACAATTGAATCTATCTTGTAAAATTTATCTATATCATCCCAGGGGTTGGGCAAAGTTCTCTTTCTGCTTAAAAATATTAGATGGGCATCCTCATCTATTTTTATTACTTGCAGTGGAAGTACCATATATTTTTTAAATATTGCTGAGGGTTTTTCTACGTATTCCCAATCAATCTCAGATAAATGAACTACACCGGATACTCCCGCTTCCAACTCTACATTGGCTCCATAAGAAGTTACTTGAGTAATTTTCCCTTCCACGACCGAACCAACAGGATATTTTTTCTTGACATCTTCCCAGGGGTTATCCAATAACTGCTTTAATCCTAAAGATATTTTCCTTTTCTCTGGATCGATTTCTATAATTCTTAATTTTAAAACTTCTCCTTCGGAAACTATTTCTGAAGGATTATTTACATATGCCCAGGCCATTTCTGAAATATGCAGTAGGCCATTAAGGCCTTCTTCTATTTCAACGAAAGCACCAAAATCTTTAATTTTTATCACTTTTCCTTCTACTTCGTCGCCAATAGAATACTTTTCTTTAACATCCTTCCAGGGATCCGGGGAAAATTGTTTTATGCTCAAGGATATTTTTTTATTTTCTTTGTTGAAGTCAATAATTTTTACCTTGATTTTGTCTCGGACTTTCAACAATTTAGTGGCATCCTTCATATCACGCCAGGTAATTTCTGAAATATGAAGCAATCCTTCGACCCCACCTATATCAACAAATGCTCCAAATTTTGTAATGTTGGTTATAATCCCTTCTTTTTCCTGTCCCACTGTTAAATCAGCTAATGTTTTTTTGTACATTACTTTACGTTCTTTCTCAACAATCAGACGGTGAGAAAGAATAACTTTGTTCTCCATTTTTTCCAGCTTAATTATAACAAAATCTAATTTTTTCCCTATATATTTGTCTAAATCTTCATCTTTTATAAATTTAGTTTCGATCTGAGATTTAGGAACAAATCCTCTCAATCCTATATTAACAATCAAACCGTTTGAATTTTTTTCGATTACTTCTGCATTAATTTTTTCTTTCTTTCTATATACTTCATTAAGTTTCTCCCATATTTGAAAATATTTTGCTCTTTCTCTTGATAAAGCAACATTTCCATTTTTTTCATCAACATTAGTAACATATAAATAAACTTCATCACCAATCTCTAAGGTATGGGTTATGGTTTCTTCTTTTTCGGAAAAGAGTGATTTTTCATTTTTAGGAAGATGCCCCTCCATTTTATATTGTATATCAACCAGATATCCGTCTTCATCAACTTTCATTATCTGGCCTTTAATTATATCTCCTCTTTTTATTTTTTTAAATTTTTCTAAAGATTGGTTAATCATTTCATTCATTTCTTCTTTAGAACTTTTTTCTGTTTCTTCTACTTCGTTTTTTTCTTTTAACTCCATAGTCTTACATCCTTCCTTTTCTTGTATATCGTATTTCGTATATCGTATTGCGTATATCGTATCTATTTGATTAGAAATTATTTGATAAAATATAACATTCGAGGCAAGAAAAATAAAAAATTAATTTTATCTGGCTCCTGCTTCTACTTTCTTCACGATATACGACATACGATATACTATATACTGCTTATAATTCTTTTCTCTGTTATTATCTTATGTACCGGGATATCATTTTTATCATTGGGTATTTTTTTTACTATCTGCATTTCAAAAGCTAAAGCGACAATTTTAGCAGAAGAGCGAACTTTTCTTAAAAAATTATCGTAATATCCGAAACCCCTACCAATTCTATTTCCGCTTAAATCAAAAGCGACTCCGGGTATTATTATTAAATCTATATCTTCCGGGGGAAACAATCTATAATATTCTCTCTTCGGTTCCAAAATCCCCTTTTTGCCTTTTTCTAATTCATTATCAAAATCGTATATTTTCGAAGGAGCTAAATTAATGCATTCTGTTAGGATAATGGGAACAAAAATATTTTTACCCATTTTTATAGATGTTTTAATCATTTCTTCGGTCTGCACTTCACTTCTGGTAGCAACATAAAACATAATATTTTGGGAATTTCTATACTCTACGGTCTCAGCCAAGCGTAAAAATACTTGTTGACTTTTATTTTTTACCTCTTTAGAAGACAGGGAAAGCCTTTTTTTTAATATATTCCTTCGTATTTCTTCTTTGTTCATAATTTTTATTATAATATAGTTATTTATTATTTTTGTCAAAATTATATCTCGTATTTCGTATGTCATATGTCGTATATCGTATGTCGTATTTAGTATCGTGTGAAAAAATATAGTTTTCGGTTATCAATATATATCTAAAAATATAAGGCAAAAAGCGAAAAACCATAATTTTTTTTGTAAATTATAAAACCCCGCTATGTCGTGTGCGTTAGGTTTTGTACCTGTCCTCAAACAGGTGGGCATCTACCTAAATGTTTTATGTTTCCGCGTTAACCAAGTAAGTCAACGTTAGGTATTTGCCTTCCCTCCAGTGGAGGGAGACTTACCTTAGGCCTACATTCTACATTTAGAGCTCGATCCCTCTTTAAATAAGTGTTGGTTCAAAACTTAATCAATCAGCACGAGCACAGCAGGGTAATTATTTATTTCTTCTCGAACTTATAATATCATAATTTATAATATCTTTCAATATCCAAAACAGTATCCAGAACAGTGTCGAGTATATAGTATCGAGTATCGAGTCAAGAAACAGTATTTAGTATTTAGTATATAGTAAAATAGCGGATAGCGTGGAGCGCATGGCGTAGGAGATATTAGTTATCCAGTTACCCGGTTTACCAGTTAAAAGGGTTGTAAGACATAGGTTGTGTATTACAGGTTTTTTCTCAATTATGCCATTTCTGCTCTTTATTCTGTCATTCCCGCAAAAGCGGGAATCTATCTTCCCCAAACGGATTGTTCCCTTTCGTTGTTCTTAACTATATACTAAATACTATATACTATATACTATTTACGCTCTACGCTAAACGCTATACGCTATCTTTCGGTAAATCTAATTTTATATGAAGTTCCTTTAATTGTTTTTTATCTACTTCAGATGGAGCATCAGTTAACAGACAAGTGGCCTTCTGAGTCTTGGGAAAGGCAATTACTTCTCTGATTGAGGAAGCACCGGCTAAAAGCATAACCATCCTATCCAAACCAAAGGCAATTCCTCCATGTGGTGGTGCTCCATATTTTAAGGCTTGCAATAAGAATCCAAATTTTTGTTCAGCCCTTTTATCGTCTATTCCTAGTAATCTAAAAATTATTTTTTGAAGGTGGTTATTGTGTATTCTAATACTTCCTCCACCAATTTCGTTCCCATTAAGTACTAAATCATAGGCTTTTGAACGAACTTTTAAAGGATTAGTACCTAATAATTTAATATCTTCGTCAATAGGTGCTGTGAAAGGATGATGAACAGATTCATACCTTTTTTCTTCCGGGTTATATTCTAACAAAGGAAAATTTGTAACCCAAAGAAAATTAAATTCCCTTTTATCCTTATTAATAAGGTTTAAATCTTTGGCTAATTTTAATCTTAAATTTCCTAATGCTTCATATACTACTTTCGCTTGATCAGCAACAATTAAGATAAGATCACCCGGATTCGCATTAGTTTTAAGTTTTATTTTTTCTATCTCTTCGGGAGAAAGAAACTTGGCTATGGAAGATTGAAAATCTTTTCCTTCCTTAATTTTTATATAGGCTAGTCCTTTTGCGCCAAATGTAGTAGTAAATAATTGTAAATCATCGAGTTTCTTTCGGGAAAATTCCTCGTTACTTTCGACTTTTATAGCACATATTTCCCCTTTATTTTGAATCACTTCTCCGAATACTTTGAAGGAACTTTTTTGAAATATTTCAGTTAAATTTATTATCTCCATTCCAAATCTTAAGTCCGGTTTATCTGCTCCATATCTGGAAATTGCTTCTTGATAATCCATTTTTCTAAAAGGAATTTTTATTTTAATGTTAAACAATTCGTTAAATAAATAAGCAAACATTTCCTCTACTAAATTAAATATATCATCTCTATCAACAAAAGACATTTCCATATCAAGCTGGGTAAACTCAGGTGCCCGGTCAGCTCTCAAATCTTCGTCTCGAAAACACCTTACTATTTGGTAATATTTTTCAAATCCTGCAACCATCAATAATTGTTTAAATAATTGAGGAGATTGGGGCAGAGCATAAAATTTACCCGGATTGATTCTACTAGGAACTATATAATCTCTAGCGCCTTCCGGTGTGCTCTTGGTTAAAAAAGGTGTTTCTATATCTAAAAAATTTTTACTATTTAAGTAATTTCTAATTTCCATACAGATCTGGTGTCTTAATCGCATATTTTTTTGCATCTTTGACTGCCTTAAATCCAGATATCTATATTTTAATCTTAAATTATCATTTATTTCTATCCTATCATCTATATTAAAAGGCAGGGTGTCGGAAGCATTTAATATTTTTACCTGGCTGACTTTGATTTCGATCTCTCCGGTAGGCATATTAGGATTTTTTGAACCGGCTAAACGAAAAACAACCTTCCCTTTAACTGCAAGCACATACTCATTTTTGATGATATGGGCTTTTTCATGTGCTTCAGCAGAATCCTTTGGGTCAAATACAATTTGTGATATTCCTTCACGATCTCTCAAATCAATAAAGATCAAACCACCATGATCTCTTCTACTCTGAGCCCAGCCCATTAAGATTACTTCTTTTCCTATATCATTTTCCCTAAGCTCTCCGCAGGAATTAGTCTTCTTCCAAGAGCCCATAGGCTCAATAAATTCTTTTGATTTTTTCATTTTAGTCTATGCTCCTTTATAAATAAGTATCCAGTATCGAGCCTCCAGTATCAAGTAAAGATTCCAAGATTTATCTTTATTCTTAATTCTGACTACTGGGTTTCATATTTTTAATTTACTATATATTAATTTGGCTTCTGTCTCCTGAATTCTGGCTCCTGGCTTCTACTCTCTTTCCTAAACCGGTTAACCAGGTAACCAACTAACAAAATACTCGATACTGTTTTAACTATCTTGTATCTTTCTTTTCTTTTTCTTTCTTGACTCGATACTATATACTCGATACTCGATACTGTTTTTACGGATAAATCTTATTCAGCATTCTCGGGAAAGGAATGGTTTCGCGAATATGGCTTAAACCACATATCCAGGCGACAGTTCTTTCTATTCCTAAACCAAATCCAGAATGAGGGACTGACCCATATTTTCTTAAATCTAAATACCACTCATACTTTTCTCTGGGTAATTTATGCTCTTTAAGCCTTTTTTCTAATAATTCATAATCATCAATTCTTTGTCCGCCCCCGATAATTTCTCCATATCCTTCCGGGGCTAAAAGATCAGCGCCCAAAACGACATCTTCTCTTTTTGGATCAGGCTTCATATAAAAAGCCTTGCATTTTACAGGATACCTATGAACAAATACGGGTCTATCATATCTTTTTGATAAAATTGTTTCATCTTCCCCACCGAAATCATCTCCCCATTCAACTTTTACATTATTACTCTTTAAAATATCTATCGCTTCATCATATGAAATCCTGGGAAAAGGTGTTTTTATAAGTTCTAATTTGGATATATCTCTTTCTAACAATTTCAATTCATTTTCTTTCTTTTCCAACACTTGTTTTACAACGTAAGCTATCATATTCTCCTGTATTTCGTTGTTTTCCTCAAAATCCACATAGGCAGCTTCCGGTTCAACCATCCAAAATTCCATTAGGTGTCTTCTGGTTTTAGACTTTTCAGCTCGAAAAGTTGGCCCAAAAGAGTATACTTTTCCAAAAGCCGCAGCATTTGCCTCATTGTAAAGCTGTCCACTTTGTGTAAGATATGCCTTATCGTCAAAATATTCAGTCTCAAATAAAGTAGTAGTCCCTTCACAAGCGGCAGGAGTAAGTATCGGTGTATCCATCAAGATAAAACCGCTCATATCTAAAAAATCCCGAATAGATTTAATTATCTCTGCTCTTATTTTTAGAATAGCATTTTGCCGAGGTGACCTTAACCATAAATGGCGATAGTCCATCAGGTATCCTACTCCATGTTCTTTTAAAGAGATTGGATAATTTTCTTCGGCCATACTAACAACCTCAATATTTTTTACTGAAACTTCATATCCCAAAGGAACTCTCTTTTCTTCTTTAACTACCCCTGATATTTTAATTGATGATTCGTAATTAATATTGTCGGCACTATCAAAAATATTTTCATCCATTTCATTTTTGATGAGAGTTGCCTGGGCAAAACCTGTTCCATCCCTAACAATTAAGAATTTTATTTTCCCGCTTGAGCGTCTATTATATAGCCATCCTCTAATTTCTACTTCTTTTCCTTCATAATTCTGAATATCGCTTATTCTTATAATTTCCATCTATACGCCTCCTTATCAAGGGGTCAGGTCTCAACATTTGACATAACTTACTCCGAAATAAGATAGCCAGAAATGTTATGTCAAATGTTGAGACCTGACCCCTTTTTTTGACCCCTTTTTTATGATGTTAATTCATTGATTAAGTTATCTATCCTAACTTCTTTTTGTTCTTTGGTTTTCATATTGCGTAGGATCACCATATTTTTAGATAATTCTTCTTCACCAACTATTACGGTATATCTTACTCCCATTTTATTGGCTATCCTCATTTGTGATTTTAGGCTTCCTTCGGAATAATCCATATCAGCAGAAAAGCCGGTATTTCTTATTTTTTGCAACAATCTAAAAGCTGTATCATTATTTTTTTTATCAATCTTAGCTACAAATACATCTAATCTCTTTTCTGCAGGCCATTCGATCTTTTGTTGATCTATAGTAATAATCATTCTCTCTATCCCTGCGGCAAATCCTACTGCTGGAGTAGGCTTTCCACCCAACTCTTCAACTAAATCATCATATCTACCACCACCGCCAATGGCATTCTGCGCACCTAATCCTCCCGAAATAATTTCAAAAGCGGTTTTGGTATAATAATCTAATCCCCTAACTAACCGAGGGTTCTCACGAAATATTATTTTTTGATCATCAAGACATGATTTAACTTGTGCAAAATGTGATTTGCATTCCTGACAAAGGTTTTCAGTAATTACCGGAGCTGATTCTATAATTTTTTTACAGCTATCTTTTTTACAATCTAAAACTCTTAAAGGATTTTTAGTATACCTCTCCTTACATTCAGAACATAAAAAATCTTTCTTATTTGTTAGATATTTTTTTAATTTTTGGACATAATCAACTCTGCATTTTTTACAGCCCACACTATTTATTAAAATTTCAAGATTTTTTAAACCTAGCTTTTTATAAATAGCTAAAACAGTAATGATAACTTCGGCATCCGCAGCGGGAGATTTAGTGCCAATGATTTCGATTCCGAATTGATTAAACTGGCGAAATCTACCAGCTTGCGGTTTTTCGCATCTGAACATTGGGCCAAGATAAAATAACTTAATCACTTTAGAGGTTCTACCCATACTATCTTCCAAATAAGCCCTAACTACCGGAGCAGTTCCTTCCGGCCGTAAAGTAAGGCTCCTCCCTTTTCTATCAGGAAAAGTAAACATTTCTTTAGTCACTATATCGGTTGATTCACCTATTCCCCGGACAAAAAGTTCAGTATATTCAAAGAAGGGAGTTCTTATTTCTTTATATCCATATTTACTTAGTATTTCTTTTATCATGCCTTCGATATAGTACCATTTTGAAATATCCTCAGGTAGAATATCTTGTGTTCCTTTGGGAACTCTTATAAACAATATTTTCCTCTCCTTTATTATTATTTTAATAGCTATATCTATTCCCCGTGAAGGCTTTTTTATCAACCGCTTTCTTCAAGGCATCTTCCTGGCTAATTTTTCCCTCCATAAGCAAATCTTTTAATGATTGATCTAAACTTTGCATGCCATCTTTCTTGCTAATCTGTATGGTTGAAGAAATTTGATAAGCTTTCCCTTCTCTAATTAGATTTCTAATTGCCGGGTTAGCAACCATTATTTCCAGGGCAGGAACCCTTCCCTTTTCATCCAAGTCAGGTAATAAAGTTTGAGCAACTACTCCTAATAGAGAACCAGCAAGCTGCATTCTAACTTGATTTTGCTGGTGAGGGGGGAATACATCTATTATCCTTTCTATTGTTTCAGAGGCACTAATGGTATGAAGGGTAGAGAATACCAAATGCCCAGTTTCGGCAGCAGTTAAAGCCATAGAAATAGTTTCCAGGTCTCTCATTTCACCAACTAAGATCACATCAGGATCTTCCCTTAAAGCATTGCGTAAAGCAGAGGAAAAAGATGGAGTATGTGAACCTATCTCTCTTTGAGAAACAAGACAATTTTTATGTGAATGAATAAACTCTATGGGGTCTTCGATAGTAATTATATTGTCATACCGTTTTTTATTTATAATGTCTATCAAGGCCGCCAGAGTCGTTGATTTTCCACTCCCAGTTGGCCCGGTGACCAACACTAATCCTCTATCCTTCTCAGTGAAATCTGAAAGTATTGAGGGCAATCCTAGTTCAGAAAGAGTTTTAATCTTTTCCGGAATTAAACGAAAAGCCGCACCTTCACCACGCCGATGCTTAAAAACATTTACTCTAAACCGAGATATGTTAATTAATTCGTAAGATAAATCATATTCACCAAATTTTTCAAAACCGGACTTCTGTTTTTCGCTAAGAATACTATATATCATTTCATGAGTAATCTCCGGGGTTAATTCAGGTAAATTCATTCGTGTCAATTTCCCGTTTATACGAAGTACCGGAGGGATTCCTACATTAAGGTGCAAATCGGATGCTTCTTTTTCCTTGGCTTCGATCAACAATTCTTTTATTTGCATATCTAACCTCTCCTTTGTTTTTTAATTAATATTAACTACATCTAACAAAATTATAAATTATCTTTGTGGTGAAATATTTGATTAATTGTTTCCTCGATATTTTTAAAAGATGCCAGGACATACTTTAGTTTTCTTTTGGTAATCTCCTTGATTGCTTCGATAGCTTCTTCGTCTGTAGGGTCTGCCATGGCAATAACTAATTCATCATTTAACTCCATTATAGGTATTGCTTTAAATTTTCTAAGAGTATCTTCTGAAATATTCTTGGATAATTGAATATCAATGCTACCAATATTTACTTGAACATAAGGAAGGTCTAACTGTTTTCCTAAAACCCAATTTATCTCATCTTGTGTAACCCTTCCCAGGTCAATTAAAATTTCTCCGATTCTTTTTTCCCTATTTTTTTGAATTTCTAATCCCTCCTCTAATTGCTCCGGAGTAATAATTTTATAGTGTACTAATATTTCTCCTAATTTTTGAAGGCGTTTCTTCTCTGCTTGCTCTTCTTTCATATTAATATTCCTCCCCTTAAATATGGTTCTATGAATAAATTTTAAATCGATAAATTTCACTTAGATTTATTAATCCGTTCTATTATTAAAAAATCCCTGATAATACTTTTTTAAGTATCATCAGGGACGAGAATTGCTCGCGGTGCCACCCTGTTTGAATGGTAATTAACCCATTCCGCTTAACAGCCAATTAACGTGGGCTATCCGATTAAGTTTACTATAATTTTTCAACTTAATTATTTTTGTTAGGGGTCTTTCAATTATCTTCTCTTTTAGTTCCTTAAAAAAGATAATCTACTCTCCTATTTTCTATTTTTGAAAAATATTTAATTTTTAAAATTTAAGTAATTTTATATAATTTTAGTTAAAAAGTCAAATCAGTATCGAGTATATAGTATTGAGTATCAAGTTAGGATAAGAAGCATCCATCAAGTATTTAGTATATAGCAAAGAAAAAAAAGAAAAATAACTTAAGATTCAGAAAACAAAATCATAAAAATATTGCAAATCTCATATATTCTAATATATTAAATAATACAAAAAAGTTTTGAATTTTAAATTATGGTTTTTCGTTTTTCGCTTTAAGCTTTTAGTTATAGTCTAATATTTATTTTTTAATTATAGATATTTTTTATATTTTTCTTATTGGATATTTTTTCTTTCTCTAATTCCTAACTAAAGTTTATACTAACCTCGATAACTTCCGCGGGTTTCCATAAAAACTTTTTTGTCTATGGCTTTTTTAATAGCTTCTTCTCGGTTAATTTTCCCTTCTACCAGTAATTCTTTCAAGGTTTGGTCTAAACTTATCATTCCATCTTTCTTGCCCATTTGAATAATTGCAGGCATTTGATAAGTTTTTTCTTCCCTTATAATATTTCTAATTGCCGGGGTAGCAATCATCAATTCAAGAGCCGGAACTCTTCCGTCTTCGTCTATGGTAGGTATTAAGGTTTGCGCAACAATTCCTAAAAGAGATTCGGCAACTTGCATTCTAATTTGATTCTGTTGATGTGGGGGAAATACATTTATTATTCTTTCTATGGTTTCTGCTGCGCTATTAGTATGAAGAGTGGAAAATACTAAATGTCCGGTTTCAGCTGCAGTTACCGCCATAGAGATGGTTTCCAGGTCTCTCATTTCTCCAACTAATATTACATCAGGGTCTTCTCTTAAGGCACTTCGCAAAGCATAAGCAAAAGAATCAGTGTGAATTCCTACTTCTCTCTGGTCTATAATGCAATTTTTATGATTATGGATGAATTCAATAGGGTCTTCAATAGTTATAACATGTTCATATCTTTCTTGATTTATAATGTCTATCAAAGAAGCTATGGTGGTTGTTTTTCCACTTCCAGTAGGTCCGGTAACTAATACAAAACCCTTCGTTTTTTTAGTAAAAATAGCTAATTCTTCCGGTAAACCTAATTGCGCAAGAGTTTTTATTCTTTCTGGTATCAGCCTAAAGGCAGCAGCCTCACCTAATCGAGTTTTAAAAATATTGATTCTAAATCTTGTCATATCTTCTAATCCAAAAGAAAAGTCTAATTCATGAATTTTTTCATATTTTACTTTTTGCTCATCATTAATTATGCTATAAATCATTTCATGAATATCTGTCGATTTTAGCTCAGGTAAATTTAATTTTATTAATTTACCATTTAAACGTAGAACCGGGGGAATTCCAACGGTGATATGCAAATCCGAAGCATCTCTTTCTTTAGTGATAGCTAATAGTTCCTTTATATCCATATTGCTAAATTTTTCCTTTCCTAGATTATTTATAATTAGAAAAGATTAACTGAATTTGTCTTTCATTTTATCAGAGATAGCTCTAACATGCAAAGGGATGTTTGAGTCCAATACATTTGCACCATTGAAGGATCTTTGCTATTTAATAACTTACTACAATATTCAATCGGAGTCAAAAGATTTAAGCTCCTA
>Ga0307428_1001234_pt1 | contig 13323 bp, 16 predicted proteins | sample SalMarWE160240MG_FD_202161 | JGI IMG/M metagenome (GOLD analysis project Ga0307428, IMG submission 202161) | Salt marsh sediment microbial communities from the Plum Island Ecosystem LTER, Massachusetts, United States - WE1603-240 | ecosystem: Environmental > Aquatic > Marine > Intertidal zone >...
CGCCTTGACCATCGCCGAATATTTTCGCGACGTGATGCACAAGGATGTGCTGTTTCTGATCGACAATGTGTTCCGCTTTCTGCAGGCGGGCGGCGAAGTCTCAGGCCTGCTCGGCCGCTTGCCGTCGCAGGTGGGCTACCAGCCAACGCTCGCCACGGAGATCGCCGATCTTGAGGAGCGGATCACCTCGGTACGCGGGACCGCGGTAACCTCGATCCAGGCCGTGTATGTTCCTGCCGACGACTTCACCGATCCCGCCGTCGCCAACGTGTTCACCCATCTCGACTCCTCGATCGTGCTCAGCCGTGACATGGCGAGCCAGGGATTGTATCCGGCCATCGATCCCTTGGACTCGACCTCGATCATGCTCGACGCCAAGGTCGTCGGTGAGCGTCATCATCGCATCGCCGGAGAGGTGCGCCGCCTCATCGAGCATTATCGCGAATTGCAGGAGATCATCTCGCTGCTCGGCATGGGCGAGCTCAGCAGCCAGGATCGGCTGTCGGTCCAACGCGCCCGCCGTCTCGTTCGCTTTCTCACGCAGCCCTTTGCGGTCACAGCCCAGTTCACGGGCGAAGCTGGCGTGTCGGTGCCGATTGAAGATACGCTGGCTGGTTGCGAGGCGATCTTGCGCGGCGATACCGATGAGTGGGATGAAGCGTCGCTCTATATGATCGGCACGCTCGAGGACGCGCGGCGCAAGCAAGAGCGGGCGGCGAAGGCCAGGGCACGATGAGGCTGCAAATTGTCACGCCTATGACGGTAGAGGCGGATCTCGACGGCATCGCGTCGGTCAGGGCCGATGATGCAACGGGCTCCTTTGTGATCTTGCCGCACCACGCCGACTTCATCACCGTTCTCGACATATCCGTGGTCGGCTGGTCGACGGAGGCTGGTGAGCAGGGCCATATTGCCGTCCGAGGCGGCATTCTTCGCGTCGAGGACGGAGACCTCGTGCAGATTGCGACTCGTCAGGCCATATCGGGCACCACCTTGGAGCGGCTCGGCTCCGCGGTTCTCGACCAGCTGCGTGAAGAAGCGGACACCGAAGCCAAGACCCGCACGGCGTCGACGCGGCTCCATATGGGCCTGATCCGGCAGCTCGACCGTTACCTCAAGACCGGGCGCGGCTATTTCCTTCCTGGCGCAGGAAGAACATTCTCGCTCGAGGAGGACCGGGCGGGTTTGGAAGAGGAAGCCGATGAGCGCTGGGACTGACGACAACGGCGAAAAGAACGGCCTTTACCGCTCGGTCGAGACGCGCGCCGAGAGGAAGGCGCGCTGGGAGCGCGAGGGCGAGCGCCCGCTGTGGCAAAACCTATCCATGATCGGCGCACTCGGCTGGCTGATCGTGACGCCGACCGTTCTCGGCGCACTGATCGGCCGCTGGCTCGATCAAGCCTATGGCCAAGGCGTATTCTGGACGGGAAGCCTTATTTTTGCCGGCGCTGCGATCGGGTTCTATCTTGCTTGGCAGAAGATCGAGAGCGACCGCTAATGCACGCCGCGTTTCATATCCTTGCCTTCCTCGTGCTTGGGATCCTGCTCGGGGCCGGCTATTTCGCCCTGTTGTTTGCCGCCGTCGGGCAGTATCGACCCGGCGCTGCCGTAGCCAAGACCATTGTGCCGCATCTCGCTCGTGTTGCAGTTGCTATTGTTGGCTTCTGGCTGATCGCTCAATTTGGCCCAAGCGCGCTGCTTGCGTCGCTCGCCGGCTTCACGGCAGTGCTGGCGGCGTTGAGACCCCTGACCACGTCATGAAATTCCAGCTTCATCCTCTCCAAACCGAAGTGCTGTTTCACGCGGGACCTGTGCCCATCACGGTCACGGTGGCGACCACATGGGGGATCATGGCGGTGCTCGTGATCTTGTCCTGGCTCAGCATGCGGCATACACAGGTCCGTGGCGGATGGCTGCAGTCCGTAGTGGAGGTCACGGTCGAGGCCCTCGCCGATCAGATCAAGGCGATCATCCGCACCGATCCTTGGCCGTATCTGCCGCTCTTGGGGACTCTCTTCATCTTCCTTGTGTTTGCCAATCTTTCCGGCGAACTGCCGGGGGTCCAAGCCCCGACCGCCCACATCGAGACGCCGGCCGCGCTCGCATTGATCGTCCTGTTGTCGGTTCAGTTTTTCGGGCTTAGGACACAAGGGCTCAAGGGCTATGCCGAGCGCTATCTCGAGCCGAATCCGCTGCTGCTGCCGCTCAACCTGCTGTCGCAAATCACGCGGTCATTTTCCATGATGGTGCGGTTGTTCGGAAACATGATGAGTCACGAGTTTATTATCGCCATCATCCTGTTTCTAGCTGGCCTCTTCGTGCCGGTTCCGTTCATGCTGCTCGGCATTCTCATCGGTCTCATTCAGGCATTCATCTTTACCGTTCTCGCCAGCGTCTACGTTGGCGGAGCGATCGGGGCAGCGGAAGCAGGACAGGATAGGAGTGACTCATGACTGCGGAAATGCTCAGCATCATCGCCGCTGCGATCGCCGTGTCCGTGGGCGCCATCGGCCCCGCCTTCGCTGAAGGCCGCGCCATCGCCGCGGCGATGGAAGCCATGGCCCGGCAGCCAGAGGCCTCAGGCACGATCTCTCGCACCCTGTTCGTGGGCCTCGCCATGATCGAGACTATGGCCATCTACTGCTTGGTGGTCGCTCTGCTCTTGCTTTACGCCAATCCATACACGCACTGACATGACGATCGACTGGTGGACACTCTTCCTCCAGACGGTGAATTTTCTACTCCTCGTCTGGCTGTTGCAGCACTTTCTCTACAAGCCAGTGCGGGCGGTGATCGAAAGACGCCGGAAGCTGGCGGAGCAGGCACTGACCAAGGCCGAGACGGCCGAGAAAGAGGCATTGGCGGAGAAGGCCGCGTTCGAGGCGAAGTCGGCGGCGCTTGAGAAGAATCGCCAAGCCGCAACCGAAGCGGCCCGCCAGGCGGCCGAAGCCGAGGCGAAGACGATCATCGGCGAAGCCAGGAAAGAGGCAGACGAGATCGCTGCCAAGGCGCGGAAAGCGGCGTCCGACACCCGTGCCGCGGCTCTGGCCAATCTCAAGCAGGAACTCGTCGAGACCGCCGTCAAGATCGCCGAGACGATCTTGCGTAAGACGGCTAACCGCGACCTGAACGACATCTTTCTCTCCCATATCCTCGACGAGATCGGGGCCCTGGACAAAGAGCAGCGTGCACGTATCGATGCCGACGTCGCCGGCAATGGCGGCGGCGTTGAAGTGGTGACGTCGATGAAGCTGACCAAGACCGAGCAAGCGGCCTGGACGAAGAAGCTGCGCGAGCAGCTCCACCTGCAAAGCGCTCCGAGCTTCACCACCGAGCCGGATCTGGTCGGGGGAGCGGAGTTGCGCTTCGCCCACGCAACCGTCCGCTTCGCCTGGTCCGATCATCTGCAACGCGCGGCGGCCATTCTCGCCGAGGGCAGGAACAAGGCGTGAGCGAATTGCACAAAGAGATGGACTGGCTTGCCTCGAGCTGGCCGCGCCTTGACCGGCTGGATGTCTCCGGCACGTTCGAGCGCATTGGCGTGGTCGACCATTGCGGTGATGACATCGCAACCATCTCCGGTCTGCCGGGAGTTGAGCTCGGGGGGTTGATCCGGATCGGCGACCAAGGGCTTGCTCTTGCGCTCTCCCTCGAGAGAGACGTTGTCAATTGTGTGCTCTTGTCTCCCGGCTCCGCAATAGGAGCGGGCATGAAGGCGGTGGACACGCGGACGGTGGCGCGCGTTCCGGTCGGCGAAGGCCTACTCGGCCGCGTCGTCGACCCTCTTGGCCGGCCGCTGGACGGAGGGGATCCGGTGAAGGCCGAACGTTTCGATCCGGTCGAGCGGCCGGCTCCAGGCATCGTCGATCGCGACTTCGTCACCGAGCCGCTGGAGACCGGTCTTACGGTGATCGACGCCATGATCCCGCTCGGCCGGGGTCAGCGGCAGCTGATCATCGGCGACCGCAAGACCGGCAAGACGGCGATCGCGGTCGATACCATTCTCAATCAACGCGACAGCGACGTGATCTCAATCTACGCCGCAAGCGGGCAGAAGGATTCCACCGTGGCGCGGATCATCGATACGGTGCGCGCGCATGGCGCCCCCGCAAGATGCATCTTCGTCGTCGGCGAAGCGGACGCGCCGCCGGGGCTGCAATGGCTTGCCCCTTATGCCGCTTGCACGATGGCGGAATATTTCCGCGACCGCGGGCAACACGCCCTGCTCGTCATCGATGACTTGACCAAGCACGCCGCCGTCTACCGCGAATTGTCGCTCTTGCTGCGTAGGCCTCCCGGGCGGGAGGCCTACCCCGGCGATGTCTTCTACATCCATTCGCGTCTGCTCGAGCGCGCAGCGAAGCTCTCGGCGGCGAAAGGCGGCGGCTCGCTCACGGCATTGCCGATTGCCGAGACGCAGGCGGGGAATCTCAGCGCCTATATCCCGACCAATCTGATCTCGATTACCGACGGGCAGATTTATTTGGAGCCGAAGCTGTTCTATGAGGGCCACAAGCCCGCCGTGAATGTCGGCTTGAGCGTATCCCGCGTCGGCGCCAAGGCACAGCCGCCGGTGCTCAAGGCGCTCGCTCGCCATCTCCGTCTCGCTTATGCCCAGTTCCTCGAGCTTGAGGTTTTCATGCGCTTCGGCACCATCGTTGACGAGCGCACACGCCAAACGATCGAACATGGCCGCAGAATCCGGGCGGTGCTGTCGCAACCGGAGAACGCGCCCTTAAGTCTGGCAGAGCAGTCGGCATTGTTGCTGGCCGTTGGCGAGAACCTCCTTGATCCCCTGCCGCTTACGAGCGTCGCCGATCTGCAACGCGAGCTTGGTACATCGCTCATGGCCGCGATCCCTGATGTGTGTGAGCGGATCAACAAGACCGGCGCGCTTGACGACAAGGACCGCACCAGTCTCCTCGCTCACGTCAAGCAGACCATCGCATCGCTCGCCCAAGGCGTAGGGGAAGAAAACGGCAAGCATGGAACAGCTGGCCCGACTTAAAGCCAGGCTCACGACCTTGACGGAGCTTGGCGACATTATCGTCGCGATGCGCGCACTTGCCGCATCGGCGCTGCAGCAGGGGCGCCAGTCGCTGCCGGCTGTCAGGCGCTATGCGCTCCTGATCGAGACGGGCATAGCCGACGTCGAGGAGATGGTTGGCGCGACCGCCGGAGCCGAGGCGGAAGACGACACTGGCGAGCCGGAAACGATCTGCCTCATCGGCAGCGAGCATGGCTTCGTCGGCGATCTCAACGCCGAGCTGTTGGCCGGGATCAGCATCTCGCGCGGCTCCCGGCTGATCGTGGTCGGTCGCCAGCTGCAAGGCGCGGCAGACGAACGTGGCCTAGAGCTTGCAGGCGTTCTCCCCATGACCACGCATGTCACGGGTGTCCCCCTGCTTGCCCGAAGGGTCGCCGAGCGCATCGGTGCCGCGACTCGCGTCCGCCTTGCAACCGTCAGGCATGGGCCGGGTGAGGGAGGCGTGGTAACAGAGGTGCGGCAGGTCCTGCCGGTCAAGTTACCGGCTCCAGGCGCAAAAACCCGACCTCCTCCCCTCCACCAGCTGCCGCCGCGAGAGCTCTTGCGCGAACTCGCCGGCGAATACCTGTTCGCGGAGATTGGCCGTGCTCTGATCGAGTCGTTGATCGTGGAGAACGAGATCCGGCTTGGCGTGCTTACGGCCGCCAACAAGAACATTTCGGACAAGCTGGAGGAGCTTCGCCGCAAAGAGCGAACACTCCGCCAAGAGACGATCACGACCGAGCTCCTGGACGTGGTCGTTGGCGCTGAGGCCGTCATCGGATCGAAGGGTCCCTAGTTCGCGGCGACCCAAGCTTCTGATCAGAATCAATGCCAAAGGAGGGGCGTCCCCTTAAGCCCGTCCAAAAAGGAGGCTTTGATGATCGAACTGCTCAAAGGATTTCCAGAAAACGTCATCGCCGTGAGCTGCAAGGGAAAGATCACCAAGAGTGACTACGACACGGTCTTGGTGCCAACCGTCGAAAAGGCGTTAAGTGCCCACGATAAGGTTCGGCTCTATTACGAGGCCGGTCCAGGCTTCGCCGGGATCGAGCATGCCGCGGCTTGGGAGGACTTCAAGGTCGGCATGGAGCATTTCACGCGTTGGCAGCGCGTGGCTGTGGTCACGGACGTCGACTGGATCAAGCACACGATGCAGATCTTCAGCTTCATCATGCCGGGGGACATGCGCGTGTTTCGGACGAGCGAAGCAGAGCAAGCCCGCGCGTGGATCGTATCACCGTAGCCTCGCTTAAACGGCAAGGAGAAGAGCATATATGGCCGCTTCGCCCAAACGCACGGTCACCGTCGAGGAAACCGGCGACGGACCTTACGCTGAACTGGTGACGGTTGGTGATCACGTCCTGCGTGTGGATGAAGGTGAGGCCCTCGGTGGTCGCGACATAGGCCCGTCACCATATGAATATCTAATGGCCGCGTTGGGTGCATGCACGGTCATGACTTTGCGCATGTCCGCGGACCACCACCAGTGGCCGCTTGCCAAAGTCTCCGTTATGGTAAGGCACAAAAAGGTCGCTACCGCCGATGGCAAGATTCTCGTCGATAAGTTCGAGCGGGAGATTCATTTGCAGGGCGATCTCACCGACGAGCAGCGTGCGCACCTGCTGGAGGTTGCCGACGAATGCCCGGTAAGCCAGACCTTGCAAAGGTCTTCGCTTGTCGTCTCGACCCTGGCGGAGGCGCGCTTGTCGGCTCAGACGTAGAAGAATTGATGAGTAAAGCGGCGCGATGGCCAGCTTAGGCGGCAAGAAAGGGTTGATCGTCGGGATCGCCAACGAGCACAGCTTAGCCTACGGCTGCGCGCGGCATTTCCGTGCTGCTGGCGCCGAGCTTGCAATAACCTACCTGAATGCGAAGGCCGAGCCCTACGTCCGGCCGCTCGCAGCCGGCCTGGGCAGCGACATCGTCCTGCCTTGCGACGTGACGGTTCATGGTCAGCTTGAGGCCGTCTTTGCGGCAATCTCTGAGCGCTGGGGGCATCTCGATTTCGTTCTGCACTCGATTGCCTATGCGCGGGTGGAAGATTTGCACGGCCGTATCATCGACTGCTCGGAGGATGGCTTCGCGTTTGCGATGCAAGTCTCCGTGCACTCCTTCCTGCGCATGGCCAAGCTGGCGGAGCCGCAGATGACTTCCGGCGGTTGTCTCCTCGCGATGAGTTATTACGGAGCGGAAAAGGTGGTAGCTCACTACAACGTCATGGGGCCGGTCAAGGCGGCGCTTGAAGCGTCGGTGCGCTACATGGCGGTGGAGCTTGGACCCAAGGACATTCGGGTGAATGCCCTTTCCCCTGGACCCGTGGCGACGCGCGCCGCGTCCGGCATCGAGCATTTCGACGCGCTGCTCGAGGGCGCGGTCAAGGACGCTCCCGAGCACAAGCTCATCACGCTTGATGACGTCGGCGCTTTCGCAGCTTTCCTGGTGGGCGACGAGGCCAAGGCAATCACTGGAAACATTGCCTATGTCGATGCGGGGTACCACGTGGTTGGCTGACATTCGCCCGTTGCGACGCAGGTCGTGCGTCATTGCGCCGAATTGAATCTAAGCGCTCGCCACATAAGTTCCTGAGCATCCCTATCAGTTGGGAAGGGAACGGGCAGTCGGGCTCTCGATGCCGCGTTCCGCGACTAATCGGCACGTGAGCAAACACCATTGACCCAAATCAGAGACGATCGAGGAGAAAGCGGCTAGCCAGCAAAGGTTCCGGGGGCGTCACAATCAGCCCATGGAGTTTCCAGTCATGCCCCAGAGCGGTCCTCAAGCTGAAAGACCCACCAAAGCGACGACATCGAAGCTGTTTCCGCCCGGACTTGCGGAGGCAGGCAAGAAGCGCGTCGAAGACATGATCGACCTACAGTCGGAAGTCTTCGATTACCTCCAAGAGGTGAACCGTCACTGGTTCGCTCACCTGCAGTCGGAAGCGGCAATAGTGTCCGAATTTGCCAACAAGTTTACTGCGGCCCGATCTCTTCCTGAGACTGCAACGCTCTATCGCGAATGGGCGAAGCGGCGCATCGAGCTGTTCGCGCAAGACGGCCAACGCTTTCTCGCCGACACGGACAAATTGGTGGAGACGAGCACTCGCGTCCTTGCGGACGGCTGGGTGGTGCCGCGTTCTTAGGCATGGAGAAGATCATGGCTTCCCTTGCTCTCGTTCACTCTGAAGCCAAAGCAGAATCCCCAAAGGCCGGCGGCGAAACGGCACAGCATCCGGCTGCTGCGGCAACACCGCCGACGCCGTTCCAACTCATCGATCGGCTTGCACATGCGGGCGTCGCCGAACTTACCGCTGGCCTTTCACCTGCCGCCCTCCTTGGTGCCTATCTCGATTGGGTGGTGAACCTTGGTTTGGCCCCTGGCAAGCAGCTCGATCTCGCGCGGCAGGCGAGCGACAGCGCCATAGACACGCTTCGCTTTGCTGCCGAGAGCGCGGTCAGCTCGACATGCGACCCGTGCCAATGCGCGCTGCCTCAAGACAGGAGGTTCCGTGCACCGGAGTGGCGCTCGTTCCCTTTCAATGTCTACGCGCGCTCTTGTCCATCGAGCGGTGGTGGGAAGCGGCGACGACCGGTGTCGATGGCCTCGGCAAGAAGCACGAGGACATGGCCACCTTCGCCGCACGCCAGATTCTCGACACGGTGGCTCCCTCGAACTTTCTCTGGACCAATCCGGAGGTCCTCGCGCGCACACGAGCCGAGTGGGGTAGAAATCTTCTGCGCGGGTTCACGAACTGGACCGAGGATTTGCAGCGCATGCTGACCGGTGCCCCACCCTTAGGGCTGGAGGCATACGAGCCCGGTGAAACCGTGGCCGTGACGCCTGGCAAGGTCGTCTATCGCACGCATTTGGCGGAGATCATCCAATACGCGCCGGCAACTGACCGCGTTCGGCCCGAGCCGGTGGTGATCGTGCCGGCCTGGATCATGAAGTATTACATTCTCGATCTGTCGCCCAGAAACTCGCTCGTGAAGTTCCTCACCGAACAGGGCTTCACCGTGTTCATGATCTCCTGGAAGAACCCCGGTGCTGAGGAACGCAATACCGGATTTGACGAGTACCGCACCGCCGGCGTGCTTGCGGCAATTGACGCAGCCTCGGCCATCACCGGCTCCCGCAAGGTGCATGCGGTCGGCTACTGCCTCGGCGGCACGCTGCTTGCGATCGCCGCCGCCGCCATGGCCCGCGACGGCGATGATCGCCTGGCGAGCTTGAGCTTTCTTGCCGCGCAGACCGACTTCACCGAAGCCGGCGAGTTGATGCTCTTCATCAACGAAACCCAAGTCAGGTTCCTGGAGGACATGATGTGGGAGCGCGGCTATCTCACCGCCAAGCAAATGGCGGGGGCCTTTCAGATCCTGCGCTCGAACGACCTGATCTGGTCACGCAGCGTGCACGAGTATCTCATGGGCGAGCGCCCCCAACCTTTCGACATCATGGCCTGGAGCAAAGATTCCACGCGCATGCCCTATCGCATGCATTCCGAATATTTGCGCTCGCTGTTTCTCAACAACGACTTTACCGAAGGCCGGTTCGAGGTTGGTGGCCGTCCGGTCCTTCTCCTCGATATCGACCGGCCGCTGTTTGTGGTTGGCACGGAGAAGGACCATATCGCGCCGTGGAAATCCGTATTCAAATTCAACCTTCTCACCGACTGTGACGTCACCTTCGTGCTCACGAGCGGAGGGCACAACGGGGGCATTCTTTCCGAGCCCGGCCACCCGCATCACCATTTTCGCATCTCGCGGCAAGCACCGGGCGAGCACGGTGGCGACCCGGATGCCTGGTTTGCTGCCCAGCAACCGCATGAGGGTTCCTGGTGGCCGTCATGGACGGCATGGCTCGCGGCGCGATCGGGCGATTCCGTGCCGCCACCACCACTTGGCGACAGGGCGGCCGGCTTCCCCGCGCTCGAGGATGCACCGGGGCGTTACGTGTTGGTCAAGTAAGACGCGCGGGTGAGATGACATGGACCTCAAAGGCAAAACAATCGTTGTCACCGGGGCGGCGCGGGGGCTCGGCCAGAACATGGCGGGGGCCGTCGCCCGCCAAGGAGCCAATCTCGCTCTCGTCGACCTTGATGAGGCGGACCTTCAGGAGACGGCGCGGCTTTGCGCCCAAGCCGGTGTCAACGCCAAGGGCTACGGCGCCAACGTGGCGGAAGAGGCTGCGGTGGAAGGCCTCTTCGCCAAGGTGCGCAAGGACTTCGGCAGCGTCGACGGCCTCATCAACAACGCCGGAACGAACCGCGATGCCCTGCTCGTCAAGGCCAAGGACGGCAAGGTGCTGAGCAAGATGTCGCTCGCCGACTTCAACACGGTGATCGCGGTCGACCTCGTCGGCGTTTTCCTGTGCGGGCGCGAGGCCGCGGTGCACATGATCGAAGGCGGCCGCGGCGGCGTCATTATCAATATTTCCAGCATCTCGCGCGCCGGAAACATCGGCCAGACCAACTACGTTGCCGCCAAGGCCGGCGTGGCGGCCATGACGGTGACCTGGGCCAAGGAACTCGCGCGCTACCAGATCCGCGTCGCCGGCATCGCGCCCGGCTTCTGTGATACGCGCATGGTGGCCAATATCAAGCCGGCCATCCGCGAGAGGATCATCTCGATGATTCCGTTGAGACGGCTGGCAGAGCCGGAAGAGATCGGCCGCACGGCGCTCTACATCCTGCAAAACGACTACTATAACGGCCGCATCCTCGAGATCGATGGCGGCCTGCGTTTGTGATCGGTCGCAGGTTCGCGGCAAGGACGAGGCATGACAACGCGGGAAATCGTGCTGTGTACCCCGCTGCGCACAGCGCTCAGTAATTTCGGCGGCAGCCTGAAATCGGTGCCGGCCACCGAGCTCGGGGCCGTGGTGGTGCGCGGCGTTCTCGGGCGCACGAAAGTCGATCCGGCGAAGATCGGCACCGTGGTGATGGGCAATGTGATCCAGGCCGGCAACAAGATGAACCCGGCGCGGCAGGCAGCAGTTTACGGCGGTCTTCCCGTGGACGTTCCCGCTATGACGGTCAACCGCGTTTGCGGTTCGGGTGCCCAGGCCATTGTCTCAGCCGCACAGGAGATCATGCTCGGCATGTTGGACAGCGCCGTGGCGGGCGGCATGGAGAACATGGACAGGGCTCCCTATCTCGTCGCCGGGGGAAGATGGGGCTACCGCATGGGGGACGCCGAGATCTATGACAGCATGCTGCGCGATGGCTTGAATGACGCTTTTTCCGGCGAGCATTCCGGCTGGCACACCGAGGACCTCGCCGAAAAGTTCCAGATCACGCGTGAGGAGCAGGACCGCTGGGCGGCGCGATCCCAGCAGCGGTTTTCGGCCGCGCAGGCGGCAGGGAAGTTCAAGGATGAGATCGTTCCGGTCGAGGTGAAGACGAGGAAGGGCACGGAAATCTTCGATAAGGACGAGCACAACCGGCCGGACGAGACACCCGAAGCCTTGGCGAGGCTGCGTCCGGCGTTTCGCAAGGATGGAACGATTACGGCTGGAAACGCGCCGGGCCTCAACAGCGGCGCCGCTGCCATGATCGTGGCGGAGCGCGGTTGGGCCGAGCGCCAAGGTCTTGAGCCGATGGTGCGGCTTGTGTCCTACGGCATTGCTGCGGTCGAGCCCGGTATGTTCGGTCTCGGTCCCATCCCCGCCGTCCGCCAAGCGCTCAAACGGGCCAATTGGGAGCTTGGCGACGTCGAGCGCATCGAGATCAACGAGGCCTTCGCGGCCATCGCGATTGCCGTCACGCGAGAGCTTGGCTTGGCCGAGGACATCGTGAACGTCGAAGGCGGCGCCATCGCCCATGGCCATCCGATCGGCGCAACGGGTGCTGTCCTCGCCACACGCCTGCTCCATTCCATGCAACGCGATGGCGTCAAGCGCGGCGTCGTGACTCTTTGCATCGGGGGCGGGCAGGGCATCGCTTTGGTGCTGGAGGGCCTGCCCTAGCGAAGGCGGGGCCGCTCCTCTGCCTGATTGATTTAATTGGTGACCCCGGCAGGATTCGAACCTGCGACCCTCAGATTAGGAATCAGAGGGTCGCAACTCTAGTGTGCGGCACCGACCCTCCGTCAGAGACGCTCCCCCCGGATGTCAACAATTAAGTAGCAATCAAATTAAGTAGCAATCATCCGGGTTGGCCGTTGTTCCGCCCGGGTCTGGGAGCGTTGAGCTGACTGCTTGATGAGCTCGTCCACTTTTAAATGCAGCTCCTGGAGTTGCATCTCCAGCTTTAGGTTCAGCTGGTAGTCGAGGTCGGCACCCAACCGGTCCTTGGCGCTTTGCCGGTTCTGACTCATCATAATAATAGGAGCCTGCACAGCGCAAATGACGTTCAGCACAAGGTTCAAGAAGATGTATGGAAATGGATCGAACGGCTTAAAAAAAACTTGAGCGGCGTTTAGCATCATCCAACCCGCGATGACAAGGCCGAAGAAGGCAATGAACCACCAGCTCCCACCGAATTCAGCGACACCGTCGGCAATTCGATCAGCTAAGCGGTAATGTTGGTCGATCTCTTCGTTCAGGTTGCGAGCGACGCGGCGCGCGAACAGTTCGTTAGTGGTGCGCAGACGCGTAGCAATATACGAGAGCATGGCGACTGCTAGCTTGGGTTGACGACCTAAGAGCTCGACGAAGTCCTCCCGCCGCAGCCGCAACAGTTTCGTGCGCTGTATGACCTTTGCGCTCGCGCTACGCGGCGAACCGTCAAGCATGGCCAGTTCACCAAAGAAGTCGCCACGCCGCATAGTCGCGACCACAAGCTCCTTCTGATTTGGCGCAGCGATCGACATCGTTACTTCCCCGTCCCGGACCAGGTACATAGCACTTGCGGAGTCGCCGCGTCGGAAAAGGATCTCCCCTGCCTGGTAGTCGCAACAATTACACAAACGCGCGAGCTCCATGCGGCTCTCCTCGTCGAGAGACGCGAAGATCGGCACGTCGGAGAGGGGGTCGGGATCATCCATAATAGCTTTAATTTCTTGTGTCATTCTCTAGTTCCGGGGAGGACAGCCGGCTACTCTTTGTGGCCGTGAGGGCGTCCGAAATCGGCCGCTCGCGTATCCTGGCCGGCCTCAATGATACCGCGGCGGAGGGCGCGGGTGCGGATGAAAAGCTTAAGCAGCGCGTCCCCATCGTCCCAACGGATCATGCGCTGCAGGGCGGCAAGATCCTCCGAGAAACGGCCGAGCATCTCCAGCACCGCCTCCTTGTTGTTGAGGAACACGTCGCGCCACATGACCGGATCGGATGCCGCGATGCGGGTGAAGTCGCGGAAG
>Ga0307428_1001235_pt1 | contig 13295 bp, 11 predicted proteins | sample SalMarWE160240MG_FD_202161 | JGI IMG/M metagenome (GOLD analysis project Ga0307428, IMG submission 202161) | Salt marsh sediment microbial communities from the Plum Island Ecosystem LTER, Massachusetts, United States - WE1603-240 | ecosystem: Environmental > Aquatic > Marine > Intertidal zone >...
TATATATAGTAAATGAATTGGAAAATGACCCAATTGCCGCACTCAGATTCACTCTCGGTTTAGTAATGTCGATCTTTTCGTCCGTTATCTGGTCGCCAGTATCAATCAATTTTGATTGAACCTGACTAGGTGTCAGGAAAGAGCCAGTAAGGACTTTGGACGCGCTCTGAAGACATGCGCTTGCGCCAGCCGCATATGGGCAGGCCGCAGATGTGCCGCCAAAGGAAGAATAATAATCTCCAGAACTGTAACCGTCCGATCCGGTGATATCCGTAGTGTAGGCTTGGTTGGATGGGGCGAGAAGGCCCAAAAAGGAGGCGGTATTGGAGTATGATGTGACCATGTCCGCCTCCGTGTTATCCGAGGCGTAATATCCTGTGGGGCAATCCGAGGTGGGAGTCTTCGGAGCACAGCTCTCTGAAGAGATGCATGGGTAATACATCCCGAAAGAGGCATCATAGACTGCTCCAATGCCAATGACATCACTCAAACAGCCAGGGAATCGCGTGGAATCACAATACCCATCGTTACCCGAAGAGACAAAAAGCGTGATGCCGACGGTCTTTGCATTGGCGGCGGCTGTGGTCATGGCGAGCATATGCGCGTCACAACTCGCTTGACTATAATACCGTTCGCCACCGAAGCTTGTACTGATGACCATGATAGGGTTATCGGGATCGTCATTCTGATGGTCGACACACCAATCCCAAGCTCTCGCTATGTCGTCAGTCCAAGCACTATCCCCGGTGGAATCGGAGGTGATTTTCAGTGCGTAAAGCCTGGCATTATAGGCAACCCCTCCGATATAGTCTCCTGTAGTACCGAGATCCCCCGCCGCAATACCGGCACAGCTCGTTCCGTGCCCATTGCCATCCATGGGATCAGTGTCGTTTTGTCCAATGTCATAACCTCCAATCACTTTGCTATTGGGAAAACCACCATTCCCCAACCTGGGGTGCGTGTAGTCGATCCCAGTGTCGCAGATTGCGATGGCTATGCCAGAACCGTTGTAGCTGCTTCTCACGATAGAGGCGTTCATCAAGGGGATGCCTTGGGCCAGGGAAGCATGAAGAATCTCGCTTTTTTCGATCGAGAGGACATTGTCGTTGCTAACCAAGTCTTGGAGCCCTTGCAGTGAGACTTCTGCGGAAAATCCAAAGATGTATGTGAATCGGTTAATAATGCGGACCTCTTTGGCATTCAATATTATGATAATTTGGTCCTGTGCCTCCTTTACAGCTTGTTGTAATTGTTGCCGAATCACTATGTCCTTAAGGTTCTGAAGTTTGGTAGCAATTGAAGGCTTATGTAAATTCACTATCACACGGGTTTTTGGTTTTCCGTCTATAAAGTCTTTCAAGACAGCCTGGGGAACGCTTATTTTTGGATGCTTGAACAGCGCTTGGATGGCCAGATTAAGTCCAGACACTTCTGCTTGCTCCTCCTTCCCAGGAGATGGCTCTGGTTCTTTGACGGATTCAACCCCCTTAAATTGCTCAAGAGATGATTTTGCATTAGAGATAATCTTCGTTTCGGTGCCCAGATCGGCCGCGCCCGCGGAGGCAGCCGTCTCTTGCGTAAAGGTGAGGGACGTCGGTTCCACGCGGATGTCAGGCTCATCACTTCCACAGTCAATGATATCAAGATTAGCCGTGCCCCATACCTCATTTTCCGACGGAATTACAACCCCCCAATACCAGTTGCCAGGGCTGAGACACGCAATGGTTGATGGGTCCACCGTGAGTGTATAAACACTGGTGGCACCTGGTGAGAGAGTGACCCATTTGCTTCCCACATGGCAGTCACTTGTTGAAATTGTGTCGTTTGTAGAAAGATAATACTGAATCTCAACGTTGCTACATGATGCGCTGCCTGCATTTTTCACATCGGCACTTAGTCCCAGCGAACCGCCTTGGTAGCAAACATCCTCTGTATGCACAAGCAGCGGGATTTCAAGATCACAATAATCCGCAGCTTCCCAGTGAACCTTAAACTCAATATAGTTCATTTGACCATCATCGCCGGAAAGGTTGTCGTAGCAGATGATGCCCCACCATTGGTTTGGATCTTCTCCATCAAAAGAGTGCGTGCTACGCCAGTTAAGATAAATGTCATAGTCATCCTCAGTATCGTCGTCGTACCCGCCGTCCGTTGCTCCACCCAGGTTGTCGTAGACACATGTCTCCCACTCAACGTCCCCTGAAAAGAGCCAGAGTTCATAGTCCCTGCAATAGAAGTTGCCATTACCCTCATCATCAATCCGAGTTCGGTATTCCAGTAAGGTCACTTCCGAGCCCGCGGGGGCAGCTTGGTTGCATAGGCGGTACCCCTGGCCAGAGCCGGTATTATCTTCGATATAAATGTTAATCGTTCCGCTGGAGAGCTCAATCGTTCCTGTATCCAGTGGAAAGGCAGAACTACCTGCCTTGCCATTAGAGGTCTGTTCCTCTTCCGAATCGTATATAACGGAAAATTCCGTTACTCCTCCTGCTATTGTTGTATTGATGCCCAAGCTTCTGAGCCGTAGCATAATGGCAGGACTGATATCATACACATGCTTACCAAGCTTGACATCGCTAAGACCTGCTTGCTGAGCCATCTGAACCTGGGCCTCATCCTCGAGTGTCACTCGTACACGGTACTCAACAACCTGCGACTTGCTCCTCCTCATCTTCCAGTCGACTGCATCCCCATTAGTCGTCAGTGCATCAGATCCACTGGTCTCGATCTTTGTTTTGCCGCTGGCCTTTGCCACCGAAAACCATTCACTTTGTACCTTTAGAAACTCATTTTCAGTCAATGTTTCTTCACAGGATTTTGTGAGAATGGTAATTTCTATGCCATTGCTAGTTCCTTCTGAAGTAATGACAGCTATCTCGCCTGTCTGGGCCCCTTTAGGGACCGTACACGTTATGGTGGAGTTATTCCATGAAATGATCTCACCTTGTATGTCTGGGTTGAAGCTCACATACCCGCTCCCCGGTTCGGAACCAAAACGATCACCAAACAAGGTGATCTGATCGCCTTCATGCCCGACATTCAGGCTCAAAGAGAAAATACGAGGCGTTAAGGACTTCTCCACAAGAGCAGAATAGACATTGATTCTACCAGAAGTAATGTTCTTTCCCCCGAGATCTGGCAAGACATCTACTGCACGCATTATCCTCGTCTTAACTTCAAGAGGAGAGAGATCAAGTGAATATGAAAACAAAAGCGCTGCCAGACCTGAGACATAAGGGGTGGACATAGATGTGCCACTCATTTGAAGATATGAGTGGTTGAGATAGTCACTATAAATACTTACACCCGGAGCTGAGACATGGACCCAATTACCGTAATTAGAGAAAGGTGCCTTCCGGTCATTGCTGTCAGTAGCCCCAACGGCCAAAACCGCATTATTATCAGATGCTGCGGGGTAGATGAGGCTGTTTGAGTTTTCATTGCCCGCTGCAGCACAAATCAGGGCTCCATTACCGATAGCATAGGCTATTGCGTCTTCAAGCAGGTTTGATTTCTGGTAATCACCCCAACTCAGGTTGATCACCTTGGCCCCATTCTCAGCAGCGTAGATGATGGCCTGGGCGGCATCGTCACTTTCAAGAATTCCATCACCGGATGGCGTCTTGTATCCCGCCCTTACCGGCATAATCTTACAGTTCCAGGCCACCCCTGCAATGCCTACTTCATTATTGCTAACCGCCCCCGCAATCCCTGCTACATGGGTCCCGTGCCCGTGCCTGTCCATAGGATCATTGTCTGGTGTTTTAAAATCTTCACCCGCGGCTCCCCCAAAGGAGTCAACAAAATCCCATCCCATTACGTCATCAATATACCCGTTGTTCTCATCATCGACCCCATTGTCCGGCATTTCTCCTGTGTTTTGCCAGATATTAGCAGCGAGGTCTTCGTGTGTGTAATCCACGCCGGTGTCAATAATGGCGATTACCACTTCAGGTTTGCCCTGCTCAATATCCCAGGCCTCCAACGCATCAATATCGGCATCGTTAGCGCCGCCCGTCTGGCCGGTATTGTGCAAAGCCCACTGTCTTGAATATTCAGGGTCATTAGGAATGGCCTTTATGGGGATCAAATAGTTGGGTTCGGCCTGCTCCACAACACCTTGCTGCCAGAACCAAGCCAGGGCTTCATCGACCAAAAGCTGAGAAGGTAGAGATAGGACGTAATAGTTAAGCGCCTGAATATGCGTCTTTACCGTTGAACCTGTCTTGGCAATCAAGGCTTCTATATCCTCTTTGGTGAGTCCTTCTTTAAAGCGGACAATGAGCTCGTTGGAAACTACTCTGGAGGTAACGCCCGTCTTTTCGTTTGTTATGGTTACTACGGTGGTAGGCCTTTTGTGGGAGCTGGCCTTCATCGTTAAGGATGTTTGGGCTAAAGGCTTCCGGGATAAATGGGTAGATGACTCGTGGCCAGTAGCGGATGATTTGGTCTGGATTTTGTCCCACTTCATAGAGCTGGGAAATATTGATACCTTGGAGATCTGATATTCGTTTTGCCCCTTCTCTTTTGAGAAGACTATTCCACGGTTTACAGCTATTTTTCTGAGGGCCTCCTCCAGTGTAAGGTCATGGAAAGAGATGGAAATGGCACCCTGTACGTTGGCACCGATCTCAATTTCAACACCGGTTTTTTCCGAAATTTCTTCTAGGAGTTTTCTTACATCAGCCTCCTTAGCATTGAGGCTCAACAGACAATTTTTGATGGAAAGGCAAAAGGCTTTTTCACCTAAATCATTTTTTGTAAAAGGATTTTCTTGGCCCTCATTTGCATAACAGATGGGCAATATGGCAATTAGAGAACCACCGATAGCAATCAGAAACGAAGCTAAAATCATCTTTTTTAATCTATTCGAATACATACAATTAAAGCCTACTCAGCAAACTATTTTCTAACTGGCTTTAAGCGATAAAAATAAAGCCTTCGATCAGAGACGGACTTTTAGCTCTGATGAAGGCTCAAAATGAATCCTCTGGAAATTCTCTCGCATGATTATCTCCAGAAGGTTAGGGACGACTAGATTAAGGTTGGATTTTTTTCACATAAAAATATATATGTCAAGCATTTTTTTTGAATAATATTTATTCTGCCCCCTATAAAACTACGTATTATCTTAATTCAGTGAGACTGGATAACGATTAGGGTTTTTTCATATCCGTATTGTGACTACTCACGTAGTCAGCTTGAAGGTGTTTAGACTGAAGACTGAAGGTTACGTAGTTTGCAACGATCAAATCAAGCTATTCAAGACCTTCTCGGCTTCGACGATCTTCGGTTCAATAACGGATGAATCCTGATCGGACAAGTAACCTAAGTGTTTTGCCAAACTTACCTGATAGTGCAGTTCCCTTAACGACCCGAAGGCCATATGGAGGAATCGAAGGTAATCTGCCTGGCTATCACGCGCGCAACCTTCCACGATGTTAGAAGCAACCGAAATAGCTGCTCGCCGCATTTGAGAGGTCAGCCCATACAACTCTTCTCTCGGAAAGCTTGCGGTCATACGATAAATCAATAGTGCCAGCTCGTCAGCAAGCTGAAATGCCCTCAGTTTTGTATGATCGCGCATGGTTTATCCCTAAAAGCCTTCAGCCTATCCACCTCCTAAGAAACTCGAGCAAGTTTCTTTCATGTATAACCCTGAAGCGCCATTCGGCCTCGAGCCTTTCGGCCCCGAGCTCAAGGCCGAGAGGAAGCGTCGGGGTCATGTGCTGAGTAGGTACATTTTTCTTAAATAAGGTGAAGCGCAGGTAGGTCTATGATCATGAATGGGGCAAAGAGCTTCAGGATATACTATTTTATTTGTTCATCATTGCCTATTCGCATTATCTTTTCCACTTGATCAAAGTCTTTATCAAAACTCACTATATGCGTGAGGTCATGCTCCCTCATGAACAGGGATATTAATGCATCATGAAAATTTAGCCTCCCATTATTCGCTCTTATTATCTTTATCTTTATGATATGGCCATAGAGAGCAGGCACATCTGGGTACACCCATTCATTTGACTTTCAAGCACAAGGTCTTCTAATTTCTCTAGAAGAGTGCGGAAAGACTGCGACTCTTGTCTTTCCTCAAGCCTTCTACCCAAAACTGAAATAACTTCATTCAATACACAATCCAGATAAATAACCTGGCAGTTGTTTTTCTTTAAAACCATAGCTAACTTACTGGCTCTTGGGTGCCATTTATCCTTCCTATCAATTAAAGCAAGCAAAACATTGGCATCAATGACAACCGTTTTTATTCCCATATCTTTTCGGCATCCTCAATAGCATCACCACCTATGGAAGTGATGCCGTCAAGTTTAAGGAGCGCACCTGCAGGAACTGACTTAACCTTTCTGCTGGGAACCCCCGCTTGCAGTTTCTTCAATTCTTCCCGAGGTACTCGGCGGAGGATCTCCTTGATTACCTGTATGGGAAGTCTTATCGTTATTTCCTTCATTTCTCGTCCTCCATTCTTTATAAAGCTCGCTTGATAAGTTTTTTTACCTCAGTTTTTCTTTCCCGACAATCTTTTTCTGTCCCACTATGCATTGTCACTGCCGCTTCCTATCCCCCAGTCTCGTCCCTTAAACCCGGGCAGCAATGTCCCGATATCATTTCTCGCTCATGCCTGTACCATCCTTTTCAAACCTCATCGCACAGCCATTACTTTTCTCCATTGCCTTCTATCTGGCAGGGTTTGTGTGTTACCTGAACCGGAGGTTTAATATGCCATATCTTACCAACCGCCTGCTGGTCAAAGAAGAGGGGATCATCTTGAAGCGGTTTGTGTCCGTTTTCTTGGACGAGATCGAGCACATATCGTGCGGTAATGGTGCTTTAGGAGGGATCTTCGATTTTGGCGAGCTTGAGATAGAATCAGCGGGGGTCCATGAAACGGCGGATAGTGAGGGAGGTTAAGAGGCTGAGGAAATAAAAAAGCCAACCTTTTTAGGGCTGGCTCTCTGTTCATGTGAATTCTTCTAAAAATGATCTGGCATCGAGAATCTTGCCAGGTGGGCTCTTTGGGCTGAGTAGGCCGCTGATAATCGTATTTGTATCCAGGACAGCCCTTTTCACCGCCTTCCTCTTGCAAAAGCAACGGCTTCGGAAGCGATTCTCGAAGCTTCCTCTTCGGAGATTTCATCCCCTCCTTGAACGCCTTTCTGGATAAGCCTTCTCACCTCTTGGAGCGCCTCTTTGCGCTCCCCGGATTTCTTCATTAATTCGACAAACTCCCTGGCAAGCTCTATCTGCTCCTCGGTCAAGCCTTCGACGTCAAAACTGAGTGTTTTCATTGACCTCCCTCCTTTCTGTTTAGTTTTTTATAGATTCATACGCATAGTATTTTTTTACATTATGTGAGGTTGGGTAGATCTCCGCCGGCCAATAGGGTTTTCATTTCCTCTTCTATGCCCATTTCTCTGGCCCATCTCTCAATATATTGCACATCAAGCTTGGGGCCCTGGACAGCAATAATACCTTGAGCATCACGTATCTGCCGTCATCCTCTGCCGGGCCCGTGTTTCTATCTCCTTTTCGTCGAGATCAGGATTCATGGACTTCTCGGATGCTTTTACCTGGGCAAGGGCGATCTCCCACATTTCAAAGGCGATCTTGAGGCGCTCCATCCCTGCCATGCCCTTATAGATTTCAATCTGTTTTCTCACGCCCTCGTCAGGCTTCATGAGAATCAACTATCTCAAGGTTCCATTACAGACAAAGATCTATCCATCAATATAATACTGATACCACCATAGTGCCACCCCCTAATATCCGAAATAATAAGAGGCCCAGAAGTTTCAGGTTCTCTATTTAATGGTTGACACATATCAATTCACTCTCTTAAGATCATTTCTAGGTTCAAGCAGGTATTGGAGCAATAGTAAAATATGAAATCCGAACTTATTGAAAAAATCTCCCTTTACTTTGATCGGCGAAGTGAAGTAATGGCAGTCTATCTTTTCGGCTCCTACGCAAAAGGCAAGCAGGAATTGGACAGCGACATCGATCTAGCCGTCTTCCTTAATCGTGATGATCGTCCTCGCCAGAACGATCTAAGAAGACAGTATATCGTTGACCTTAGTCACATCCTTCGAAATGACCCGCATATCGTCATTATATGTTCAATCGATGAGGGTATCCTCGCCCAGATTTTCAAATACGGGCAGTGCATCATTAATCATAACCCACACTTTTTCGCCCACTTCAAGATGATTGCCTACGCCATGATTGCGGACTTTGGCTACCACAAAAATTTGATGAAAAAGGGCTTTATACGCAAACTGAGCAGAGAAAAATCGTGATCGATCAAGACGTCATCCTTGCAAAAGCCAATAATCTAGTGAAGCTCTGCCTCAAACCAACAAGTATCAAGTTGATTAAAATATGACCCAAATCGCTTTAGTCATGTGGCTTAGGGCAAAGGGCATAGGGCTTAAGGCAAATGTTACATTCATAGAATGTTTACCCTGTGCCTTGCGCCTTGTGCCTTTGGCCTGTTCGAATATCATCCTAAATCAATAAGAAAACTTGATATAAATGTTAAGATCTTCGTTTATATAGACAGCTAGAGCAGCATCTACGTCGAATTACAGGAAAAAGGGGACTAAATCTGGATACATTCTTTCAACTCTACTTCAGTATCTCCCCTGTCCCCTTGTACCACAGCAGCAGATCGAGATGGCCCATGGGGATTTGAATTGAGCCTGAAAACGCCCTCATCCTCTTCTCGATCTCAAGGTAGCGTCTCTTCGAGAGCGAATCCGGGCTCTTATCGATTGCCCCGAGGGAGCAAAGGTTTCTCAGAATGTGCCTGTCGAGGATGGCGAGATCCTGGGTGAATCCGATGTTCCGCAGGAAATGGCTTGCCTCTTTATAGCCGATACCCTTTACCTGTTCTACAAGCCAGTCCCTGGCCTCCTGATCATCATCGATCGTCCTGAGTATGGACCTTAACGGCTCCTGGTCATTGTGCAGGAACTTCTCCCGCGCCTCAATAATATAGGCTGATTTCTTGTGGATAAATCGAGCCCCGATCAACCTTTCTTTAATCTGATCCCTGGTCCCGGTGAACAATACCCCGGTCCTGACCATGGTGTCCACGGCAGCACAGCACATCTTCCCCCTCGCCATAGGCGTGATGATGCAGTAGACGAGCTCAGCGAAAAGCTCCTCATCTGTGCCCCTGTCCCAGATCCCTTTGAACTCCTCCAATCGCCGGGAGATCTCCTCTTCCTTTGCTCGATAGAGGGCTCTGATTTCTTCGACTCGCTCATAGCTTCCGGTTGAAAAAATACCCATAATGCGTAAAGCTCTCCTGTGACTATTCAGCCACCAGGCACCAAGATCAAAGAATTATTCTTCATATACTTAGCCACAAAGACACGAAGATTATAGTATAATTCTGTTGATGCCGTTTTTAATAAGAGGCACGTTAAAATTTATAAGAAAACCAAGGCGCTTACCCGTAAATGTTAAATGGCTGAGTAGTTGCGCTTCCCACACAGGAGTAACTCTTTCAAGCAAGCCCGGCCCTAATGTTTTATGGACAGTATAGGCTGCATCAACTATCTTTCGTGGAACATGTTCGTCCCCGCCCGCCTCGCCTGAGCGGTTCGCGACCCGCCCGCCTCGCCTGAGCTCGCGATGGGGGGCAGGCTTTTCAGATAAGGGGGTAAAACTCATAGTTGTTCTTTGTGTCCCTGGCCCAGACCTGGCTTGGAAAGAGTGGGTTTATGTCTATGTATACCGTAATCTTTACAAAGCATGATAATGTTACTTTGTCGTCGCGCCAGGGCGGGCTTAGTGCCTTGGTGGCTACCTAAGCAGGTACACTCGTTTTTAATATTGAGTAAGCGGGCGTTCTTGGTCTATAACACGAAAGAAAAGGAAAACTATTGTGCCAGGCTTCCAGCGTAAATACAAAAGATTTTTTCGCAATCGGAAAAGGATACAACCCCGTGACCATGAGGTTCCGAAGATCAAGCCGAGCATCGATCCCCGGCTGAGAAGCGTCTTCTCGAGGATAGGCGTACCCGAGAAGAGGGAATTCACGCCGGATCCCTTTCAACTCAAAGCTCTCTCCGCAATCAAGAATAGCGATTGCCTGGTATCAGCGCCAACGGGCAGCGGCAAGACCTGGATTGCCGTGGAGGCGATCGAGCGGATCCATAAAGGAGGCGGAAGATCATGGTACGCCTCCCCCCTCAAGGCGCTCAGCAATTCAAAATACATAGAGTTTGGCGAGCTCTTCGGTAAAGCAAACGTGGGCATAGTTACCGGTGACAGGGTTGAGAATCCCGATGCTCCAATCACCGTAGGCACTACCGAGATCCTCAGAAACCAGCTTTACGATGCCATGTACAGGGGTGAGGACATGGCTTCGGACCTGGTGATCCTGGATGAGGCCCATTTCCTCGGGGACGAGGAACGGGGCGTGGTATGGGAGGAGATCATCATCTACCTCCCCGTGAGGATTCCTCTGCTTTTACTCTCCGCTACCATAGGGAACTCCCGTCAGATTGCAGGGTGGATACGACACCTGAGGGGGGAAACATGCACCGTGATCGAGGAGAGGGGGAGACCGGTGCCCCTTTTCCCGCTCTTCTTCCATCCCTCGGGAAGGCTCGTTCCGCTGCTCGGCAGGCAAGGCCCGGATAAGAAGGTGCTGGACTACCTTCACAACCCAAAAAGACCTTCCATTGCAAAGGCCCGGAGCCTCCCTCCATTCGGTGAGATACTCGGGGTCCTGAGGAGATATAACCTCCTTCCAGCCATATTCTTCCTGAAATCAAGGTCGGATTGCGACAATGCCCTTGATCTGTGTACGAATGATGAGGGTCGCCGCAGTCAACCAAGGCTCAACAGCAGGATTGATGAGCTCATAAAACAATACCCTCGCCTTGAACGGCATGCCCAACTACGGCATTTGAGGAATAGCGCGGTTGCCTCACACCACAGCGGCCAGCTCCCGCTATGGAAGATGGCGGTCGAGGATTTGATGGCCAGGGGTTTGCTCGATGCGGTGTTCGCCACCTCTACCGTTGCCGCTGGGATCAATGTTCCAGCTCGGAGCATCGTGTTCCTGAACTCGGACAGATACAACGGTGACAAATTCGTTCCCCTGACAGCCACCGAGCTTCACCAGATGACAGGGAGGGCCGGCAGGAGAGGGATGGATAATATCGGCTTCGCCGTAGCGATTCCAGGCCCCTATATGGATGTTCGTCTGGTTGCAACACTCCTGGGATCTCAACCAGAGGATGTGGTGAGCCAGATCAGGGTAGATTTTTCAATGGTGTTAAACCTGCTCTTGTCCCATGGCCTCGATCAGATAAAGGATCTCCTCTTTCGATCCTTTGCAAGCTATCAGAATCAGGAAAACCTGGATAGAAATCTCGATGATAAGCTTTTAAACGCAGGTAAGGCCTTAATGGAGCAACTTCCTCACTCCTTGTGCGGCTCCCCGGAAGCCGTTCTCGCGCTCTCCCGCAAAATGGCTTCCATGAGAAAGGACTTACAGGTGCTGGCCGAGGAGACCGAACGGGTGGAGAAAAATCAATCAAAGCTATCTAGCCTCGTGCCGGGCAGGCTCTTTCTGGACACACGGTCCCGCCCTTACTGCGTCGTAAGGATCCATACGAGGAGGGATACGACCGGCGTCCTTGCGTGCCGGGTTACGTACAGGGCCAAAAGAAAGAAACCACCGAAGATGAGATTTTTCACCCCTGAAAGGGTCCTCGTCGTACTGGATAAAATAGTCGCCATCCCTTCAGAGGAAGACCCCATGGCCATGCAGGCCTGCTTTTCTGAGGCGCTATCGGGTGAAATGCCCCCGCCCCTGGAGACCTTGCCCCTCGGAGAAGAGGGCGCTGCCAAGATAAAACCGCTCAAGGATCGAATGTTGTTTCTCGAAGGGGAGCGCGATCGGCTGATATGCAGCAGGTGCAGCCATTTCAATCTCTGTCACGGAAGGGGCACCAAGCCGTTTCGAGAAGCCTTGCGGGATTTCGCTCGCCTGTGGGATGCCGCCAATGCGGTGAGGGAAGAGATCTGGGCAGATTTCATGCGGCACCTGAGCTTCCTTAAGATCGAGGGTTACGTGAATGCCGATAACACGCTCACCGGGGATGGAATATGGGCGTCTCAGCTCAGGCTCGATCAACCCCTCGTGATCGCAGAGGCCTTGAGATTAGGCCTTTTCCCTGACTCGGATCCGGCATTATTACCGGCCCTTGTCGCCACGTTTGTGTATGATAAGGATATCGAGGTAGAATTCGACCACACCAAGGCGCCTAAGGAGCTCCTAGCCGTGTTCACTGCAATGAAGCAGGGCCTTTTCCCTTTTATGGAGAGAACAACGGTTCATGGATTTCCCGTGAAATCGATCCCGCTGTGGGTCGCGGCCACGATCTATGCCTGGGCGAAAGGGCTTGACTGGGACCAGGTGTTGCGGATAGCAGGGATGAACGAGGGCCATCTGGCCATGCTCATCTCCAGAACCGCTGATAACCTTCGGCAGATTGCATCGCTCACAAGGGCGTATCCTGCCGTTGCACGAACAGCGAATGACGCCATCCCATGTATCATGAGGGAACCGGTTTTCTTTGACTAGATGCAATGAATATCTTAGGCTTTATCAGCGGATTAATGTCAAATTTTTGTTTTCAAATGAGGTTAGAGAGATTGGTCATGGCCAAATGCATAAGGCGAAGGGCGAAGGGAAATGTCTTTCTGTATGATCCTCGTTTTTCTTAGGCCTTAAACCTTGAGCCTTGCGCCTTACACCTTTGGTCTTATGCCTTGCGCCTTTAGCCGCAATAATGTCTCGTATCAATTTTGTTTTCCCACAAAGTTTTGGTTTGATTGTTATTGAGGAAATATCGGCATGATCCCCCTGAGGGACACGATACGCTCCAAGAGCTACCCCGTGGTTAATACCACGATTATCATCATCAACATCCTGGTGTTTTTCGTAGAACTCTCCAGGGGAGATCAGCTGCGCCAGTTCATCTTTACTTACGGGCTCGTGCCGGCACGCTATACCGTCCCCTCAATGGCAGCCGACTTTACCTCAGGTCAACAAATATTCAGCTTTCTCTCCTTTATGTTTCTTCATGGCGGGTTCTTTCATCTGCTCGGCAATATGTGGTCCCTCTATATATTCGGTGATAATGTGGAGGATAGGCTGGGCTCGTTCAGGTATCTCGTTTTTTACCTTCTGTGCGGGTTCGCCTCAGGGATCGCTCACCTTGTGCTAAACTGGCATTCTCAGGTGCCGACCATCG
>Ga0307428_1001236_pt1 | contig 13294 bp, 13 predicted proteins | sample SalMarWE160240MG_FD_202161 | JGI IMG/M metagenome (GOLD analysis project Ga0307428, IMG submission 202161) | Salt marsh sediment microbial communities from the Plum Island Ecosystem LTER, Massachusetts, United States - WE1603-240 | ecosystem: Environmental > Aquatic > Marine > Intertidal zone >...
GCTCAGGGCCGACACCTGACAAAAGAATGGCTAGGGGATGTTGGCTTCCAGCGCCCTTGCAATCTTCTTCTTGAGCTCCGTTAAATCAAAGGACTTGATCACATAAAAATCAGCGGCAATGGCCTTGATATCCTCCTTGTACGTATCATAGGCAGTACAGAGAATTACCGGCAGGTCGTAGAACTTGTTCCTAATCTCCTGCAAGAGATCGAGCCCATTATAATCAACCATCTTGATATCCAATACCACCAGATCGGGCTTTTCCTTTTCTATCCTCTCTATCAGTTTGAAACCATCTGCGGCCGTGATGACCTCATACCCCGCCTCACTCAGCTCCTCTGAGTAAAGCAACCTAATGTGCTCCTCGTCATCCACAACTAATATCTTGGCCATAGCTCATTCTCCTGCGAATAAAGGTGAACAATAAGGGCTCTATCGACTGGTCCTTGTGTCCCAACGCTTGAGTAACAGGCCCTTGGTACCCTCGAATTGGACACACTCTTCCTCGATAAATTCCTCCGCCTCTTTTACGGACATCCTCGCGGTCTTCTTCACAAAGGAAAGGGTCTTGCCCAGGTATATGGGGATGAGAGAATCCAGGAGCTCAGCCGCCTCCCAAACCCGATCCCGGTATGCAATGGCATAATCGATCAGGACATTGATCCATAGATGAACAGGGAATTCGAATCGATCTTGATCCATGCCCCGTATCTCCTGAAGTTTGGTATCCGTTTCTTTTTGCAAGATCCCCTTCCAAGGATCACTATAGCGGTTGAATCCATCCTGGAATTTCTCGAACAAAAGCCCTTGGTGTACCTTCACCGGCGGCGGCATCTCCGTCTCTCCGAGACCGAACCCGTAAATCGAGGTGGGCTTACTCCATTTTACCTTGCTCCAGAAAGGATAGAATTTCACCATCATATCGAACATGGTCCCTATCACCTGCCGAAACATGGGGCCGAGATCCGCGCCGGGGTCCTTTGCGCGATGGATCTTGGGCCTGCCCATAAAGGCCTGGCATATGGGTATGTTTGCGTTCATGGCAATGGTCGTCATCCAGATATCAATACCGAAGTTAGCTACTGCCTCTGACCAGGCATCGCTCTCGAGATAGATCCTGGCTAAATCTCCGCAAAAGCCGAAATCTCCGCCAATGGGCTGCCGTACCCTCCTGCCGTAGAGCGCCCGCGTCAGGGGGTAGGCAATCGAGTTGGTGATGGTGCCGTCGTACTTATGGCGCACATAGAGAGGGGCAACGTAGCCAAAATCCTGGAATAGGGGCTCTCCTAACCGTTTTATCCACGCCGGGGTGATACTCTTCAGGTCGGCATCAACAACTACGACACCTTGTGCCCCGAGATCAGTGCTTTTTTGAAAGAGATTTCTGAAATTGCTGCCCTTCCCTTTTACGCCCGGTTCCGTCGATATATATATCTTGGGCGTATCGGTCCTTATGCTCAGAAATATCTCCTTGGTGCCGTCTCCCGAGTTATTGTCGCAGTTGATAATGACTGATCTCATATCCTTGAAATATGACTGTATGCCCCTGTCGGCCTGCTGCACAGGCAAGGCAATCGAATCCGCCTCATTGTAAGAGGGTATCGCAACCACAAAATCCGCCTTCTTGATATTCTCAGGATTAACCTCACTCTCAAACATCACTGCGCCTCACTATTAAAACATCCCAACCTTTTACCATCTGCATGCAACTATTCTGCTATTCCGATGGCGCTCAATTGCTATAGTCATAGAATCCTTTGCCTGTCTTTCTCCCAAGCCAGCCTGCATCCACATACTTCTTAAGCAGTGGACATGGACGATATTTCGCATCTCCCAGGCCTCTATACAGCACTTCCATAATGGCAAGACACGTATCGAGCCCGATAAGGTCGGCTAGGGTCAATGGGCCCATGGGATGATTCATCCCCAGGATCATGACATCGTCAATTGCCTTTGCACTTCCCACCCCCTCAAAGAGGGCGAAAATAGCCTCATTTATCATGGGCATGAGTATCCTGTTGCTGATAAAGCCGGGGAAATCATTCGCCTCCACCGGGGTCTTATCCATTTTTTTTGCGAGATCGATGGTGATGGCTGCACACTCATCTGAGGTCGCCAAACCTCTTATAACCTCTACCAATTTCATCATCGGCACGGGATTCATAAAATGCATGCCTACAACCCCTTGAGGTCGTTTCGTGACCCCGGCTATCCTGGTGATTGAGATCGAGGAGGTGTTGGATGCGAGGATCACCTCGGGCGCACAGATTTCATCAAGCACGGAGAATAACTTCAGCTTGAGTTCCTCGTTCTCGGTTGCGGCCTCCACCACAAAATCCACCTCCCTCATATCGGTGATCCCTGTCGAGCCCTTTATCCGGGACATGATGGCATTCATCTTCTCGGAGGATATGGTTTCCTTCTTTACCAACCTGGAGAGGCTGCTCTGAATCGCGCCATATCCCCTATCAACAAATTCTTGGCTAATATCATTCATAACCACATCAAATCCATTAGTAGCGGCTACCTGCGCAATACCCGATCCCATTTGGCCCGCGCCGATAACCCCTATTGCTTTGATATCCATTGTTTCTCCTCCTTGTTATATGCGTAAATGAATCCTCAGAGAATACTTTCCCTAACTTTGTACTCAAAAAATCCGATGAAATCAATCATCTATTACGAAAACACCGACTACTTTCTCTCCTGTTTCACCTTTTTGCCTGTATTACCACAAATGATCCTTCACCGTATCCGTCCTTTACGGGCTCAATATTCGTAATCTCCTTTAAGGGATGAAAGATCGTTTGAGAAAACTCGAGATCCCTAAAGCCTATTCCTCTCAGATAACCCGCAACCTCATCAACTGAAAAGAACGTGGCAATATCGTAGAACAGGCTCTCGTGTCTTCTCTTCATGTACAATCTGCCGATAAAGCTCTCCTTATCAACGAACCCGATAACGAGCGAACCGTTCGGCTTGAGCACCCGGTATGCCTCCTGTAATGCGGTCTCGGGCTCATCAAAAAAACATACGGCCGTTACCATCAAGGCGAAATCAAATGAACATTCCTTTAATGGAAGGGCCTCTGCTGTACCGCCAATAACCCCGATCCCTCTGCCTTTTGCGATTTCCCTCATCGCAACCGCCGGTTCAACGCCGACCTTAATCCCAAGGGGAACCGCAAACCTGCCGCTCCCCACCCCTATTTCCACTCCCTTTCCGCTCGCGGGCAAACGAGTTTTTACCGCAACGAGCTCAGATTCATATACAAACCTGTTTTTCTCGAACCAACCTTCATAGAGAAGCGAATGTTCCTCAAAAGGCTTTGTCCTTACCATACCACGCGTCCTCTCCTCTTACGGTGTATTCCCTGATTGAATTTACCGTGTTGATTGGATAGACTGACATAAAATTCCGGTTGAGCGGTTCACCGTTCATGGTTGCCGGTTATAAGGCCCTCATGGAAAGCTCACAACCTATGTGAGAAATAAAATGCCTTCTGTCTTTTTATTGCCCCATTCCATCAACGTGGCCAATTCCTTTTTGACCTTGCCTCACTCATATACCGTTAAAAAAAGAAAGTACACGTATAAAACTGCATTTCTCAATCAAATTTTATCAAGGAGGGAATCATGATATTTGAAAAAATACAAGAATACGGCTGCGAGGAGGTTGTATTTTTCTATGATGAAAGCACAGGGCTCAAGGCCATAGTAGTCATCCATGACACGACCTTGGGCCCGGCCCTCGGCGGTACCAGATTATGGAACTACCCGAGTGAGGAAGAGGCCCTTATTGATGCGCTGCGGCTGGCACAGGGTATGACACGCAAGTCTTCTCTATCGGGACTGGACGCCGGCGGTGCAAAGACCGTCGTCATCGCGAAACCAGAGCAGAAAACAGAGGCCTTTTTACGAGCATACGGCAGGTTCGTGGACACCTTTCATGGGCGTTTTATCACTGGGGAAGATGTGGGGATCAACATGGAGGATGCACGGATCATCGGGAAGGAAACCGATTACCTGCTGGGAATATCAGAAGAGGTTGGAGATCCCTCCCCGTTTACTGCTCATGGGGTAGTGAGCGGGATGCGGGCATGCACCCGCGAGGCATTCGGGACTCATAGTCTATCCGGTTTGCGCATCGCTATCCAGGGAGTGGGCTCCGTAGGATACAATCTCGCTCGAATCCTCCATCAAGAGGGCGCTGAACTGACCGTCACCGACATCAGGGAAGAATTACAAAAAAGGCCGCCGCTGAATTAGGCGTAAAGGTTGTGGCGCCTGAGGAGATCTATTCGGTGGAATGCGATGTCTTTGCCCCCTGTGCCCTAGGCGCAATCATAAACGATGAGACCATCCCCCAACTGAGATGCAGGGTAGTTGCCGGCTCAGCCAACAACCAGTTACAGGAAAGCGCCCATGGAGACGAACTCCACAGGAGAGGAATCCTCTATGCCCCCGATTATGCGATCAATGCTGGGGGCCTGATTTCGGCTTACATCGACTGGAAGAAGTCCGGAGCCGAGGGAATTATGAAAAAGGTCCAGGAGGTCGAACACAGGATAGGGGAAGTCATTGCCGCTTCCAAGAAAACAGGCGAGCCGACCCACGCCATCGCCGATAAGCTCGCTGATGAGCGGGTCCGGAATAAGAAGCGGGAAAAAAGGCCGGGTAAAAGCACAAAAAAGATGATATGGTGAAAAGCGGTATTGACAGGCTATAATAATAAGTCTATTATAGCTATATTTAAATAGCTAATAAAGAGAGCTCAAAAATGATTCAAGTTAGCATATCCGAGATCAAGAACAGGCTTAGCTATTATTTGAGGCTTGTACGCGGCGGAGAACAGATTGAAATCCTTGACAGAAAAACTCCCCTAGCTCGATTAAGTCATGTGTCACTATCAGAATCTCAAGCTAATGAAACGCCTTGGATCAGGGAGATGGAGCTGCTCGGGATTGTGAAGGCTCCTCAAAAAAGGGGGTTTCCTCCGGAGCTTGTTGCTGAAGAAAATGTGGTTTTAACCCGCAGAGCAGCTGATGTCTCAGTTCTTGAAGCTCTGCTCGAAGAAAGGGATACCGGAAGATGAAGTTTTGGGATTCATCGGCTCTCGTTCCCCTGTTATTGAAAGAAAAAGAGACAAGGTATTGTCTGAAGACGCTGTCTGATGATCAGGAGATGCTTGTTTGGTGTTTAAGCAAGGTTGAGGTTATCAGTGCGCTGTGCAGGCGCCTTAGGGAAAAAGTATTCGGCGAGGAAGAATTTCAAAAGGCAAAAAGGCATCTGAACGACTTCATGGAACGAGCCTATGAGATACAAGCTACTGAAAAGGTACGGGCTAGGGCACTGAGGCTGCTGGAGGTTCACCCTTTTCGTGCAGCTGATGCCTGTCAGCTTGCAGCTGCCTTAGTTGCTACACAAGAAGACCCGCATCGGCTTGCCATGGTCTGCTTTGATCAAAACCTTATAAATGCCGCGCTCAAAGAGGGATTCAGCGTCAATCCTTAAAGGCAGGAAAAGATATACATCTCTTAAACCCGTACTCCTTCATAAAGTGGCGTCAAAATCGATTTCTATGCCCTCCAATCCACCGCATGATATCGCAAGTTATGTCGCAAGCTTGTCGCAAATTCAGCCTGTGCCTTCATCTGGTCCAGGGCTCAATGCCACAGCTCCATGTCATATGTAGTGTCGCAAAGATGTTGCAAATAATGTCGTGAACCTGTCGCAAACATATACCCCTTCATTTGAATTGGTACTCCTGATGGTGAGTGGCGCCTCTCGACATCAGTATGCCCCTGTCCAACATTGCCTTAAGATCGCGCTGAAGGGTGCACGGATCTACGTCGGGACAAAGCGCTTCATAGTCTTTGACCGTCAGCCTGTGATTTTGCATGAGGTAATCAACAGCCCTGCTTTGACGATCTATCAACCCCTATTTCTACACCAGCACATTTCGGCGTAAAATTCTCGTTTCAAGGCATCTTCGATGGGGATCATGGACTTGAAATGGGTCTAGCCCAATTGTCGCCGCAGCGCAGCGATAATCTCCTTGCCGTAGGCTGCACGTTTTTCTTCGAGAATGTCCTGGCGAATGTGCTGTCACTTCATATAGCTTTTTCGGTTAGCAAGGATCATCTCACTCACCGAACCTGCCGGCCAAGGCATCCAGTGTAATATTTGCTACAATTTCATTATGAGGGATCAATACATATCGCCATTGCTTGCCACCATAGCTTTGTGCGTGGTTCGAGGCATTGGCGCACCATTTCACGGCGGCCTCTTTCTTGGCAAGTACGATGAGGTCATCCATCTGATTGCTGGCTTTAGGTTCAAGCATGAAAACCGCCTCTGTGGCCTCGGCCACGAAATCCGGCTGGTATTCGAGATAATCGGCACCATGGCGATAAAAGATCTGGAACTGGCCCTTTGCGGGTTTGAACCATTTGAGGGCATCCCGCTCAAGGATCACGCCAAGCTTTCGTTCGGCCTCTGAATCGAACTTCTGTACCGGATAGAGGCAACGCGTAAAGCCCCCGAAGAGATACTTGGCCATGTTGCCCTTGTCCTCAGGGGATACACGATAATCAACGGGCGGTTCCGCGACCGAATACGAATAGGCACTCTCTTTCAATTCAGTGAAGCCTTTGCCGACCTTCACCTCATGTTCGACCGCTTCCTCCCAGTAGTGGGACTGCATCTGTGAGTGGATAAACCGGGCGATATCGCGCTTGTAGTAGCGCAGCACCTTACGGGTCTCCTCTTCGGACAAATAGGTTTGAAAATGCTGTACTGTCTGACCGGCAAGATCATAGAGCAGATCGGCATGTTCGTCGTAGGAAATGTCATTAAAATCCATCAGGCCGTTGACCACGTAATCTTCCAGTCGCGCCTCCTCGATACCATCACGCATCAGAGACACTATCTCTAATTGGCTGGTGCGCAAATGCTGAATCCACAGCTCATCGGAAACCGGAGGATACTTTAGGGCATCCAAGTCCAGGGTGAAGGACTTGAATCCTGTCTTGACCTTCCCTTTGGGCGCCACCAGGATGCGCGGGATGTCAATGGTCTGCTGTGTCACAACCTCGATGGTTTTGGCTACAACAGCAGCAATATCCGGCTTTTCCGTAAAACCCTCCAGCTCCATCTGTTCGAGAAACGGCTGCCGCTCTTCCACCGCCTTGACAATGGAGCCCTGAATCTCCGATTTCTGCAAATGGGTCACACTGGGCAGCTTCTGGGGCTGGTCTTCCAGCTTGCGGATCACCTCCCAGGCCGTTTGGGCTACCTCTTGATCTTCAGGTTTGATGAATACCGGGCTTTCATCATGTCCGGCCAACTGGGTGCTGGTGGTCATTTGACTAGGCTTTAATCCCAATTTTCCCGAAAGTCTTGGCCGGGATACCAAGGTGGCAGTCTTTTGGCTGAGTTCCGCATCATCCAGTACCACTGCCTGCAAGCGGATAGTAGAATCGGGCCTGTTGCCCTCGTCGATGATTTCCTGGAACCTGTCGTGGGCCACGATATTCAGCCGATCCACGGCCATAACCCCTGTTCGTTTGCCGTAGGGAAGGCGCAAGCCGCGGCCGATGGACTGCTCGATAAGGATACGCGCATTGGCCGCCCTCAGCGGTACGATGGTGTAAAGGTTGGTGACGTCCCAACCCTCCTTGAGCATATTGACATGGATGACGAGCTCGGTAGGCTCATCCGTCTGTTCAACCTTGAGCAGCCGCTCGATCATCTCCTCTTCGGCCTTTCCGGTACGGCTTGAATCCACCTGGATTACCTTGTCTTTGTAGCGCCCTTCGAAAAAATCGTCGGATTGGATCAACTGCAATAACTGGGCGGCATGGGTGGTGTCGCGAGCGATGACCAGCAGGAAGGGCTTGACAATGGGGTTGCCGCTCTCCCGGGCGTACGTCTCCAGCTCCACTTTAACGCTTTCATGCATGCGCATGCCGTCTTCAAGCTTCAGGCGCTCGATCTCCTCGGGTAACATGCCAGCCGGGTTGAAATTCTTGCGCGTCACCACCGCAGGTTCTTTAACAAAGCCATCGGTCATGGCCTTTCCCAGGGGATAGTCATATATCACATTCTTGAACGGTACCGTCCCACGCCCGGTCTCCACAAAGGGGGTAGCAGTCAGCTCCAGGCCTAAAATAGGCTTGAGCTCGTTGATGGCCCGTACCCCGGCGCTGGCCCGGTATCGGTGTGACTCGTCCATGAGCAGCACCAGATCGGGCAGCCCGGCCAGGTAGTCGAAGTAACTCTCGCCGATGTATTCGGAGAGGCGCTTGATACGGGGTGACTTACCGCCGCGCACCTCGGAGTTGATCTTGGAGATGTTGAATATATTGATATGGACGCCTTCCAGTTCCGGAAACATGGCGTTTTGCTTGCGCCATGCCTCGCGCACACCTACGCCGCTTTCATAGGTGTCCCCGGTGATTACAGTGGGGGGATGAACGGAGAATTCAGCAATGCCCTTGAACACATATTTAGGTGTGTTGGGGGTAAAGTCAGTGATCAATTTGTTATAAATAGTCAGGTTGGGAGCCAGGACAAAAAAGTTGCCGATGCCATGGGCCAGATACAGGTAGCTGATGAAAGCACCCATCAGACGCGTTTTGCCCACACCGGTGGCCAAGGCAAAGCACAGGGAGGGGAACTCGCGCTCGAAATCAACTACCGAGGAAAACTCGCTTTGGATCGCCGCAAGCTGAGCAGCCGTGTCGGCATCTTTACCAGGCGGGGCGATCTCGGTGATTCGATGGAGGATTTCCAGTGAAAAACGCTGGGGCGGCCGCAGGCTCAGGCGGCCGGATATGGCGTTGATGTGTCGGTTCATTTTATTTCCTGCTGGAGGTTTTTGGCTTTTTCCTCGCTACTGCTGTTGAAGACAGCGAAAGATAGCCCAACTCCCGCTTTATTTCAGCGCGTAGCTCATCCTCGGTCGGCAAATGCAACTTGTAACGGCTTGCAAAAAGTCGCTCACTCTGACCTTTCCCAAGGGTATCTCGTAAAACGCCCGCGCTTCTTGTTTTTCCACGCGCAATAACGTTCGATAATGGGTCCATGACAGGCTGGGATTAAGCCTTCCCGGATGAAGTGCCCTGCCCGATACTTTCGCGGATATTCCACGCATCGCGTGGAAAATTTCATCCTGAAAACTCGCTGTTGTGATCAGGGATTTTCCACGCGGTGCGTGGAGAATTGGTGGCCTTTCCAGAAGATCGGGATAGGTCAGGTAAAATTGACGCATATAGGAGAGATTCTGCACTGAGTATCCTTCACCAAATTTCGCCTGCAATCTTTTGGAAAGCGCTTCGATCTCCCTCTTGCCATAAGACGCACGTCTTTTGCCTTGTTGTTCTTCTTCCACGATCTCGCGACCCACCAACCAGTTGGCGATGACCTGCGTTGTATTGACCGTTCGCGAAATACCGGCACGCGCAGATTCGAGAATGATCTTAATGCGACTGTAAAGCGATGGAGCCCTGCTCATGTATCATCCTCCTCGGCTACCTCAAACAGACCCAACTGGCCCGGCTTGGGCGGTGCCTGGGGCAGGTTTTCCACCCGCAGGCTGTAGTCGTCATGGCCCCACTCGCAGCGGGCGAGAACAGCCTTGGGTATCTTTTTTACGGTCAGGTTGGGATACCGGTCGGCCCGGACGCGAAAGGCAGTGCAGAGCACAACCAGGGTGCGCTCCGGTCCCACCTCGTCGGAGAGCTGCATGAGTTGATCGTGGTTCAAATTGGCCGTGGTCACATAGATGAAATCCTGCTCCGTGGAATAGCCGTGCTGCCAGTAGATCGAATCGCTGGGCGCATAGGTAAATCCCTCCAGCTTGCACAGGGCCTCGGCCAGCATGGCGGCGTTATAGGTTTTATTGATAACCCAGTTGCCCCACTTGTCCTTTTCCAGCAGCGACGGCGCCAGGCGATAGTAGCGAAACCCGCCGCCGCCTTTCCAGTTGGCCGCCTTGGTGATGCCGCCGGGGTCCTCGCCGTCGATCACCTTTTTCAATCGGGGGATAATGTGGGTGTGGCAATGCTCGCCAAGCTCCACCATGATCCAGCGCCTCCCCATCTTGTGGGCCACCGCGCCGGTAGTGCCAGAGCCGGCGAAGGAGTCGAGTATCAATTCTTCAGGTCTTGTGCAACTTTCGATTAGCTGATGAATAAGTGCTTCTGGTTTTGGAAATGAAAACTTATTCGCCTGTCCAAATAAAGCTACACTCTCATATGTTCCGTGCTGTGTGTACGTACCATCAATAACTGATTGAGGTTTCCGTTTTCTTTCTATTCCATCTTAATCCATAAGATACTGTTTATATGAAACGGTTGTTTTGTCTTTCTTAGCTGTGAATACCAATTCATTATTTTTTTGTGCTTCATGCACTCTTTCCTTTGACCATTGCCACTGTTTTTCTGGCCAGATTTCATTTCCTTTATAATTGATAGGGTATCGCAAGTTTGGCCTGTTATCCATGCTCGTTGTGGCAAGAGGCTGTAGACGATATGGTCCTCGTGACTCATATTTTTCGTCCTTGTATTTATAGTATTTCTTAATTGCACTTGAATCAGGAGGTAAAAAAAATAATGGAGTCTTGGTTATATCCTTTGCATAAGCAAGGACAAACTCATGCTGGTTTACTATAAATTTTGATTTTGCTCCGCCACCATAACTTTTTTTCCATGCAATAACTTCCAAACGGTTATTTCGTCCAAATATCTCATCGAGAAGAATTCCAATATAAAAGACCTCATTTGCATCAATAGAACAAAAAAATACTCCTTCTACATTAAGCAACCTGTACAAAATCTCCACTCGATCGCGAATTAATGATAGCCAAAGTGAGTGCTCCACGCCATCATCATAATGGTCAAATGCACTGCCAGTATTATAAGGTGGATCAATATAAACACACTTAACCTGCCCGGAAAACTCCTGCTCCAGTGCCTTCAACGCCAGCAGGTTGTCTCCGAATATCAGCCGGTTATCGAAGATGTCCTTATCCGTTACCCTGTGTTTGGCATGATAGGATTTTTCCGGGTCTTCCAGCAGAATGCGAGGCTCCAGCTTGGGCCGATTCTCCTTTCCGATCCAGGTGAGTTCCAATTTTTGTTTCTTATTCATATCAGTCTCTCATGCAACATCATGAAGCAGTATTATTGACGGGCTCCGGTCCAGAAGGTCTCGTGAAACCGTCATGAAAAACATCCTAATAGTATTCTTCCAGCAGCCATTTATATACCGGCAGCACGGATATCTTCAGTCCGTTCTTCTCACGTTTTTCATCTTGAGCATATGTCAGTATTGTGCCTGACGTCAGGTTCAGTAAACCGCATGCATCCACAAGCCCGGCAACTTCACGTTTCTCATTCCGGTCGGTCAGCTCCCAGCAGACCTGAATGGCATGTGTCGGCCTGGGGCCCTGCTTGATGATAAAGTCACACTCGTACCTGTTTTTAAAGTAGTAGGTCTCCAGGCCGCGTCGGAATAGCTCTATGGCGACGAGATTCTCAAGGATTCTTCCGCGGTTTTCGGCAAATGGACGCCCCAAGGCAGCGAAACCGGTGTCGGTCAGGTACACCTTCTTGGGATTCATGATCCTACGGCGAGGTGAGTAGGAGAATTTATCATTTGCAATAACGAAAAAGGCATCCTGAAGATAATAGAGATAGTTCGATATGGTGCGTTTGCTGCCTGGGAGGCCGCCTTGCTTCAGGTGCTTCTCGAATCTTGTTATCGAAAAAATGCCCGAATAGGACTCGAGGACTTCGTTCATAAGCGCATCGAGAATATGCCGCGCCTTGATATTGTATCTCTCGAGGATGTCTCTGTAGAAGATTGTTTTGAAGTAGCTTTGCAGGAGCTTTCGCCTTTCTGCTGCGTTGCGAGCCATAACAACCTCGGGAAACCCGCCGTGTCTTATGTATTCATCGAATGCGGCCACGATATCCCCACGGGCCGCGGTGCGGAGAGAGACCGGGGTGAACGAGATGCCCCGATATCCGAGGTATTCCAGGAACGAGAAAGGCAGCATGGTGATATCCTCATAACGCCCTCGGAGTTCCGTTGCTATCTCACGGTCGAGCAGCTTCGATTTGCTCCCCGAGATGATGATCTTGAAACGGCGGCGGTTGTGAAGTGTGCGAAGCACGCGGTTCCATCCCGGAAGATGTTGAACCTCATCAAAGAAGAGAAAATGAGGGTACCGCCCTGCGAGCTGGTGGAACGCGGCGAGAAGCTCATCCATGTTATCTCCGGTAAAACCACCAAGCCGATAATCCTCGAAATCCATAAAGAGTATGTCCTTTTTTAAACCTTGACCATTTTCAAGCAACGACTGAATGAGCTGGTACATGAAGTAGGTTTTACCCGCCCGTCTCGGTCCCACGATGGCAAGGATACGCTTGAGGGTTATGGGTTCTTTATAGGATTGGTTTCGTAGGATCAACTGGGGTATATCGCCCTCTTCCAGCCATTCGGCGATGATGGTGAGCAACACGTCTCTTTTTATTCTGTTTACCATAGTAAACAAAATAAACCTAAATTGTTTACTTGTCAAATCTTATTTTCCTATGAGAGGCTACTGAATGGTTAGAGGGACTATAAGATACAGCAACTTCCCCTCAGACCATGCCCAGATAGAACATTCCCCGCCCAGCCAAAGAACAGCCTTATGTAACAGCAAGGTAGACCTGGGGCACACGGGTTATTCATTCACTTCTCTTCGGAGTCGTCATACAGCGAACTGTCGATATCGGGCAGACCGTTGCTGCAAGCCTTCAAGCCCCAACGCTATTCACCATAAGGTGCCTCAGACTGTCCAGAACGTGGTGACCTATACCATTGTAATATCTGCGGAGAATCAGGACCGGAAGTTATTGCCCGGCATGACGCCACTGTGCAGGTGGTGACCGGCGAGTGTCATTATGTTTCCAAGGTGCCGAACGCAGCCCTTCGGTTTAAGCCTCTACGTGCTGAAGCAAGAAAGTTGAAAGGAACAAGCAGTGTAGATAAGGGCGCATGAGCCATTGGAGGAAAAAGGCGGCTCACCCCGATCCCATTGTAGCTCTGCACTGCGAGTAAATGTGAATAACGTGGCCTGCCTTCTCCTCGAGAGAGGCCTAAGGGGATTGAAAATGCCTTAAAATTTAAACGTAGCAATATAGCTTTTGAGAAGTTTGCTGTCCTCGGGGCTCATGTCAACGAACTGGATTCCCAATCCTGATGGTTTCCTTTCGTCGCTTTCCTCTTTCGATCTGGCCCAT
>Ga0307428_1001237_pt1 | contig 13293 bp, 16 predicted proteins | sample SalMarWE160240MG_FD_202161 | JGI IMG/M metagenome (GOLD analysis project Ga0307428, IMG submission 202161) | Salt marsh sediment microbial communities from the Plum Island Ecosystem LTER, Massachusetts, United States - WE1603-240 | ecosystem: Environmental > Aquatic > Marine > Intertidal zone >...
TGGAGATTGTATCAGGAATGATTTGATGAGCCAGATCAATAAAGGTAATAACCAGTAATGCTGACGAGAATAGGAAAAGGAGCAAGAACTGCACGGTCGGTCCAAACTTCATAAAAAGGGCCACTGTCATCAGGCCCGTTAAGGCTTCGACTACAGGATACCGCACGGATATACGATTTTTACAGTATCTGCACTTACCCCTCAGGATCATATAGCTTATAATGGGTATATTATCATAGAATTTAATGGGCTTATTGCAGTGGGGACAATGGGAGGGGGGGCGGATGAGCGATTCTCCCCTTGGCAGCCTCACGATGCAGACATTTAAGAAGCTCCCTATTATGGCACCCAGGGCAAAGGCGAAGAAAAGGATTATGGTATTGGACTCAAGGGTTCCCGTTACAGGCCTCTTTTTTTTGAATGCCGGATCCCACGAGGACCTAGACAAAAGGTTTTAGGTTGACTACATATAGTATAAAATTGAATATTTGACAACTGCCTCGATTCATGAGGTAATATTTGTTAGGTTATAATTTCTAAATAAATCAGTCAGTACCTTAAGGATAGGGGAGAAACCATGCTGTTATCAATCAATCCTGATAATCCACAGAAGAGGCTCATCAACAAGGTAGTTGAGATATTGGAGCAAGGCGGACTCATCATCTATCCCACGGATACCTTTTACGGCATAGGATGTGATCTCTTTAATAAAAGGGCTATTACTCGTGTATATCAGCTCAAGAGAAGACCGCTGACAAAACCATTTTCCTTTGTTTGTGCTGACCTGAAGGATATAAGCCTCTATGCCAAGGTTAAGAATAATGCTTATAGGATAATGAAAAGGTCGCTGCCCGGTCCTTACACCTTTATATTGGAGGGAACGAGGCTCGTGCCCAAGCTGATGCTTGCATCGAGAAAAACCGTGGGTATCCGAGTGCCAAACAACAAAATCTGTTTGGACATTGTAAAGGGATTGGGCCGTCCTATTATCAGTACCAGCGTGAGCCTTGCCGAGCCCTCGGATATCCATGACACCTATGGCTCGCTTGTTGATATGGTCATCGACGGCGGCGTGATCTCCTATGAGCCTTCCACCGTGATTTCTTTGGTAGACGATAATACGGAGGTGATCAGGGAGGGGAAGGGAGAGATTGATTTCCTTTAATCGGAAAACTCAAATCTCCCGTTCCATCGGTACTCAAAGAGCCCGGAATGGCGTTCGATCCTGTTTATGATATGCTCAGCGATATCCTTGAATAGATAGTCCAAAATAAAGGACCTTCTCTTTCTCTCGGGATAAACCAACCGTACCTCTCCTTTGATTTTGGCAATCTGTTTGGCAATGTTTACCGCGTCCTGAAAATTGCCGAGATAGTCCACAAGGCCCAGTTCCTTGGCCTCTCTGCCAGAGAATATCCTGCCATCGGCAAGCTCGAATACCCTCTCTCTCGGCATATTCCTTCCCTGAGCAACGGCAGTAACGAATTGGTTACGGATATCCTCAATGAGGTTTTTAAGGAGCCTTTTTTCACTTTCCGTCATCTCTCGATTCGGGGAGCCTATATCCTTGAACTCGCCGCTCTTAATTACCTCCATTTCAATACCGATCTTCTTAAAAAGCTCTTCGACCCTGATGAACTCCATAAGTACACCGATGCTGCCGGTCAGGGTTCCGGGGTTGGCTACTATCTTATCTGCCGCCGATGCAATGTAGTAGGCACCGGAGGCCCCAAGGGATCCAAAGGAGGCAACTACATTTTTTGTCTTCGCGGTTCGTCTCGTCTCGCTGTATATCTCCTGTGAGGGTGCAACCCCTCCGCCCGGTGAGTTTATCTTCAGGATTATAGCCTTTATCCGGCTGTCTTTTCTGAAGGCAATGAGCTGATCTACGATTGTATCGGGATTGTTTATGGCGCCCTCTATGGGAATCACCCCTATCTTATCGCCGAACGAAAGCAGCGATGTTCCATGAGAAAAGGATAAGACAATAGCCATTACCGTACCAAAGCAGAGAACGGCTATGCCGAGTATTACCAGGACTATTGTAATGGGGCGATTCTTTTTACTCATGAGATTGTATCACAAAAGAACCGTGCAGAGGCCTCATCCTCATGAAAGGCTTCACAAAGACAACCCTTGATAGCATAGTGTTGATTATCAGGAGAGCTCAGTATCCTCTGTAGATTCTTTTCCCTGTTCCTGAGTGTCAGCGGAGTCAGCGGCCTCGGTGCTTTCCGTGTCCGGATCCTCCTCGCCTTTTTGAAGATTAAGGCTGCTATCTGCCTCTATCTTCTCCTTAATGAGCATCCCAACATTGGAGGCAACCTCGTTTGCGCTGCTCTTGTAATCATCATAAATGTCTTTGAACTCTTTGTCCTGCAGTTTTTTTATGGAAAGGCCGATCTTTTTCTCTTCCTTAGAGATGTTTACCACCAGGCTCTGTATGACATCATCAATCTGGAACTTCCCCAGAGAGGACTTAGACTTGCCCTTTCCCATTTCAGAGTTATGGATAAGACCCTCGATGCCTTCTTCTAACTCCACAAATACACCAAAGTCGGTAATATTGGTAACCTTTCCCGTGACCTTTGTGCCCACCTTGTATTTTTCGGGGATTTGCTCCCAGGGGTCCGGCGCCAGTTGTTTTATTCCCAAAGAAAACCGTTCGTTCCCCTTATCAATAGCGATCACCTTCGCCTGCACCTCATCCCCTTTTTTATAGAGCTCGGATGGATGTTTAACCTTCTGGGTCCAGGATATATCGGAGATGTGCACGAGCCCGTCAATGTCATCATCAATGCCGATAAAGAGACCAAAATCGGTTATATTTTTTATACGACCCTCAATAATGGTACCCACTGGATACTTCTCTCCAATGAGGTCCCAGGGATTAGGTTTTACCTGTTTCATACCAAGTGACACCCTCTTGCTCTCGGTATCGAGATTGAGAACTACCGCCTCAACGCTCTCCCCAATGCTCACTACCTGAGAAGGGTGTTTGATTTTCTTTGTCCAAGACATCTCTGAGATATGGATTAGCCCCTCAACCCCTTCCTCGATTTCTACAAAAGCTCCGTAATCAGTGAGATTTACGATGTGTCCCTCAACTTTCTTACCGAGGGGGTATTTGGAGGATGCATCGGTCCAAGGATCAGGCTTGAGCTGTTTCAGACCCAAGGAAACCCTTTCCCTTTCCCTATCGAAATGGATGATCTTTACGGTGATTTTCTCCCCGATATTAAATATCGAAGAGGGATGAGAAACCCTTCCCCAAGACATATCCGTTATATGGAGGAGCCCATCTATGCCGCCGAGATCTACGAAGATCCCGTAATCGGTAATATTCTTGACGGTACCTTCCACCACTGAACCCTCTTCTATGAGAGCTAAGGTTTTGGCCTTTTGTTTCATCCTGTCGGCCTCAAGGATGGCCCTTCGAGAAACGATGATATTGTTTCTCCTTTTGTTGTACTTTAGGATCTTTAGTTCCATTTCCTTGCCGACAAGAGAGTCGAGATCCCTGATGGGGTGAAGATTGATTTGGGAGCCGGGCAAAAAGGCAGGGAGACCTATATCGACCGAGAGGCCGCCTTTCACCCTGTACATTACCTTTCCTCGAATGGCGCCATCTTCCCTGTACACATCCCTCACCTGGTCCCACACCTTAATCTTTTTCGCCTTTTCCATGGAAAGGATTACCAGGCCTTCATCATCTTCCTTTCTTTCCAATACCACGTCAACCTCATCCCCTACCTTTGCCGTTATGTTTCCCTCTGAATCCTTAAACTCCGAAATAGGGATGATGCCTTCTGATTTATAGCCGATATCCACGAGCACCTGTTCATCATCTATCTTGATAATCTGTCCTCTGGTCAGTTCGCCTTCCTGGATCTGCCGCAGGCTCTTCTCGTACATCTTTTCCATATCGATTTGTTCTGATTCTTGAACCGTGTCACCGAGATCATCAAAACGGCCGGTCTCTTTGGTACCGGAATCCTTTGTTTCTTGTTCAATCATATCCTCTTGTACGTCCCTTGTTTCGTCCCTTGTTTCGTCCCTTGTTTCGTCTGTTTGTTCACCCATTAACCTTTGTCCCCCTAATAGCTATAGTGTTATTATAAAAGCCACAAATTTTATTTCTAACAAAATTTTTATTGATATTCAATCATTTATTTATTTTTAAAACCACGCTTTTCGGGCATCTTCAGAGACGACAGCTCTGCCGGTCATGATTCTTTCCTCAGCTCGGAGTATTGGAGCATTGAAAATCATCATAGCGGATATCCACCAAAAAAGTTCTATGAAAAATCGTGCCGGCAGGGCCTTTTGACTTTCAAAATCCTCCTTTAATATGAGACTGTTACTCCAAAACTCCATTTCTCCAAGACTTGGGATGTGAGGGCACATGGTTGACTCCTTTGCAAGGGTTCCAAAAAACCACATCCTTTGACCGAAAATTTTTTAAATTAATCCTTTGGACCGATCTCATGAAGAATCCTTTCTGCTACCTGCTCGGTGCTTAAATCGGTAGTATCTATTAGCATAGCATCCTTTGCAGGCTTCAGGGGGGCATATCTGCGATTCATATCCTGAGCATCCCTTTTGATGAGATCCTCCTTCACCCTGTCCCTGGAGGCGGGCTCACCCCTTTCTATCCTCTCCCGGAATCTTCGATCGACCCGTACCTCGATTGATGCGTCGAGATAGAATTTTTTGCCGGCCTTCGGGAATACCACCGTTCCCATGTCGCGTCCTTCCGCCACCAACGGGCTCTGAGAGCCTATCTTCCTTTGAAGCTCGGTCATGATCTTTCTGACCGGTTGAAGTGCGGATACCTTCGAGGCCATCATATCGATAAGAGGTTCTCGTATTGCCCTGGTGACATCCTGGTCGCCCAGAAATACCTTTGCTTCGCCCCCCTGATGGATGAGGCGGATATCCGCACCTTTACATATTTGCGCCACCGCTTTCTCATCTTCTGGGTCGATCCCGGCCCTCACAATCGCAAGAGCGATAGCCCGGTACATGGCGCCTGTATCGAGATATCGATAGTTGAGCCTTCCGGCCAGCATGAGAGCTACGGTGCTCTTGCCCGATCCCGTCGGTCCATCTATGGTTATTACGCGGTTCACCTCAGGCGATAACGCTCTCCAGGGTGTGGATAAATCGAGAGTTCTCTTCTGGAAGTCCCACATTCATCCTGATATAGCCCTCCAGCCCATAGCTATCCATGGGGCGGATGATGACGCCCTGCTCGAGCATGCGCTCGTAGGTCACCCGGGTACCGAGCGGCGTTTTAATGATGAGAAAATTGGCCTGGGTTGGAATATAGGCAAGACCCAACCTATCGAGCTCTCCATAGAGATAGGCAAGCCCTTCCTTGATCAAGGCAAGGGTTCTCTCAACGAACTCATCATCATCCAGTGCAGCCAGGCCCGCCACCTGGGCCAGTGAATTTACGTTGAATGGCTGCCTGACCCGATTCAGGGCGCCGGTTATGGCCTCGGAGGCAAATCCGTACCCCAGTCTCAGCCCCGCCAACCCATAGATCTTTGAGAAGGTACGAAGGATAACCAACAGCGGGTATGACTCGAGGATCTCCAATCCGCTCCCCACATCGGGATCGGTAGAAAATTCGATGTAGGCCTCATCCAGCACCACGATCACATCCGGGGGAAGTTCATTCAGAAACCGGGAGATTTCTGTTCTCTTGACAGCCTTTCCAGTCGGATTGTGAGGGTTGTTGATGAACACCATCTTTGTATGGGGGGTTACCGCCTTGATCATGGCTTCAAGGTCAACAGAAAAATCAGAGAGCGGCACCATCACCGCCCTTCCGTCAAAACTGAAAGCTAAGGTTTCATACAGTAAGAAGGCATGCTCCGGGATGACGACCTCCTCACCGGGCGAGAGAAAGGTCTTGGCAACCAACTCCATGAGTTCATCCGCACCGTTTCCGACGATGATCCTGTTCATCGGGAGTCCGAATTTATCCGCCAGTTTCTCCCGCACATAATAGGCATTAGCGTCGGGATACCGGTGGATGTTGGTCAGGGTTTCGGCAACGGCCTTGACCGCCTTGGGCGAAGGGCCCAGGGGATTCTCATTTGAGGCTAATTTTATTGAGCCTTTTATCCCCCGTTCCCTCTCAAGCTCCTCGATGGGTTTCCCAGGGGTGTAAGGGTTCAGCCTTTCAACACAGTTCCTCATGAGCTGTTTCATGGTGCATTTTCCTTTTCTTTTCCGGATTTTATATAGGAAGCAGGGAGAAAAGTAAACCCTTTAAGGCCTTGCACAGCGCAGTATTCATCGTGCCTCCCTCACTTGCATATGTACAGTAGCCGCTCCCGATTCAGATACCCGCCGAAGCGATGCATAAAAATACGAAAGGAGGTTGCAGACATGATGAAAAAGATCATAAAGGGGCTACTCATTATTAGATTGCCCTGGGTGTTCATGGTAAACCCAGCCCATTACAAAGCTTTTGCTTATGGTCTGCCAAAGTGCCTGGGATGGGCGATATCTTAACTGTGAATTTACTCACAAGGTGATCGGACTCAAAGAGCCTGGACGATCTCCCCGAGATGAGAGGACGCAAGGCCTGAAATCTCCAATGATCGGGAAATCTCCAGGTGTTGGAGCCGGATTGGCTCTAGGGTCCTCTCAATCTGTTCGTAAACACATACATGAAGGCTTGAGTATGCGGTTCAGGCGCTCCATGTCTTCCTGTATCTTCAGGCAGACCGAACGAAAATGGCTGAGATCATCGCTCATGGCCGTCTCTATTGGTTTGCAATGCCCCGTCGACCCGCTTGAAAAGGAGATTAACCTACTTTTTTATCAGCGTTATATATTGATAGAGCAGTTTGGGTGAGGTTAATCCACAGGCGTCCTATTACAGGGCCGCAACCTTATCTAGGCGCCGGACATGAAGAATCTCATTTTCTTTCACGGGAGTGATTTTGGATTCCTCAACCACCAGTATGGCAATAGTTTCACCAACCGCATTGAAAATTTCCAATGAATAGCCTGTCTCTTTACCAGATGTACCTTCGTGCCTCTCAACAATGGTGGCCAGGTCTCCTTTATGAAGCCCATACTCAGGAATATTCTCTGCCAACGATACCCGCGTAAAAAGCTTGTATGTCATTCTTATTCCTCCTTGCCAGGAAACAGGGTGATACATTTAGTTTCCCCTGAGGCATACTCCGCCATCCAAATAGTGATTACCCTGAGAGAAACGCCCTATGGGCCCAGCAGTGTGCTCCGTATTCTGAAAAGATCGCCATAAGCAGTTTTGCGCATTAATCCAGCTTCGATCGGCAATATCTGGATACGAATATCTTCCAATAACCGCTGTCAGTTGTCCGACGAGCACCCCGCCCGCGCCAGGAATTGTGACTTGTCATTATCCGGTTGCCATTTGAGGAGACACTCGAGGATTTTCTCGGAGCTGATAATTGCATCATCAGGCAACTTCAATACTCATTCCCTTTCACATCAAGAATAGATGCAGAATTAATCATTGTCTCTTCTTCCAACTTTCAATGGTTTTGCGCCGGAAACCAGGATGGCAAGGAGTTCGTTCGCTTCTTTCGGAAGCTCTGCCATGTGCTTTATTCTAATTAGCGATGCGATCCCTGAATGAACTGGTGTCCATGTCAATCGCCCATTCGACCCGTCGATTGGCCTCTCGTCTGTAAACATACTGGCGAAAACCGACAAGGTCCACCGATTCTCCGCCCACTGTAATGCGGTGTACATCCAGATCGCCTGTTTCCAGCGCATGGCGGGCGAGAACCAGGCTGTGCAGGACGCTCGATTTTCCGGGACTGTCCGCTCCGTAAATGAGAGTTAAGGGTCGAATAGGAATGCGCTGCGCTTCGGCAAACGCCTTGAAATTTCCAATTCGTATGGCTGTCAACATGGCAACACCTTTTTAACTACGAAATACAAGAATCACTCGAAAAACAGTTTCACTCTTTCCCCACTTTTCGTTTCGTTCGTGCTTTCTTCTTTTCCAATTTTTTCACTTCTTTCACAGCTTCGATGAAATGACGCTCCACTGCTGACGGCTCTTCCAACAGCTTCTTCCGGTTATTTTTCGTATTCCGTGCGCGCCTTTTCAATGGCCTCTTCATGGCTGACCATACCCGCATGCGTGAGGATGTCCCTTGGAATGTCAACCCAAAATTGACCCCTTGCGATAACGCAATTTTGAACCGCCCTCCCATTTCTCCTACTTACGCACAATTGATAGTGAGGCTTGACGCCCATTTCCTCTCTATCCGCGCCTCAGCATTCTTTAAGATATGGCCTTGTTGTATCTTCCCTGATAACCTTTGTTATCAAAATGCTGCAATCATTTATTTAAAACTGCCGGCAAAGGGATTATTGAATGGTTTATCCTTGACCTGTTGCGCCTTTTCCCCTGATGATCTTTTCTTTCTTGCTTTTTCCCTGTTGGTGTTGGTTTTCATGGAAAGGGATATCCTGCTTCGTGCAAGATCAACATCGATGACTGTTACCAATACCTTCTGGTTTACCTTTACCACTGCTGGCGGGTCCTTTACATAGGAGTCCGACAACTCGCTTATGTGAACCAGCCCGTCCTGATGGACCCCTATATCGACAAAGGCCCCGAAAGCAGTAACATTGGTCACTATAGCCGGAAGTTTCATCCCGGCTTTTACGTCTTCGATCTTTTCTATACCCTTTTCAAAGGCGAATACCTCAATCCCTCTTCTCGGATCACGCCCCGGCTTTGCCAGTTCTTCAATGATATCCTGCAAGGTGGGGAGACCCACGGTATCGGTGACATATCGTGAGACGCCAATCTTTTTTCGAAGTTCGCTTTCCTTCATCAGGTCTGCAACAGTGCAATCAAGATCAGCCGCTATCTTTTCCACTATATGATACGATTCGGGATGCACTGCGCTCGCATCGAGCGGATTCTCTCCATTGTTTATCCTGAGAAAACCGGCTGATTGCTCAAACGCTTTTGGGCCGAGGCGTGGAATCTTCTTAAGCTCTTCTCTGGAGCGAAAAGGCCCGTTTTCATTTCTGTAGGCAACAATATTTTTTGCCAGTTGAGGTCCTAAACCCGAAACATAGGTGAGAAGTTGCACACTTGCGCTGTTGATATCGACACCTACCATGTTGACGCAGCTTGTGACCACATCGTCGAGCGCTGCCTTTAAGGCCGATTGGTCCACATCGTGCTGGTACTGACCGACCCCGATCGATTTTGGATCTATTTTTACAAGTTCGGAGAGCGGATCCATCAGGCGTCTTCCTATTGAAACAGCGCCCCTGAAGGTAAGGTCAAGATCCGGGAACTCTTCTCTTGCAGTCTCCGATGCCGAATATATTGACGCACCGCTTTCGTTGACCATAAATACCTGGATGCCCTGCAAAAATGGAAGGTTTTTAATGTAGGCCTCAGTCTCTCTCCCAGCGGTCCCGTTGCCTATGGCAACAGCCTCTATCTCATATGTTTCGCACAGGTTTTTAATAATCCCGGCAGCTTCGATCTCTTTTGTTTCAGACATGTGTAAATACACCGTATCGTGCTCCAGGAGATTACCCTGCCGGTCGAGACACACCACCTTGCATCCGGTCCTGAATCCGGGATCTATAGCCATTATCCTCTTAGGGCCGAGGGGTGAAGCTAAGAGGACCTGCCGCAGGTTTTCCGCAAAGACCTGTATTGACTTGGCTTCAGCCTTCTCCTTTGTTGCAATCCTGAGTTCGGTCTCCATTGAGCTGGAAAGGAGTCTTTTGTACGAATCCCTGATTGCTGCTTTCACCTGTTTTGAATCATCCTTATCCCCATGTACAAAAAGGGATTCGAGTATTTCAAGCGCCTCGTCTTCATCAGGGACAATCCTGAGACTCAATATGCCTTCTTTTTCCCCCCTGCGCATTGCGAGTATACGGTGAGATGGTGCATCAGCTGCAGGTTCTTTCCAGTTAAAATAATCCCGGTATTTTGAACCCGCTTCCTCCATAGTTGATGCAACCTTGCTGCACAGCATTCCTTTTGAGGCGAATAAATCACGGAGTCGAGCACGTGCGTCTTGATCTTCATTTATTATTTCGGCGATAATATCCCGTGCGCCTGCAAGCGCTTGATCGATCGATTCGACCCCCTTTTCAGGATCGACAAATGCAACAGCTTCTGCTCGCGGATCTATGCCTTTTTGATCAAAGATAAGGAGAGCAAGGGGTTCAAGTCCTTTTTCCTTTGCTATGGTTGCTTTTGTGCGGCGCTTGGGCCTATAGGGGAGGTAGATATCCTCTAAAACCGAAAGGGTTTCAGCATCTATCACCTTTTCTTTTAACTCATCTGTAAGATGTCCGTGCTCCTCAAGCGATTTTAAGATCGTTTCCCGGCGCGAATCGAGCTCTTTAAGCTGAAGCAATCTGTCCCGTATCGAGGTTACCGCGACTTCATCAAGGCTTCCGGTTGCTTCCTTTCGGTACCGGGCTATAAAAGGTATTGTTGCATCCTCTTCAAGGAGTGCATAGACAGACTGGACCTGATTGTATGTGAGCTTTAGTTCTTCAGATATTTTTATGATGTGGCTTTCTTTCACAAACACCTTTACCTAGGTATGATCATTTTTGTTGCGCGTATAACGAATCGTATTTCTGCCTTCATACTATGTTCCGTACCAAGGAGAGACTATGAAGAGTAATCAACCATTTTATCTCTCATGGCGCTGAAATGCAAATTGTCTCTGCTCGGCATCCTGTCACGGAGCCTGATTTCCTTGAGCCTGAAAACCGCTTAACCCCCTGTCCTTAACCAAGCTATCGGCCAATGCATAGGTAATTACCGGATCCTCGGTCATCCGCCGGATCAGGCCCCTGTTTTCCAGATAACGTTTTTGACCGCATAGCGAATCATTGGCTTAAAGCCCTGCCAGTTCTCAATTATTTCCGCATCAGGTCTATTGAAAAATACACGGGTCTTATCATTCGCCAGCTTTCCTACCAGGCCGAAATGATCCGCATGCAGATGGGTAATAAAAATATCCGTTTTTTCAAGATCCAGACCGATCTCAGCCAATCCTTCGAGCATGGCATCGAGACAGATTTCGTGGTTTAGGCCCGTATCCACAATCAGACTGCGTGGTTCAGCCTTAATAATATATGAATTCAAATACTTGAGCGGTGTGTTAGGAAGCGGAATTTTAATCCGGTACAGATCTGGAAAGATTTCTTGGACCATATATTGTGTTCCTTATTAGATTGATAACACCTTGCCATAAAAAAAAGAAAGTATAGCGGCAGTGATCGTGGGTGTAAAATAAAAAGACAGCCCTGGGTTGGGGTTGAAGGCATTTTGTTGAATTCATTGACGTATTGACTGCCATTATCGGCAGCACGTTTGACAGGAACGCATGTCTTGATAATTATAGCTCATGGCGGAACGTTGAAAGTAGGAACGGGGATTGAGGGCCAAGGATAGAAGAAGAGAACAGAAATGAGGGGAAACAAGGAATCGGAGAAATGGGGAAGAACATTGAAGAAAGGCAAGAAGAAGCTCATAGGTGAAAGAGAGAGGACAGGGTTTAGATTTGTGGCATCAACCAAAACCTGAAAATATCATCCACCCCAAAAATCTTTGCTATGTCTGCCAAACCAAAACCTCCTGAAGTAGCCCAGCACTGATTCGCCGTTGGTCGAATCCTGCCAGTCAATCTGAAAGGACCACAACCCGCTTCCTGCCTGATAGTTAATCCCACCCCCACATGTTTATAAGCCTCAGGCTTATTCTCTGTCTTCTCCTGCCACATTGTGCCTCCCTGCTTTGATTTCAGAGCCGTAACCCGATTATCCTTTCCCTGGTTTTTAAGAGCACCTGCCTGCGCCCCGCAAAGCGGGGCAGGCAAGATGGAGCAGCGGCCATCTTACCCCTGAAAAGTGCCCATGCCTGATAAGCTCTACCGGATTCTTTCCCATCGGCATGCTCATAGGGACAAGGGAAAGTCGTCGGTGTTCCGGCACCGGTACCGGGATAGGAAACAGGGGGTATGGATCGAAGGCCCGTATTAAGACCGGAAAAGGATAATGAGAACCCTGTGCAGGAAGGCAGGGGTTCGCTATTTCCGGTTCCATGCCCTCCGTCACTTCGGCGCCGCCATGCCGGATCAGGGCAGGGCGCCCATCGGCGCCATACAGCGAATTCTGGGCCACGAGAGCAGGACCACCACCGAGATTTACCTGCATTCTATCGGCAAGGCAGAGCGAGAGGCTATGAAGATCCTTGTTCGTGAGATTACAGAAGATTCTCACACGGCAAACCAAAGGGGTTAGCCAATTGCGGCTAACCCCTTGATATCATTGGTGAGCCGTAGAGGAATCGAACCTCTAACCTACTGATTAAGAGTCAGTTGCTCTACCAATTGAGCTAACGGCCCATAAAACACCAAAATGCGCCCGGCAGGACTCGAACCTGCGACCTACGGGTTCGAAGCCCGGCGCTCTATCCGACTGAGCTACGGGCGCATAGGATCATTGATTATTTCAATCACTAGTCAATTAACAAGTATATTTTTTTCTGTCAATATGAAATTCTTGTAAATAATCTTGACAATGCCGAGAAATTTATTTAAAGAATATCACTTTAGCAAAAATCTATAAACCTAGCAACCTTGAAGGAAGGGTAAAAGGGAAGTCGGATACACTGAGATGAAAAGCTTTGTTGCAAAAGAGCATGAGATAGATAAAAAATGGTATCTTATAGACGCATCGAATAAGATCCTCGGAAGATTGGCCAGCGAAATCGCAACCATCCTCAGGGGGAAACACAAGGCCATCTTTACACCTCATATGGATGCCGGTGATTATGTAATCGTGGTGAACGCGGATAAGATTGCATTGACCGGCGCTAAATTGGATAAAAAGATCTATTACCGGCACAGCGGGTATGTCGGCGGTCTAAGAGAGACCACTGCAAGACAGATGCTTGAAAAAAAGCCGGAGGACCTCATCAAATTCGCGGTAAAGGGAATGCTTCCCAAGACGAGTCTTGGCAGAAGACAGCTGAAAAAGCTTAAGATTTACGCTGGTCCGAACCATCCTCACCAAGCCCAACAGTCGGTTAATTTGGAGAACTAAATGGCGGAAGAGAGATATTACGCAACTGGTAAGAGGAAGAGCGCGATTGCAAGGGTCTGGATGAAACTGGGTGAGGGGAATATCACCATAAACAGGCGACCTGTAGACGAGTATCTCACTACTGAAATTGCCAAAATGATTATCAGCCAGCCTCTGGAGATCACT
>Ga0307428_1001238_pt1 | contig 13274 bp, 5 predicted proteins | sample SalMarWE160240MG_FD_202161 | JGI IMG/M metagenome (GOLD analysis project Ga0307428, IMG submission 202161) | Salt marsh sediment microbial communities from the Plum Island Ecosystem LTER, Massachusetts, United States - WE1603-240 | ecosystem: Environmental > Aquatic > Marine > Intertidal zone >...
GCATTTCTTGCACCGGGCGTTACACTGCGGCTTATCGGCGAAAGTAATGATTACCTTGGCAAAGGACTTTCCGGTGGACGAATCATAGTCCAGACGCCGCAAGATAGCCCGTTTATGGCCCACGAGAATATCATCGTTGGAAACACTTTGCTTTATGGTGCGACCGCCGGCGAGGTCTTTATAAACGGCGTGGCGGGCGAGCGGTTTGCCGTGCGCAATAGCGGGGCAATAGCGGTTGTCGAGGGCCTCGGCGACCACGGCTGCGAGTATATGACCGGTGGTGTAGTCGCAGTTTTGGGTCAGACCGGCTGTAATTTCGCCGCCGGCATGAGCGGCGGTGTTGCTTACGTTCTTGACGAGGTTCAGCTATTCGACACTCTTTGCAATCTTGATATGGTGGAGCTGGAGAGCGTTTGGCAGCGGGAAGATAAAGAGTTACTGCACGATTTGGTTAAGCAACATCTGAAGTGGACCAATAGTCAGCGTGCAAAATATATTTTGGATGCTTGGCCGGATATGGTGGGAAAATTCGTAAAGGTGATGCCAATAGATTACCGACTGTCTTTGGAAAAGATGCGCGCAGCAGAGCAGCGTGACACGGAAACCACCCCTGCTACAGAGGAAGTATTCCGTTGATACTTGATTCTGGATGCTCGATACTCGACGAGCATTGAGAAGCGAAAGACGAGGATCGAGAATGGGTGAAGTAAAAGGTTTTCTAAAGTATAAACGACAGGACGCAGGTCTTCGTCCGGTTGAGCAGCGGATACACGATTTTCGCGAGTTGGACCTGCATCTTACGCCGAACCAAATCCGCCAGCAGGCGGCACGCTGTATGGACTGTGGAATACCGTTCTGTCATGGTGTCGGCTGTCCTCTGGGAAACTCTATTCCTGATCTTAACGATTTTATATACAAAGGTCAGTGGGAACGTGCTTGTCAGTTGCTTCATGCTACTAATAACTTTCCTGAGATCACGGGTAGGGTCTGTCCTGCTCCCTGTGAAACCGCATGTACTCTTTCGATTAACGATGAGCCTGTGACAATCAGACAAATCGAATACCAGATTGTCGAGAGAGGTTTTTCTGAAGGTTGGATTGAACCTTTGCCGGCTGTAGAAAGAACCGGCAAGCGGGTGGCTATAATAGGCTCTGGCCCCGCTGGATTGGCTGCTGCGCAGCAATTGGCAAGGGCAGGGCACGCGGTGACCGTTTTTGAAAAAGACCAGCAGCTCGGAGGCATTCTGCGTTACGGAATTCCGGATTTTAAGCTGGAAAAAAGGATCATCGACCGAAGACTAAAACAGCTAATCGCCGAAGGTATTGAATTTCAAACCGACGTCGATGTGGGAAGTGATATTTCTGTACATTATTTGCTCAAGATGTTCGATTGCATCTTGCTGGCGATGGGGGCACGCCAGCCACGGCCTCTCGATGTCCCAGGTGCGGATTTACAAAATGTTGTATATGCGATGGATTTTTTGACCGCTCAGAATCCGCCGTGGCGGACAAAAGACAAAGCTGCGGTTGTGATAGGCGGGGGTGATACAGGCAGTGACTGTGTCGGCACTGCGCGTCGGCAGGGGGCAAAGGAGATTTACCAGCTTGAAATTCTACCCAAACCTCCGGAGAATCGGCCGGTTGATACACCTTGGCCGATGTGGCCGCGAATTATGCGGACTTCTTCGTCACACGAAGAAGGCTGTCATCGACGCTGGTCGGTTATGACCAAACGGTTGACAGGAAATAAACGCGTTGAGCAGCTACACGGCTGTGAGGTGCAGTGGATTAAAGATTCGAATGGCTGGAAGGTAAATGAGCTGTCAGACAACGATTTCGTTATTAAAACGGACCTTGTGATTTTGGCAATGGGATTTTTGCATGTGGTTCAAGAAGGTCTTATCGCTAATCTCGACTTGCAGCTCGACGACCAAGGCAACGTGGCGGTAAATGACTGTCAGGCAAGCAGGCCGGGGATTTTTGCAGCCGGTGACATCGTCAATGGTCCTTCTCTGGTAGTAACCGCCATCAAGAGTGGACGCGAAGCTGCCACTGCTATAAACCGCCGGCTTCAGAAAAAAATGTAGAAGGCAGTTAAGCAGCAATGGAGCTTACCTTTTTTTCGTTCGCTACCGCTTTGCGGCGGGGGAGCGGTTTGGCAAGGCCACTTATATAAGCAATCGAGGCCTATACCAAACCAATTAGTATAGGCCCCGAAATCGCACTTTAATTTGAGCCATGCTCAGTTCTCTGCGGTTTTGCCCCTTAGGGGAGCCGCCAGCCACTATTCCGCAGGCAGCATCAGCCCAATATCATCAATGTACAAATCACCTGCACCACCAGGTTGTGTATTGGCCCTATCGCCGACGCCAATAGCCATCTTCTTGATAGCCTGCATATTCACGCTAGCAAAGTCTGTGAACGGAATATTCCAAGGTGTCCAAGTGTCTATAATCGTTGCAGCAGGATCAGGATGTTTGGCTGTTGCACTGTTGCCGGCGCTATCGGCCAGAACTACATACATCGGCTCGGCAATGTTACTCTCTATACCAATGTCCTGCGACAGCCAACCCCCGGCTTGATCGGGGTCTGTAACCGTGCCGGTCATAGTAACGTTGGAGAATTCGGCTGTGCACGTTGCATCGACGTTATGGCTGGTCAGGCATAAGCCTACATAAACATCCAGCAAGATAGGCATATTCACAGAGTCCAGTGTTGTCCAGGTAGCTCCGTTAGCTGAATACTGCCCTATAAAGGTGTTCCCGCTGCGGGTCAATCTCACCCAGTGTGGAGCGGTGATCCCCTCTATCGTGGTGTCTTCACTACCAGCATCTATGAGGGGCCGACGCTGGAAGGAAACTCCATTCTCAGGTGTGATGACTATGGCAGTATTTACGGAACCGGGATCCAGCGACTGGCGAATCATTACACCCACCTTGGCCCAGGGGTCGGTGTTACTAACGCTGACTACCTTCGCTGTTATGCTCCCCTCGCCAGAGAGCTTCTTATAGGCAAAGTGGAACTGGTCAGAATTTCCCCAGATATCCGTACCATTAGCGGTCATCGTGATTGGTGGCCCTTCTGCTTGTCCCTGAGGGGCGAAGCTGCCAACAGATGCCGATATGCCTCTGAACCACAGCGTTAAAGAGTTAACACCGTCTCTGGTCCAATCCTGGGCATCGGCCCACTCTCGTTCGGCTTCAGAATAAAACAGTGTACCGCTCTGTTCATAGTTGGTACCCTCGTTCACCGTACCATCGTTGTCGTAAAGCATGTACATGGATTGAAAGCCATTGTGAACTATCCTTCGCTCCGCAAAAGGAAGATCAAAGTGGCCCACAGTCATGCCGGTATTATTCACAGGGTAGTCTGCCCACACATCGAATATCCTATTGTCGAAATCGTTGTAGTCTTCAAAGTCCTCCACCACGACATAGTCAGCTACCGTGAAGCTCCAGACAAGGCTTTTATTTATCGTCACGCCATCAGCCTCGACCTCATCTATTCGCCAGTAATAAGTCTTATTCCATTCGAGAGGCGCTTCGATGGGAGTGTACTTGGTTTGATCGAGCTCCTGTTGGCCATGGTAGATACCTATTGTTGTTGTGTGGGCGTTTTCTACAGTAGTCTGATCATCACCGAAGTACACTTCGTGATGGGCTGCGTTATCTCCCGCAGTCCACTGAAGAGTAGGTGTCTGCTTTACAGCTACCGCACCATCATATGGGTTCGGGTTGCTGGCCCTTAATGTCGGCGAGAATGCCGCCTGTGGAATCAATTGCTTTGGCGTTTTGGGGCCTTCCCAGAGCAGTTGTGCTGTTGCAATCTCCCAGTTTTCATAATACTCCATCTTAAGGTCACATTTCCCGGCGACAAGTTCAATTAGGTCGCCCCAGTTCTCGGTGGCCGAGTAGCGGTCGGCCCAGTTCTCAACAATCAGTTCGTTATTTACCCATAGACGCACGCCGTCGTTGATATTGGTATAGAAGGTCCAGATGCCAGAAAACGGTATCTCTAACTCCCCGGCCCATATAACTGAGAAAGCATCGGTGTTGACACCCGGAGCCGGTGAGTCATTGCCCCAGTCAAAGTTGATCTGAGGGTCTATGCGCTCCAGCACCAGTTGCTCAAAGGCTATCCCGTTATAATACGACCCTTTCAGGCCTCCGCCAGGACGAGCAGTTGTAAAGCTCCAGACATTGCCTGTATGTCTTCTCATGCCATCGAACTCATCTACTCTCCAATAATAAGTCTTCTCACGTTCGAGCAGGCCGGGGTGATAATTCAGTTCACCAACAGTACCTTTACTTGTGCCGCCGGTGCCGGCTTGCACATCTTCAAGGTTATCACCGAAATAAAAGAAATGTATAACCGAACCTGTACCTGCAGTCCAGCTTAGCGTGACATTTGGGTCAACAAACAGAGAGCCATTGCCCGGAATGGGTTGGAAGGCAGACTTCGAGGCAATCGTAAAGCTCCAGATATCGCCTCTCCACGGACTACCGGGTTGCAGGTCATTTACCTCATCGGCTCGCCAGTAATAAGTCACGCCTTCAGTTAGATTCTCGACCGTAAAACTATTAGCATCGTTGCGTGCTTTGTAAACTTCACCGGGGCCCATTGGACTGCTGCTGGTAGCAGCATTTACCTTGGCAAAACTGTCGCTTAAATACACATCGTGCGAGGCGGCATACACTCCAGCCACCCAGGTAAGAGTCGGCGTAGTTTGCTCAACCACGCTATCATTTAGGGGGATGGGATTAAGAGCCTTTGTCGGTGGCTTCCCAGTAAACAGCCACACAATATCGGCTCCTGGCAACGCGCGGTTGTAAATGCGGGCTTCGTCTATCTTGCCTTCGTAGAGGCGGCTAGTTTCCTCAGAATTGCTTCCTATATAGATAGGGTACGTAGGCTGGCTGTCTATAGATCCTGTGTGCGCAGAAGTAACTTTTAATATGCCATCGACGTAAAGTCTAAGCATACTTCCGTCATAAGTTCCAACCAGATGGTGCCATTCGTCATTAAACGAAGCATCTACAGAATATTCAGTCGTGTACCAGGTTCCATCGTAAATAACAAATTCTACGGCGTTACGCTCGCCGTGCTTCAATCCATAACTGTGGTCGCCTTTGTGCACGTAGGGGTTCCACTCACCACCACCACTATCATTTGTTTTTACCCAGGTTGCAATTGTAACTACATCATTAATATCTAAGCTACTACCATCTCCACAATCAACGTAATCATCAACTCCGTCAAATTCCAAAGCGCCGCCTATCCAGCCAGCTACCCACTGTGGGTCACCTTCAAGTATACCGTAGTTGCCATTTCCACTTGAATCATAGGCAGTATCACCGGAGCCCTCATCTAACTTCCAGTGCCCGACCAGACCTGTGTCGATGTCTGCTGTTGCCACGCCCGCGGCCAGCCCGAGCAGTAAAACAAAAGATATTAGATATCCTTCGACACGGCTCAGGACAGGAATCAATCCGCCATAGCGAATCTTCGCCCCCTCATAACGGAACTTCGACTTTCCACACATAATATTCCTCCTTCAAAAAAGTCAACTGGCTCCACTTGGCTCTGGTTCTGGTTCGGGTGTTGGAAGATACAGCCCAATATCATCAATGTACAAATCACCGGCGGTGCCGGGCTGTGTACTCGCTCTATCACCGACACCAATGGATATCTTCTTGATAGCCTGCATATTGACGCCAGCAAAATCAGCAAAGGGAATATTCCACTGTGTCCAGATTCCTATGATGGATGCAGCCGGATCTGGGTGGTTGACCAACGCACTATTATCGGCGCTATCGGCCAGAACTACATACATCGGCTCGGCAATGTTACTTTTAATGCCGATGTCCTGCGACAGCCAGTCGCCTGTAACCGTGCCGGATATGGTAACATCAGAGAATTCGGCTGTGCACGTTTCATCAACGTTATGGCTGGTCAGGCATAAGCCTACATAAACATCCAGCAAGATAGGCATATTCACAGTCTCCAGTGTTGTCCAGGTAGCTCCGTTAGCTGAATATTGTCCGATAAAGCTGTTGCCGGCGCGGATTAATCTGACCCATTGTGGAGCGGTGATGTCGTCTTGTGAAGTTTCCTCGCTGCCACCGTTCACAGCCATTCGGCGTTGGAAAGAAACTCCACTACCAGGCGTGACGACCATCGCAGCATGCAGGGAGCCGGGCTCCAGCGACTGGCGAATCATCACACCCGCCTTGGCCCATGAGTTGGTATTACTAACGCTGAGAACCTTGGCTGTTATGCTCCCAGCACCGGAAAGCCGTTTATAGGCAAAGTGGAACTCGTCAGCCGTATCCCAGATATCCGTACCATTAGCGGTCATCGTGATTGGTGGCCCTTCTGTAAAGCTGCCGACAGACGCCGGTGTGCCTCTGAACCACAGTGTTAAGGAGTTAACTCCGTTTATGGTCCAATCCTGCGGATCGTCCCACTGGCGTTCGACTTCAGAAAAAGTGAGTGTCCCGCTCTGTTCATAAGCAGTACCCTCGTTGACGGTACCATCGTTGTCGTAATGCATGTACATAGCTTGATAGCCGCCGTGAACTATACTTTGCTCGGCATACGGAGGCTCAAAGTGCCCCACAGTCATGCCGGTATTATTCACGGCATAGTCTGACCACGTATGGTATATTCTATTATCATCATCGTTGTAGTATTCAAAGTCTTCCACTACGGCATAGTCAGCTACCGTGAAGCTCCAGACACGGCCTTTATTTATCGTCACGCCATCAGCCTCGACCTCATCTATTCGCCAGTAGTAAGTCTGGCCCCACAGAAGAGGAGCTTCGGTGGGGATATATGTGGTATTTTCAAGGTTTTGCCGGCCGCGATAGATATCTGGTGTTGTTGTATCAGCATTGTTCACAGCCGTCTCATCAATGCCGAAGTACACATCATGCTGAGCAGCTTGATCTCCCGCAGTCCATCGAAGCGTAGGTATCTGTCTGATTTCTGTGGCGCCGTTATCTGGTCTTCCACCTGAGGCGCTTAGTGGTTGTGATAATGCACTAGGCGAAATAATTTGTCGTGGTAAGGATGGACTTTGCCATCTTAACTGTACCGACGCTGCTCCGTCGCTATCAAAGAACTCCATCTTAAGGAATACCTGCCCGGCAACAAGGTCGATAACGCCCTTATCTTCTATAGCCCAAGCATTTACAACAGTCCAGTTGTCAATAATCAGTTCTCCATCTATCCACAATCGGACGCAATCATCGCTTAAGGTATAGAAGGTATAAGTCTCGGTAAATGGCACATCTAACTCAGCGGTCCACCTGACCGAGAAGTTATTTGCATTAACCAAATCATGCGGAGAATCCTCACCCCAGGTAAAATCTATTTTTGGGTCTATACGGGTGAGTACTGGTTGGCCTGTCAAATCTACGTTGTTATAGTACTGGCCCTTTGCACCATTAGTGGGACCGACAGTAGTAAAACTCCAGACATCGCCTGTATATCTTCTCATGCCATCGAACTCGTCGATCCGCCAATAATAAGTCTTCGCAAATTCGAGCGGGCCGGGGATATAATTCGGATCTGTAGTAACAGAACCTTTATTTGTGCCGCCGGTGCCGGCTTGCACATCTTCGAGGTTATCGCCGAAATACACAAAATGTATAATCGAGCCTGTACCTGCAGCCCAGCTCAGCGTGACATTTGGGTCTATAAATTCAGCACTATCGGGGGGGACGGGATTATAGGCGTACTTCGAGGGAATAGTAAAGCTCCAAACATCGCCTGTGTGGGTAGTAGTGCCATCGGCTTCGACCTCATCGACCCGCCAGTAATAGGTCTTGCCGGTTTCCAAGCTCTGAGGTGAGTAATTGTTCAGATTGGTTAAGCCTTTGTCGGTGCCTTCGGTTCCGTTTTGTACATCTTCAAAGTTCTCGCCAAAATATAAGTAGTGTGAAGCAGCACCATCTCCGGGGATCCAGCTAAGCGTGACCTCTGTTGTGACAAGTATTGCCTTGTCATACGGCTCGGGCGCCGTGGCCCTGGGCTGCAGAGGCATCAGCTCATTTATCTCGGTCTGTGACAACGCCCGGTTGTAAAGACGCACATCGTCGATGAGGCCGTCCCAATAGCGTCCTGCTGCCTCTGGGTTTTCGCCAATAAATAGGTTTGCGGTATTGGTACCTATGGCAGTAGTACTTGAGAGTGTCCCGTCAGGCACTCCGTCCAAATATAGGTTGAGCTCTGAACCATCATGCGTTCCGGCAACGTGATGCCACTCGTTGTAGCCGACCGCAGTGCTTCCATTGACTGAAGGGTTAGCGTCCGACCAGATAGTGATACCAAAGTGAAACCTCGGGTCGCTCTCCACGTTACTAAGTCTCCAAGCGTATTCACCCTTAGTGACGATAGATACCCACTGAACGGGGATCGACCTGATATTTACCCATGCAGCGAGCGTAATCTCGTCGGTGATATCAAAGATCGGATCATACCCGCAATCCACATAGTCTCCATCACCATCAAAATCCAGCGCACCGTCTATATAGCCTGACACCCATTGCGGTTCACCCACGAGGCTGCCATGATTGTCATGACCGGACCAATCAATAGCGGTGGAGCCAAAATCCTCATTGAGCTTCCACCAGCCGACAAGTGAGGGGTCAATTTCTTCCGCTGCGCTTGCTCCAGCGAGGCCCAGCACCAATACAAAGGAAATCATATAAATCAATCCGTTCCGTCTGTATGCCGGACCGGATATTTGCCCCCCATAGTGGAACTTCGACTTTCTACACATAATATTCCTCCTTCAAAAAAGCTATACTAACAAATAACAGTACTTTAATCTAACATCTTTCGCAGAAAACCATGGGTTTTAGCCGTGGAAGCTGCTTTCCATAGCCGAACTGTGGCGTTGGATGATGAATGCAAATGGCGGTCCCACGGGCTTTGCCCGTGGGACCGCCATGTTAACAAAATCTGCCGAGGGAATATTCCACTGGTTCCAGATGTCTGTGGTTGCTGCACCCATGTCCGGATGTGCGACCACTGTACTGTTGCCAGAGGTATCCTCAGTATTATTCTCACATGCATTGTACCAGACCCTCATTGCCAGGATCAACCGTCTCCACCTTCATCCGGCTCTTGTTCAGGTTCAGGTGTCGGAAGATACAGCCCAATATCATCAATGTACAAATTACCTGCACCACCAGGTTGTGTATTGGCCCTATCGCCGACGCCGATAGCCATCTTCTTGATAGCCTGCATATTCACGCTAGCAAAGTCTGTAAACGGAATATTCCAAGGTGTCCAAGTGTCTATAATCGTTGCAGCGGGATCGGGATTAGTTACAACCGCACTATTGCCGGCGCTATCCTGTAATACTACGTAAAGCTGCTCACCAATATTGCTTTCTATGCCGATATCCTGTGATTGCCACTGGCCTGTGCCGTCGGTGGTAACATTAGAGAATTCGGCTGTGCACGTCGCATCGACGTTGTGGCTGGTCAGGCATAAGCCTATGTAGGTATCAGGAAGCATAGCTATATCAATGGAGCCCAGCGTTGTCCAGTTAGAGCCGTTAGCAGAATACTCGCCGGTAAATGTGTTACCACTGCGGCTAAGTCTGACCCATTGTGGAGCGGTGATATCTGCTTGTGTAGTTTCCTCTGAACCAGCGTCCATGGTAATACGGCGCTGGAAGGAAACTCCACTACCCGGAGTGACAACTATCATAACATGTACAGAACCTGGCGAAAGTCCCTCGCGGATCATAACTCCCGCCTTGGCCCAGACGTTAGTGTTACTGATGCTGACTACTCTCGCTGTTATGCTGCCTTCGCCGGATAACTGCTTATAAGCAAAGTGGAATTCGTCAGCCAGATCCCAGATATCTGCACCACCAGCGGTCATCGTAATCGGTGGCCCTTCTGTAAAGCTGCCGACAGATGCTGGTACGCCTCTGAACCACAGTGTTAAGGACTCAACATCTCTTCTGGTCCAATCCTGTGCATCTGCCCACGTTCGCTCTGCTTCAGAAAAAGTGAGTGTTCCGCTCTGTTCATAGCTAGTGCCCTCATTTACAGTGCCATCATTGTCGTAGTGCATATACATTGATTGTGAGCCGCTGTGAACAATACCAAGCTCAGCAAACGAAGGCTCAATGTGCCCTACAGTCATACCGGTATTATTCACGTAGTAATCTGCCCAGGTATTGTATATTCTATTATCGACATCGTCATAGCTTTCAAAGTCATCCACAATAAGATATGGCAGTACTGTAAAGGCCCAGATTTTACCTTTGTTTACCATCGCATCGGTATTGATCTCATCGATACGCCAGTAGTAAACCTGGTTAGGTTCTACACCTTCAGGTGGCATGTAACTGTTGGCATCCTGCTGGCCTCGATATATGCCTGTGGTATCAGATGCATCAGCACTTTCTACAGCCAGTGCATTTGTACCTAAGTACACATCGTGCTGTACAGCCTCATCTCCGGGCGACCAGCTAAGAGGCAACACATTTTCTACATCTGTTAATGCTCCATTGGATGGAATCGGATTCCAGGCACGCAGCGTGTCAATTCGCATCACATCCGTAATCTCATCCTGTGTCATTGCATAATTGTAGATGCGGAAATCATCCAATAGCCCGGTAAAGTATGCTTCAAGGCCGTGCACCGTATGGCCAAGCATGTTGCTTGTGATGTCGTTGAGGTCTGCCGGTAGGGTTTCCGTTATATCTTCTGCAACAACCGTACCGTCAAGGTAAAGCTGCATAGAGTGAGGGTCGCTCTGTCCATCTATCGCAACAGCTACATGATGCCAGCCGCTTACAAGTGTTGAAGGGGCAATTAATTGATCCGTCTCATTACCCGGGTACGGGCTAGCGAAATCGGTTACGATAGCAAAAGTCATGGGTCCGCTATCTCCAGAGCGCGGTGTCAGGGTCATGTAAGAAGTGAATCCGTTGGGGTTGAAAAAGCCGAATATGCGCTGCCAAGGACCACCTGTGTTGGAGAAATCGACCCACGTTGTGATGGTGCAACTGGTTAGAGAGGGGATAAGCGAGTCAATCGGCAAATCTACGTAGTTGTTTATGCCGTCGAACTCGAGCGCGCCGCCATCATAACCGTCCACCCAGATTGGACCGCCGTAGATGGTGCCATGTCTATTATAGCCGGACCAGTCCACGGCCCGAGTACCCAAGCCCTCATCAAGCTTCCACCAACCCACAAGGCTGGGATCTCTGATAGGTATATCCGGCAGGATTGAGAAACTCCAGACATCACCCACATGCGTGTCCGAACCATCAAACTCATCGATACGCCAGTAATAAGTCGTGTCATAATTCAATGTCTCCGGCTCGTACGTGGTTGTTGTTTGAGCTGTCGATTCCAGTGTCAGATTATTCGGGTCGGTACCTAAGTACACATCATGTGACTCTGCCCCCAAGCCCGGGCTCCAGGAAAGAACGATATCAGGATCCAGGTATTTGGCTCCGTTCGCTGGCGTCGGCATATAGGCAGTCAATGGCTGAACCAGGAAGCTCCAGACATCACCCCGCCAAACTTGAACATCATTGGCCTCATCCACTCGCCAGTAATAGGTTTGTCCGTACACCAGGGACTCGGCTGGGCTGTACGTGTTTTCGCTCTGACCCAGGCTGACCTCGACATTCGGATGATTATCGGCGGTGGCTGCACTGACGTCCTCCATTGTTGTTCCCAGATAGACATTATGGGTTACGGCCTGCTTTCCGGGATTCCAGCTCAGAATAGGGTCAATACCTGCCACAGAGCCATTATCAGCCGGATTCGGTTTCCAGGCACTGGCAGGCGTCATTATATCTTGTATTTCGTCCTCCCATAACGCCACGTCATAAATCCGCAAGTCGTCAATCTTGCCCGTGAACCAGTTGCGTCCGATAGCGCTACAGCCGTTATCGCCGGCGATATTTAAGGGCATATTGGTGTTGTCACGCGGCAGAGGGACTTCCTCGGCGCTGTCTACTTCTTGACCATCTATGTATATTCTCAGTGTGACACCGTCATACGTGGCAGCCACATGCATCCACGTTTCGGGTACGAATGGAGCTGCGACATAGCCAGCAACAGTACCCCAATTTACCGTGCGGACACCGAAGACCAAGCTGCCCTCCTGCTTTGGGGGACCACCAAGATTACGGGCATCGGGCTCACCTTCCGTCACACCCAGGTACCAGTTTGCCCATGCAACACACCCCTCGCCACTGAATAAAATGAGTCCGCCGTCCGGGTTCACGACATTCACCCAGACCGCCACCGTATATTGCCCAGTACTACGCAATTGCAGTGCCGAGCTATTTGGGATAGTCACAAGGTCTTCATTGCCGTCAAAGTCAAGGGCACCATTGACCGGGCCGACAATCCACGTGGGATCTCCCTGCAAGGTGCCGTTATTGCCGCCGACGACATCATTCAACGTGGTTCCTGAGCCCTCGTCAAAGGGCCAGTGCGCAATCAGTTCGGCTGAAGCTGAGCCGGTCACCCCAAGAACTAAGACACACAACATCAGATAAATCAATTTCTTGCACATAATATTCCTCCTTCAAAAAAATCAATTGGCTCCACTTGGCTCTGGTTCCGGTTCGGGTGTTGGAAGATACAGCCTGATATCGTCAATGAACATTGTACCTGCACCACCGGGTTGCAGCATATTTGACTGATCGCCGATACCTATGGCCAAGCGCTTGATAGCCTGTATATTCACGTCGGTAAAATCAGCAAAGGGGATATTCCACTCCGTCCAGCTTCCTATGAGAGATGCAGCCGGGTCTGGGTAGTTGACCAATGCACTATTACCGGCACTATCGGCCAGAGCTACATACATCGGCTCGGCAATGTTACTCTCTATACCGATGTCCTGTGACAGCCAGTCGCCTGTAACCATGCCGGATATGGTAACATCAGAGAATTCTGCTGTGCACGTTTCATCAACGTTATGGCTGGTCAGGCATAAGCCTGCATAAACTTCCAGAAGCATAGGTATATTCACAGTACCCAGTGTTGTCCAGGTAGCTCCGTTATCAGAATGCTGTCCGATTAGGGTGTTGCCGGCGCGGATTAATCTGACCCAATGTGGCGCTGTGATATCTTCTTGTTGAGTTTCTTCGCTGCCGCCGTTCACGGCTGTTCGGCGTTGGAAGGAAACTCCACTGCCAGGCGTGACTACCATCGCAGCATGCAGAGAGCCGGGCTCAAGCGACTGGCGAATCATTACACCCGCCTTGGCCCATAGGTGTGTATT
>Ga0307428_1001240_pt1 | contig 13267 bp, 12 predicted proteins | sample SalMarWE160240MG_FD_202161 | JGI IMG/M metagenome (GOLD analysis project Ga0307428, IMG submission 202161) | Salt marsh sediment microbial communities from the Plum Island Ecosystem LTER, Massachusetts, United States - WE1603-240 | ecosystem: Environmental > Aquatic > Marine > Intertidal zone >...
CGGGCCTTTCGCCTGGAGAAGCGTCGCCGGCTGGGCCGAGGGGTTCTTTGCCGCGGCGGTCAAGCGCGCCGGCCAAGCGCTCGAGCTTCGTCTTGCCGTCGAGGGCGTGTTCGATGCCGAGCCCGAGGCGCTGATCGCGGTCTGCGGCGACTTCAACGCCGAGGATCACGATACCGCGCTCAGGCTTGCTTGCGCCGGAGAGGACGATACGGGATCGGGGCATCTCGCGCCGCGGGTGCTGACGCCGGTCGAGCGGACCTTGCCGCAGGACCGGCGCTTCACCGTGGTGCATCACGGACGCCCGCAAATGCTCGACCACATTCTCGCGAGCCGGGCCTTGTTCGGCGAGCTCGCGGCAGTCGAGATCCACAACGAGATGCTCGAGGACGAGCTGGTTGCCTATGGCCGCATCGACCGGCCGCCGGAATCGCTCCACGCGCCGGTCGTCGCCAGCTTCGATCTAAGCTAAGAGCGAGCCGTTACTCGTTGAAGGTCGCAAGTTTGCCTGCGCGGGCCGGGTGACCGAGCTTCTCCAGCGCCTTGGCCTCGATCTGACGAATGCGCTCGCGGGTCACGCCGAAGGCGTTGCCGACCTGCTCAAGGGTATGGTCGGCCATGCCGATGCCAAAGCGCATGCGCAAGATGCGTTCCTCGCGAGGCGTCAGCTGCGACAGTGCCTCGGCGACGCACTTGCGGAGCGCAGACGCCTCCGCTGCGGCATGCGGATCGACGGCGTCGGTCGCCTCGATCAGGTCGCCGAGCGTGGCGTCGCCGTCCTCGCCGATGGGAATGTCGAGCGAGGTCGGATCCTGCACCAGGGACAAGGCCTGCTCCACCGCCGTCTTGGCAATGCCCGAGCGTGCGGCGATCTCTTCGGCGCCCGGCTCGTGGCCCTGAAGCTGATGCAGCTTACGGCGCTCGCGCTGAACCTTACGCGCGGTTTGGGTCATGTGCACGGGCACGCGGATCATGCGGCCCTGATCAGCCATGGCGCGCGTGATCGACTGGCGAATCCACCAGATGGCATAGGTCGAGACCTTCACGCCGTGGCGGTAATTGTACTTCTCCACGGCGCGCATCAGGCCGAGATTGCCTTCCTGGATCAGATCCGGAAGATCGAGCGAGCTGTAGCCACGATACTTCTTGGCGATCGCCACGACCAAGCGCAGATGCGCGCGGACCATCTCCTCGCGGAGGCGCTTCAGCTGGCGCCGCGCCCGGGCGACACCGGTGAGCGCCACACGAAGCTCCGCAAGCGGCAACCCAAGCCGCTCGGCAATGGTCTTGAACTCAGCGGCAAGCTCGCCCAGACGCCCAGTATTTGCCTTGGCAAAGTGCCGCCAAACCTTGTCGGCGCGCGCGGCGCTGAACTTGACCCAATCGGGATCGAGCTCGCGGCCGAATAGACGCCCCATGATCTCAGCGCGGGGCAGCCCTGCGACTTCGGCAATGCGCAACAGCTCGCGCTCGGTGTCACGCAGGTGGCGTGCTTCCGCCTCGATCTCGATGAGGAGGTCGGTGATCCGATCCTGCTGCAGATTGAGGGCTGCGATTTCGCCAGCCGCCTCAGCCAGGAGTTCGTCGAAGCGCTTCCGCGCCGGACGCGACAGCTCCTTGCCCCGGGCGTGAGCCGCGATACGCCTCTTGACGAGCCGCGCAAGGTCCTCACTCAAGGCGCCGATGGCGTCGAGGCGCGACTGAAGGTCGGCCTCGGCGACGCCGGCAACTTCGGCCGCGCGAGCCTCGTCATCGGTTTCGGTTTCGGTCTCGGTGTTGTCTTTGTCGGTGTCGGTGCCGCTCGGCGCGCCATCGACGATATGGCCGACGCGAAGCGTCCCCTCGCGCAAACCTTCACCCCAAGCGCCGATACGTTCGATCACCATGGGAATGCTGCACAGGCGCGCAAGCAGCTCGTGCTGGGCTGCATCAATGCCCTTCGCGAGCGTCAGCTCCTCTTCGCGGGTGAGCAGCTCCGACTCAGCGATATGCCGGAAATAGATGTCGAGCGGATCGCGATTGAGGCCGGCGTCGCTCGGGGCGGGCCTCGAGGGCGCGGTCGGGGCGCGCTTGATCGCAGGCTCCGGCTGCCGAGGAGCGGACTCAGCCGGGCGCGCGACGGTAGAACCGTCGTTCTCCGCTTCAAACTGATAGTTCCGCAACGAATCCATTCTCGTCTCGCTCCTCTCAGATCCGGAGGCATCGCCCAGTGACAAAACCAACCGGGTCTGGCCTGAAAGGCCAGTGAGTAGTCCGAAACCGATTGCCGATTGGTGTATGTCGGGAAGTTCGGTCTGGGCGCCTTGGCTCAGCCGGGAACGCCTCACGGAGGGAAAATGGGGTCACGGCGGTTGAAAATCAAGCTTTTTTGGTGTCGTCAGGGCCGCTTTGGGCCTCCCGATGCTTAATCAATGCTTTCCTTGTACTTGGCCATGGGCCGGCGTTGCGGACTTAGCGCCACGGCTCCGGTCTTAGTCCCTGGGATTCCTAGTCTTTCCCGGAAGCCTGCTACATCCTGACGCCGCCACGCGGCCGTTTGATGGCGTGGAAGTCGGGGTGGGCGGCCTCCGATTTGGGGCTCTGAAACATGATCAGCTCCCATTCGGCCTGCCCCTCATCGAGGCGCAAAATGTAGGTGTTGCCGTCGCTACCCTTCACCTTGAAATAGCGGTCCTCGGCGCCATGCCATTGATCCAGGTTGTCGGTGACGTCGACGCGGCGGCCGTCGAGGCTGAAGCGCCGGGGCATCTCGACGCCGCCATGGCCGGTGAAGGTATCGACAGATATGCGCATGGATTAACGTTTGCTTCCGTGGGTTATAGCCGATTGACCTCGAAGTCCTCGAGTGAATAGCCCAACTGCGAGAGACCCTCCTCAATGTAATCGCCGAGCTTAGGCGTGCCGATGAGGTAGGACGGGATGTGCTTGTCCCTGAGGTCCTCGGCCTCGCTGCGGGCCTGCTCGAAGCTTGTAAAGTCACCCCGGCCAAGCCAGGTCAGGGCCAGAAGATCGAGCTGCTCGTCGACGTTCAGGCCGACAAGCGCGTCCTCGAGCTCTTCGAGCGTCGGGTCGTCGGGCTGGCTCTCCAGCACATCGACCTCGCGATCGTCGGTCGGATTCGAACCGGAATCGGGGTCGGTGGGCGCCACCTCCTCGTCAAACTCCCGCGCCTTGACGATGATGAAAAAGGCCTTCTTCGGCGAGATCGTCAATTGATCGGCGGGATCATTGTCATCAACATCTTCGGCCATGACGCTTGTCCTCTGCGGCAGTCACTACTCGACAATATGGTGCTTGCCGACCGGCGTGACAGTGCTCGCTTGGGCGCCTTCGACGCCGTCAGGTGCGAGCACAATGCGAACCTCGGTCCCGACTTCAAGCTTCTCGAAGGCGTCGTTGGCGACGCTGTTCCTGTGAAAATAGACCTCTTGCCCGTCGGGCGTGGTGGCAAAGCCGTAATCCGGGAAGAGGCGCACCACTCTGCCATGGTCCGGCGCCGGGTGGGTCTTCACGTCGCCGCGCATGCGTCGCGACTGATCCTCGAGCAGGCGCCCTGCGGCGTTGAAGGCATCACGGATGGCGACATAGACATCCTCGTGGGCTTGATTCTGCGGCCCGGTGTGGCCGACATGCACGTCTTTCCCTGGCACGCTGAGGTCGATCCGCACATTGTAGAGCTTGCCCTTGTGTTGATGGCGATGCGGCGCCTCAACGACGACATTGCAGCCGACGATGCGCCCGTGAAACTGCTCAAGCTTGGCGACCTTCTCGCGAATTCGCGCCTCGATGGCGGGCGACGGGTCCATATTCTTGAAGCTGAGCTGCAACGGCGTTTGCATGACACGACCTTTCTTATTGACGTCCGGCGCGGCGCCGCTTGGCGGCCGAGCCTCTCGGCAGGGCCCGTTTCCAGTCTAACCTAGGTTCGCCGCGACGGCTTAAGCCTTGCGACAGATCAATACCGTGTCCCGGGCCGATAATCGGTCCCTTAAGGGACATTCTCTCTCAGCTCATCAAGCCAGACATCAGCCTTGGCGTCACTCGGCGCCCGCCAATCGCCGCGTGGTGACAGCGAGCCGCCGGAGCCGACCTTGGGCGCATTGGGCAGCGCCGAGCGCTTGAACTGGCTCCTCTCAAAGAAGCGAAGCAGAAATACTTCAAGCCATTTGCGGATGGCGGCGAGGTCGTATTGGTGCCGCTTCTCCTCAGGCAGCAAGTCCGGCCAATCGCCGCGGTTGCGGTCTCTCCAGGCGTTCCAGGAGAGATAGGCGACGCGGCTCGGGCGAAAGCCGAAACGGCTGATGTAATAGAGATTGAAGTCCTGAAGCTCGTAAGGGCCGATGGTCTCCTCGGCGAGTTGCGCTGCCCCTCCCCGCGGTGGCACCAGCTCCGGCGAAATCTGGGTCAAGACGATGGCCTCCAGCAGCCGCGAGGTGTCGATGCCGAACTGATGGGTCTTCGCCGCCCAGCGGATCAGATACTGGATCAGGGTCTTCGGCACCGACGCGTTGACGTGGTAATGGGCCATGTGATCGCCGACGCCATAGGTAGTGTAGCCGAGGGCAAGCTCTGACAGATCGCTGGTGCCGACCACCATGGCGTTATGGAAGTTGGCGGCCCGGAACAGAAACGACGTGCGCTCGCCAGCTTGCACATTTTCGAAGGTGATGTCGTAGCAAGCCTCGCCGCGGGAGAAGGGATGTCCCAGATCTTGCAGCATCTGGCGACAGGCTGGCTTGATGTCGACCTCCTCGGAGCTGGTGCCCAGCGCGTGCATCAGCCGAAGCGCATTCTCCCGCGTCTCCCCGCTCGTGGCGAAGCCCGGCATGGTGTAGGCGAGCACGTTCTTGCGGGGAAGCCCGAGCCGGTCCATGGCCTTCACCGTGACGATCAGGGCTTGGGTGGAATCGAGGCCGCCGGAGACGCCGATCACCACCTTGTCGATGCCCGTCGCCTTCAGGCGCTTCATCAGCCCGTGCACCTGGATGTCGTAGACCTCGTGGCAGCGCTCGTCGCGACTCGCTTCCTCGGCGGGAACAAAGGGGAAGCGGTAAATGTTGCGCTGAAGCGCGACCTCGCCCGCGGGCACCTCGAAGCTGAACGGGACCCGGCGCATGGGGGCGACGCGCTCGCGATTGAGCGCGGCACAGTCGGCAAAGCTCGTCATGCGCATCCGATCCTGCCGGAGGCGCTCGAGATCGATGTCGGCGCTGACACATTGCGAATGCGTGGCGAAGCGCTCGGTCTCGGCGAGACGCTCGCCGTTCTCATAGATCAGCCCCTGACCGTCCCAGGCAAGGTCGGTGGTCGATTCGCCGAAGCCGGCGGCGGCATAGACATAGGCCGCGACACATTTGGCGGACTGGCTGGCGCAGAGCAGACGCCGGTACTCGGCCTTGCCAATGGTGACGTTGCTCGCCGACAGATTCACCAGCACAAAGGCGCCGGCGAGCGCGGCGAAGCTGCTCGGCGAGATCGGCGTCCACAAATCCTCGCAGACCTCGACGTGAAAGGCGAAGTCCGGAACGTTGTCGGCGGCGAAGATAAGATCGTTGCCAAACGGCACCGTCTCGCCCGCGAATGGAATGACGGAGACACCCGCCTCGGCGGCGGAAGCAAAGTGCCGCTTCTCATAAAATTCGCGATAGTTGGGGAGATAAGTTTTAGGGACGATGCCGAGAATGCGGCCGCGATAAATGACGACGGCGCAGTTGAACAGCTTGGCCTCGGCGGCGATCGGCGCTCCGACAATCAGCACCGGTTTCAGCTCATGGCTTGCGCGCACGAGTTCGGCCACAGCGGCCCGCGCCGCCTCGAGCAAGGCATCCTGAAAGAAGAGATCGTCGTTGGCGTAGGCCGTTAACCCCAACTCCGGAAAGACGGCGAGCGCGGCGTCGCGCGATGACGCCTCTTGCGCGAGCTTCAGCGTCTCATCGAGATTGCGGGCCGGCGACGCGACCTCGACCACCGGGACGCAGGTGGCGGCGCGCAAGAATCCCTGAGTGTAGATGGAATCGAAGGGGCGGCGTGGCATCATTGCCGGAGCTGCTTCTCCTGGAACATAGGAGCCAGCCTAACACGGCAGGGTGAATCATCGGCTACCGCACGGTTCAAGCGCTTGACCCTTGTCAAGGAGCAGCCCCCAATGGGATGTTAGGGGACGAGGATGTCGGACTCGGAAATCAACGCTCGACCGGCGGAAACCGCAACAAGGGCGCGCGAACTTATCAAGAAGCGCCCTAGAGATTACGCCAGAGCGAATCTCACGAATTACGACGTATTCGCCCGAAATTTTTCCTGGGCGGATGCGAGGGCACTCCTGGACGGGCTTCCCGGTGGGGGACTGAACATTGCCTATGAGGCCGTCGATCGTCACGTGGCGGCGGGCTGCGGCGACAAGCTCGCATTGCGCTGGATTGGACGCGACGATCGCATCCAGGATTTCAGCTATGCCGACCTTGCCAAAGGGACTAACCACTTCGCCAACGTGCTTGAGGCCCTCGGCGTGGCGAAAGGCGATTGCGTCTTTTCGCTGCTCGGCCGCGTCCCAGAGCTCTATATCGCCGCGCTTGGCACGCTGAAGCGCGGCAGCGTGTTCTCGCCGCTGTTCTCGGCCTTTGGACCTGAGCCAATCAAGTCGCGGATGACGATCGGCAGCGCCAAGGTGCTGGTCACATCCGAGGCGCTCTACCGGCGCAAAGTCGAGCCTTGGCGCAAGGAACTGCCCTGCCTCCAGCATATCCTGTTGACGGAGTGTACCGGATCTCCCCCGCCCGGCACGATCGACTTGAGGGCTGCGCTGGAAACAGCTTCCGATGATTTTGCCACCATGCGGACAAGTCCCGAGGACATGGCGCTCGTGCACTTCACCAGCGGCACCACGGGCAGGCCGAAAGGCGCGGTGCATGTGCATGAGGCGGTGGTCGCCCATAACATCACCGGGCGGCTCGCGCTCGACCTCCATGCCGACGACATCTTCTGGTGCACCGCGGATCCCGGCTGGGTGACGGGCACGTCCTACGGCATCATCTCTCCCCTCACCAACGGTGCCAGCCTGATCGTCGACCAGGCAGAGTTCGAAGCCGAGCGCTGGTACCGCATCTTGCGGGAGCAGAGGGTCGACGTCTGGTATACGGCCCCAACCGCCATTCGCATGTTGATGAAGACCGGGACTGAACTGGCGAAGCACTATCAGCTGCCTCATTTGCGCTTCATGGCCAGCGTCGGCGAGCCGCTCAACGCCGAGGCCGTGCTTTGGGGGGTAGATGCCTTCGGCATGCCGTTCCACGACAATTGGTGGCAGACCGAGACCGGCGGCATCATGATCGCCAACTTCGCCGCGATGGACGTGAAGCCCGGCTCCATGGGCAAACCCCTTCCGGGCATCACCGCGGGCATCGTCGAACGCACCCCAGCCGGCGAGGTCAAGGAGCTAACCCAGCCCATGGCCATGGGCGAGCTTGCCCTCCGCCCCGGCTGGCCGTCGATGATGCGCGCCTATCTCAACGAGGAGGAACGCTATCGCAAATGCTTCGCTGGCGGCTGGTATCTCACTGGCGACCTCGCGATGCGGGATCGCGACGGCTATTATTGGTTCGTCGGCCGGGCCGACGATGTGATCAAGAGCGCTGGCCATTTGATCGGGCCGTTCGAGGTCGAAAGCGCATTGATGGAGCATCCTGCCGTGGCCGAGGTCGGCGTGATCGGGATTCCGGACGAGACCGCCGGCGAAATCGTCAAGGCCTTCGTCGCGCTCAAGAATGGTGTAGAGCCGAACGAGGCCTTGCGCAAAGAGCTGCTCGGGCACGCGCGGAAGCGCCTCGGCCCCGCGATCGCGCCGAAGGAGATCATCTTCCGCGAGAACTTGCCCAAAACGCGAAGCGGCAAGATCATGCGGAGGCTGCTCAAGTCGCGCGAGCTCGGCCTCCCCGAAGGGGACATCTCCACGCTAGAGAGCGAGGAACGATGATGGCGACGACGGACAAGCCGCGGTTGTCTCGCGACCACGTGCTCGAATTGCTGAGGCACATGATCCGCATCCGCCGCTTCGAGGGCAAATGCGCCGAGCTTTATACCCAGGAGAAGATCAGAGGCTTCCTGCACCTCTATGACGGCGAGGAGGCGGTCGCTGTCGGCGTCATCCCGGTGCTCGAGTCCCGCGACCGCGTCGTCGCGACCTATCGCGAGCATGGCCATGCCCTGGTACGTGGCGTGCCGATGAAGGCCGCGCTCGCCGAGATGTATGGCAAGCAGGAGGGCTGTAGCCACGGACGCGGCGGCTCCATGCATTTGTTTGACCGGTCCACGAATTTCTACGGCGGCAACGCCATCGTCGGCGGCGGCTTGCCGCTCGCCATTGGGCTCGCCCTCGCTGACCGGATGCGCGGGAGTGACAACGTCACGGCGTGCTTTTTCGGCGAAGGCGCGGTCGCCGAAGGTGAGTTTCACGAGAGCGCCAATCTTGCTGCGCTGTGGTCACTGCCGGTGCTGTTCGTCTGCGAGAACAATCGCTACGCCATGGGCACCGCGCTAGCGCTCTCGGAATCGGAAACGGACATCCAACACAAGGCGGCCTGCTACCACATGGCCTCGGAAGCGGTCGACGGCATGGACGTGGTCGCGGTTGAGGCTGCGGCGCGGCGCGCTGTGGCCACGATTCGCGAGACGGGGAGGCCCTATTTCCTCGAATGCCGCACCTATCGGCTCCGCGCCCATTCGATGTTCGACGCGCAACTCTATCGCGACAAGTCGGAGATCGAGGCTTGGCGCGAGAAGGGGCCAATCCTGCGGTTCCGGACTTGGCTTGAGCAAAACAACATGCTGCATCCGCTGGACCTTGTCCGCATCGAGGCAGAGGTCGGCGCGGAAATCGATGAGGCAGTTGCCTTCGCCGAGGCTGCCGCATGGGAGCCGATTGAACAGCTCACGCGTTTTGTCTACGCGGAACAGACGGCACGTGACCGGCCCGTCAATCATGTTGCAACAAAAAGCTGAATCGCAAGCGACCGAGACGACCTATCGCGAGGCGATCCGTGAGGCGATCCGCGACGCGCTGAAACGCGACGAGCGCGTGTTCCTGATGGGCGAGGATGTCGGCCGCTATGGCGGCTGCTATGCCGTGACCAAGGGCCTGCTCGCCGAGTTCGGACCTGAGCGCATCCGCGACACGCCATTGTCAGAGTCTGGCTTCACGGGGGCGGGCATCGGCGCCGCCATCGGCGGCCTGCGGCCGATCGTTGAGCTGATGACGGTCAATTTCAGTCTGCTCGCGCTCGATCAGATTCTGAACAGCGCGGCAACGATCAGGCACATGTCCGGTAACCAGTTCGGCGTGCCGCTCGTGATCCGCATGGCGACCGGCGCCGGGCGGCAACTTGCCGCCCAGCATTCACACAGCCTCGAGGGTTGGTACGCGCATATTCCGGGCATCAAGGTGCTGGCGCCGGCGACGGTGGAAGACGCGCGCGGCATGCTGTGGACCGCGCTCGAAGACCCGGATCCGGTGCTGATCTTCGAGCACGTCATGCTCTACAACATGACCGGCATGCTTGCTTCTGACGCCGGTCCGGTCGGCATCAACAAGGCCGCCATCCGCCGTGAAGGCAACGACATTTCCCTCATCACTTATGGCGGTTCGCTGTGGAAGACGATCGACGCCGCGACGGCGCTGGCCGTCGAAGGCATCGAGGCAGAGGTCGTGGACTTGAGGACCCTGCGTCCGCTCGACGACGCCACCATCATGGCCTCGGTGCGCAAGACCCACCGTGCCGTCATCGTTGACGAGGGCTGGCGCACGGGAAGCCTCGCCGCGGAGATTAGTGCGCGCATCACCGAGCAGGCCTTTTTCGATCTCGACGGGGCCATCGGCAGAGTGTGCAGCGAGGAAGTCCCGATCCCCTATCCGCGCCATCTCGAGGAGGCAGCCATTCCCCAAGTTCCGAAGATCATCGCCGCGGCCAAGACCGCACTGACGGGCGGCTGAAGGATCGACGATGGCCGAGTTCCGCATGCCTTCGCTCGGTGCCGACATGGAGGCTGGGACGCTGGTCGAATGGCTGGTCAAGCCCGGCGATCAGGTCAAGCGCGGCGACATCATCGCCGTAGTGGAGACGCAGAAAGGCGCGATCGAAATCGAGAATTTCGAGCCGGGGACGGTGGAGAAAATCCTGGTGGAGGTCGGAACCAAGGTGCCGGTTGGCACTCCGCTCGCCATGATCCGAGCGGAAGGTGAGCCAGCGATGTCGATTACGGCACCGGCCCAACCCCCTGAGCCAGCGGTAGCGCCCTCACGGCCGCTCGAGCCCAAAGCCCCCGCACCTGCTCCAACGCCAGCGCCGGCGGCCGGGGCTGAGGCCGAGGAACGCGTGCGGATCTCGCCCGCGGCGCGCCGTTTAGCCGAGCAGCACGGCATCGATGTGTCGACGCTCTTAGGCAGCGGCGCCGATGGCGCGATCCTGCTCAGCGATGTCGCGCGCATCATTGCTGAACCTAAGATTGGGGGGGCGCGCGGACGGGGCTTTGATCTCGCCGCGATGCGGGACGCAATTGCCGCAGCCATGGCCCGGTCGAAGCGTGAGATCCCACATTATTATCTCGCGCAGCCCATCGAGATGACGGCTTGCCAAGACTGGCTCGCCGCCGTGAACGCAAAGCGGCCGCCGGACCGGCGCCTCCTCCTCGGCGCGCTTCTGGTGAAGGCCGTGGCGCGAGCGGCAAGGAAGTTCCCGGCCTTCAACGGCTTCTATCGCGACGGCGCCTTCAAGCCGGCCCCGTCGGTTCACGTCGGCATGGCCATCGCCATCCGCGGCGGTGGTCTGATTGCGCCGGCGATCCATGACGCCGACGGGCTCTCCCTCGATGCGCTCATGACCGAGATGCGGGAGCTTGTCGGACGGGTGCGCTCGGGCCGCATCCGCAGCTCCGAGATGGCCGATCCAACCATTACCGTTTCCAGTCTCGGCGAGCGCGGCGTCGAGCAGCTTTATGGCATTATCTATCCACCGCAGGTCGCCATCGTCGGGTTCGGCAAGGTTGCGCCGAGCCCCTGGATCGCCGACGGCAAGGTCGTGGCGCGGCCGGTGATCAATGCTACGCTTGCGGCCGATCACCGGGTGACTGACGGCCATGCCGGGGCGCTATTCCTCAGTGAGATCGAGACACTGCTGCAAGAGCCGGAGACGCTGTGAGCACCACCGATATTCGCGCCGCCATCAAGGAGGAGCTCAGCAATATCGCGCCGGAGATGGATCTTGCCGCCATCGATCCGTCAGCTGATCTGCGCGAGGCGCTCGATATCGACTCGATGGATTTCTTGAATTTCATCACAGCGATGCACCGGCGGCTCGGCGTCAACGTGCCCGAGGTTGACTACCCGAAGCTCTTCACCCTCGATGGCGCGGTCGCCTATTTCGAAACCAAGCTTCGCTAAGGTCGCGCCACACACGTCTCGGCAGACGCAAGTGATCGAACTCCACATTAAGGGCGACGCGTTTGGCCTGGAGTGATAACGGCGTCGTCGCTGATGGCGCTATCCCCCGCGCCTAACAAGCCATACTTGGCTTTTGGAAACTTTGATCCGTCCCGCCTTTTCTGCGTAGGCCAGTCCTTCCTCAAACTCATCCTTGGACCCGAACTCTTTGTCAAAGAACAATGCAAGGGCATCCATCTTTATGGTCTGTCCATTCTCGCCTGTGGTCCGAATGATGTCGCAAATAGAGTCGGCCGCTTCTTTCTCGTTCATTGGCTTTTCTCCTCCATCAGGGCTGGCGAGCAATTATCCCTTCGAGTGTCGCCCCGCCGCGTTGGCAGCAATGCGTCGTGCTCCACCGAAAGTCAGCACCTTGGTTGGTGTCCGCTTCTCGCCTGGTCCTTAATTGACGCTACTGATTGTCGGGTCGCCCTTTGTCCTTGTGACTCAAAATGTAGGCGATCACGTCCATCCAATCCTCCCGCCCAAGAGTAATGTTCGGCATCGTCGGATGTCGCGACTGCATCCACAAGGATCGCTCTTGCCGACATTCTATCGGCGATTTCATCAAAGGCTGGCGCCTCCGGCACAGGAGATGTTCCATTAGAAACAATGGCATGACAATTGGCACAAACTTCTTTGGCGTATGCGAATCCGGCCTGGGAGTTGCCTACCCCGAACCTCCTCCGCCATCAGGCCGGCAGAGGCCGCGAGCAAGATGGTCGAACTGAATAACAAGTGCTTCATTCGAGTGCGGTCAGCTCTTGAAGGGCTGCATCACCGACACCCGGCTGAGTCGGAGGGTTTGGTTGAGATTACCGCGTCCCCACCTTCATATGGCGCGAACCAACAGCCTCCGAGGATGCCGACGTCCAAGGGAAGAACATGACGCAGGGCTTAGTTATGTCGGGGACCATGAGGTCCAACCCTGGGGCGCGGACCTCCTCATTCAGGAGCAAAAGCGAGAGCCAAAGCGCACAACCATTATAGTGGACACAAGCCGCACAGTGGCTGGTATCTCGGAATTGTCTCAATTCGGCGGCGCTGAAGCGGCTCATAGACCGACACCTCACCGAGACAACCATTCTAGCTTCAGAATACGGCGACTCAGAGATTGCAATTACGGGTCTGACGAGCCTTTCCACTGGAAATCCACTGATTCACGTCAGCGGTTCGCGCCGCCGCAGCCCAGCAATTCACGTCGAGATGATTTCAGCATTTCAGCGCCTCCTCAGTCGCGAGTGTTACCTCGCTGGGTACCTACGGAGGAGAAGGCTTGGCGATTTCGGCCCTAAGTGCCTGATATAAATGGTACCGCTGGGGGGTCTCGAACCTCCGACCTCTTGATCCACAGTCAAGCGCTCTAACCAACTGAGCTACAGCGGCACGGGCCAAAGCCTTGGCCGGAACCTATGCGCAGCCGTCATGGCTTGCAAGCGCGAGGGGAGGCGCCGCCGATCGGATCTCAGCGCTCAAACAAAAGGCCCGGGCCGAAGCCCAGGCCTGATGCGACGCTTACGCCACTTTTCCTCTCATGCCGTCTCCGGCGAAAGCTGGAGGTACTAGCCCTTGCGCATGGTGTCCAAGGAACGCGTGACCTGGGCCTTGATCGGCTCAGTGGTGTCGGTCGCGATCTTGGTCGTGAGCGCGCGAATCTCGCTCGCCTGATTGGCGAACACGTCGAACTGATTGCGGATGAACGCCGACTGGATCTCGACAAACTCGGCGACATTCTTGGCGCCGGCCAAATTCTTGGCGAGGTCGAAGCCGGAATTGAGGTTGCGCTGCGCGATGTCAATGAGC
>Ga0307428_1001241_pt1 | contig 13260 bp, 12 predicted proteins | sample SalMarWE160240MG_FD_202161 | JGI IMG/M metagenome (GOLD analysis project Ga0307428, IMG submission 202161) | Salt marsh sediment microbial communities from the Plum Island Ecosystem LTER, Massachusetts, United States - WE1603-240 | ecosystem: Environmental > Aquatic > Marine > Intertidal zone >...
ATGCGCTTGTCAGTGACCTCATCAGCCCGCTCCGACGCGCAGCTCGTCCGCCGTGTCGGCGAGCGTCATCAGCGTCTGGATCGAGGTGAGGCAGAGGGTCTCCTCGCCGCCCTCGACGCCGTAGACGTCGGCGTTGACCACAGTCAGCGTGCGGCCCGGCTTGATCACCCGGCCCTTGGCGATGAACAGCTCGCCCACCCCGGGGCGCAGCAGGTTGAGCTTGTACTCGACGGTGAGCGGCGAATCCGCCGCGCCCATCAGCGAGTAGGCGGCATAGCCGGCGGCGCTGTCGGCGATGGTCGCCAGCGCCCCGCCGTGCATGTAGCCGTGCTGCTGGGTGAGCGCCTTGTCGTAGGGCATGTGGATCTCGCAGTAGCCGGGCTGCACCACCACCAGCTCGGCGCCGATATGCCCCATCATCGGCTGGCGGCCGAAGCTCGAGCGCACCCGGGCCTCGAAGCCCGGATTGCGGGGCTCGAACCCCGTGGCGCTATGGCTCGGCTGCTGCTTCATGCGGCTGGCTCCCGGCCGGGACGCCCCCGCGCCCGGCTCCCTCATTGGTACTTTACGTTTACGTAAACGTCAACTCATTTCTCGCGGCAAACCGCCGATTCCGGGCCGCCGCGCGCTCAGGCCTTGGCGCTGGGCCGGACCGAGACCGCCCGGTGCCAGCGCCCGAGATGGGGCTGGTCGTCGCGGATCGGCAGCTTGATCCAGCCGGCGAAATCGACCGCCACCAGCCCGGTGATGTCGGCGATGGTGTAGCGCGGGCCGGCGATGAACTCGCTCTCGGCCAGCCGGGCATCGAGGTCGTCGAGGAAGCGCTGAGCCAGCGCCCGGCCGCGCTCGGCCAGCGCCGGGATCTGTTCGATGCCGTCGGCGCCGGTGAGCGCCCGCCCCTTCATGCCCGGCGTGGAATTCCGGAAGGCGTCGCGCACGGCAAAAATGCCGTCGTGCTCCATGTAGCGGTCCCACATGGTGACCAGCGCCTTATCCTTGGCGTCGGTGCCCATGAGCGGCGGCTCCGGGTGAATCTCCTCGAGATAGCGGCAGATCGCCCCGGTCTCGCAGATCGGGGTGCCATCGTCGAGCTCCAGCACCGGCACCGTGCAGTGGGGATTGATGGCCCGGAACGCGGGCGTGAGGTGCTCGCCGCCGCGCAGGTCCACCTGGACCGTCGGCAGCTCGATCCCCTTCTCGGCCAGGAAGATGCGGACGCGGCGCGGGCTCGGCGCGGTAGCGCAATCGTAGAACTTCACGGGCGCCCTTCCCCGCAGGCCGTCAGCCGCCGGCCGAGCGCTTCCGGGCCGGTGCCGCCAGCTCGCCCAGCCGCTCCCGGCAGCGCTCCTCGACCGTGTCGAGCTCGGCCAGGGTGACGTCGATGTCCTTGCGCTGCTGGTCCAGCACGGCGCGGCGCTCGGCGATCTTCTCGAGGAAGAAGCGGAGCTGCTCGCTCTCGCCCGGCTCGGTGTCGTAGAGCAGGATGATGTCCCGGACCTCGCCCAGGGTGAAGCCCAGCCGCTTGCCGCGCAGGATCAGCTTCAGCCGGGTGCGGTCGCGCGGCGAATAGACGCGCGTCTGTCCCCGGCGCTGGGGCTGGAGCAGGCCCTGGTCCTCGTAGAAGCGGATCGTCCGAGTGGTGACGTCGAACTCCTGGGCCAGCTCGGTGATGCTGTAGGTCTCGGCCATCGCGCGGTCCGTCTCATTGAATGCCGCCGGCATGATACCTGACGTTTACGTAAACGTCACCGCAAATCACGGCTGCCCCGCGGCCCTCGCCCTTCGAAAAGCTCAGGGTGAGGAAGATGGAAAATCCGCATGCTGAGCCTGTCGAAGCATCAGGCCCGCGCTCATTCTTGACGCACGCCGCCTACAGCAGGAACAGCGCCGCCAGGCCGAGAAAGGCGAAGAAGCCGACCACGTCGGTGACGGTGGTCAGGAAGACGCTCGAGGCCACGGCCGGGTCGATGCGGAGGCGCTCTAGCCCCAGCGGGATCAGCGTGCCGGCGAGGCCAGCGACGATCATGTTGAAGACCATGGCCGCCGCCATCACCAGGCCCAGCGGCGGGCTCTGGAACCAGACCGCCGCCACCATCCCGGTGAGCGCGGCGAAGAGTATGCCGTTGAAGCCGCCGACGATCACCTCCTTGCCGACGATGCGGAGTGCGTTGGTGGGCGTCAGCTCCTTCATCGCCAGGGCGCGGACCGCCACCGTGAGCGTCTGGGTGCCGGCGTTGCCGCCCATGGACGCCACGATGGGCATCAGCACCGCCAACGCCACGATCTGCTCGATGGTGCCCTCGAACATGGCGATGACCACCGAGGCCAGGATCGCCGTCGCCAGGTTGACCAGAAGCCAGGCGAAGCGCGCGCGCGTGGTAGCGATGGCGGCGCGGTAGAGGTCGTCCTCCTTGACGCCGCCCAGGCGCATGAGGTCCTCCTCGTGCTCCTCGTCGATGACGTCGACCACGTCGTCGATGGTGATGGCGCCGACCAGCCGCCCGCCCTCGTCGGCCACCGGGGCGGAGACCAGGTCGTGCTGGCGGAAGATCTGCGCCACCTCCTCCTGGTCGATGGCGGCCGGGATCACCTTCATGTCCGGCTCCATGATGTCGCGCACGCGGACCGGCCGCCGGGTCCTGAGCAGCCGGCTCAGGCGGATGGTGCCGACCGGCTGGTGCTTGGGGTCGACCACGTAGATGTCATAGAACTCGTTGGGCAGGTCCGTGCTGTCGCGCAGGTGGTCTATGGTCTCGCCCACCGTCCAGAACGACGGCACCGCCACCAGCTCGCGCTGCATCAGGCGGCCGGCGCTGTCCTCCGGAAAGGCCAACGCCTCCTCGAGGATCACCCGCTCCTCGGCGGGGATCGCCTCGAGCACCTGCTGCTGCACCGCGTCGTCGAGCTCGTCAATGAGCTCGACCGCGTCATCACTGGCGAGCTCGGTGACCGCGGCGGCGAGACCCTCGGGGCCGAGATACTCGACCACCTCCTCGCGCACCGCCTGGTCGAGCTCGGTCAGCACCTCGGGGTTGAAGCGGCCGCGCACCAGCTCGACCACCTGCCGCCGCTCGTCGGAATTGAGCCGCTCCAGGAGGTCGGCGACGTCGGTGTAGTGCAGCGGCAGCACCAGCCGGCGCACCCGCATGGCCCGGCCGTCGGCCAGCGCCTCGCAGATCGCCTTGACCACGCCCGGGCGCAGCGCGTAGAGGGCCTCGGTGGCGTCCTCCTCGCCGCTGTCTTGGGGGCTCTGGGCTTCGCTCACGGCTTCAGGTCCGGGCCGCCAGGCGCTGGGCGTCGACGGAGGCCAGCGCCGTCATGTTGACGAGGCCCCGGGCGGTGATCGACGGCGTCACCACATGCGCCGGCATCGCCGCGCCGATCAGGATCGGCCCGACGTTCTGGCCCTGGCCCACGGTCTTCATCAGGTTGAGCGCGATGTTGGCGGCGTCGAGCGACGGCATGATCAGGAGATTGGCGGCGCCCTCGAGCCGCGAGTGGGGGAAGACCCGGCGGCGCAGCTCCTCCGAGACCGCGGCGTCGGCGTGCATCTCGCCCTCGACCTCCAGCTCCGGCGCCCGCGCCGCCAGGAGCGCCCGCGCCTCGCGCATCTTGAGCGCACTCGCCGTGTCGGCCGAGCCGAAGTTGGAATGGGAGAGCAGCGCCACCTTGGGCTCGATGCCGAAGCGCCGCACCTCGTCGGCGGCCAGAAGCGCCATCTCGGCGATCTCCTCGGCGCTGGGATCGTAGGTCACGTGGGTGTCGCAGAGGAAGAAGCTGCCGGTCGGCGTGATCACCAGGCTGAGCGCCGAGACGTCGCGCACGCCCTCGGCCTTGCCGACCACTTCGAGGACGTGGCGCAGGTGCCGGTCGTAGCGGCCTTCGGTGCCGCAGATCATGGCGTCCGCCTCGCCCCGCCTGAGCGCCAGCGCCGCGATCACCGTATTTCGGGTGCGCACGATGGTGCGCGCCGCGTCCGGGGTGATGCCTCGGCGTTCCGTCAGCGAGTGGTAGAGCTGCCAGTAGTCGTCGTAGCGGGGATCGTCGCTGGGATCGACCAGCTCGAAGTCCCGGTCCCGCTCGAGGCGGAGGCCAAGCTGCGCGACGCGGTTGGCGATCACCTCGGGCCGGCCGATCAGGATCGGCTTGGCCAGGCCGTCGTCCACCGCGGCCTGCACGGCCCGAAGCACGCGCCGATCCTCGCCCTCGGCATAGATCACCCGGCGCGGGTCGCCCCGCGCCTGCTCGAACACCGGCTTCATGACCAGGCCCGAGCGGAAGACGAAGCCGGTGAGCCGCTGACGGTAGGCCTCGAAGTCCTCGATCGGACGGGTGGCGACGCCGCTCGCCATGGCCGCCTTGGCCACGGCCGGCGCCAGCTCCAGGATCAGCCGGGGATCGAAGGGCTTGGGAATCAGGTAGTCGGGCCCGAAGCGCATCTCCTGGTCGCCATAGGCCCTGGCGACGATCTCGGACTGCTCGGCCTGGGCCAGGTCGGCCAGCGCCTCGACGCAGGCGATCTCCATCTCCCGGCTGATCCGCGTGGCGCCGACGTCGAGCGCGCCGCGGAAGATATAAGGAAAGCAGAGGACGTTGTTGACCTGGTTGGGGTAGTCGGAGCGGCCGGTGGCGATCACCGCGTCGGGCCGCGCCTCTTTGGCGAGCTCCGGCAGGATCTCGGGCACCGGGTTCGCCAGCGCCAGGATCAGGGGCCGCTCGGCCATGGTCTTGACCATCGCCGGCTTGAGCACGCCGGGCGCCGAGAGCCCGAGGAAGACGTCGGCGCCGTCTATCGCCTCGGCCAGCGTCCGCATCTTGGTCTTCCGCGCATAGCGGGCCTTGCGCGGGTCCATCTGCTCCTTGCGGCCGGCGTAGACCACGCCGAGGATGTCCGTCGCCGTGACGTGTTCGATCGGCAGCCCGAAATCGACCAGCAGATCGAGGCAAGCCAGCGCCGCCGCGCCGGCGCCCGAGGTCACCAGCTTGACCTCGCCGAGCGACTTGCCGACCACGCGCAGGCCGTTGAGGACCGCGGCAGCGACGATGATGGCGGTGCCGTGCTGGTCGTCGTGGAAGACCGGGATGTTCATGCGCGCCCTGAGCTTCTCCTCGATCTCGAAGCACTCGGGCGCCTTGATGTCCTCCAGGTTGATGGCGCCGAAGCTGGGCTCGAGGCTGGCGATGATGTCCACCAGCCGGTCGGGATCGGTCTCGTCGATCTCGATGTCGAAGACGTCGACGCCGCTGAACTTCTTGAACAGCACCGCCTTGCCTTCCATCACCGGCTTCGCCGCCAGGGGGCCGATGGCGCCGAGCCCGAGCACGGCGGTGCCGTTGGTGATCACCGCCACCAAATTGCCGCGGGCGGTGAGCCGCGGCGCCTCGGCGGGCTCCTCGACGATGCGCTCGCAGGCGGCGGCGACGCCGGGCGAATAAGCCAGCGCCAGGTCGCGCTGGTTGGCCAGCGGCTTGGTCGCCTTGATCTCCAGCTTGCCGGGCGTCGGGTGGCGGTGGTATTCGAGCGCCGCCTCGCGCAACTCGTCCGCCATATCACCCTCTCTTGCCGAGATGTCGCCTGCCGAGACGTCGCCGGGCGCGGCCCGAACCCGCCGGGAAAAAAGGCCCGCGCTGGTCGGGCGGGCCCTCGGGAATTGGTGCGGTCGAGAAGACTCGAACTTCCACGGGATTTCTCCCACAGCGCCCTCAACGCTGCGCGTCTACCAATTCCGCCACGACCGCATTGCGAGGTGCCGGAGATAGCAAATAGCCAGGGCGTTATCAAGGGATACGGGCCCCCGCCGCGACCTGTTACAATGGCCGCCATGCCCAATCTCGAATGGCAGATCAGCGACGCCCCGGTGTCCTATGAGGAGGCGGTGGCGGAGATGGAGGCGCGGGTGGCGGCGATCCGGGCCGGCGCGGCGCCGGAGCTCGTCTGGCTGCTCGAGCACCCGCCCCTCTACACCGCCGGCACCAGCGCCCGGCGGGAGGACCTGCTGGACCCTGGCCGCTTCCCGGTCCATCGCACCGGCCGCGGCGGCCAGTTCACCTATCACGGGCCGGGCCAGCGGGTGGCCTATGTGATGCTCGACCTCGCCGCCCGCGGCCGCGACGTCCGCGCCCATGTCCGCGGCCTCGAGGACTGGCTGATCCGGACGCTCGCCGGGTTCAACGTGGCAGGCGAGCGCCGGCCGGGCCGCGTCGGCATCTGGGTCGATCGGGCGGCGTCGGGCGGCCCGCCGGGAACGGAGGACAAGATCGCCGCCATCGGCGTCCGCATCCGCCGCTGGGTGAGCTATCATGGCGTGGCGCTCAACGTCGACCCGGACCTCGACCATTTCGCCGGCATCGTTCCCTGCGGCGTCAATCAGCCCGGCCTGGGCGTCACGTCGCTGGTGGCGCTCGGCATCCCGGTCTCCATGGCGGAGGTGGACGCGGCGCTGATGGCCGCCTTCGCCGAGGTCTTTGGCGACGCGTCCCAAGTCGCCTGAGCCGCTGAGATCTTCGCACCCTGCGCCGCCCGGCGCAGATCCCTGGCAACGTCAGCAGTTCGTCATGGCGCTGGCATTTGACCCAAGGTCACGGACTCACATCACCCGCCGCGACCAGCCGGGTCCTGCTTGGTCGGTGCACGGGAAATGTCTGCTGTGGAGGATAAAGCGGGCCTCGGAGGTAGAGCCGCCGTAGGTCCGAGTCTGACCCTTTCCGGACATAGGCGATGCAAGCCTCAACCCAAACCACCACGTTGAAGTCGCACCTGCCCCGATAGATTTTCTGCCCCAATTCGCCTAAGCTTCGCCTGTCCTAAATCATGCGCTGGGGAGGCGCATGGCAAAGCAGAAAGTCTCGCGCAGGCTTGCGGCGATCCTCGCCGCGGATGTGGTTGGCTACAGCCGTCTCATCAGGAGCGACGAGGAAGGCACCCTTGCGCGTCTTAGGGCGATCCGCGACGAACTAATCGATCCAAGTATAGCCAGACATGATGGACGCATCGTCAAGACCATGGGCGACGGCGTGCTCATTGAATTTCCGAGCGTGGTTGATGCCGTGCGCAGCGCGGTCGAAGTGCAACAAAGCGTGGCGGCACGCGAGGCCGACGTTCCCGAGGACCACCGCATCGTATTCCGGGTGGGCATCAACCTCGGCGACGTGGTCATCGACGGCGATGACATCCACGGCGATGGCGTGAACGTGGCGGCTAGGCTGGAGGGGCTCGCCGACCCCGGAGGCCTATGCGTCTCGGGCGCCGTCTACGACCAGGTCCGCGATCGCGTCGACCTCACGTTCGAGGACTTAGGCGAGCAGGAGGTTAAGAACATCAATCGTCCCATTCGTGCGTGGCGGTGGGCCTCCGACACTTCGACGATGGCCAGTGGACGTGCCACGGCTGACAAACCACCACCACTCCCTGACAAGCCGTCGATAGTGGTCTTGCCGTTCGACAACATGTCCGGCGAGATGTCCGGTGAGGTGGAGCAGGATTATTTCGCAGACGGCCTGACCGAGGACATCATCACCGAACTCTCGCGTTTTCAGACCTTCTTCGTCATCGCGCGGCACTCGGCTTTTGTCTACAAAGGCAAGCCCGTGAAGGTGCAGGACGTTGGTCGCGAGTTGGGCGTGCATTATGTGGTCGGGGGCAGCGTTCGCAAGGCGGGCAAGCGCCTACGCGTGGTGGTGCGGCTGATCGAGGCGGCGAGCGGCAACCACATCTGGGCAGAGCGCTACGACATTGACCTGACCGACATCTTTGACATTCAAGACGAGGTCACGCGGTCTATCGTGGCGGCCATTCCGGGCCGCCTCGCAAGCGCGGACCTCGATCGGGTCAAGCGCAAGCGCCCTGAAAGCATGGCGGCGTACGACTACACGCTGCGCGGCAAGATGCACCACCATCGCGCCACGAAAGAAGACAACGCCGAAGCGCTTCGGCTGCTGGACAAGGCGATCGAGCTCGATCCGGAATTCGCCGAGGCGTACGCGTGGATGTCCTGCACTTACGGCCAGGCGCTACTGCGGGGCTTTGGCGACGACAAAGAGGAACTATTCGCCCGGGATGTCGAAGCCGCGGAAAAGGCGCTGTCGCTCGATGAGAACAACATCGAAACTCAATGGATCATGTGTGAGTTGCACATGATGGGTGCCCGGTTGGAGCCGGCGGAACTTCATCATCAAAAGGCATTCGCCTTAAACCCGAATGATCCTCGAATCGTCGCCCAGCGGGGCGAGTTGATGACTTGGCTGGGCCGTCCGGCCGAGGGCGCGGACTGGGCGCGTCAGGCCATGCGCCTCGACCCGTACGACGCCGCCGGACGGGCGCACCTGCTGGGCCGGGCTCTATTCGTCGCACGACGCTATGCGGATGCGATCGAGGCATTCAAGCAGGTTCGTGTGCCCCGCTACGGCCACCACGCGGAGATTGCCGCCTGCTATGCGCAACTCGGATCGGACGAGAAGGCAAAGTTGCACGCCGGGGAGGTTCTGCGCCTGAAGCCAGACTTCTCCATTGCCGATCATGTGCAAGGCCTACCTTTCAAGGAAAGCCGAGACCGCGAACATCATCGGGACGGCCTCCGCAAGGCGGGGCTGCCGGAGTAACCGCTGCGGCCGCCCACTTTGTCAGACGGCTTGCCCGATGGCAAAGCATCGCGCTGCGCCGTCTTTCGCGTGGATCGCCACGCCGCTCGTCAAACAGAACTGGTTCCATGAAATTAGACGATGCTCTAGGTCGCGCCAATGTCGGTTTCTGGCTGAGAACGAGAGTCGGAGCTTGTCCTCCGATATGTCCGCTCGGGACGGCTAAGCCGACATCGTTGCCGCCAAATTCGGCTGACCGAAGGCGCGGCCAGCTTCCAGTTCATCGCGGTTTGTCAGACTCAGGCCTTCATGTACATCGCCAGCCAGGTGGCCACGAGCGCCGGCCGGGATCCGCCCTCGATTTCCACCGTGTTCTGGGTCTTGAGCACATAGCGGCCCTCGCCGCGGCCGTCGGCGGCGGTCAGCACCACCCGGTTGCGGATGCGGTCGCCGACCCGCACCGGCGCCATGAAGCGGACCCGCTCGAAGCCATAGTTGACACCGAACTCGACGCCGGCCGGCTGTAGCTTCGCCTGATAGGCGAACCAACTTAGGAGCGAGAGCGTCAGGAACCCGTGGGCGACGGGCCCGCCGAAGGGGCCGTTCTGCCGCGCCCAGTCCGGGTCGACGTGGAGCGGGTTGTGGTCGTTGGTCGCCTCGGCAAAGGCGTCGACCCGCTTCTGGTCGATCTCCAGCCAGTCGCTGATCCCGATCTGCTTGCCGACGAAAGCGTCAATGTTGTCAATATGATAGTTTTCCACGGGAGGGTCTCCTGCCGGCTATACCGAGGGGACCTGGGTGAAGCCCTGGGCGCCGTCGTCCTCGGCCGGGATCTCCTCGATGTGGCTGACATGGGCCGAGGGCGGCCCCTGCCGGCAGGTCTCGATCATGCCCCGCACCACCTCCGCCGGGCCGATCAGCAGCACCTCGACGCTGCCGTCGCGCCGGTTGCGCACCCAGCCGCGCAGGCGCCGCGCCCTGGCCTCGGCCACGGCCCAGCCGCGATACCAGACGCCCTGGACGCGGCCCTCGATGCGGATGCGCACGGCGATCTCCGCCACCGGCGACCTATTCGAACTCGAGGATCGCCTGGTCGACCGCCAGGCTGTCGCCGGCGCCCGCGTGCAGCGCCGCGACGATGCCGTCATGCTCGGCGCGCAGGATGTTCTCCATCTTCATCGCCTCGACCACCGCCAACTCCTCGCCGGCCTTGATCTTCTGGCCCGGCTTGACGGCGATGGAGACCAGCAGCCCCGGCATCGGCGACAGCAGGAACCGCGAGCTGTCGGCGGCTTCCTTGGCCGGCATTCGCCGGGCCAGCTCCGCCGCCCGCGGCGTCAGCACCGAGACCGCGACCTCGGCGCCGGCATGAGCGAGCCGGTAGCCGGCGCCCTCGCCGTCGACCTGCAGGCGCACCTCGCGGCCGTCGACGCTGCCGCGGAAGATAGGCTCGCCCGGGCGCCAGTCGCCGCGCACTTCATGGGTTGATTTGCCCAAACTGACCTCGGCGCCGTCGTCCCCGAGCACTACCGTGACCGGGTGCTGCTCATCGCCGAGGCAGACCACCCAGTTGTCGCCCGCCGCCCCGGCGCGCTCCGGCAGCCGCCCGCTGACCTGGGCCGCGCGTTCGGCGCAGCGCCGGTGCACGGTGGCGGCGATGGCGATGAGGACGGCCTTATCGTCGCGCGAGAGGGCGGCGCCGGAGAAGCCGTCCGGCCAGGCCTCGGCGATGAAGTCGGTGCTGAGCCGGCCCTCGACGAAGCGCGGGTGCGCCAGCAAGGCCGCGAGGAAGCCGATGTTGTGGCGGAGGCCGCGGATGTGGAACTCGTCCAGCGCCAGGCGCATGCGCGCGATGGCCTCGCCACGGTCGGCGCCCGCGGTGATCAGCTTGGCGATCATCGGGTCGTAGTGAATGTCGATCTCGCCGCCCTCGAAGACGCCGGTATCGACCCGCACGGACTCGCTCTCGGGCGGCGGCCGGTAGCGCACCAGCCGGCCGATCGAGGGCAGGAAGTTCCGCTGAGGGTCCTCGGCATAGACCCGGGCCTCGATGGCCCAGCCCTCGAGCGTCACGTCCTTCTGGGCGATCGCGAGCTTCTCGCCGGCGGCGATGCGCAGCATCTGCTCCACCAGGTCGAGGCCGGTGACCAGCTCGGTCACCGGGTGCTCGACCTGCAGCCGCGTGTTCATCTCGAGGAAATAGAACTCGCGGTCGCGCCCCATGATGAACTCGACGGTGCCGGCCGAGCGGTAGTCCACGGCGGCGGCCAGCGCCACCGCCTGGGCGCCCATGGTCGCCCGCGTCTTCTTGTCCAGCGCCGGGCTCGGCGCCTCCTCGATTACCTTCTGATGGCGGCGCTGGATCGAGCATTCGCGCTCGCCGAGATGGATGACGTTGCCGTGGGCGTCGGCGAGCACCTGGATCTCGATATGCCGCGGCTCCTCGATGTACTTCTCGACCAGCAGCCGGCCGTCGCCGAAGCTGGACTTGGCCTCGCTGGCGGCCGAGCGAAACCCCGCCGTCGCCTCGCCGTCGTCGCGGGCGATGCGCATGCCCTTGCCGCCGCCGCCGGCTGACGCCTTGATCATCACCGGGTAGCCGATCTCCCGGGCGATCTTGACGGCGGTGCCGGCGTCGGGAATCACCTCGGCGTGGCCGGGCACGGTGTTGACGCCGGCCCGGGCCGCCAGCTTCTTGGATTCGATCTTGTCGCCCATGGCGGCGATGGCCTTGACGGCGGGGCCGACGAAGACGATGCCGGCCTTGGCCAGCGCCTTGGCGAAGGCCTGGTTCTCGGCCAGGAAGCCGTAGCCGGGATGCACGGCCTCGGCGCCCGTGTCCTTCACCGCCTTGAGGATGGCCTTGATGTCGAGATAGCTCTGGGCCGCGGGCGGCGGCCCGATGCGCACCGCCTCGTCGGCCAGGCGCACGTGCAGCGCGTCCTGGTCGGCGTCGGAGTAAACGGCGACGGTGGCGATGCCGAGGCGCCGCGCCGTTCGGATGACGCGGCAAGCGATCTCGCCGCGGTTGGCGATCAGGATCTTCTTGAACATCGGCCCCTCCCCCCGAGCCGCGGCCGCCCGCGCCGTGGCCGGCCCCCGCACAGCCGGACGCCTGATCCCAATCTTAGCCTTGTTCACGGCCGGCGGCAAAGCCCTAACCTATTGTTTTATTTAGCATCCCGGAGGCGCCGATCATCGCCGGCCCACGGCTTGGCTGCCGAGTTCCAGCTTGGCCACGGTCATCCTGTGCACCTCGTCGGGACCGTCGGCCATGCGCAGGATGCGCGACCAGGCCCAGGAGCGGGCCAGGTGCTGGTCCCCGGTGAAGCCGCTGCCGCCGAAGACCTGCACGGCGCGGTCGATCACCCGGGTCGCCATGTTGGGCGCCACCACCTTGATCATGGCGATCTCCGAGCGGGCCACCTTGTTGCCCACGGTGTCCATCATGTGGGCCGCCTTGAGCGTCAACAGCCGCGACTGCTCGATCTCCATGCGAGAGTTGGCGATGGCCTCCATGACCACGCCTTGCTCGGCCAGGGTCTTGCCGAAGGCGGTGCGCGAACGCGCCCGTTCGCACATTATCTCGAGCGAGCGCTCGGCCACGCCGATGAGCCGCATGCAGTGGTGGATGCGGCCCGGGCCCAGCCGGCCCTGGGCGATCTCGAAGCCGCGCCCCTCTCCGAGCAGCAGGTTCGCGGCGGGCACCCGGACGTCCTTGAAGTCGACCTCGGAATGGCCGTGGGGCGCGTCGTCGTAGCCATAGATCGTCAGGTGTCGGACGACGCGGACGCCGGGGGTGTCGATCGGCACCAGGATCATGGACTGCTGCTTGTGCCGCTCGGCCTTGGGGTCCGTCTTGCCCATGAAGATGAGGATCTTGCAGCGCGGGTCGCCGGCGCCCGAGACCCACCACTTGCGGCCATTCAGGACGTAGTGGTCGCCGTCGCGCCGGATGCTGGCCTGGATGTTGGTGGCGTCGGAGGAGGCCACCGCCGGCTCGGTCATGGCAAAGCTGGAGCGGATCTCGCCGGCCAAGAGCGGCTTCAGCCATTGTTCCTGCTGCTCCGGCGTGCCATAGCGGACGAGGACCTCCATGTTGCCGGTATCCGGCGCCGCGCAGTTGAAGACTTCCGGCGCCACGTGGGAGCGGCCCATGATCTCGCAGAGCGGCGCGTATTCGAGGTTGCTCAGCCCCGCGCCCCACTCGCTCTCCGGCAGGAACAGGTTCCACAGCCCGGCCGCGCGCGCCTTCGCCTTCATCTCCTCCATCACCGGCGGGATCGACCAGCGGTCCTTGGCGGTCTCGGTATACTCGTGGTAGGCCCGCTCGTTGGGGTAGACCACCTCGTCCATGAAGGCGAGAAGGCGCTGGCGCAACTCGTTGACCCTGTCGGAATACTCGAAGTCCATGGCTCCGCCTCTCATTCGTTCTCGTCGCCGCCCCGCCCGAACAGGCCCATGGCGTAGGCGCAGTGTAGCGCCAGGGGCGCGCCCCAGCCGACCAGAAACAGCAGGAACCAGGGCCGCCCGGGCGCGATGAGCAAGTTGACCGCCGCCAGTAGCACGGATACCGCCACGTAGGCCAGCAGGTGCCTCTTGAATCCGGCCAGCGCGCGGCCGCCGGGGCCGGCATCGCTCACGCCGCCCGCCCCTCGACGAACTCGAGCACCGCCCCCCTAG
>Ga0307428_1001242_pt1 | contig 13254 bp, 11 predicted proteins | sample SalMarWE160240MG_FD_202161 | JGI IMG/M metagenome (GOLD analysis project Ga0307428, IMG submission 202161) | Salt marsh sediment microbial communities from the Plum Island Ecosystem LTER, Massachusetts, United States - WE1603-240 | ecosystem: Environmental > Aquatic > Marine > Intertidal zone >...
TCATAAAGGCGGAAGAAAACATGATTATGATGTTTACAAACACGATCATCCTATCTCTCCATCGCAAGTTGAAAATGTAGTTGATCTTGGTTATCTTGGCATTGAAAAGGACTTTCCCACAATAAAGTCTGTACTTCCCATTATCCCTTCATCGACTCTACTAATGTTGCAGTTCTGGCATTAGCAATCTTTGAGTTGGAATGTGATGCTCTGCCGGCTTCGTAAGCCTTAATGAGCCTCATTTTTGCTCCAACAGCCTTCTCGTGCATCTCATGGTTTCCGCTTGCATCTAGAAAGCCTAATTCGTAACAGAGGTTTAAAGCCAAACTCAACAATCTTGTTGGAGGTGCTTCAGAATATCTCAATTTCCTCGGGAAGCCATAAAAATCACCGTTAGCCATCTTACCAATTGTTGAGATTCACCAGGTTAGGTAAAGAGTAAATACCTGTCTTACGCATGATAAAGCAAGATAAGAGCAATTGGCTCGGTTTCTGGATACACATAAAATTGGCTCATTGACTGAAGAGCAACTTAGAAAGCCGCATGAATTAAAACCTGACGAGTTTGGTGTCGTTGTTATAAATGTTTTGTATAATTACGAAGCAGATATCATGTATTGCATTCTTGATGCCCCTAGCGAGGAGGCTGTCCGACTGCATCATATAAAATTGGGATACACTTGTGATTCAATAATTGAAGTTAAAACTACTTCTTGAAATTAATAAGTATAACTAGTCTTCTATTCTACTTCTCTCTTCCAGCCGTGAAATTCTTCGACTCTGTTATCGGCGTCTTTGAAAAACGGGCATAAAAGCAAAGGCAATAGATTCTACCTCCCGGCGTCTATATGATTCTGTCCCATGTTACTGTGGATAGATACATAGATAAACACAAAAATGGTCTATGACAAAAAAAGAGAAAGATAGACTGACTGACCTGCCTTGTCAACCAATCAGCCTGCTGCTGTAGTTGTGGTAGTAGAGGTCATAGTGGCAGCCGAAGTCGCATTGGTCGCTGGGGCAACCTGCAAGGCCATGATATGACCATTATAGAGCATTTCGTAGATCATCCCACCATAGCCTGGTGTCACAAGGATGCCAGGTGACATTGCAGGGAAGAAATCAGATTCTGCAAGTATTTCTCCTGTTGAAGCGTCACGCCATACGATCTGTTCTGTATAGGTGTAATCCGTACCCTGTGCTGCTTGCTCTAGTTGTTGTTGAGTCGCATTGGGATTTATATTTGTGGAAACTAGGACTCGCTGATCGGTTGAACCGATGAGCGTCAAGAAACTTATGGTTCTCTGGTCTACTGGACCCCATGCTACAGACATGTTACCGTCATGAGTAAAATCAACTGCAACTACTTTTCCAGGAAGATAATCCATTGCATAGATTCTGTTGTTTGGCAAGTCCACAGACAACATAGATGGAATAAAGCTCTTCTGTCCAGATTCAAGTGGAATCGGATTAATCCTGGCTATTTTGCTGGGATCAGCCTGTGAGATAGCAACTACACTTAATGATACATTGGTAGGGGCTCCGCCATTGGTTAGCCCTATAACCCAATCACCCATGATGGCAGGAGCAGTGGCAAGAGTCTGGCCCGGTAGCAGATATGGAACAGGTCCCCAATTAGTATCAAGGGTAAGATTCTGACCATTCCACTCATATCTGAAGGCATTAGTTGTACCGAATAGATACAGATAGTCTCTACCCTGGAACTGAGTGATCGTGTTGCGGCCTCCTATCATCTCAGGGAGCTGTTCCCAATCAAGTACTTCAAATGTATTCGGATCGACTGCGGCCACGACTGAAGGGGCAGCCTGACTTTGATTGGCACAGAAAATGAAATTATAACCCTGATTAGTACAACCTGCTACTCGATTCTGCGTCTTTAGTACAAGCGTGCCGTCCGCGAATGCATTCATGCCATCGTAGTTACTGTCCTTTGGTGGGCTTATCCCTGTGGGCAATGATACTACATTTTGGACACCCCCAGTGCTAGCATTTACTTTGTACAAGTACTGACCCTGGGAGACAGCAATAGTGCCGTCAGGTGCTGGAAAGTTCATTGCACCTGAAATAAGCCAATTACCTGAGACATTATTATTTGAGAGAGGTGTGTGCCACTGCTCCCTAAGCGAGCCGGCCTCTAACTTTGAGATGAAGGGTCCTGGTAATGCTAGACTTGCACCACCTCCTGAAGTGAACAGTTCATTTGGTTCCCTTGTAACGATCCAGGATGGAACCCCACCCAGTGAATCTGGAGACATGTAGGCGTACACTTGATTGGGTTCGGTGAACGAACCTCCAAAGTGTGCACATTCAAAGACGGCAGCGCGCTCAGAACCACCATGCTCTGTGCTAGCCATTGTAGGATACCATGGAGCCCAAGTAGTTTGATTCTGTAGTGATTTAATGCACTCTTGCTCACTCTCTATTAGGGAGAGATTGCCAGGCAGGGGTCCACCTGCTGCTAATTGGTTTGGTGAAAGGGTCATTGTAGGGGTGGTGTCGGTATTTTCGGCGCTAGCACCACCAATTCCTGGTACTACACTTGTGACTACCGTCAACAGCATAATTGCAAGGACAGTAAATATGCTTGTTATTTGTTCTATATTCATGTACAAGAACAAACATAGCTCCTAATAATGAGATGTTGCATATAAATATGAGGAATAATTTATAACAATTGTAATAAACTTTTTATTTAAATTAAATGCACGCATATTTCTATGCGTAAGCCCTTTGAAGAAGAAAAGAGGACAGACAGCATTACCCTTAGAGTTGAAAAGAAGGTACTCGATAAATTGCGTGAAGAGGCAAACAGGAAAATGAAGAGCATTAACATATTGGGAAATCAAATACTCAAATTTTATGTAAACTGGCATTCTCCTGCAATAGATGCAGGATTTGTATATATTGACAAAAAGAATCTTAGTCGTATACTCGATAAACTCACTGAGAAAGAGATAGACCAAGTACTAGATGAGTATTTCAAGACTGAATTCATTGGTAGACTTAAAATGATAACAGGTAACACTGAACTGGACCGATTTTTAAGGGCAATGGAGGGTTGGTTGTCAGGATCAGGGCTGCGCTATAGACACATGATAAATCAAGGAGTGCAAACCTATGTGGTTCAGCATGATACGGGAAAAAATGCTGCGTATTATATGAAAGGCTATTACAAGAGAGCGCTTGAATTTATGAAAGTAAAGAACTTGGAAGTCAAAACTACAAATGATACACTATGGATAGAATTTAGTGCTTAAGTCTTAACTAGTACATTAATGACAGAATCTTCATACCATAGTACATTCAGTGTCTATTGCGTCTCGTCCATCTACTTATTGTTCTTACATTTTAGCGCTGAACTGATAATATCTTGTTCTCGATTAATTTCTATGTCTAAATAGATATCTGTTTTGTAATCAGATATCTGAGTGTAAGATGTATTGTCATACTTCTGACATACTGGACTTAAATGCGGAAAGTTAAGAACGTAAAAGAACTGGATTTAGAATAGAAAAAAAGATAGATTGACTGACTGATCTACTTGATCAACCAATTACCCTGCTACCGATGTTGAGTTCTGTCCTGCTGCTGCTGAAGTAGTCGAAGTCGCATTGGTTGCCAACGGCAATACCTTCAGAGCCATGATATGACCATCTTGAAGCACATGATAGTTAAGTCCACCATATCCTGGCACCACCTGAGACCCTGTAGACATAGGGCTGAAGAAGTCAGAGGCTGCAAGTAACTTGCCTGTTTCAGCATCTCGCCACATTACCTGTTCGGTATAAGAGGCGTTTACCGGTCCAGCCTGTATATCTGACTCGTTCTCGAGTTTCATGTTAGTACCCATCAGTACTCTATGATCTTTAGGACCAATGGCAGTAATCCAGCCAAATGTCTTCATTTCCTGAGGTTCCCAGGCTACTGACATATTACCTGTCGCTTGATCAAAGTCAATGCCGACGACCTTTCCAGGTCCCTCGTCCATCCCGTATATACGGTTATTTGGCAGATCCATGACTCCAAAGTTGGGAATGTAACTTTTTTGCCCAGGCTCTAGTGGAATTGGATCAATCCTAGTTATCTTGCTGGAGTTAGCCTGTGATATTGCTACTTCGCTCAGTGGTACGTCTGAAGGTATGCCATTTGTTTGAATAACGACCCAGTTACCCATGACTGCCGCCGCAGTACCTGCGCCTTGACCTGGTTTCAAATATGAAACCGGACCCCAAGTATCGTCGGGAGTGAGTTTTTGGCCATCCCATACATATCGGTATACTTGACTAAAACCAACCAGATAAAGGTAGTACTTGCCATCGTACACTGTAGTGGTAACTCGACCGCCGATAATTTCTGATAGTTGTACTGAGTCTAGAATTGTAAAGTTCTTCGAGTCGACCACAGATACGACCGAAGGACTACCAGGACATTGATTTAATGCAATGAGGGAGTTCAAGGTACATCCGGCTGCTCGAGTTAGATCTTTCATGACGAGGGTGCCGTCCGGCCAGCCATTTAGACCATTGAAGTAGGCATCAGTTGGTAATGTAGCGCCAGTTGGCAAGGATAATACTGCCTTAACTTCACCTGTAGTGCTATTCAACTTGTACAAATACGTGTTTGTAATGACTATTATATCACCAGTATCCCCAACCGTGTACATTCCACCAGCACCAGTGAAGGCCTGCGACATGTTTGTGTTGAGAAGTTCTGTTCGCCATAACTCCTTCAATGAGCCTGGTTGAACCTTTGAGACGTACGACTGAAGGCCTAGCACAGGCGGATTAGCGGCTACTACTCCACCGTATACGTACATCTCGTTGGTTCCTCTGGTAACGATCGTAAATGGAGTAGGATAATAGGTAGGTGACTTGTAGGCGAAAACTTGATTGGGACCGGTGAACGATCCAGAGAACTGTGAGCACGACCAGTAATGGCTTCTATTGGAGTTGTAATTTTCAAAAGCGGTAAGTGTTTGATACCATGGAGCATTAGGATTTGCAGACACACACTCTGACTCTTGTTGAACTGTCGTATAGTTAGGAGGTATTGGCGCACCTGCTGCAATCTGGTTTGGAGAAAGTATTGATGCAGTGGCAGGGCTGCTGCTGATGTTGGTACTAGCATAGCCTGGTAACGTACTCGTACTTAGGAGTAGCAGACTAGAAATGCTTGCCAACAGGAAAGGTAACAGAATCATACTATAGTTTTTTATATGATTTTGTATCATGTAAATGTGCAGTATCGTATTTTCGATATAAATCTTGTCACGCTTTGCAATACATTGCACCCTGATACAAGAGATTTCTATTAAACAAACGACCATGACCTAACGCAAAGAACTTGAGATTTCCATGTTTATTCTTGCTAAAAATCGATTGTTGCCTCTGTAAGCACAGTCAATAATAAATTTATGTTACGACACCTGCTGCAATATGATACTGGTGTTCCATCATCTTCACCGTATAATTTCATTGGAGAGGCAAAGTTCGATGAGAACAATTAGGACATAGAGAGAAGCAAATTAAAAATCTTGGCAATATTACAGAGATATCCAAGTCAATTTGTCAAAAAAATCTATAAGCTTTCCTGATCGTGAAAGCTTTACTATTTTTGCAAAAACAGTAATAATGAAGCCTTTCCTTGGATATATACCTGATTCTAAGAGGGATGAATTTCTTGATGTATTCCTAACTGAGTTCGAACGCTCAGGCCAATCATGGTTGCTAGATTTTGCACGCCTGGCCATCTTTGCTAGAAAATAGCTCAAATACGAACACTGGGGGGCATGTGTATAAGAATTGATTATTTGTGTTCAACCATGCCCCTTTCTTTCATCATCTCAGTTATATATTGGGCAATCTGTTCAGAGTTAAGAGATGGGCTTATTTGAGTCTCTTCTTCCATGGAATCGGGCAGATCCTTGCTCGTCTGATATACTCTCTTAAATATTCTATTCTGAACTTCGGATGTACCTATCTCATCCAATAGGTTTGTTCTCTGTTGTTCTACCGATTTTCTAATTGAACGCCGAAGTCTATCATCTTGTGCTACAGAGATCGCCGAAGAACGAATTCCAAAAAATATTAGGTATGATGATAGTCCAAAATAGCATAGCGTGTATGATCGTCATGGAGATTTGGTTCTAGCTGCAAAGATTTTGATCTAATATTATTTAGGTGCGATATATACGCTAATGTGTCTTTCATTAATCAAGATGTCTTTTTATCCTGCCGGTCAGCAATATACTATGGGTTCAGTTTCACATTAGTTCCTATTTTCACTTCCTCTTTTGTAGTTCAACAGGTTTGTGTATCGTATAGCAATTAGCTAATTTGTGATACAATTAATAGATTACCATACATTCAGGTTCACATAAAAGCAAGTCTTCGATGGATTATGTCGAAGATATAAGGTGGTGTATCCAAGTACATTATTCTTTACTAAACTACTTTGTCCTTCTATGTATATCGCACAAGACTTCGCCAGTTAGTTTCGAACTAACTACAACACCTAGAATGCCCGCTGCCATTGATGAGAAGATCAATAGAGGATACATTTCATCGATCATTTCAAAGTATATCGCAGCAATAACATTTGGCCATACCGGCTGCTGATTAATGGAAACTTCATTATATGTATGAGTAATTAAAGGAAAGTATAGTATAAAGAACGTTAGTCCCAATACAGTCCCTGCTAATATATTGACGATCGTTTTTCGTGTTTGTGAAAGTGATATCGATGTTGACGATGATATTCCCAAATGTGGTAATGAAAGTAACACGTCAATAACTATGATAGGAATTACACTTATCAGGTAAAATGGAATCGTAGGTACTAGGTTTTCATTCGGAAATATTGTCGTAATTAGATTGATAAAAATAAAAATCATTCCAGTAACAGATAGCACACCGAACTTCTTGGTCATTTCCCATGAAGTGAATAATACAAAAGACACAAGAAATGGAAAACATAAAGTTGCAATTAATCCAGCTAAAATTGGATTTGGATTAAATTTGAAGAAATCAGTATCAGAAAATGGAAGAGAAACCATATGAATTATGCCAGAGACCGTAATCCAAATTGCTGTAATCGAGACTATTATGTACAACGAAGATTTTTTGTTACGTGCTGTAGTATTATTAGAACTTGTGTTTTTCAGTTCAACTATAGAATAACTATCTTCATTATCCATTCTCTCTATGTTGGTCTTCATTTTCATTCTTTCATAGTAGTTATTATTTGAAATCAATCCAAGGAAGGCACCAATACTACATAAAACCATTCCCATTGTAAGCACTGCGTGTGGTGGACTCAATAAACCGTCAAGACCGAAAGCTGTATGCCAAGCAAAATCTAATGGACCAGCCGAAATTAACATAACAATTCCTACTAGTACTAATCTTAAGTAAGTCGGAAGAGATTTTCTATTATTATTGTCAAATATTTTGCTACTGTGTCGATGATAGCGATATGCCATCAATGATCCAATTAAGACTAATAATACACCAGAGTATAGCCCGACATGAGGCGGAGAGAAAAATGTTTCAGGTCTATTTAAAAGATGGTTACTAATATCCCAGCTGCCTGAACTTGCAGTCAATAAAATGCCCAAACTCACAATGATAAGAGGAACAGCAGGATCTGTTTCAATGCTATTTTTGAAACGACTTATCGGTAATGATATGAAAGTTTTATTATCTTCCCTGCCAAATAGAGATCTAAACGTGTTAGCCATTGTTAGTCGTTGTACCTAATAATATTCAGGAATTTGGACTACTTATATTCATCTATTTCGAATAATTTGGGTTAGATTCAAGAGCCGTATCATAAATGTCGGATACTCTACGATCCAAGGTATGCGTCAACAGAAATCTACCTGCCATACTTATATTCGTCTATTACAAATATCTAAACTTCGCTTTGCTTATTGCTCAATCATTTGTTGAATGTCCTCTTTAAATCTCTTTATTAACCTAGATAACGATCTTCGAATTTCATTTAGTCTGTATTCGGTAGCTCTTTCTATTATATCAATACTTGTTGCCCGATAAGTATGATATTGCCCGCCACTTCTTAAGTTTCTACTTTCTTTCACGCAAAAACCGATACTAACCAACTTTTGTAATGATCTAAATATCGTTCCTTTGTCCTTTCCTAACTGCTTAGAAATTATTTCCAATGTGAGAGGTTCTTTAGATCTAAGCAATGTAACTAATATATCCAAATCTGAAGGCGATAAATTATAAAGACACTCTAACAAATTCTTACATGTACAATCAGTATCCATAAAGAGATTGATGGACCTCATGTTACAGATTACATCCCATCATTATAATTCATATATTTATTAGTAAAAGTGTAATAAAAGGTTTTGTACATATTTGGCAAAATCGTAATACTTAATAAGTGGATTTGTAATATCTTTCATAGGTGAATATTCAAGTCATGCAATATTATAGTAATAGTATTAGTGACAGAACTAATGGACATGACGAAGAACTAGAAAGGATAATGCAACGAAAAATGAGTGAATTTTCTCTTCGGGCAAAAAGAAATGATCACGTCGATGGTAATCAGTCAGCCACTACTACTCCCATTACTTTAACAGATCAAAATTTCAATGAGATGGTTGGTAAGCATCCATTGCTAATTGTTGACTTCTGGGCCCCATGGTGTGGACCATGCAGAATGGTCTCTCCTGTAATAACGGAACTGTCCCAGGAATTGGCTGGAAAAGCGGTATTTGGCAAACTTAACGTAGACGAGAATCCAATGATAGCAAGTACATTTGGTATACAAAGTATTCCTACTATTGCAATATTTAAAAATGGAAAAGCAGTAGACGGGATTATGGGAGCTGCATCTAAATCACATATTATGTCCAAGCTCTCCACACATATCAATAACAATTCTTCAACTGACATCAATTCTTCCAGTTCCGGAATATATTAGGTGTGTATGTCCCCCAACTTCTTTTCACTTATCTTTAATTTTTTTGCCAAGCATGACATTTAACTATAATACATGACTTGTTCAGGATCTGTGTTTATGCATATGTTCACCTTCATGAATATGAGGATGGGAATGTCTGATAAATTTTTCATGTGTGTGTGTTTGATATAACTTACGACTATATGCATATAGTGAGCTCACACCGAACGCTGCAGTTCCGAATAATACTATTGTAGCACCTGATGCCGAATCAAGGAAATAACTAGAGTACATGCCTAGAAATGCGGTCAAAACCCCAATAATAGTCGAGGCAACAACCATTTTCATAAAGTTATTTGTAAGCATCCTAGCAGAAATGGCAGGAGCAATAATAGCAGCAGCTATCAAAGTTACTCCGACGCTACTCATCGATGCGATTATAACGGCAGCAAGAATTAACGAGAAGATCAGTTCTGCCATGTCTGTTCGTACGCCATATACTTTGGCTGTTTCCTTATCGAATAAAGTAAAAAGTAACCTTTTCTGATAGAAGAATATAAAGAATGCAGTTACACATGTTACCAGCATGATAACTGCTAGGTCCTGATCTGTTATTCCAAGGATATTGCCAAATAAAAGCGCCTCAAAATTCCTAGTATAGCTTCTTGTCATGCTAATCAATAGTACACCAATTGCAAATCCTGCAGTTGTGACTACTCCTATTGCTGCATCTGCCTTTATTTTGTTTCTTCTGGTTATCACATTGATAAGATATGCAGAAACAAAACCCCATATTGCAGCTCCCAGATAAAAATTAAAACCAACAATATAACTAACAACTGCTCCGCCAAATACAGCATGAGACATTCCATGACCTATGTAACTCATTCCTCTTAATATTATGTACACACCCATCAATCCGCAAACTCCTCCTACCAGAATAGATACTAATATTGCATTCGTAAAGAATTCGTAGGTAAACGGCTCAAGAAGCGATTCCAAAAATAGTAATGTTATTGTATGAATTGGCAATATCGACGATAATAATGATGGAATCAAATTATTGAATCTCTCTCTTTTTGACATTTGTTATCCATTTTTTCCTTCTCCTCCACCTATTGATTCAAATTTCATCGTCATCATTTTTTATTTTCAAACGGTCTGAGGGAGGAGGAACGTATTTAGTGGGAATTGTAAAGGAATCATTGTTATTAGTATTATCAGTGTTACCATTAGAAATATTGTCATTAGAAATGATACTATCATTGTAATCAGCTAAACCGTATGTTCTCAATAAATTATCTTTAGTCAATATCTTTAAGGGATCACCTTCTGCAATTACTCTTTTATTCATACATATGACCCAGGGGAGCCGTTTTCCAATCCCGCCAAGATCATGAGTGGTTATTATTATTGTCATATCTAGATCATGATTTAATGAACGCAAAATCTCCATTATCTTTTCCCGAGTATTATAATCGACTCCAGAGACGGGTTCATCTAATACCAGTATGGTAGGTTTACGAATCAATGCTCTTGCAAGAAAAACCCTTTGCTGCTCTCCCCCAGAAAGCTCTCGAATCTGTCTATTTCTGAACTCTGAACTATATATTCCGAGATCGTCTAATATTATTCCCACCATTACATCGACGTCCTTTGAGAACCACGGTGCAACACCTGATTTATTCCAGATTCCCATCCCAATAACTTCTTTCACAGTTACAGGAAAGTTCCAATCAATACTTTCTATTTGTGGTACATAGCCTATACTCTTTGAAGAATATGCATGTGAGTCTGTGATATTATTACCTAAAAATGTTATCGTTCCCTTCCATGGTTTCTGTAGACCAATAATTATTTTCAGAAGGGTGGACTTTCCAGAGCCACTAGGTCCAAGCAGGCCTACGAACCTTCCTTTCGGAATCTTAACACTTACATTTTCCAATATTGGTTTGTGGGGTGAATATCCAAATGTGACGTCATTTACTTCGACTAGATTACCTAGGGCTATGTCGCTACTATCCGTCTTGATCTTGTGGCGCATCTTCATATAATACTAGGTAGTTGAGTAGGTATCGTCAGGGGTGATACTTGATAGTGCACTTACATTACCACCTAATGCCACTAGCATATTCTTCATATTCTCCAACATCATTCCAACATAGGAATTTTGAGGGTCTCCTGGATCGCCTGGCAAGTCATCATCACTAAGTGTACCAACTACCTGTACGTTGGCTTCATTTGCAATTTGATCGACTAGCCTATTTGTAAATACCTCAGAACCAAATATTGCTGGTACATTTTCAGCTTTAATTTGATCAATCAAGTTAGCTACTTCTCTAGGTGTAGGTTGGCCAAAGTCTGAAGGTTGAACTGCCCCTATGACGACCATGCCATATCTAGGTGCAAAGTAAGCCCATGAATCATGGTATGTAAGAAGTTTTCGGTTTTGTTCCGGTACCGACTGTACAGCATGCATTATTCCTTCATCAAGTTGCTTCAACTTTGTAATGTATCGATATGTATTTCCTTTATAGTAATCTGCATTTGTAGGATCCATTTCAACCAGCTTATCTCGAGTAAGATTGGCGAATTTCATGGCGTAGAGTACATTAAGCCACAAGTGGGGATTGGGATCACCTGCTTCCTTGGGAAAGCTAAAATCAAATATGTATTGATCAGAAGTAATAGTGTTGTCTCCTAATTTCAAGATTTGAAGATTTGGTTTTGTCTTGTGAGCTTCGTCAACCACGTCTTCTATATTGGTTTCTAAGTCTAGTCCATCGATAATTACAAGATCTGCATCATTTACTTTAACAACATCTGATGGAACAAGCTCGAATGTATGCGAATTGATAGCTTCTGGAACCAGTCCAATCAATTCTATCTTCTGTCCTCCTACATTTTTCACTATATTGGTTATCGGAGAAACAGAAGTGACGACGTTTAATTTCTTTGTTAAAGTTGTGGCCGTTGCATTTATGTTATTGCCTGCAGCAGCTGCTCCTGCTGCTCCAGACTGGTTTGCGCCGCCTGTGCCGTTCATGGTAGTAGTAGCAATCGCCTTTTGCATACCCAAAGATGTAATAAAGATCGAACCTACAAGCATACTGCTTATAAACAGAAATGGTTTTGCAAATTTAAGATGGATCATTGAAGGAAGGAAATGAGGGCAAGGTATTAAAACTTTGTTCAGATCTCCTAACTTGTCATATAATTTTTTAAATCATTCATATTTATTGTCCATGTCGACTAGATCTGATCTAATTTTGACTGACATGGATAAGTCCAGTGATCAATACAAAAACTAAGGTATTTAGAAATAAGGATGTAAATTATATCAAGTGAGTATTAAAAGTCTTCAACCTAGTCGGAGGGAAATATTACAAGAACAGTAGAAAGTAATACAAAAAATCTTTTCTACAGATTAAGATCTATAGTAACTTAGAACATATCTATATTTTGTTTGATCGTTACTATCATTTCACCATCGATAGTTGCTAGATATTTAACTGTTATTGTAGGATGATGATGACTTCCTAGCAGCAGGAATGGCATTCTATCTCGGCGTCGGTTCTTTCCACCCACCCGAGAGAACTCTTTGATTCTCCCTCCTAATATTATGCTTAATGTTTATTCAATCTAAAGTGTTGAGATGACAAAGGTTTTAAGAAACGCCAGATGCATTCCTGACTATAATTAGTGGGATTTTCCATAAATATTAAAGATAGAAGGTATCGATCAACAGATCAGAGCGCGATGAAAGCATTACCCAAAACTTTCCTATGGGGTGTATCAACTTCTTCCTACCAAGTGGAAGGGGACATCACAAATAACGATTGGGATTTTTTTACTCGATCACAACAAATTAACGAGAGAATCTCTACCATCTCAAGACCAAGTATATTCTACAAAGGTGGTACTACAGTTGAGTTACAGCCAGCAGGTGATGCTGCTAAATTCTGGGATATTAAATATTATGAAAGAGATTTCGATCTTGCAAGAAGTTTAGGGCTAAATGCTTTTAGAATAAGCATAGAGTGGTCTCGTATCGAACCTGAGAAAGATCATTGGGATCAGACAGCTATCGATCATTATAAGGAGATGTTGGTTGCGATGATGGAAAGAAACCTAATCCCTGTGGTTTCACTAAATCATGCAACACTTCCTCTATGGGTTCTGACTCCTCCCCAACAATTTCTAAGACGAATGGGCCAAAATTTGCTGCCACATCCACTAAAAGATCTTCCACTCGGAGATCCCTTGCCGTCCGATCCTTATTGGAAATCTCTTAGAGGT
>Ga0307428_1001243_pt1 | contig 13247 bp, 13 predicted proteins | sample SalMarWE160240MG_FD_202161 | JGI IMG/M metagenome (GOLD analysis project Ga0307428, IMG submission 202161) | Salt marsh sediment microbial communities from the Plum Island Ecosystem LTER, Massachusetts, United States - WE1603-240 | ecosystem: Environmental > Aquatic > Marine > Intertidal zone >...
CCCCTCTTAATAAAGGATACCTTTTGATCAGACCTCTTCCTTCCCTGCACAATTATAGTGTGCTCTCCAGCCTTTTCAATCCGCTTAATCGGCACGTTAAACAGAGTGGCCACCTCCTCCTGTGTAGCTCCTTCATCAAGCAGGGCATGGCTGATCTTGTCACGAGAATGGCCAGACAGAGGGTTTCCATGAGAAACGTTCTCCCTCGCAAACTCCTCAATTATCTGCTTCTCATTATCATAATGCTTAGCCATCACTTCTACCTTGTGAGCAGGCCCATACTCCTCCATCATAGCAGTATGCCGATGATTGCCGCTCACTATCATACCGGTATCCTCATCAACTATCACAGGAGGCATGTTTGCCCCCGTGCGGTAAGCCTGCCGATAACGGCTCACAAAGAATTTATTGACTGGACGGAGCCCAATCAGCCTTTCATTAAGCATCAAATCTCCCACTTTCCTTTTTACTGTTTTCATACTATCCTCCTTTTTAATGGTTTATGTTTCCCGTGTTCAATAATACGCTCTTATTTTGTGGTTTTCATAATTCTGATATGCAATACCCGACTGCCTTCTCCTACAGGAAGAGCATTAATAAATTCTTTCTCTGTCATAGGGACTCTTATTTTTTGGATCTTCTTCTTCTCTATTTCTATCATTTTCCTTCTCCTTCTTTATTCTTTTTGATATTCTATTTTCCTTAATTTCTCCTTTATCACTCCCTTTAACTTCTCTTTATGCCCTTTTGGTAAGGAAGTATCTAACTCCACTTCAGCAAGAACAATTTTAGCAACATTCAGAAGCTGTTGTTTAAAAAAGGGAATACTTGAATACCTGGGAAAAGCTGATTCTATCTGATTCAAAACATTTGTCTGATTCACAGACAAGCTAATCAATTTCCTAACCATCTTTACCTCTGTTTTACGAACAACCTCTCCACCAAGCCAAATTTCCACTTTATTTTTTCCTGCAAAACATTTCATCTTTCTTCCTTTTTGCAGCAAAGATTCATTAATATAGGAAAGCCAAATACTTCTAACCTCCCTAAGATCTCGCATTTCCAAATCACCTTTAGGCTTAGGTAATCTCATAACCTCTTGCCTAAAATTGCTCCATTCCACTGAAATATAACTCAAACTAATATCTTGCTTCTTTTTCTTCTCCTCCTCTACCAAACTAACAATAAAATCAGCGGCATCCTCAAATCTATTAGGAAATTGGCTCTTAACATTAGCAACAGAATATCTATTATTTCCCAATTCTCTTCCCATTTTATTTCCCTCCTTCTAACAAGTTTTTATAATCAAATCCAAAAACCCCTATAAAATCCTTAATCTCAATAAGAAGATCTGTCAAATCACTAAGGGCAACAAATCCCTCAAGCCCTCCTAATTGCTCTATTTTAAGACCTTCCAAATTTCCTTTCATCCCTTTGAAAGAATTAGTAGTATCCTTTACCTTAACAAAAAGGTTCTTCAGCCCAATCTCAATCTCTACCAGTCTGGCATCCTCCTCCGTCATTTTATCATCAGCAGCAGTCCGAACCATAGTCTCCATACTTGTCTTATAGTGGTCTCTTGCTCCTAACTTACCTTGTTTTTTCTTGTCCTTCTTTGCCCCCTTTATTTTCTCAGCCACTTTCTCAGCAACCTGTTTCTGCTTTTCCTTCGGCACTTCCACCTTTTCCACTGCCTGTCTAAAACTTTTTGCTGTCTGTTGGCTGTCAAACACCTCCATAGCCTCCCGCTCAGTTTCTTTATCAGAAAGAGTTTTCAGAGCTTCCTGAACTTGCCATCGTTTCCAGTTGCCGCCAAGGAACTTGAGGATTGTGGTCTGGCCGACGCCTTTGGATTTTACAATTTGATATTCTCTTTCTGGATACTTAGCATCTTTAACAACATCATAAACGCATTTAAGACTATTATTTCTATTAGTCTTAAACGCCTCCCAGCTATCATACTTCGCAAGCTCCCCATCCAGGTACTCCTTGGCCACTGCCACTGTCTCATTAATAATAGCAGGATTGTATCGCCACTCGTCCATGTTCTCGTTGGCCATTATCCTAATCATGTCAGCATCGGAAATGCCCTTAACTGGAATACCTACCTCCTCAATACCAAGCTCCTGTAAAGCTATCAGTCTATGATGACCATAGGCTATCTCATATCTGCCTGACCTCTCTCTGGCCAATAGATTATCCCAAAAAGAAGTCTCGTTTATAGATATTTTTAATGCATCCACCTTATAAGAATCTATTGGATACTTTTCCATTCTGCGAAATGGATTTGGTACTAAATCTCGGACTAAAACTTTCATTCTCTTTCTCCTCTCTCATTTAAACTATTATAAATACCTCGGCCGCCTGTCTGTCCGAATTTCATTCTCAACCTTCCTCCAACACTCAGCTACAATCTCAATCAATTCGGACTCCCTCTCCTCACTATCAATCAATTTCACCAGCTTGTCCTTAGTAATAGAGCCAAAATCATCGCCAGTGTCAATGGTCTGTAGCTTTTCTGGCTTCTTCCAAAACCCCTCCAAAACCATCCAGTCAACCAAGCTTCCAATGTTATCAAGACCATAGTCATATAGTATATCAAAAGTGATGGCCCGTAGTTTCCCAGTCAAATGGTTCTTCTTAGCTTTACCAACAACAGACACCCCCACTTCTTTTCCTTTCCGTTTGATATGCCCCTTGACAGCCAGCCAGAACTCCTGCATAGCATGGAATCTCAATGCCCTGCCTCCGCTCCTGGTCTTGGTCTCGCCAAAAGTTATCCCGATATTGTCCCGTGTCTGCGATACCACCACCAACAGGGAATCCTGCTTCTCCAAGTCCCCACAAATCTTTCTAAACATCTCAGCTGCCAACCGGGGCTTCAAGGGATAATCCCTTTTCAACTCCTCCTTAGCCTTCTCCGCCTTGTCAGTCAGGGCATCGAAACTGTCAATAGCATAAACAAAAGGTTGCTTTTCCTTCAACAGCTTTCTCACATTCTGGTCAAACTCTTCCATATAATCACTGCTAATCCTCTCCACCCTATCCATCCCGTTGCCGAAGAGCTTATAAATATTCAACTTCAACTTCCTTTCAGCATCGTCATATATGAGTTTATAGTCCTTGAATTTCTTATCATGAACCATCTCAGCAAACAAATGCCAGGCAAGGAAGGTCTTGCCAGCAGAGCTATCCCCCACCATATTTATAAGAGTGCCCTTAGCATATCCTCCATAAGCGTTATCGCTCAGGGCAAGATTGAGGAGGGTGGAGCCGGTTGGGAGGAGGTCGGCTCTCCCTTTCGGAACAACTTTTTTCTCTCCTTTCCCTCCAGCCCCAATGTCAATGCTCTTTCTCACTATCTCAGGCTCCGTCTTTCTCTTGTCTCTCTCTTCTCAGGCTGCTTCTTCTTTTCGCAAATCTTAAAGCATTCCTCCCAAATCTTCTTTGGACAGTCCTCACACTTAGCCATCTCATTGTTCCTCACCCCGAAGCAATCCTTATACTCCTCTGGAATATCTCCTAATACATCATCAGGCTCCTTCTCTACTAACTTTTCCTCCTTTGGCTTTTCCTCTTCAGCCCTTCCTCTAAATCGGCCCTCCCTTCCCGGCCTCTCTTCCTTTTCCAGCTCCTCCCCTGGCTTCTCTTCCTTATGGCCTTTGAACAGCTCCTTTAACTCATCGTAGGTTTTTACCTCTATCAGGTCATCCAGGACATACGCCTGATTATAAAGATCATCCATTTCCTTCTCAGAAAACTCATCCTCTTTCCTTCTCTCCAGAATCTCAATCTGCCTGTACTCCGTGTTAAGGCCTTTCCCTTTTCTCTCAAAAAGGACGTTCCAGCTCTCCTCCGGAATAGTAAAGAACTTCTTCTCCCCAGTTCTCCTATTGATATAAAGCTCGCTAAGGACATCCTCAATAGAACTGTGTGGAGCCTCCCAAATCTGGACTCCCTTTTTCATCTCCTCATCAGAATCAAATACAAAAACATTATAGATAGCTCGCTTCGAGGGGTTCAATGCTGAGATTCTTTCCTGCATCTCCTTACTATCATCAGACTCGCTAATCAGTCTGTCCCTCTCCTCACATATGGGACAGGTCTCCTTAAAAGTCCTGGGACAAAGTACCGAATCCTTGTTCACTCCAATACTATAGTGAAGGAGTACCGTTAACTTATGGGAGAAGGCCTGCCCCTCCTTCAGCTTCTTGTCAGTAAAGGCCTTGTTAAAATCTGGATTCTTGGTCCTAAATATTGAATTCTTCTCAACCAGGAAAGGAATGATACATAACTCATGATCTCCCTCCTTTGGCCTCCAGCTGGATACATCCTCCTTATAAACATTCCCATACTTTCCCATCTCACCCCTATGGTCAAACGAGTGCTGGACTTGCTCATCCATTTCTTCTATTTTTGGTCTACTTCTTCTTGACATTTTTCCTACCTCCATTTTTAAATTCTTCTTTTGTTTTGAACCAAGCAAGGAAGACAAGCTTGGCCCCTATATAAAGAAATACTAAACCCAAAATTATAATTAATAATATTTCCATCTCTACCCTATACTTCTCCTTGGCCTACTATGCTCCTGTAAATCCTCTGCTACCTTGTCTCTGCTATCCTCTTCCTCCACCTTACCCCGGACACTCACATCACTATAGTATTTATGTATCCAAAGCTCACCTTCACTCCTCAATAGTTCCTTTCTTTGCTCAAAGGCCCTTGTGGCATGCTCAAACAGTTTGGACAATTCATGTACTTCATTAAATTCTTCTTGGGCTTCCTCTACCCTTTTATCTGTATTGACTGTTGCCCTAATAGCAGCTTCCATAACCTTGCCCTTGTCATCCGGGGTAAGATCAAAATCCTTAGGCGCTTTTCTTACCTCCAAATCCACTGTTCCCTTTACCTTTTCTATCTCCTCCTCAGCCTTCTTTCTTTCTATCAGAGATTTACCATACAATAGAGCCCATTTCATATAGAGCCTTGGCTGCTCCTCATACTCAAAATCCAAATTGTGCTTGTCAAACCTAAGCTCCCCGAACAACTCCTCTTCATATTTCTCTATTGATTTGTCTATCTCCATTTTTTCCTCCTATATTTTAATATTAATATACTTTTTAAGTTTTTTAAAATTTTTCTTACCCTCTCAAACAAGCCCTATAAACTGCCACTGACAATCCTGCCCTACCACTATCATAAACATTATCCAAAAACTCCTCAGCAATCATAGCAGCCAGTTTGGGACTGTCATCGCCAAGCATCACCTTGGACATATAACCAAGCACTGACCTCCTTATCTTCTCCGGCTCCTCATCTATACCTTGCAGAATCTTTCGTGCCTGCGGCCATTTGACCTTTTCATTAACCAACAGCAAACGGCAAAGGTCTATCACATTCTTATCCCCAATCCCGCCGCTCCTTATCAATTCCAGGGCCAACTCAGGCTCCAAATCTTTTACCCCATCCAATAGAACCAGAGCCTCCCTTGGAATACCTTCTGAACCTGAAATCAAAGCCTTATAGACATCATCTTTTATATCTATCTTTTCTTCAGTACAAACCCAACTTAACAGTTTATGTATTTCTCTTCTTGGCAGAGGCTTTACCTGGTATTCAGCAGAACGGCTCCTGATGGTCTTTAATACTTTATTCACCTCAGTAGTGCAAAGGGCAAAGTAGGCATACTCCGGTGGCTCCTCAAGGGTCTTGAGCCAAACACTCATAGCATCCTTTGTTAACTGAGCAACTTCATCAATTATATACATCTTCCTCTTGCCTTTCATAGGCTTCCTGAATACCCCTGACTTCAACCGCTTCGCATCGTCTATGCCCCTGGTACTGGCAGCGTCCATTTCATGGATCTCAAAATCATCCACTTCCAAGGCATGGGCCACAAGGCGAGCCAGCGTCGTTTTCCCGCATCCCCTTTGCCCATGAAATAAATAACAGTGGGTAGTTCCAAGACTCTTCCTAATAGATTCCACTATCTCCTTAGCTCCAAAAAACTCCTCAAAATTCTGAGGCCTGTATTTAATATGTAGTGGCTTGGTCATTTTGTCTCCTCGCATAAATCTATTATAAATCTTAAAGACATAGCAGCTAACTGAATAGCTTCCTTCCTCATCTCCTTATTACCTTTCCTCACTTCCTTGCTTAGTTTAATCTCATCCCAAAGCTCATCAAACTCTTCTCTTATTACCCCATGACCTTCGTGGGTGGAATGGAAGTCAGGAAAATCTTCTTTAGCCTTTTCATATTCCTTCTTAATGTCTAATAGAATTGTATCAATCATAGATTTAAAGATTTCCTTTCTTTTTTATTTTCCACTTCTCTCAAATAATGGGCTGCCATATCAAAATAGCTCTTTTTCAGTTCTCCTCCAATAAATCTCCTTTTCAGCTTCAAAGCCACATATCCCTCAGAACCTATTCCAGCAAAAGGAGAATAGACAAGATCACCAGGATTAGTCCACAATTGAACTGCTCGCTCTATTACTCCCAACTGCAGAGGAGCTAAGTGTTTCTCATCCTTATCATCCTTAGCCAACCTAACATTCAAAACATCTGTCTCCCTTATCCCCCCTGGATAATTAGCAGTCTGCCGATACCATACAGGGGCAGCCCACTCTATCCACTGCTCATTAGTTACCCAACCATCGGAGTCATACTTCTTAGAAATACCTGCCTTTATAGGTTCTGGATTGTCCCCATGTTTTCTAAACTGAATAAGATAGTCTGGCATCCCAGCGTGAAGCATGGCCGCATCAGTAGAAAGAGTTTTGAAAAGCAATCCCCTATCTTTTGTCCTTATAGCCTTTACCTGCGGATTCTTATCTATACAATGTTCTCCATAATATATCCAATCCCCCTCTTCCATCATTGCAATTACTCTACCCCTAAAGTCTTTTATCCCACTATACCCTTCTTGCCATTTATAGGTCACAGCTTGGGTCAAGTGAATACAACAAGATCTCCCTGGCATGGTGATTCTCAATAATTCCGGGACAAGAAAGCGAAAATGATCAATTAATTCATCTATATTTTTTGTATTTCCCACATCCCGCTTAGAATCAGTATATACATACATACCAGGAAATGGAGGACTAAATACAGATAATCCCACAGATCCATCCTCTATTTTTTTTACAGTTTCAACAGAATCTCCCAAATAAAGCTTCCAATCCTTTCCTTTTTCTACCTGTTCCATATAACTCATTTCCTCTCTTTTTGCTTTCAACTGTCCTGATAAATTCAGATTTTTTATTACATTATCAAACAGAATCTTTGCTTCTTTCTCCTTCCTTTGTATATTCTTTAGGACTTTTCCCTCCAACTCAGACATTATGATATAAGCATCGACCTCCTGTTTTTGTCCAAATCGCCAACACCTCCTTGTTGCCTGATACAATCTCTCATAACTATCAGACAATCCCACAAAAGCCATTTTATGGCAATTCTGCCAATTCATTCCAAAACCCCCTATGCTTGGCTTCGTGACCAGAATTCTTATTTTCCCTTCTTGAAAATCAAGCATAGCTGATTCCTTATGCTCCTGACTATCCGCTCCCTTAACCTCCACTGCCTCGTTTATCATTCTGGAAAGCATAGCCGACTCATAATTCAAATCACACCAAACCAACCACTGCTCCTCAGAATCATTAATCATATCTGCACATAAAACTACCCTTTTTTCTGTTGTCTTTCTTCTGACTTGCTGACGCTCTCTCAAAGTATTCGCCTCCACAGGAAAAAGTTGCCCTCTTTGAACATCCCCTTTTCCTGAAGGCACTATCTTCTGAATCATATTCAATTTAGGAAGCATAAAACCATCATTATCAAATCCCAAATCTGAAGGCATTCTAAAAGCAACAGACCATGAGGCAAGCCACTTCCAAAACTCCTGCTCAGCATGCTTCTTTAAAACCCATTTCTGGACCATCTCTTGAGAACGATTAGTAAAAAATAGGGAGAGAATCTCTTTGCGCTCCAAAATCCCCATGAACTCGGAATGGTTCACGATTTCTGCTATGTCATTAGGTGAAGGAGTGGCAGTACAAGCCAGCCTATACGGAATACTTCGCCCAAACTCAGTAATTGCCTGCCTAAATTTTCCGTCATACCCTTTCAGAATACTGGATTCATCTAACACTAATCCACCAAACTCTTCTGGATTAAAATGCCGAAGCATCTCATAATTAGTAATATTAATCCCTTCCGTTATATCTCTCTGTCCCCTACAAACATTAACTTCCTCCCCAAACTTATCACCCTCCCTTTTCGTTTGTTTCGATACTGCAAGAGGAGCAAAAATTAAAACAGGTTTCTTAGTCTCCTCTCGTACATGGGAAGCCCAATCCAATTGAATAGGAGTTTTACCGAGTCCACAATCAGCAAATATAGCTGCTCTGCCCCTCATCAATGCCCATTCAGTCACAGCCTTCTGAAAATCAAAAAGCATAGGATTCAGATCAGACTCCTTTACTCTAAACCCCGAATCCTGATCCTTTATACTTTTACTATCTAAAAACTGGTTATATTCCTTAGCCATTATTCCACCCCTAACATAGAAAGCCAATCAGGACCACGTTTCCAATCAACCTTGAGAGGCACTATTATCCAGGGATTAGCCTCCCTGATATCCTCAGTTGCTATCCTATCCACTGTCTTTCTAACCTCAGCAAACTCCTCTGGCTTCCCATCCCAGAACATAGAATCATGAATCTGCCCACACAGCAGGCTTCTCCAATCATAATCCTTCTTCCATAATTCTATAATACTCCACAGCAAGCAGTGAAATGCGGGTCCCTGAATAGGAAAGTTGTATAGCTTGTTTCTACCAATATATCCATGCCTTTGAAATCCCCACGCTCCATCATCTATGTATCCCTGCTTTTTATATTCCACAATCTTTCTGTCCTGCCACTCCCTGACCCCTTTGAACTGTTCCCAGAATCTATCCTCACAGTCCCTCAAATGGCTCTCCCACTTCTCCTGCCTTCTCCTATATGACAGAGTGGGATAAAAATGGTCTGGTATTTTTATATCCCTCGCAGCTTGTTTATAAAATCCACCATAAAACAATCGAAATACCCAGTCACTTTTACCTGAATCCCTGATTTTACCAAACTCTTCTTCACTCAGGTCCTCCTCTCTTACTAAAAATACTTCCTTTCCCCAATCTGCATGTATATCCCCGCCACCAACAATGTAGTCTATTAAGGCAGCATCCTTGGACTGGCAGGCCAATATTCTGACTTCCATACTACTATAATCTGCCTCCCATAACTCATGTCCCTCCCTTGGAATTATTATCTTCCTAATTGCCCGCCCTTCTTCCGACCTCCTTGGAATATTCTGGAAGTTTGGTTCTGAACTTGAAGAGCGATAACTCCTGGCAAAGTGCAAGTGGAATGAGGGGTAAATAAATCCACCAACCTCATACCGAAGGAACTGGGCCAAATAAGTCCCTTTTAATTTGTTAATCTTTCTAAGCTTCAATTCAATGTCTACCAACTCACTCTTATCAACATATGTCTTCAATGACTCCTCATCCACAGAATAGGTAGTTTTAGTTTTAGTTTTAGTTTTAGTCTCCTTTACCGGCTTGAAACCAAGAATGTCAAAAAGCAATTGTCTCAGATCCCCATCTGCCAATTTCTTCCCATACTTCAATTGTCTACCAACTACTCTTTCAAACTTCCTGGCCTCTTCACAGGAAAAAAGAGTCTCCTTATATTCCTCTATCTGCTCCTCCCAATCAGCATCCATTTTCCTGGCAAAAGGGACATCTATCCTAATTCCATTCTTCTCCATATCGGCAAAGGCCAGAGCTCCCTCATGAAATAGAGTATAGGCTTTCTCCAACCCTCTTGCCTTGAGAAGCCTTTTTTGCTTCTTTGCCAATCGATAAGTAAATATAGAATCCTTGCCACAATACATAGCTCCCTCTTCAAAGGGGATCTCACTAAACCTATTTTTCTGTTTAATCCCCCCTTCCATAACAGAACTTGGAAGTCCATAATCATAGCAGCCAAAATTAATATACGCCTGATTCTTTAATCCTGTCACTCCCTGGCTTCCATCCAAGACATGAGCCCCTATCATGGTATCATAAACCATATTCCTCACTTTACATCCAACAACATAGTGAGTGGCAAGAATCTCATGCTTAATATTTTGAGCAATTTTTGGAATATCAGACTCCATTAACTCAATCCACAAGTCTCTGATCTCTGGACAATACCTAAACACGCAAGTTCTGTTGCCATAACAAACAGAAATAAGATAAAGCTCATGTATTCCCTCATAATACCTATAAGAAGAGGTCTCATAATCAAAGGAGAAAGGCTCCCCTCTACTCTTTAATCCCAACAAAAAAGGGATAACCTCATTCTCTATGTCATAAAGAATGTAGATATCCCTCTCAAAATCAGCAAAGGAAGGTCTCGGCTTCCCAACCATAGAGGCAAATACAGCAAAGTCCAGATCAAAAATATGCTCCAAATCTTGATTACCCCTCTCTATGTAACTGGGATGGTATGAATGGCAGACCCACGCCTGGGTCTTATAGTCTGGAATAACCTTGCCCCTATAACTGGCAAGTGGTAAGGAAGAAGAGAATTTCCTATCTTCATCACAACCATAAAAGGAATTAACAGCGCTATCACCAAGCAAAAAGATAACCTTTGGCCTATACTTATCCAATACCTCCTGCTTTCTATGATGGCAATATTTTATCTCCTTTTTAGTAGGTTTCCTGTTGTCTGGCGGTCGGCAATCAAGGGCATTTACTGTAATGCAATCCTTCTCAAAATCAATTCCATACCTACTGAAATAAGGCGTGAATCTTTTCCCCACTTTGCCACAAAATGGAATACCTTGTATATCCTCCTCCCCTCCTGGAGCCTCCCCCCAAATTAACACTCCTTCCCCTCCATCTCCATAAGGCTCAAGTTTGGGAGTTCTAAGTCCTCTCTGCTCGCAAAGGCCACAAAGTTGGCACGGGTCTCCTTGAAGTTGTTTCCTGTTAGCCTTTTTATCTGCCTTTTTTCCTTCTTTTCTGAAAAAGAATCCCTGCATTCTAAATCCTACTCCTTATCCCAACGCTATCAAGTGCCTGAAATTACCAGAGGTGAACAACACTTTGTCCTCACCCATCAGGGACACTGTGCTTGTCCTCTTCAAAATTTCTTTCAAAAACACAGGATTGATCTCAATCTCAATCTGCCCTTTTGTCCCCCGCTCCAATGGAACACTCTCAAGAAACCAGCCCACATCCATCTTATCCACCCTGCAGGAGACATCCTTCTCAGTAAAAGTAAGTTTAACCGCCTTATCCAGAAGGAAATCATCCTGCAACAGCACCATAGCCTTATCTAGCACCCCAGATAGCTCCTTCGGCAGTTCAAAGCCTTCTTCTGTTTCTTCTGGAAAAAATTCTCGGGCCTTCGTAGGAAATTCCTCGGACAGCAGCCGGGCACTGAAGTGCAGCTTTCCATCACTAAAGTGTATCCATGAGTCCATCAGGCAATACTCCTTCATCTCATAGCCTATCAAATGGACAATGGAAGTGGCAGGGACAAGGAAGCTCCTCCTTATTCCTTCCTCTACCTTATACCAGCTGATCCTGTAATTGTCAGAGGACAAGACCTCCCCGCCCCCGACATAGACCCCTGTCAAAGCTGGCTTGGTCATATCCTTAGAAGCAGAGAATGAACACAGCACCATAGCATCCTTTAGCTCCTTGGACAAAGGCCTCCATTTCAACTCTTTATGCTTGAGGCTTTCCACTTTCTCCTGTATCTCACTCCCTTCCCTATAAGCGAGCCCAAAAGAGGACTTACCTGCCTTCACCTTCAACTGCTGCTCTTCCAGATCCAGATTGATCTCCTTAGCAGAGGTCTTCATCAAAAGTTTGTATAGCTCTTCTGCCCTCACAGAACCCTCAAACCCTATTGGATAATCAGCCACCAGGCACAACTCATCATTGTAAGTGGCTATCCTGTCTTTCATAAACAGATAACTTGTCTCCTCCCTATTGGACAGGCCCGGCTTGAGGCTGTCCAAAACAGTTAAAAGATCCAGCCTGTTGAACCCCCCCTTTTTTTCTATTGCTATTGTTTTCCTTTTTGTCATTATTTTACTCCTTATATCAAAATTCTTTATAAATAGATTCTTTCTCTGGATTGATCAAATATCTCCCCTTTATCATTTTCCCTCCATCTTCCTTTTTCTCAACTTTTGCCATCCCAAATCCTGGCAAAGTAGAAAGACCTTCCCCACTCAAAAAAATATCAAAAATATACCTAATAACATCCTCCCTTACATAGTTAAATAGCAACCTCCTTCCCCATTTAATTTTTTTAAGAGAAAATGCCCCTATTCCTATCTCCTCAAATAAGGAAAAAGAATTCTCTATATTCCTCACAATCGCATCATCACTCATCAATTCCACTTCATTAAGAAATAAAGAAAAAAGGGAGGGCAACAAATGTTTCTCTTCTCGAATGCTATCAACCACTTTTCCATCTACCTTTATTTTAATTTCTTCTTTTATCATATCTTCTCCTTTCATTTTTTATATTTCTTTCAATTTCTTAACAGCCTTTACACTATCTCCTTTGATAAAAATCAATACGTTTTGGTGGCCTCTCCCGAGTTTTCTTGACGCAGAAAAAACCGAGGGAGTCCTAACAGGGAGGTTACCTACTGCCGACAAATAAATTGCTTCATTATAATAAAGAAAACCTGCATTTAAAAAAGAGTGGATTGTATCTGGAACAAACCCTCTATAATAGCCTTTTTTGTCTCTTATTTCAGAAACAATAAAACAGGCAAAAGAATCATCTTTTAGTACATTAAAACCAGATTGGATTATTTTGGAATAAACATTTAAAAAATCATCATATTGCATAGTTGATAAATCACGTAGATCATCAGAATAAACTTCAAGATCAGAATAAGGAGGGCAAGAAAAAAAGAAGTCAAACGCTTCTCCTTTTAATAATATTTCAGAATCCAAGGAATCCCCTACTATCCACTTTGGAAAAGACCCCTTACAAATTTCTTTCGCCTGATTTCGATTAGATTCGATTTGTTTTTCAGAAAGATCAATCCCAATATAATAGAATCCCATCTTTGAAGCTACTATTCCTCTAACAGATCCACCAGCAAATGGGCCAAAAATATGTCCTCTTGAAGGACAAAACCAGCCAACCATTATTTCACTTAAAACTGGGTCAAAAA
>Ga0307428_1001247_pt1 | contig 13232 bp, 10 predicted proteins | sample SalMarWE160240MG_FD_202161 | JGI IMG/M metagenome (GOLD analysis project Ga0307428, IMG submission 202161) | Salt marsh sediment microbial communities from the Plum Island Ecosystem LTER, Massachusetts, United States - WE1603-240 | ecosystem: Environmental > Aquatic > Marine > Intertidal zone >...
ATTCTTAGATGGTAAGCGAAAATATGCTTTACCTGAGCCCTTATAGATAGTATTATTCTCTATAGGAAAGAGTAGAAAGTGTAAACACCACTTGAAAGTAATACAGTTATTATAAATATAGCTGGTATTTTCTGGGATCTTTTGTTTTTATTATAGTAATTATCTTTTTTCTATTAGCAGGAAAGTATGAAAATGAGCATAGACAGTTTTAAATGATTAAAAAAATATTAGTAAGGAGAAAAAACTATGAAAATTATTTTAAGAAATGGAGAACTTATTACACCTTTAAAAATCATACACAAAGGTGGAATCATGATTGAAAACGGTAAGATTGTCTCTATGTTTAAAGATGAAGATGATTTCAATCATTGTCGAGCCGATAGGATAATTGATGTTGGTGGTTACTTTATTTCTCCTGGTTTTATTGACATCCATACTCATGGTGCGGGTGGCTATGATTTTATGGATGGAGATATTAAGTCTATTAAAGAAGCTTGTAAAACCCATATGAAATATGGAACAACTTCTATCGTTCCTACTACCCTTACCAGTACCATGGAAGAATTATTTATCACATTAGATAATTTCAAACAAGCAAAAACCGAAATGAAAGATGGACCTAACATTTTAGGGCTGCACCTTGAAGGCCCTTATTTTTCAATGGAACAGAAAGGTGCTCAAGATCCTCGCTATATTAAAAACCCAGATAAACAAGAATACTTAAAGATACTTAATTATAGTAATGATATAATTAGATGGACAGTAGCCCCTGAACTTGATGGCGCATTAGAGATGGGTAATATACTCAGAGAAAGGGGGATTTTAGGTTGTATTGGACATACCAATGCAATTTATAAAGAGGTGCTTACAGCCTATGAAAATGGATTTACCCATATAACCCATCTTTATTCCGGTATGTCTATGGTTAGAAGAATAAACGCATTTCGTTATTCAGGAGTTGTAGAAAGTGCCTATCTGATTGATGAGATGACAGTTGAAATTATTGCAGATGGTAAGCATTTGCCAGCAAGCCTGTTAAAACTTATTTACAAAATTAAGGGGGCAGATAAAATTTGTCTTATTACTGATTCGATGAGAGCTGCCGGGATGCCTGAAGGAGAATATATCCTTGGTAGTTTAAAAGATGGCCAAAAAGTTGTAGTTGAAGATGGTGTTGCGAAATTAATGGATAGATTTGCCTTTGCAGGTAGTGTAGCTACTTCAAATCGATTGGTAAAAACTATGGTTGATTTGGCTGATATTCCACTACATGAAGCAGTTAAGATGGTTACCTTAACTCCCGCAAGAGTAATGAGAATAGATGATAAAAAGGGATCTTTAGCCATAGGCAAAGATGCTGATATTGTAGTTTTTGATAAAAATATTAATCCACTAATGGTTATTGTCGGAGGAGATATTAGGATAAATAATGTAAACTAGTATATTTATACCATTAAAATCTCTCAGATTAAAATAGTTTCAATATAAATATTTCTTTTTATTTATTATCTGTATCTTTTTATTAACCCGAAGAGTAGAATACCACTGGCATGCCCGTGGTATTCTAGTGCGCCAGGCATGGGTAATAGCTTGGCAGTGAAAGTCTGCTATGGGGTTGGCAGTAGCAACCATTAGCTTAAGACAAGGGTGTCCATCGTGAGGTGGAATCTGAAGGAAGTCAGCGGCAAAGCTCCGGCCTGAGGAACACGAACTATATATAAGGCCATACAATCTGGATGAGTTTGCTAGTCAAAACGAAATCCAATACTGCCAAAAGATTGCGTGGTAGATGTAGCGGGTAGATGGGGTGAAGGCTATTATTCTTACCCAGGGAGGTCTGACATATTAATAGGTCAGAAGTCAGCAGAAGCCATATTAGCTGGTAACACCAGTGAAGGGCTGAACATGAAGTGAGGGATTAACATGGTAAGTTCGAGAAACATATTAAAAAGGCAGAAAACTCTAAGAAGAGTCTACCCTGAAAAGAAAGCGGTGCAGCTGCCGACTAATCAGGGAGAGTCGAGTATGTATCCGGCACAAACCAAAGATAAATCCCGCGGAGAACAGAATACCGATTTAATGGAGGAGGTACTATCTAGACAAAATATGCTAAAAGCATTAAGGAGGGTAGAAAAGAATAAAGGAGCTCCTGGTATAGATAACCTAACAGTAGAAAGTCTTAAACCCTATCTTCGTCAAAACTGGTTACCTATCCGTGAACAACTACTAAAAGGAGAATATAAACCTCAACCTGTTCTACGGGTAGAGATTCCTAAACCAAATGGAGGAAAGAGGCTATTGGGAATACCTACAGTCATTGACCGCCTTATCCAGCAGGCCCTCCTGCAAGTACTGACCGAAATCTTTGACTCTGGATTTTCTCCCTTTAGTTTCGGCTTTCGCCCTAATCAAAAGGCACATGATGCCATAATGAAAGCAAAACAATACCTAGAAGAGGGATACCAGTGGGTAATAGATTTAGACCTAGAAAGATTCTTTGATCATATAAACCACGATATGCTTATGGCCAGAGTAGCCCGTAAGGTAAAAGACAAAAGAATATTAAAACTAATCCGTCTCTACCTCCAATCAGGAGTTATGGTAAATGGAGTCAAAGTACTCACCAAAGAAGGGACACCCCAAGGGGGTCCCTTAAGTCCTCTACTTGCCAATATAATACTTGATGACTTAGATAAGGAACTAGAGAAGAGAGGCCATAGATTCGTAAGGTATGCCGATGATAGTAATATCTACCTCAAAAGCAAAAGAGCAGGCCAAAGGGTAATGGAAAGTATAACTACTTTCTTAAAAGTAAAACTAAGACTAAAGGTAAATTTGCAAAAGAGTGCAGTAGATATATCTGATAATAGGAAATTTTTAGGCTTTAATCTGTACCATTACCACCAACGTATCCGTATTCGCATAGCTCCTCAAACTATTGAAAGATTTAAGATTAAAATTCGCGAAATAACCTCCAGAAGCAATGGACAAAACATCACTAAACGAATTTCAAAACTCAATCTCTACTTAAGAGGCTGGATACAATACTTCTCTCTATCTGATACCCCTTATATCCTAACAAGATTAGAGGGTTGGATTAGAAGAAGATTGCGGATGTGTCTATGGAAACAGTGGAAAAAGATACGTACCAAATATCATACCCTGATTAAGTTAGGGCTTCCAGACTGGAAAGCACTAAGTTTAGCCAATACCCGTAAAGCCTACTGGCATATTGCAGGTGACTCTTTAAATAGTGTTCTACCAAATGCCTATTGGGCTAACCTTGGGCTTATGAGCCTAACAAATCGTTATTGTGATATTCGTAGTACTTTGTGAACCGCCGTATACCGAACGGTACGTACGGTGGTGTGAGGGGACGGTAGATAAATTAATTATCTACCTCCTACTCGATCAAAATGGTTACTTTTTGGGTAATAACCATATTATTTATATTTTATATGATAAGCAAAGTAAAAAAATTAGTTTCGAGGTGAATGTTCATGATTAATAATAAAGCAAAAAAACTAAGAAAAATAATATTAGAAAAAGAAATTGTTATTGGTATTGGTGCAAGAGATGCACTAGATGCAAAATTAATTGAAAGCGCTGGTTTTGATTTTGTATGGGCGAGTAGCCTGGGAATTTCTGCTTCTTATGCAGTTCCCGATGCCAGTTTAATTTCTATGAAACAATTTCTTGAAGCAGCTCGAGCTATGAATGAAGTAGTAAACATCCCGGTTATTGTTGATTGTGATACTGGCTATGGTAATGTGAGCAATCTAATTTATGCTGTAAAGTTATTTGAAGAAGCTGGAATTGCAGCTATTAGCATAGAAGATAAAAAATTTCCTAAAAATAATAGCCTACTTAACGGTGGAAGACAAGACTTAACATCAATAGAAGAATTTTCAGGAAAAATTAGGGCTGCTAAGGATAATCAAAGAACCAAAGAATTTTTAGTTATCGCTCGTGTGGAAGCACTTATTGCAGGATGGGGCCAAGAGGAAGCTTTAAAGAGGGCCTATCATTATGTAAAAGCTGGAGCAGATTGTATTCTTATTCATTCAAAATCAAAAAGTCCTGACGAGATTTTAGAGTTTATAAAACATTGGGATGAATCAGTGCCTTTGGTTCTTGTTCCAACTACTTATCCTAGCCTAACAGAAAAAACAATTAAGAAGATAGGCAAAGCAAAGATAATTATTTATGCTAATCAGCCTTTGCGGGCTAGTATAAAAGCAGAAGAGATTCTTTTAAAAAAGATCAAAGAAACCGGTGGCATTCATGCTATTGATGATATGATGGTTCCTGTTTCCCATGTTTTTAAATTGCAGGGGGTTCCAGAAATGAAAGAAAATGAAAAAAAATATCTAAATTGAAAGGAAAAAACCGATGTCTTCAGTTAAAATTGGCTTTATTGGGTTTGGAGAGGTCGCTTCAATTTTCTCAAAAGAAATGAGTAATAAAGGCGCGGAAATTCGTATATATGATATTCTTATTTCCCAAAAAAATGGTTTAGAAATTATTGGAAATAGGATTCTAAATAATAACATACAGATTAATTCCCTTAAAGAGGTAATTATAAATAGTGATTACATTATATCAACCGTACATTCACAGTTTGCTAAGAATGTTGCAAACGAATGTGCACAATATCTAAAACCAAATAATTTCTATATTGACCTTAATTCTACATCGCCTTTTGTTAAAATTGAAATAAGTAGGATCATTGAATCTTCAAAGGCTGATTTTGTAGAAGGCGCAATTTTAGGAGCAGTAGGAGTTACTGGTTCAAACACACACGTTTTAACAGCTGGGGAAAAAGGAAAAGAAGTAGCGGAAATTTTTACTAATTTAGGATTGAATTTTTCTTATTATTCTCCTGAAATCGGTAAAGCATCAATGTTTAAAATGTTAAGAAGTATTTTTTCGAAAGGAATAGAAGCAATACTTTTGGAATTTTTAATATCCGGAAAAAAGGCTGGGATGGAAAAGGACTTATGGAAAGATATAATTAGTTTTTTAAGTGAAAAATCTTTTGACAAAATTGCTACTAATTGGATGCAAACTCATGCAATAGCTTATGAAAGACGTTATCACGAAATTACTCAGGTAGTAGAAACCATGAAAGAATTGGGCATAGAACCTATTATGACTTCTGGAACCGAAGCCTTTTTTAGGCGTTCACTTTCATTGGGAATGAAAGATGTTTTTCTGAAAAAACCCGATTCTTTTGAAAAGGTTATTGATTTTATGGAGAAAAAAACTAGTAACACTTAAAAATAAAAATGTTTTTTACAAATTTTAGTACATAATCCCAGAGGACATCTGCTTCAACTTTTGATAGTCCATACCCATCAATTACATTTTGTTTAAAGCAGCCCTCTGATGCCTTAACAATATCAGTATTATCATTAATATTCATTGTCATATGACCTCCTTTGTCTATGGTCTTCTATATTGTAATATTATATACCTTAGACCTAGGGTCATATGAGCTATTAGATAATTACTAGCATTAATCAAATCTGGTGTTTTGATATCACCTATATTAGGATACTTAACGGTTTTGTCTACCTTGCCGCCATCCTGGATATCTGTTCCCGCAAGATAGTGGGTTATGCTATCGATAAAACCTTATGCCCCAAACCTACTGTTACTACTTTGAAGATGGCTCTAGCAACAAGAAATACCGATAACCTGATTCATCATTCTGATCAGGACATCCAATATACTTGCAAAGATTATATAAAAATACTCAAAGATAATGGTATACAAATAAGTATGGCCATCAAAGGCAATCCTTATGATAATGCCTTTGCCGAATCATTCTTTAAAAACTCTAAAACAGGAGGAGGTGTATCTATGGCAGTATGAAAGCTTTTCTGATGTAGTTGGAAGGATTCCTTATTTTATAGAAGATGTGTATAATAGGAAGAGGTTGCATTCATCTTTGAGGGATCGGCCTCCAGAGGAATATGAGAGGTTATTGGCAGAGAATAGCTCTCGGGAATGTATGGTGTGTTAAGACTTAAAGTGTCTAACCTGAGGGGTTCACTCCACTTAAACAATGAATGGGACGACTGGTGGGAGACAGAAAGAGAACAAAATATCAAAGTAGATAATTATAAACCACCTCCGCCTGCTCCCTATTTTAAGAAAGAAAGAGAGTCTTCTCCTCTTGTAGAGGTAACTATACCTGCACTTTCAGGACCAGATCAGGGTAAACCCTGGGTAGGTGTTTTACGTGAACTCTCTAAAGTAGGATATTATAATTAATTAATAAAAAATAGAAGAAAGTAGATAGCAATGAATTACTGTAACCTAAATAAAATAAGGATAATTATGCTTATTTATAAAAACAATAAGCCTTAATAAAATAAAGGGTAGGTCTACCTAAAACCAGAAGAATTTTTTTCACCAAAAAAACTACCCCAAAAGGTTGACACTGACAAAAATTTTTGTGTATATAATTAATAATGAAGTTAGATCCTTGATAAGAAGAGATCTAAAAAATAGGGCCGCGGGGAGGTGAGAGATAAAAATAAATAGGCCCATTAGCTTGGGAAAGGAAGGTTTTCCAAGAGAGAAGTGTCGAAAGATTGATTTCTCTTTTGAGATCTTTCCACAGAAGAATGAACCATGTCCCATAAAAGATGAGAAAGTAAATTAAAAAATTTACTGAGGGAGAATTGAGAAGATGAATAATGTAAGGAGAGGAATTGTAAAGATTAAACCCATCTATGTCGGAATTCATCACTACCGATATGTATACGGTAGTGTTTGCTCGGTTGACGTAGTTGGAACACCCCCAATTCCAGCGCCCACTAAGGAAGAACTCGAGAAGGCAACTTCTGAGATGATTTTAAGGTTTAAAGAAAGCTTGGGCGAATTGGATTTTGTGGAGATTGAAGAGCCTTTGATTATTAAAGAACATGAGGATTTTAGGAAACTACCGGCTAAGCTAAGTTACGATACTGATGCATTGCTGGTAGGTACAGTGCTAGATACAGTTGTAGAAGCTCCTTTGGGACTCCACACCCTTTCACAATATCAGCTACCAGTTATTAGAGGTAGCAAAAGTGTTGAATTTTTGAGGTCTTTGAGGGTAAAGAAGTTCCTAAAGCAAAGCAAGTTCCTTTATATCGGCGAGATTCCATCCTTTTCTGCGCCGAATGGGCCCTATGATTTTCCTGCCATCGAGGAACAATTGGGAGTAAGAGTGCGGCACATCGAAACTAATGAGTTTTACCGTTGGTTTGACCGTTTCTCAGAGAAGGAGGTAAAGAAAGAACTAGAAAATTGGAGGAAGGAGTTCGATGAAGTTCTTGAGCCTAACGAGCAGGAACTAATGAATGCCACTCGTGTTTATCTTACTCTTCGATATCTATGCGAAAGAGAGGATGCAAATGGGTTGACAATCAATTGCGGACGACTTACTGAGGAAAGGCCTGTTGTACCCTGTTTAGCTTTTGATAGACTAATTGACGAAGGTATCATGTGTGCTTGTGAAGGCGATATCACTGCTATGCTCTCTACGTTAATACTTCATGCAGTTAGTGGACGATCTGTACTCATGGGCAACTTCGGTTATAGACCTGGGCACAACGAAGCAAAGAAAGAAGAAGTGACAATAGAACATGACCTAATTCCTCTATCTATGGCCCAAACAGGTTACAGGATACGTGACTATCATGGAAGAAAGTTTGGTGTTACTGGCTACGCTGAGATTAAGGCTGATGAGCCAATGACGTTGCTTAACATTAACAAATCTCTAAGTAAGATTAGCGTCATTGAAGGGACTGTTAAATACAGCGAAGATGGCATTCACTGTCGCATTATTATTCACATGAGTGTTGAGGGTGAGATAAAAAGAGTTCCTGAGATTATTGTCGGCTCTCAGCATGTCTCTATGACTTTTGGGCACTGGCTTAGAGCTTTAAAGAAAGTAGGATTTCTTCTAGGTTTCGACGTTCGCCATCTATAACTGTAAAACGTGATAATGACACTACTTTTGTACTCCATGGATTTCCTTAAAATATTAGAGAAAAAGTTATAAAGAATGTCTTTGAAGTGTTAAAAAACTGTTAGTCACATTTCAAAAGTGCACTCTTTAAAGATTAAAAATATACTATTTTTACAATTATTTAGATATAAATAATTTATTATTTAAAGGGTTAAAACCGTACTAAATTAAGCTCACTATTTTTAACTTTTTGACTACCTAAAAAATTATCTCTATACCAAAATCTTACTTCAGATACGCCAGATTCTTTATCTGGGCTAATCCTAAGTTGTATTCTCTCGTGTAATGGTGCACCAGGTACTTTCAATTCTAAATTATTGATAGACACTTTGCGATAAGGGTTTACCATTCTGTCTACTCTTAAACAGAAGATATCCTTAGTTGATTTAAAGGGTGGCTGTATGGTAAATTCTCTAAAGAGTGATTTTTTCTCCTGTATTGCTCTTTGAAGTCGAACATAGGGAATTTCACCGGTGGTAGAATGGATCCACTGATAGTTGTATTTCTTGATCAGATCATTTAAGATGATTTGAGCCTGTGTAATATCAGAGATATCCTCTCTGGCACAAGCCCTGACCAATCGGTCCTGAATCCAGCGGTAAGGTCTTTCGATTTTGCCCTTGAGTTGACATTACAAATAAGGAAATAGTAAAATAAAATTCAAAGAATTAATCAGAAGCAGAAAGGAGGTACAAGATAATTTGAATTTACCCTACGATTCTGTGAGGATAGAGAAAATAAAAAAGGAGGTTCTAGCATGCCAATCTGTAACCACATCCTAAGGCCAGGACAAGAATTATATGGAGTGAACCTGTATGAAAAAAATTTGATGGTACCTATGCGTGATGGAGTTAAACTTGCAACTGATATTTATCGTCCTACTATTAATGGAAAGATTGTAGAGGAAAAGTTTCCCCTAATTTTTCAAAGAACACCTTATGATAAAAAAAGTCAAAGCTTTACTGAGCAAGGCGAATATTTTGTACAGCATGGATATGTTGTTGCTATTCAAGATTGCCGTGGTATGTATGAATCGGAAGGGATCTTTACTAAATATAGAGACGAACCAAAAGATGGATACGATGCTATTGAATGGTTGGGAACAAATTTGCCTTATATAACTGGGGATATTGGAATGTGGGGCACCTCTTATGGTGCTCATGTTCAAGCAAGTGCATCAAAATTAAATCCTAGCCATTTAAAAACTATGGTATTAAATATGGGAGGAACATATAATGGTTGGGATCATGCAGTACGGAATCACGGTGCTTTTGCATATAAACAGTTAACGTGGGCACTTGGACAAGTTGCAGCTGAGACAGATAACCCTCTTGTCAAGGATATGTTAGAAGTTGAAAAAACTATAAATTGGTTTAAAGGTGACTTGCCTTTGAAGAAAGGACTTAACCCCCTTTCAATAGCTCCAAATTTCGAAGATTATATATTTAAGATGTGGACCCATGGTGATTATGATAATTACTGGAAAGATATGAGTACGAATTGGGAGGAATATTATGATCAGACCTCAGATATTCCTATGATTCATATATCTGGATGGTATGATGCTTATTGTGGAACAGCGATTAACAATTATTTAGGTCTTTCGAGAATAAAAAAATTTCCTGTTAGATTAATAGTAGGTCCTTGGCTTCACGACAAGAATACGCAATCATGGGCAGGCAAAGTAGATTTTGGTCCAGATGCAATTATCTCTGATTTCTATAATGATTTCCATTTAAGATGGTTTGACCACTTCTTAAAAGGTGTAAAAAATGTTGTTGCGGAAGAGCCTGCGATTAGACTTTTCATTATGGGAACCGGTGACGGTCATAGGGATGAGAATGGTAGATTATATCATAGCGGATATTGGAGAGCTGAGGAGGATTGGCCTATACCCCGTACAAAGTTTACCAACTATTATTTTCACAGCGATGGTTTATTAAGCAAAGCGATGCCAGGTGCAAACGATGGTCCTATTACCTATACTTTTGATCCAGATCATCCTGTACCTACTATTGGTGGATCTATAGCTGCATCCGCGCCGGTATTTACTGGTGGTGCTTTCGATCAAAGAGAGAAAGAATTTACAGGAGATTTGAATGAAGGTTTCTTTGGTTCAAGACCTCCATATCTGCCACTTAAAGCGCGTCATGACGTGGTTGTCTTCCAAACTGAACCGCTTGAAGAGGATTTAGAAGTTACTGGACCAATCGTGGTAAAACTATATACATCATCCACTGCACTGGATACTGATTTCACCGCAAAATTAATTGATGTTTATCCTTACAGCGAAGACTTTCCATCTGGTTTTGAGATGAATTTAACTGATGGCATAATCCGGGCCCGTTATAGAAATTCTCAGGAAAGACAGGAGCTAATGAAACTAGGAAAAGTTTATGAGTTTACTATCGAACCATTTGGTACGGCTAATGTATTTAAAAAAGGACATCGCATAAGGGTTGATATTTCCAGCAGTAATTTTCCAAGATTTGACGTGAATCCTAATACAGGAGAACCACTTGGGAAGAGTTTGCGAAAGATTAAAGCGGATAATACAATTTATACTAATTTGCTTTACCCATCTCATGTGATTTTTCCAATTATTCCTGCAATGAAATAAATATTATTTTTAAACCTTGGAAGAATTAAATAATAAGAGTGCCTTATTATTTAATTCTAAATATGGATAAGATGAAGGTACTCTTATTATATTAAATTTTTATATACAAATATACAAAGTAAGCAAATATTTATTTTATAAGCTATTAGAATGTCTTAATATAATTAGAAAATTAGGAATTTTACATGGTTTTTGTATTTATAATTAATTGCATAGCGTATAGATATTTTTGATTAGATTTAGATTGTAACCGATAAAATATTTAATAATTTATTCATTTCGCTAATATGAATATATTATATATCCCGAAGGGCAAGTTAGAGGGAAGTAATATCTATCTTGAGCACGAAGACAAGAAAGTATAGAACTTAAGCTAAAGATCATAAGTAGAGGGAAAAGAGGGAGGATGTAAAAAAGTAGAAGTAAAATTAGGAATTGCAAAATAAATTTGTCAATTCTCGTAACCGCCTGGGGATTACCAACCAGGTTATCCTAAAGGACAAAGAAATACAAAGGACCGGGGCGATAGAATCAAACGTAAAGCAGGTGATTGCTTCTCGTTTTAAAAAGAAAGGGATGAGTTGGAGTAAGAAAGGAGCTCTTAGCCTCCTAAAGATAAAAGAGGCCATCTTAAACAACCAATGGGATCTCTGGTGCGAAGAAGGGAGAGAACGAAATATCAAGATAACTGAATTTAAACCACCTTTACCGCCTCTTACTTTAAGAAAGAGACAGAGACTTCTCCTCTTATAGAGGTAAGTCTATCTGCTTTAAGAGGACCAGATCAGGGTAAACCTTGGGTGGGTGTTTTGCGTAAACTCTCTGAGGCAGGATATTATAATTAGCAAATAAAAAAATATAAGAAAGTTGATACCAATGTATTATCATGACCTAAATAAAATAAGGATAATCATGCTTGTTTATCCAAATAATAAGCTATAATAAAACAAGGGGTAGGTCTACCTAAAACCAGAAGAATTTTTTTCACCAAAAAAACTACCCCCAAAGTATTGACACAGACACTAAACAATATATATTATACGAAAAAAGTTTTGAATTTTAAATTATGGTTTTTCGCTTTTCGTTTTAAATTTTTAGCTATATACCGATAACTGTAAACTATAAATTTTCGATTAATAGACAGGCGGGCCTATCCTCGTGAAAACGGGGGAACGCCTGTCCTACTTTGGGCAAGATATATCGTAGCTCTATTTCTAAATTCTGATTTGTTTCACGCAATACGCGATACGATATACTAACGACTAATTTATTTACTCTCTTCAATATTTAAATAGAAAGGGAGTGTATTTATGTGTGATACCATAGTAGCTTTAGGTTCTGCAACCGAAGAAGGGTTTACCTTTTTTGGTAAAAATAGTGATCGAGAACCTGATGAAGTACAAAACATTCTTATAGTCCCACGCAAAAAGTACGATTTAAACGAAACCGTTCAATGTACCTATTTAACTATCCCCCAAATTTCAGAAACCGCCCGGGTATTACTCTGTCAACCATTCTGGATGTTTGGTGCAGAGATGGGAGCCAATGAATATGGAGTGGTTATTGGTAATGAAGCAATATTTACCAAAGAAAAACCGGATAAGATAGGTCTAACTGGTATGGATTTAATTCGATTGGCCCTCGAAAGAAGTCGAACTGCCCGACAGGCATTGGAAGTTATTATTGAATTATTAGAAAAACATGGACAGGGAGGTAATTGCGGTTATCGATTTAAATTAAAGTATATGAGTAGTTTTTTAATTGTTGACAAGAAAGAAGCCTATATATTAGAGACAGTAAAAACTTGGTGGGCCTGGAAGAAAATTAAGGATGTTTGGAATATATCTAATATAATATCTTTACAGAAAGATTATGATTCTTGCTCCGAAGGATTGATAGATAATGCAATTAAAAAAGGTTACTGCAAAAACGAAAAGGATTTTAATTTTCGAAAATGTTATTCCGCTAAATTTATGACTTGGGCTGCCAAGGGGACTGAACGGGAAAAACGCTCCCGAGCCTTGCTTTCACAGAGAAAGAAAAGATTGACTACTAAAGATTTTATAAATATTTTACGAGATCATGGAGATAATTCCCAATGGACTCCTAATCATAGTCCTGGTGCCACCTTATGCCTGCACGCAGCAGACAAATTATTTCGCCGAAACCAAACAGTCTGTTCTCTGGTAGCAAAAATTGGTGAGGGCGGGCAATTCTTTTATACTACCGGAGCTTCCAATCCCTGTATAAGTCCCTTTTTCCCCGTCTTTTCTCCTGATACCACTGTTCCTGGTAAGTATAGCGAGGGAAGCGAAAATTATAATTCAAAATCTTATTGGTGGGAGAGTGAGCGATTTCATCGAAAGGCTTTACTAAATTTTAATTCTGCACAAGTTGAAATCCAGCCTTTAATAATTAACTATGAGGAAGAAATAATTTCTTCTATCGAAAATAGTTTAAGCACATTAAATCAAAAACAGATTAATGAACATTTTATCCGAGCCCGAACCATAGTTAAAAAATGGGGTTCTAAATTAGATCGTCTTCCTTCGGTAAATTTAGGATGGAGTTTCAGCCGTTATTGGC
>Ga0307428_1001248_pt1 | contig 13216 bp, 10 predicted proteins | sample SalMarWE160240MG_FD_202161 | JGI IMG/M metagenome (GOLD analysis project Ga0307428, IMG submission 202161) | Salt marsh sediment microbial communities from the Plum Island Ecosystem LTER, Massachusetts, United States - WE1603-240 | ecosystem: Environmental > Aquatic > Marine > Intertidal zone >...
GCGACGTCGGAGACCTCGGCGCGGGTGGGGGCCGGCGCGTTGATCATGGATTCCATCATCTGGGTCGCGACCACCACCGGCTTGCCAGCGTTACGCGCCGCGCGGGTTATTTGCTTCTGCAAGCCAGGGACTTTCTCTACCGGCATTTCCACGCCGAGATCGCCGCGAGCCACCATGATGCCATCGGCGAGGTCGATGATCTCGTCGAGCTCGGTGAGCGCGGAAGGCTTTTCGATTTTCGCCATCACCGCGGCCCGTCCGCGCACGAGGTTGCGGGCCTCGGCGATGTCGGCTGCCCGCTGCACGAAGGAGAGCGCGATCCAGTCGACGCCGATGGCCAAGGCGCGCTCGAGGTCGTCACGGTCCTTGTCGGTCATGGCGTCGAGGGGAATGACGGTGTCGGGCAGACTGATGCCCTTGCGGCTGCCGAGCGTGCCGCTGGTGAGCACCTCGGCGTCGATGCGAACGTCGCTCGCCTCGACCACGCGGAGCTTGAGCTTGCCGTCGTCGAGGAGAAGAGCGTGGCCGGGCTCGACCGCCTCGAAGATCTCGGGGTGCGGAAGATTGACGCGGCCCAATCCGCCGATGGCCTCGCGGCGGACGAAACTCAGAATGTCGCCTTCGGTGAGCTTGATGCCGCCGGATTCGAACTTCCCGATACGCAGCTTCGGCCCTTGCAGATCGATGAGGATGCCGATCGGACGGGCGAACTCGGTCTCGATCTTGCGAATAATGGCGTGAGTCTCGCGCAGCACCTCGGGCGTCGCGTGACTCATATTGATGCGGAACACGTCGGCGCCCGCCTCGAACAGGGCGCGGATCACGTCTTCTTTGCTTGAGGCAGGACCGAGAGTGGCGACGATCTTGACCCGGCGATTACGCCTCATTGACTCTTCGCTTCGCCTTCGGGATCGGTGAGCCGGACCGTCCAGTCCCGCTCTTCGCCCGTATCAACTTCAAAAAACCCAGTACGCTTATAGCCGCGCTTGACGCATTCCTTGACGTCGCGGATGGTGAAAGCCTTGTCGTCGGTGCACATATACAGGGTGCCGCCCCATTCGCCACCCCGATCATAGTCTATAGCGTGAATATAATAGTAACGCGCTATCAGCACCCCCTTGAGCAGCGTTTCGCAGGTATGCGAGGCGACGTTCCACCAGCCTTCCGTGGCCCAGCCCTCAGTGTCGCGATAGCCGATGGCAACGCCGACCCGGCTCGCCGTGGTGTTGCAGAGCTTGAGATCGGCATGAGCGGGCTCCGGCGCGAAAGAAAGTGCAAACGCGGCGACCGACAGACCAAGCGCGCTCTGCAACAAGGCGCGGGATGCGGCGGCGGTCGCCCTCGGGCAAATCGTGCGGGCAAGCGTCACGGTCTCAAGGCCATCAATCACGAGATCCCCGAAAGATAGCATCGAACTGGTTGCGTTTATCTGACTAGAGCGATCAATTATAAGGTCATTTTGGGGCGGCGTAAGGCCGCGGAAACCATCCTTGCCAAATGCGTCACAACCTTGACCCAATGAGAGCTTCGCCCCGCGAGGTGCAAGCCGAGATAAAACCCTCAGCCCTCGTGTCAAGTTACAAACAAAGGAGAGGCCGTGGAGCGGCGGCTCGATAGCCTGCGTCAAGAGCAAATGGAGGAAGCGCCCTATCGCAGCATCGATGGGGATTGGGGCAGGGGCCTCTTGCTTCTTTGCGATCACGCCGAGAACCGAATCCCTCCGAGCTTCAACGCGCTCGGGCTCAGTCATGAGGATCTCGGCCGCCATATCGCCTACGACATCGGCGCAGCTGCCGTCACCGAACACTTGGCACGCGCTCTCGGCGTTCCGGCACTGTTGACGCGCTTTTCTCGGCTTCTGATCGATCCCAATCGCGGCCTCGATGATCCCACTTTGGTCATGCAGCTTTCCGATGGGCGCATCGTCCCTGGCAACGCGGGCATCACGCCCAAGGAGATCGAAGCGCGAATCACTCGCTATTATCTCCCGTATCATCATGCCGTCGATGTTGCCATCGACACCGCAACTGCGGCGGGCAAGCCACCCGCGTTGCTTGCAATCCACAGCTTCACCCAAGCCTGGAAGAGCGTGCCGCGGCCGTGGCACGTCGCGGTGCTTTGGGACAAGGATCCGCGGCTTGCCATGCCGCTGCTCGAAGGCTTGCGCACCATTCCCGAGGCCGTGGTCGGCGACAATGTTCCCTATTCCGGGCAACTCCGGGGCGATACGCTTTATCGCCATGGCACCATGCGCGGGCTCGCCCACGCGCTGATCGAGATTCGCCAGGACCTCGTGCTGTCGCCTGAAGGGCAGGAGGAGTGGGCGGGGCGTTTGGCCGCGGTGATCGGCAAGATCCTTAGGAGTAGGGAGCTTTCGCCGCGGCTCCATGCGGTCGAGCGTTACGGCTCGCACGCGGGCTGACGCCAGGCCCAAGGCTCTGGATAAGCTGGAAAAGATCGCGCCTCGCGTTGCCTTGCCGGACGCGGCCTGCCTAAGCTCCCGCCAGTTCCATTCGAGATTCGAGGGTCAGACCGTGCCACTCCAGACATCAGCCAAAGATCAGCTTCGTGCCTTCGTCGCCCGCATCGAGCGGCTCGAGGAGGAAAAGGCTGCGCTCGCCGCCGATCTCCGCGAGGTCTATGCCGAAGCCAAGAGCAACGGCTTCGACGTCAAGGCGCTCAGGTCGGTGGTCCGCATTCGCAAGCAGGATGAGACCAAGCGGCGCGAGGAAGAGGCCGTGCTCGACACCTATCTCCATGCCCTCGGCATGGCTGAGGCCGAAGCCGCCTAGGCGCGACTAGCGATCGACTTGGGCGAGGCGCGTCGGGGCGCTTGGCGCCAACTCGGCATAGAAGCTGCGCACGGCGGTGCCGCTGAAGCGCTGCGCGAAGGCAAGTCCCTGATAGCCGGAGGTGGGGCGGAAGGTCGCGGCCATGGGCTGGTCCATGTCCTCGAACAGGTAGGACAGGTCGCGCTGCTCGGGGCGCGACAGGCTCGCGGCGGCACGGTTATAGGTCACCGAGACATCGCTCATCAGGCCGGCGATCTCGAACGGCACGTAGTTCAACTCGTCGGGATGATCTTCGTCGACTTCCGGGGCGCCGACCACTTCTGCGCTCTGGTAAAGCGGGAAGCCGGCGCGGTCATCGACTTCGGGCTTGGGAGCTGGCAGCGGACCGCCGAGGCTCGCATAGATGAAAGGCTTGTGGGCCGGAACCGGTGAGGGCTGCTTGATGGGCATGTTCGCGGCAGCGAGCGCGGGCAAAGGCTCAGGCGTATACGAGGCGAGGATCGGACGGGGCAGCTCGGCCTCGGCCACGACTGCTGGCTGAGGCGCCATCATCGCCGGCTCCCGGTCAGGCTTTGGCGTCGGCTGCGGCATCGCCGCAGCGAGCATGGTCTTCGGCACGAGGCCTTGGGCGAGGGCGAGTTGATAGTCGCGAGGCGTGATCGGCTTGCCGTCGCGGGGGAGATAGGCGGTCCTGCCCTTGGGGAAGAGCGCCGCCAGCTCGAGCCGCGGAATGCGCGGCCACATGCGCACGCGCCCGGTATCGACATGGACGAATGGGATGCCGGACGTCGGGTAATAGCCGACGCCACCCCATTCCTGCACCAGGGCTGAGTTGCGCAGCGTCTTCGCCGATACATCGGGGAAGGTGATGTCGGCGGCCTTGCCGAGAATGTGCTGGCTGTGCTTGGCCTGGCCACCGCCGCGCTTCCGCAACTTCTCATTCGTCGACGCGCTGCGGTAGCCACAGATGAGATGAACCGGCTCCTTGGAGCCGAGCTCCTCATGCAAGGTCCAGATCAGATCGATGAGTTCGGGGTCCATGTTCCGCGACTGGTCTTTGCGCCAGTCGCGCATGAAGTGGTTGAGCTGCTTCAGGGCTTCAGGAACGTAGTGACCGTCTTTCTTGAAGGTGACGGTGATCGTTTCCTTGGTATGGATGTTGTACATCGAGAGGATGCGGCTCTCGCCGGCGGCCTGCGCATTCTGGATGGGCGCAGGGCACATCAAGGTCACGGCGAGCAAGATCGCCAGACCCGCGCTCAGCGTGGCGCGACGTGCAACAGTCCCCCAGCCGGTCATCCCCGCGTTCTCAGCCTTTCCCTCAAAAAGCCGACCCCGTCCGCCGGCTTCGTTCTTGAGCCCCCGTCAGGCTCAAGCCCCTTAACCAGTGGCCAAGGCCGCCGGTTAAGCAATACTATTCGCCTAAATGGGGGAAAAAGAAGGCAAAAAAGACCCGGAGGCCCGGAATCCCCAGACACGGTTAACCATGCCCTAATGCAAAAAGGCCGGATTCAGAGCCTCAGCGCCGCCGCCATGCGGGCGTCGTGGCCATAGAGATCGCCATAGGTCGACATCGAGCCGTCGTCGTTCACCTTCAAGGTGAAGTAGGTGATGTAGACCGGGATCTTCTGCCTGAGCGGGATCTGCTGGTCGTGGCCGCTCTGGATGGCGGAGGCGACACGGCCGGCCGTCCAGCCCTGGTCCTCCTTGAGCAGGGTCAGCGCCAGCTGGTCGGGGTTCTGGACCCGCATGCAGCCATGGCTCTCGGCGCGCACGGGCCGCGCGAACAGGAACTTCTGCGGCGTGTCGTGCATGTAGACATCGTGCTTGTTCGGGAACAGGAATTTGACGTTGCCAAGCACATTGTCGGGCCCTGGCGGCTGATAGATGTTGAGGCTGCGGATATCGATCCGGTTCCAATCGATCCTGGACGGGTCGACCTCGCGGCCGCCAACATTGATGCGGAGATTGTGACGCTCCAGCACCGCAGTGTTCCAGCCACCACCGCCGAACCATCCGCCTTCTTCCCGGAGGTAGGGGCGGATTTCCTCGGTCTTGATCGAGTTCGGCACGTTCCAATAGGGGTTGAACACGATCGTCCGCATCTCGTTGGAGAACACGGGCGTCTGCTTGGCGGGCTTGCCGACCACGACGCGCGTGACGAAGTCGGGCCTGCCCTCTTTCATCACCCTCAGCATGAACTCAGGGATGTTGACGTTCACGTAGTAGGAGCCGAGGTCGTGAGGCAGCCAGCGCCAACGCTCCATGTTGAGGAGTATGAGCCTTACGCGCGCGGGGTTTGCCGCCGCGTGATGCTGCTGGTTGAGAAGGCGTCGCGTGCGAGGACCGACTCGGCCGTCGGGAAACGCGCCATGCGTTGCCTGGAAGCCCCTCACTGCCGCTTCCAAGGAGTCGTCAAAGACCGTCTCCTTGGCGCCGTTTTCGGCGGGGAGCTCGAACCGCTTCCGCAACAGAGCCACCTGCTCGTCGTCCATGCCGACCCTGAGCAAGGGCCCATCCGGGATCCTGACGACGCCGGTGTCGGCCTTGCCGCCTCGCGCCTCGATCAGAGCTTGGCGGAGCGCCTCAAATTGTGGCTGGGCCGGCTGGAAACTCCGCAGATAGGCGGCAGGGTCCGACCGGAAGGAGATCGACTCGATGACCTCGAGTGGGTCCGGCAGTGCCAGTGTCGGGTCGAGATTTGGCGTGAGCCGCTGGGGATCGATGCGGCCGCCTCGGGCGTCGCGCGCGTAGCGCATCACGGCAAAGCCGATCTTGATCTCGGCGTCGGCGAGGGTCTTGGCGTCGGGGGCGCCATCATCGGCGGCTGGGGTCTTGGGTAAGGCATAGTCCGACGCGCGCAAGCCGTAGTCGTCGGCTTTCCTGATCTCGTCCATGACCGACTTGGCCCGGTCGGTGAGGCCGTTCTCGTCAACCCACAGCAGGCGGTTCTCGGGCACCGCGTAATATTCGACGAGGGCGCCTTGCTCGCTCTTCCGCACCTCGCTCGCCGACGTGAATTTCTCGGAGAGGCGCTCTTGGATATCGATGCGGATTGCCTCGGCGCGCCCGATCAAGGCGTCTGGCGCATCAGGCTCCGCAGCGTAGGCCGGCACCGCCGCCGGCGCCGTCAACAACAAGGCGAACGCGATACAGAAAACTGGCCTCATTTGTCTTGCTCCCCCCTCGCCGAAACACCCCGTCGATTCGGCGGAAATCCGAAGAATCTGAAACCTAGTCTGGGAGATTCACCTTGGCCATAGTGCGACGCGAAATGAGCTTTCCCCAGTCCCGCTTTTTCCGCGAGTGTTGCTTTCTGCCAACAGCGATTGGCTAGTTGGCTCTCGCCTCTAATCCGATTTCCCGCATTTTCCGGTAAAGCGTCGAGCGCCCAATGCCGAGCCGCTTTGCGATTTCCGTCATGCGACCTCGGTAACGGCCAAAAGCGAGCCTGATCATGTCCGCCTCGACATCTTCGAGGGAGCGGATGTCGCCCGCCTCGCTCAAGGCCGGAATGCCTACGGCATCGCGTCCGCTCGCCGAGGCGACCTGGATCGTGGTCGGTGCCATAGAGGACTGGCCCAGCATTACGGGTCCTGCGATCCGAGGCGCGGCGGCCTTCGGCGGCGGGGCCGGCGGCACGGTGACGCTATAGCCTTCGACATGGGCCGCGATCTGCGGGAACTCGTTGATGGTGAGTATGGGCTGATCGGCGAGCACCACGGCGCGGAACACGGCGTTCTCGAGCTGGCGGATGTTGCCGGGCCAGGAGTAGCTGTTGAGCATGGCGAGCGCCGCCGGATCGATGCCGTCGACCCGCTCGCCTTCCTCCGCGGCGAAGCGGGCGATGAAGTGGCGGACGAGCTCAGGCACGTCGTCCAGCCGATCGCGAAGCGGCGGCACCCAGATCGGGAACACGTTGAGGCGGTAATACAGATCCTCGCGGAAGCGGCCTTCCTGCACCAGATTGATCAAATTCTGGTTGGTGGCCGAGATCAGGCGCACATCGACCTTGACCGGCGGCTTTTCACCGAAGCCCTCGATCTGGCCGTCTCGCAGCACACGCAATAGCTTGGCCTGGGCTGGGAGCGGCAATTCGCCGATGTCGTCCAGGAACAGCGTGCCGCGGTCTGCTTCAACGACCTTGCCCGCATGGCCGAAGGCGTCACCAAAGAGGGTGCTTTCGATCAACTCCGAAGGCATCGTGCCGCAATTGACGGCAACGAACGGCTTCCCGGCACGGGCGCTCTCGCCTTGGATCGCACGCGCGATCAGTTCCTTGCCGACGCCGCTCTCGCCTTCGATCAGAACCGGGATGCCGGACCTGGCGGCGCGGCGCCCGAGCGTGACGACACGGGTCATGGTTTCGCTGCCGGCAATCAGATCGGCGAAGTCGAGTTCGCCTCGGGCGGCCGCCGCCATGCGGCTGATCTCGTCCTCGAGCGCCTCGATCCGAAGCGCATTTTTCATCGATACCTCGAGACGTTCCGGGCTTACCGGGGCGACGACGAAATCGACGGCGCCGGCGCGCATGGCGGCGATGGCCGCATCGATTTTGTCGGCCGGCGAGAGGACGATGACGGGCGGCTTCCGCGGCAAGGACCGCATCGATGACAGGACCGCCATGCCGTCGGCGCCGGGCATGACGAGGTCGAGCACCATCAGGCTGATATCGCCGGAAGCGTCGTTTTTGAGCACGGAAAGCGCTCGCTCTCCGCTATCGACGCTGGTCACCGCGTGGCCGAAGCGCTTGATCGTTTCCTCGACATCACGACGCTGGACCGGGTCGGTGTCGACCACCAGAACACGTTTGGACATGGCGCAATACTCGCTACGGATAGGCCTGTGACCGAAGAACTTGGGCTCCTCCACGGCGGCGATAGAGCCGGCAGGGAAGGTGCTGCTGTGCCAAAATTGTGCAGTCGAAGGGTAAACATCGTCTTTATCAGGGTCCGATTTTGGTCGGGGTGCCCTTGGCTGGCCCGCAAAATCGCCGTAAGAGCACGCTAAGCCTGTGGCTGAGGGAGGACGACGAGACCGATGCAGCGGAGATCGATTGGCGACCCGCGGGCTCATGCCACGGCGGCACCGGCGCGCGACAAGATCAAGGCCGAGGGTGAAGCGAGCAAGCGCGCGCTCGGGATCCTACCCGAATGGAACCTCGCCGACCTCTACAGCAGTCCTGACGCGCCCGAACTGAAGGCTGATCTCGACGCGGCGGATCGTCGGGCCGCGGCGATGCAGGAGGCCTATGCCGGCAAGCTTGCGGCGCTGGCCGATGAGGGCAAAGGCGGTGCTGCGCTGTGCAAGGCGGTGCGCGAGTTCGAAAAGTTGAACGACGTCATGGGGCGCGTCATCTCCTATGCGAGCCTGCTTTACGCCGCCGACACCTCCGACCCGGCGCGGCAAAAATTCTTCGGCGACATTCAGGAGAAGATCACGGCGATCTCCTCCAAGCTCTTGTTCTTCCCGCTTGAGCTGAACCGGCTTGACGACAAAGTGCTGGAACAGGCGATGTCCAAGTCGGAGCTCGGCCACTACCGGCCGTGGCTCGAAGACTTGCGCATCGAGAAGCCCTATCAGCTCGAGGACAAACTCGAGCAATTGTTCCATGAGAAGTCGGTCACCGGACGCGGCGCCTGGAACCGGCTGTTCAACGAGACCATGACCTCGCTTCGCTTCGAGGTCGATGGCGACAAGCTCAGTCTCGAACCGACGCTCAATCTCCTACTCGATGCCGACGAGGAGAAACGCCGCAAGGCGGCAGAGGCGCTGTCCCGCGTCTTCAATCAGAATGTGCGCCTGTTCACCCTGGTCACCAACACCCTCGCCAAGGACAAGGAAATCTCCGACCGCTGGCGCGGCTTCACCGATGTCGCCGACTCGCGCCATCTCGCCAATCGCGTCGAGCGCGAGGTTGTCGATGCCTTGGTGAGCGCGGTGCGCGACGCATGTCCGCGGCTGTCGCACCGCTATTACGCGCTGAAGGCGCGGTGGCTCGGCATGGAGCGGCTCGCTTATTGGGACCGCAACGCGCCGTTGCCCGAGGAGCCGAAGCAGAGCATCGGCTGGGATGACGCCAAGTCGACGGTGCTCGAGGCCTATGGCGACTTCTCGCCGCGCATGGCCGATATTGCCGGCGACTTCTTCGCCAAGCGCTGGATCGATGCCCCGGTGCGGGAAGGGAAGTCGCCCGGCGCCTTTTCCCACCCGACGGTGCCGAGCGCGCATCCCTATATCCTGCTCAACTACCAGGGCAAACCGCGGGATGTGATGACGCTCGCGCACGAGCTCGGGCACGGCGTGCATCAGGTGCTGGCGAACCGGCAGGGCCCGTTGATGGCGCCGACGCCATTGACGCTTGCCGAGACGGCGAGCGTGTTCGGCGAGATGCTGACCTTCCGGGCGCTGCTCGATCAGGCCCCGAGCAAGCGTGAGCGCAAGGCGCTGCTCGCGTCCAAGGTCGAGGATATGATCAATACCGTGGTGCGCCAGATCGCCTTCTACAGCTTCGAGCGCAAGGTGCACACCGAGCGGCGCGAAGGCGAGCTGACGGCGGAGCGGCTCGGCCAGATCTGGCTCGAGGTTCAGAGCGAGAGCTTAGGCCCCGCAATCGACCTCAAGACCGGCTACGAGAATTTCTGGGTGTACATCCCGCATTTCATCCACTCGCCGTTTTACGTCTACGCCTATGCTTTCGGCGACTGCCTCGTGAACTCGCTCTATGCGGTTTATGAGAAGGCCGATCAGGGCTTCGCCGAGCGCTATCTCGACATGCTCGCCGCAGGCGGCACCAAGCACCACAAGGAACTGCTCAAGCCCTTCGGTCTCGATGCCTCGGATCCGCAATTTTGGTCGATGGGATTGAAGGTGATCGAGAATCTGATCGGCGAACTCGAGGCGATGGATGCCGGAAGCTGACGTCTCCTCCTCGCTGCCGGTCGGAACCATCGTTGCCGCAGTCCCGGTGGCGCTGTGGGTGGCGGCACTTATCTTCGCCGCTGTCGCGGTGTGGCGCGCACCCCGGCCGATCACGCTCGGGCTGATCGCCGACAAGCTGGTGCGCTATCTGTTCGTGTTTCCCTTGGGGGTACAGGGGCTGTGGGCCTTCTTCGGCCATGTGTTCCTGCCTGAGGACTCCGCGAACGCAATTGGCTGGGCGCCGAGCCCGTTCCAATATGAGGTCGGCGTCGCCAATCTGGGTCTGGGACTCGCGAGCCTGTACGCAGCCTTCAAGGGCTTCGAGGCCCGAGCCGCCGTCGCCGTCGCCGCATCTTGTTTCCTCGCTGGCGCAGGCTTCGGCCATATCATGGATATTCTTGCTGGCGACAATCTTGCGCCTGGCAATGCCGGTCCGATCCTGATTACCGATTTCCTCACCCCGAGCGTCATTCTCATCTTGCTCGTTCTCTGGCCGCGCGCACCACAGGCCATCAGCCGCAAAGCGAAGGATACCATCGCCGGCCGGATCGAGGAGGCGCTGAAGGAGGTTCAGCACGAGACCAAACCTGCGCCGGCGCCTCGCCTCGAGGATGAGCTCGAGCATGCGCGCAAGGCCATGAGAGAAGCGCTGACGTCGGGGTCTAAGCCGGAGGTTCTGCCCCCGGCGCGAGGGGCCGCGCGTCCCGGCGATGCTCCGCGGCGAAAGGGCTTGCCGGATCGCGCCAACACCTAGGGGCTTCCGATCCGTCATGCCATGGCGCCGCGCTGCCCTAGCAATTTCCCCCCGCTGCCCTACCTTTGACCCAAGCCCCCCATCGGACCCCCATGACCTCGGATCAGGAACGCAACCGCCTTACCGCCCGCGCCAAGCGCTATGGCCGCGTCGGCGCCAATGTCGGCGGCGTCGCCGCCCGCATCGCCACCAGCCGCTTGCTCGGTTTTGACCCCGACCGCGACCGCGAGGCCGCGAGCCTCGCCGCGGCCCTTGGCGGGCTGAAGGGGCCGATCATGAAGGTGGCGCAACTGCTCGCCACCATTCCTGAGGCGCTGCCCGCTGAATATGCCGCGGAGCTTGGGCAGCTACAAAGCCATGCGCCGGCCATGGGCTGGCCCTTCGTCCGCCGGCGCATGGCGGCAGAGCTTGGCCCCGATTGGGAGCAGAACTTTGCCAGCTTCGACCGCGAGGCCGCCGCGTCGGCTTCGCTCGGTCAGGTGCACCGCGCCCGCGCGCATGATGGGCGGTTGCTGGCGTGCAAGCTTCAATACCCGGACATGCAGTCGGCGGTGGAGGCCGACCTCAAGCAGCTCGGCATGCTGTTCTCGATCCATCGCCGCATGCGGCCGGCGATCGAGACCTCGGATATGAGGGAGGAGATTGCGGCGCGGCTCCGCGAGGAGCTCGATTATCTGCTCGAAGCCAAGCACACGCGGCTCTACGGCTTGATCTTCGCCGGCGACCCTCTGATCCGCGTGCCGGAGGTGATCCCTGAGCTGTCGACGCAAAGGCTGCTCACCATGACCTGGCTCGAAGGCCGCCGCCTCCTCGACTATACCAACCGTCCGCTTGAAGAGCGCAACCAAATCGCGCGGGCCATGTTCCGCGCCTGGTGGTACCCTTTCAGCCATTACGGCGTCATTCACGGCGACCCGCATCTCGGCAACTACACCGTGTTCGAGGACGAGGCCGGCAAGGCGGCCGGCATCAATCTTCTCGACTATGGCTGCATGCGCACCTTCGCGCCGAAGTTCATCCAAGGCGTGATCGATCTCTATCGCGGGCTGCTCAACAATGACCGCTCGTTGGTCGTTCATGCCTACGAAACCTGGGGCTTCGCTGGGCTCTCCAATGAGGTGATCGACATTTTGAACATCTGGGCGAATTTCATCTATGGCCCCATGCTCGACGACCGGGTCCGCACCATTGCCGATGAGCAATCGCCGGGGATGTATGGGCGGCGCGAGGCTTTCCGGGTGCACCAGGGCTTGCGCGACAAGGGGCCGGTGAAGGTGCCGCGGGAATTCGTGTTCATGGACCGTGCCGCAATTGGCCTCGGCGGCGTGTTCCTGCATCTCAATGCGGAATTGAACTTCCACCGTCTGTTCGATGACACCGTCACCGATTTCGACCTGGCCGAGGTGGGGAGGCGCCAGAAAGAGGTGTTCACGGCCGCCGGCGTGCCGCTGCCGGAAGGGGTGGTTTAAGCGCCATTTTGCCAGGGGCCATGCCCCTTGGGCGCCGTCGCCCTCGCGGATTGCCCGGGGCGGCAGCTTTGTGGTATCTCGCGGGCGGAGTTGGGGCGAAAACGCGAGAATGGGAGTCGGGAATGAAGATCGATCCAGCACAGGGCCATCCGTCAATGGACTACGCCGAGCATGTGAGGACCTATCACCTGTTCCTCAAGCTATCGGCTTACACCGTCGTCATCGTGGCCATCATTCTGGCTGGCTTGACCTTGTTTGTGGTCTGACCGGCGCTTAAGCCTCTCCGTCCGCCAAGCGGCAGCATGCTGCCGCCCCTCACAATTCGAACCGATTGGCGCATGAAGCGCGTTCAGGCCGGCTTCTAGCCCGCCGCCGGAGCCACGATGATCACCATTGGCGTGCCCGCCGAGAGCCCCGAGGAGACGCGCATCGGGCTAAGCCCCGAGACCGCGAAGAAGCTCGTCAAGAATGGCGCCAAGGTGTCGATCCGCTCCGGCGCCGGCTTGCGCTCCCACTTCTCCGACGCCGACTACCGCGATGCCGGCGCCACCATCGCCGCGAGCGACGCCGAGGCGGTGAAGGATGCCGACGTCGTGCTCACGGTGCGACGCCCACTGCTTGCGCTGGTCGAAGCGATGAAACCGGGCGCCATGCTGATCGGCATGCTCGATCCGTTCGGCGATGCCGACGACCTTGCGGGCCTGGCGAAGACGGGCGCGAGCCTGTTCGCCATGGAGCTGATGCCCCGCATTAGCCGCGCCCAAAGCATGGACGTGCTGTCGAGCCAGGCCAATCTTGCCGGCTACAAGGCGGTGGTCGATGCCGCAGCGTTGTTCGAGCGGGCGTTGCCGATGATGATGACCGCGGCGGGTACGGTACCGGCGGCGCGCGTGTTCGTGATGGGCGTCGGCGTCGCCGGTCTTCAGGCCATCGCCACGGCGCGGCGACTCGGTGCCGTGGTCACCGCGACCGATGTGCGTCCGGCGGTGAAGGAGCAGGTTGCGTCCTTGGGCGCGAAATTTATCGCCGTCGAGGACGAAGAGTTCCGCCAGGCCGAGACTGCGGCGGGCTACGCTAAGGAGATGTCCGACGAATACAAGAAGAAGCAGGCGGAGCTCGTCACCGAGCACGTCAAGAACCAGGACATCGTCATCACCACGGCGCTGATCCCGGGCCGTCCGGCGCCGAAGCTTTTGTCCAAGGCCATGATCGAGAGCATGAAGCCCGGCTCGATCATCGTCGATCTCGCCGCTGAGCGCGGCGGCAACGCCGAGCTTACC
>Ga0307428_1001249_pt1 | contig 13208 bp, 12 predicted proteins | sample SalMarWE160240MG_FD_202161 | JGI IMG/M metagenome (GOLD analysis project Ga0307428, IMG submission 202161) | Salt marsh sediment microbial communities from the Plum Island Ecosystem LTER, Massachusetts, United States - WE1603-240 | ecosystem: Environmental > Aquatic > Marine > Intertidal zone >...
TTATGACCGGAGACCGGGGACCGATGTGGGCTGACCGGTTAGTTTCGCTCTATGGTTTGCCAGGGCAGGCATGGCTTCGCCCTCCCAGTTACATGAGGTGTTGTCCGACATGCGAAGTCCCAATGCCGTGTGGAGGACCGGACCTGGCTCGACATTAAGCGGGGCTGGCGATGCCGATTCCATAGTTGGCAAGTTCTATACCACGGGGTGAGGCACGCCGAAGAAACAACGAATCACGTACCAGCACGTGAAAGAAATTAAGGGGTTATGGGCCCGTAGGCAGCCGAAGTCGCGGTTCCGATACCTCGGAGTGTCGGGATTCTTTGCACCAAAGCCATGCAGATGTTGCACGCTTGGAAGCTATATCGGCTTGAAGATACAGCAAACCATGGAAATGCAAGGGATTAAGCCGTGTGCTCCAGTGGGTGAAAGGTTTGCACGGTTATCCGCCTGTCTCCCGGACCCACTTTCATCTCTCGATCCCGACCCATGGACCCTTTGTGGTTGCTTGCGGCGTAATGCTGGCCGCCGGTACAGGAGCAAGGCGCCTCGGACGAAGGACCCATTGAAGGACCTCTTTCAGCTCAGCAACCACGAGACCTCCCCGCCAAAACACGCCAAAGCCATACACGGTCGCCCCGATCCCGGACGTAACAAACAGCCGGACCGTGCGCTCCCAAAGCGTCGAATCAGGCATCATCCACTGAAGCGTCAAAACCACCCCTGCCATGACTACAGTGGATCCGGCGGCGACTCGTAATTGTTCCAGCATCGTTGTCCATTTTGTTTCCAGCTCTCTCAGGGTTTCGCGCGCCAAGGAGATCACGACGACCGGGTACACCAGCAGCCAGGCGATTGCCACGCCCATAGCGCCCTGCGACACCACTCCGGCGTAAAACGCCACGGGCATGACGATGCATAGCCCCATTCCGTAGCGCAAGAGGAACGTCGTGCGGTATCGCGCCATCAGGACGCGCGGCATAAACACGTCCAGAGACCGGATCAAAGCATAGCCACAGAGTACCTGGAACAGCGGCACGATCGGCGCCCACTTGTCCGTGAGCGCAACGCGGATGAGATCCGGGGCTACCAGTGCCATCCCCACACACACGGGGAACGTGATGCACGAGACCAATCGAAGCGTTCGAAAGAAAACGGCACGCATGTCGGTCCGATCCGTCTGCAAATTCGCCATGACCGGTGATGCAAGCTGATTGACCATCCCCGATATCTTTTCCACCGGAATCAACGCCAGACCCTTGGCCATCGAGAAGTACCCCAAGATGACCTTTCCGGATATTTTTCCGAGAATGAGCGCGTCCGCCTGCTGGTACAGCCTCACGCACAGCCGGTTGCCAAACAGGTTCGCGCTGAAGTGGATCAGACTCCGTAATCTCGAACTTCCGATTCGAAACCCCGGACACCACCGTGTAAACCAAAAGAGGAGTACCGCCTCGACCAGACGGAGAACCAGCACGCCGATCACGAGGGCCCACGCCCCTGCGCCGATCCACGCCAAGCCGACGACTACAGGGATGCTCGCGATCTTGGAGGCCATCTCGGCCTGCGAGACCTTGTCGAGGGCCAGGCGCTTCCGAAGCAGACCGTCGGGAACAATGCGTACGGCGGTCAAGGGCACGGCCAAGCCCCCGACGCGCATGACGTCGGAGACCATCGGCGCGGCAAACCATGCCCCGATCGCCGGCGCCCCGACGTACAGGGCGAGATACCCCAGTGCCGCGACGCCCATGCTGACCCAGAAGCACGTATTGAGCTCACGGTCTTCCAGATCCGGAAATTGAACGATCGTCGCTCCCAAGCCCATTTCGGTAACAAAGCTGACCGTAAAGGTCCATACCCCGGCCATGGCCACGATCCCGTAGTCCTCCGGCCGTAAGAGGCGAGCGACGAGGATGGTGCTCAGGAAGGACAGGGTCTGGATCCCGCCTCGGGACCACACGATCCAGAAAGCCGATTTTGCAATTTGCTCTTTCATCGACAAGAGGGGATTACCCCGCCGTGAGGCCTACCAGGGCCACACCGGCGCAGATCGTGATGATTGCAAGCCACCGGACCACGCTGACCCGTTCTCCGAATAACAGATGCGACATGATAACGACGAGGACGTACCCCAGGCTGACGGTCGGATACGCCACGGACAGGTCCAGGCTCGCCAGGACTTTCAGGTACAGCAGTGTCGCGACCGCGTAACAGCACAAGCCGCCAATGATCGGGAGGTTACGGATCAGTACAGCGAGATCTTTAAGTCGAAAGCCGGGATGTCGCGACACGCCGTGCTTCAGCAAGAGTTGGCCGGCAACGCCGATCAGAATTGCGGCGAAGAGCAGCGCGTATGCACTCAGACTCACGACGTCAGGTCCTCGCCAGGAGGGAGACCCCAATCACAATCACGCCCACGCCGGCCCACCGCATCGGCACGATCGCTTCCGAAAAAAGAAAAACCGAAAGGGCGACGACGATGGGAAAGGTCAGGGAAAGCATGGGATAGGCGAACGAGAGCTGGGCACGCGAAAGGACCCACAGCCAGCAGATCGCCGACAGTCCGCAAAAGACAAGTCCGGCCCACATTCCGAACTGAAGAAAAAGGGAAAGAACCGCCGCGTCGGGATGAGCGGCGCGAACGGCCTTGAAGAGGACCTGGCTGCCCGCATTAAGAGCAACGCAGAGGAGGATCCCCCAAAGCGCGGCTCGCTGGGAACGCATTCTGGCACGGTGAATCACCTCGACACATTACCTTCCGGCGGCGGTGGTCGTTCGGAGGCTCAAGACGCGGTTGTACGTCCAAGCCATGAAGTACCCAATGACAAAACCGCAGACAAACCCGTACCCGAGGCCGACAAAACTGCCGGCGAACGAAACGTTGTATCCCCAGAAGAACTGGCCCAAAAGCGACAGGTGCGGACCGACCGGTTCCCCACCCTTGAGAACCAGCCAGTTGGTTGCGATAAAGATCCCTGTGCCCAGCACGACCCCGGTCACGATGCCCTGCACCTTCGCATTCAGCTGGACCACCCTCGTCAGCGCTCTCTCTTGTAACGATGTCCGGTCATGCTCCATGCCCAATCTCCATTCTGTCCCATCATCCCCCGACACTTATGATGATTTACAGGAATTCCAGGAACTTGCGCAGCAACTCCCGTTCGGCACGTTGGTGGGCCATCGCCAGGTACAAAAACAGGCTCGTGTTTCGCAAAAGGGCAAACATCCACCCGCCGACATAACCGCACACAAACCCATATGCCAATCCGATCATGCTTCCCCATTTCGTCACCGTGTATCCGGGGAAGTATTGTCCGAGCAGGGCGAGAGTCGGGCCGACAACACTCCCGCCCTTTAAGAGCAGAATGACCGTCATAGCAAACAACAGGATCCCCAGCGTGGCCCCGGTTGCCAGACCGAATGCAAATCGATCCAGCCTCGGGAAGCCTTGAACCAAGATATCTTCAAGTACCCGTTCCGGCCGACGATCCACCGATTCCCTCTCCACCTGAATTTCCTCGTGATACTCTTGCTCGGCGTTGACACTCCACAAATCATGCGATTGTTCCAAGACGATATTTCTCGCCGCCAACATTCCTGTGAGCATGGCATGGTCTTGGTTGTTGTACCGATGCAGTCCGTTTCGTCCTATCGTCTGGAAGTTTTGCAGCCCTTGGACGTAGTCTTTCAGAACAGTAAGATGAGCCTCATAATCGGCATCGTAGATCGGATAGGACTTTGGTTGCCGGATCACAATCCCATCCTCAACATCACTCGCATCGGCCAGGCCGATCTGCTCTACTTCTCTCTTTGCCAACCCCAACAACTCGACATCCGGCGTATTCCACAGCTCATCCCCCTCGAAACAGAAGTATTCCAGGCCCAAGCTTGTCTTTTCAGGATCAGGCACCATATCCGGGCTCCAGTTCTTGAAATTCTGTATTCGGCCGACACGCACATCCCCGGAATGGACATAGATCCAGTTGTCCGGAAACACATCCTTCTTATTGACGATGACTGCCACCGTCAAGAAATCGCGATAGCTCAGCTTCTTTGCCGCGTCCACGACATGAGCCGGTGCGGGGGGATCCAGCTTGAGGATGAATTCCGAGATCGGCATGCTGGAGATAAAGTGTGTCCCTGCGATCGTGTGCTCACTCCCCTTACAGACTGCGCTGAGACTCGTGACTCGCTCCCCGTTTCTATTGATGCGAATAACATCGGTATTCAGCTGCACGTCACAGTCGCGACGCTCGATCACTTCCTTCACCGCAGTCCACATCATGCCCGGGCCATATCGGGGATAGTGGAACTCCTCGATGAGGGTTTTGATCGTGTTCTTCGGTTTGATAAAGATACTCAGCAGCGCCGTCTTGAGAGACAAGTCCTTGATGCGTTGGGCGGCCCATTCCGCCTTGAGTTCGGAGGTCGGTATTCCCCATACCTTTTCGGTATATGTTTTAAAAAAGATTTCAAAAAGCCTCTTCCCAAAGCGATTCGTGACCCACTCCTCAAAAGTATTTTCCTGGCGATAGGGAAATAGCTGCCAACGGAAGTAGCTCAGGATGACACGCATGCTTTCGACGATGCCGAGCCCAAGGAGGGCGTTCAGCGGTTTGAGGGGATAATAGAAAAACCGGTTGTTGTAATAGATGCGGGACAGGCGGGGCCGACGCAGAAACTCCTCGCCAAGTACCTCGTGCCACATCTTTTTCACCCGGTCGGCTTTCGTAAAAAAGCGGTGGCCGCCGATGTCAAAATGAAATCCTTTAAAGTTCTCGGTTCGCGCAAGGCCGCCAACGATATGTCCCTTCTCCAAGACGGTCGCTGTCTGGTCGAACTTCGTCAGTTCATAGGCTGCCGTGAGCCCGGCAGGACCCGCACCAATAATGACCACGCGTTCCTGGCTGGTATCCTTATTATTATTCATCGCCGAAGCCCTCACAGGTGACCTTCCGGATGCTTGCGCGCTATGTTGTGTACGGCGGTTCGTTCAGCGGGGTGCGGCGCTTTCGCCCCCTGACCTGAAGGAGCGGGGCGCAGAGTCGCATCAAGGTGGAGACGACAGGGACGCGTCGCAATGCGTGATAGATGGATACGAGGATTTTCATGCCCCTTGATAGCATTGCCCGTTCCGCAGGTGAGATCCGGGGTAGCGAGATGGTCGGTTGGCCGAAGGGCGGGTTCGCGAAAAGACGCCTCAGTTCCCACGCCGACATCAGCCGGACATGTCGGTACGGAATTCCCTTGAGCAATCGCACGTACGGGCCAGCCAACGGCCGTGGCAAGAACCCGACCCCCCAAACGCGGACGCACGGCTCGCGGGTCAGGCTGAATCTATTCGGCGTCGAGAAAAAGTATGCTCCATTATCTCGGAGCACCCGGCCGGCCTCTCTCACCACACGGTGCCTGTCCTGGGAATGTTCGAGCATGTGTATGCCCACGACACAGTCAAATACCTCATCTCGGACAGGCAAATGCTCGGCATTGCAGCACACGAGTCGAGCCGCATTGCCGCTCGCTTCGAGACGTTTTTTCCCGATAATGAGCCATCGCAGCGCGATATCAATGCCCAGGATGTTGCGAAATCTGGACTGCGCCGCAACAAGGAATCCGCCCGTACCACAGCCAAGCTCAAGGCAGCTCTCGCCCACCACTTGTTTTGGAGCATGAGTGTCTATCTCTTCGAGGACTGCCCGACCCCGGGCCTCCGCGCCAAGGACATACCGCACGTAACGTTCCTTGAGATCCGGAGGCACGTCCGGTGTGATGTCCCAGTAAAAGCGAACGAGGCCTTCAAAATCATACCGTTTCGCAGCCTCAATCAGCGCGCCGACCTTTTGGTATTCATCCTGAAATGAAATATAGGGATCAGGGGACAGCCGCAGGTCGGCAATCCCGCCGATCACGGGATACGCGCGATGGCACCCCTCGCACCGGTATTCCTCGTGAGTCTTCGTCAACCCCCCCTTGCACCCCGGACAATAGAGAACCAAGGGTATCTCGACACTCGAGAGGGGGGCCGCTTGTGACGTGGACCTATTACGAACGCTCTTCATCTTGTGACAGTCGAGCAATAGAACATTGGACCGCAATGGAGCATTTTGCCTTCACAATCATTCTATTGGTCCACTGTTCCACTGCTCCATTGCTCCAAAGTAAATGCACTTTGTGCATTTACTTTAGTCATGCCAGGCGTTTCTGAGGTCACGCAGGACACGACGAACGCGCACGTACGCGACGGTAGGAACCGCAAGAAGATGGCGGAACAAGTATTCGCGTCGCAGATAGAACGCATCCAGGCGCTGCAGCGCAACCGGGTCGCACCCGGGACGCACGTAGTCGAGATCGGCCGAACATGCGACGGCGAACTGCTCTCGCACCAGGCCGCGTGTGGGCGAATCATATGCGCCGTACGGATACGCAAATGCATCCACACGCTGCTGAACGTGGTCCTCGATAGCCTTCTGCGACCCGATAACTTCCTCACGACACGCCACCGCGGAAAGGCCCGTCAGATTCGGATGCGTCTTGGTGTGCGCACCGAACTGAATGCCCAGAGCGGCCATCTCCCGTACCTGGGACCATCGCAACAGCGGAAGTCGTGGAACGTATGCGGCCTGGCCGGGCCAATCATTTGTTCTGTTACAGTAATCGCTTACCAGGAACACCGTAGCGGCAAACCCATACTCGGCCAACACGGGCATCGCGTGGTGGTACATATTCTCAAATCCGTCGTCGAAGGTAATTGCAACCGTCCTTTGCTTATTCCGTCGGTCCTGCAACACGCGAAGCAGCTCAGGGAGCGAGACAGCGTGAAATCCCTGGTCGTACAGGGTTCGCATCTGCTTCGCGAAGTCAGCGGGCCGCACGGAGATGACCGATCCGCTCTCGTCCAGGGAGTGATATGTGAGAATCGGGACCCGCATTACAGTATCCCTTAATCAAAGGAGGGCGGCTTACACGACATGCGAGCAGCTTGTGCCGGGGCCAAGGAGGTATCCGCACAATTCGCCCAATGACCAACTGAGGACGGCCAAAACGACGATCGGAAGGCAGGTGGCAAAGCGACCCAGATGCCGTCTCTTGGGTATGATCGCCCCGATGATCCGCGCCAGAAACACGATGGGAAGAAGCGGGGACCCGACGACGTATGCTGCCCGACGCGCCGGAGACATTCCGGCTATGCGCATCCCGGCAAAACATCGTCCGTGGTGAAACCGCCGCACCAGGAACGGGCACAGCCGATACGATTTGCCGTAATGGACCATGATGGCAGGCACGGCATAGAGTTGAATCCCTTCCGCCTGTAATTGCCGGCACCAGTACGTTTTCCAAAATCCGTTTTCGATGAACTCTCGTCCTCGCTTCAGCATTTCGCGCTTGAACGAGACGTTGTTCCCCGGCACCTCCGATACGACGCCTTCCGCGGCAGGGCTCATGAACTGGCCGTACTCGCAAAAGTACGCTGCCCAGTCAACCAGGCTTCGCCCCCCGTCCATCTCGACCGCTCCCCCGATGACCGGATGGGGACTTCCATGGGCCGTCAGGATGCTCATGAGCCATTTCTCATGGGGGATGCAAGAGGTTTCTGTGACTGCAATGATGCCTCCCTGTGCACGCGCGACTCCCACGCCCCAGAGCCTTGGGAGCGTGGATCCGCGGGGAAGGGAGAGAATCGTCGCTTCCGGATGGCTGGCCCTGATCCGGTCCAGATCTCGGTCCTCGGTGGAATCCAGGATGATAACCTGGGCGCCAGTCGCTTTGGCCTGGGGCACAATCCTGTTGAGGAAGACGTCCACCTCTTCCGCCGACCGAGCGGAGGCCGCAACGACGGATAAAGCATACTCGGCGCCGTTACCGCCTGCGTTTCCAGACATACCCACACCATTCGCCGGCAGACCAGCTCAGGAGAAAAAGTAAGAGAATCGGAAGGGACAACAGGAACTCGCGCTGGTGTCTGCCCTTGGTCAAGACCTGCCGGCTGATCCGTGCAAGGAAGATCAACGGGATCAGCGGGGCGGAGGCGGCATAGAGCAGCCGCTGTGATGCGGAAAAACGCGCTGCACGGGACTCTCCGAAATGCCTTCCGTGGTGAAAGCGTTGGCGCATGAACCCCAAAATGCCGAACGCCCTTTCGTGATAGACCACGATCGAAGGATCCATGAAGAGCTGATAGCCGTCCCGGCGCAAGACGGCGTGAATCTCGGGCTCCCAGAAACCCTTGCGCCTCACGTCAACACATCGATCGAGGGCCCAGCGCTTGTACGACGCGTTATCGCCCGGAATCTCGGCGACGACACCGGATACGAACGGGCGCATATAGCCGCTATACCGGCAAAAGTACACGGCCCAATCCACCAGGCCGGCCCCCTGGCCGCTTTCGATGGCCCCGCCGATGCCGGGATACGGCAGCTCATGCGCCTTCACGATCGCACCCACCCAGTCTTTGCCGGGAACACAATGGGCGGTGGTAACGGCAATGATTTCCCCCGTACTTTCCCGAATACCCGCCTCCCACAGCTCCGGCATGAGGGCGTTTGCCGGAAGTCGTAACAGTTTCGCGTGCGGGAATCGGTCTTTGACGATTTCGGGGGTGCCGTCCGTGGAGTTATCCGCGACGACGATTTCCAGCCCCCGGCGGGTCGCATTGCTCTCGAGCGCGGCGAGACACTCGGCGACGGTGGCCCGCGCGTTTTGCGACCCGATCACCACCGAGACCTTGGAAGGATGCTGCGCCTCCGCCATATGGAATGTTCCGTTCATTTCTGCAGCCAAACCGTCTCACCCGTGCCGGCCGACTCGTATCCGGCCGCCACAATGCGGATCAGCTCACGGGCGTGGCAGGCGTCCCGAACCGACGCCGTTCCGGATTCGATCTCCGCGAGGAAGCGTCGCAGATTCCTTGCAGTCGCGGACATGTACGCCCGGTCCTGTTCCCTGGCAATCACACGAGAACGGCCACTCGCTTCGACCCGGGCTTCTCCACCTTTGACCAGGCTACATCGGAAAATGGGCCGCCCCAGCGCCTTGGCCCAGTCCAGAGATGCCCTGGCGACGCCGCCCAGTGACAGGCGCAAGGACGCCTGCTCGCAATCCAACCGCATTTCCAAATAGCGCTCGGGAGCGTGACTGATACGGTTCAAGGTCATCGTGGCCAGCGCTTCGTTTGGAAAGCGGAGGGTCACCTGGACGACGACATCCGCGGCAATATCTGCTCGAGGGTGAGGCGTATGGGCGTTCACGGACACCGGGTAATCATCGAAGAAGAAACAGATGAGATCGAGCGCATGCGTCCCAAATTCGAACAAAGTAGAACGGACCAGCTCGGCGCGCCACCCTTTCTCCTTTGACGGCGGGTGCATCATCTGCTGCCAGCACTGCAGGAGGAACAGGCGACCGAAGTCGCCTCGCACCAGGCGTTCCTTCGCAACCCGATACATCTGCATGTACCGGTACTGATTGTTGATGGTGACGGCCAGCCGGTTCCGTTCGGCAGCCCCAATGACCTGTGTCGCTTCTTCAACATCGCTGACAAACGGTTTTTCGCAGAAGACGTGCGCTCCATAGTCCAGGGCTAACAGGCAGAGATCACGATGCGAGTCCGGTGGGGTGCCGATGATTGCGACATCGGGTTTGTGTTTCTCTAGCAGTGCGATCGGGTCATCGTATACGGCGCGCACGCCAAACTGTTGACCCATCCGCCGGCGCCTCTCGGCATCTACCTCACAGGCGCCAACGACTTCCACCCCGGGGACGACAGTGCAGGCAGGAAAGTGGATTCGCTCGGCCACACCCCCCATGCCAAAAATTGCCACGCGTTTCATAATCCCTCCGATGACGCCTGCATCCGCCTGCGGGCACTCACGCGCTTCTGAGATGCGCACCCGTGAGTAACCGGTAGACCGAGGCACGTTCTTCCTTCTGCAAGAAGAAACCGACGCTGGTCACAAAAACGGACCCGCCCAAAATCTTTAGGGCGATCACCGTGACGTCGGCGCCGCTGTACATGCCGGCCAGCGCCCCGATGCCAACGAGGCCGAGTATGAGATATGCCATAAACCAGGCCAGACTCGCTTGGAGTCGAAACTGATGCTTTAGCAAGAGCCGGGCACCTGTCGCAACCAGGATGAGCGTATTGCCCGCAATGAGGGCACAGGCTACGCCCGCAATACCATACTGCGGGGCGAGGAACCAGGACATGCCGGCAACGCAGATATGGCCGCAAACACTAATCACCATGTGGGCCTTGATGTCATCGAGCCCGATCAAAATCGCTTGATAGACCCCGGCGTGGAGCAGCGCAACTTCGGCGACCACGAAGCCAAAGACGTACGGACTTGCGGCCGCAAAGGCCGGCGAGAACAACAGAATTAAGATCGCCTTCGGGAAGAGAACAAGCGGGATCGCTCCGACCGCCAAGAGCAGCGTTAGCATGCGCTGGTACTCGATAGCATTACGAAACTTTTCCGATTTGGGAATATTACGGTTCATCACCGGCGTGAGCAATAGGCCGTTGGTCGGGGTCAAAACCATATTCAGCGCAAACCCCAGAGCAAGGACAGCGTGCAGCAGTCCTGTCATTGCCTCACCGTGGCTGGTCAAAATAGCATATCTGGAAACGAACAATGCCGTAGGGTGCGTGAAGGATACGATGGAGAGGATCAGGCAAAAGGGAACGATATCGGGGCTGCGTTTCAGTTCCTTGAACATATTCGCCCGCCAATTGAACCAAGGCACCCCGAGCGTCCGGCGAACGATGCCGAGCATCCCAACCAGGATCACAGACCCGGCCAGCAGGTTTGCCCAATAAAATCCCGCCACCCCCCCGAGTGAAATGCCCACATAGGCGGCCACGACCAGCACGACGCCTATCCCCAGGGCCGTAAGAGCGGCTGTTCGAGGATGTCGCGCTGCGGCCAGGACGTTGCTGAAGAATCCCCGTATGGGGACCGTCGGCACCGCCAACAATCCGAGAACGACGAGGAACTTATACTCAACCAAGCGACTTCCCAACACACCGCTCCCAAAGATCACGACACCAACGGCGAGACCTGCCCCAGCCGAGGTCACCCATAACAGAGTCTTCAGGAACGCAAGATACGTTTCTTTGAAGGCCTCATCGCTTTGACTGTGCGACCGGGAAAGAAATTTGACTGCGGCAAAGGGCAGGCTGAATGCGCTGAGCTGTGCGACGACCAGAACCAGTTGGTCGATAATGCTGATGACGCCCACACCATCTGGTCCTAACAGGACGGCGACGACCTTGGTCCGGATCAAACTTACGAAGATCGTCAGGACCTGAATGGCGCCAATCGTGACGATAACATTCAGCACTGCAACTCCTGATTATAGAGATGTTGCGCTCGGCGCATAAACTATTCCGGCGAGAGACCTGCCGAAACATGCGCCTGATCGTCCCCGAAGATATGCCGGCGATATTCCCTTACCGCATCGCAGGCCGCTCCGTTGTTAGACGGTGCACCATCATTGAGGACGCGGAAAAGATACGTGCGTGGCGGGAACGCGGCTTCTAACTCGAGAGCGTCGCAGTTCGCTTCGAGTAGGCCGGCTAGGCGGACCGGTTCAAACGGGTGTAGATTTCCGAGCAAGACATATGTCGGGCCGAATCCACGCATGAAGCCCGGGAAGCTCGAGGGATCTTGCGATGCCGCCGCTTCGCGCGAGATCGTCTGCCGTCCCGTGTAGTAATAGAGCGTTGCCGGCTTTCCGGAAAGAAAGATGGCCTCTGGCGGCACCCGGTGATTTATGTACTCAACCGCCGAGAAGAAACTCACCTGGTCCTGCCGCAGGCATGTCCCAACAGGGTAAACGGTTCCCCGCTCACATCCATTTTCTTCCCTAATGATTGCCGCGGTCCGTACCGCGCCATTCACCGTGAGCAAGAGGGCGAGCGTAAGCACCGCCGGGCCGCCCCAGTGGGCTCTCACATGGCGCGCCAATGCCTCGGTGCCCAATAGTACGGCCAGGACGAGCAGGGGAAGCACTGGATTCACGAAGCGCGCCATCTTCCAAGGCCAGAGGGCAAGGAGGGCGCCATAGCTGAGGAGGTAGAGCGCAGTGGGGCGCCACCGTCGAAACAGGACTACGAGCCCGATTCCAAGCCCGACCACTGTCACCACTGCACCGATCATGTTGTCCACCGGCGAGCCTGGGATGGTGGGCATGGGCAAGTGATAGGGGATACCGATGCCGAGGTACGAGGGAACGTTGTTGTACACACGACGAAGGAGAACGCCGGCGAACGAGGAAGCGCCGTCCCCGCCGTTTCGAGAAATCGCGTCGGCAATGTACGACCGCCCCACGAATTGGGCAGGTGCCATAATTGTCCACAAAAGCCATAGCCCCACCGTGCCGGCGGACGTTACCGTACACGTCGCCAAGGCGGCGAAGCGACGTTCAAGAAGCCAGTGCGTCCCGATCGCCACGAGCAACGTGACGCCTATACTCCGGGTGAGCGCGGCCCCGATGGCCGCCGCAGCCGCAATCACTAACAGTCTGGGAGAGGGGCTTCTCCACGATAAGGACCACAGTGCCAACACGCTCAACAGCATATAGGGTGCTTCTGACATCAGCTTTCCAGCCTGCGAGACCATGTAAGGGTTGACACAGAGCACGGCCAAGCAGAGCAATGCGACAAAAGGAGACCACAGGCGCTTGACGACGGCAAAAATAAGCCCCAAGGCCGTCGCGGAAGCCCCTATGCCTAGCAACACCAGCAGGTCGAATCGCTCACCCGTTAGCGCTCCCCAGAATGCGAGCATCACAGGGTAACCGGGTGGATAAATGTTGTGGACAGGGGTCCCAACCTGGAATACGTCATAGTAGCCGAGGCTGCGAAGCGAGCGACTCAGGAGTAAGTACTGGGCGTCGTCGTGGGCGGTCTCGATCCCCGCCGGCCGCGCCAGCCAGGCGAGCAGGACGTGAACCGCAATGAACACCAAGGCCGCCGTCCAGAAGGCGCGCTCTTTTTTCGATGTGATGGCGCTGATCACGTTTCTACGCGTCCAATTCAGGAAGGGTGCCTGGTCGATGAAATGATGCAGCGTCAACGAGGAGGTGACGGTGACGCCACTCCCACCGGGCGCCGGGCGTACGTGCCTGCGGCGTACGCACCCACTCCCGGCTCGGCGATGATATGCACCCACTTCGTGTCAGTGACAATGCTGTGCGGGAGATTGGTCCCA
>Ga0307428_1001251_pt1 | contig 13195 bp, 23 predicted proteins | sample SalMarWE160240MG_FD_202161 | JGI IMG/M metagenome (GOLD analysis project Ga0307428, IMG submission 202161) | Salt marsh sediment microbial communities from the Plum Island Ecosystem LTER, Massachusetts, United States - WE1603-240 | ecosystem: Environmental > Aquatic > Marine > Intertidal zone >...
ACTTTCAGGGGTATCCCTCGGTGCCTGAAACTCATCAAGTCTCCTCCTCTTCGGGGACCATGACGCTGGGCGCGGTGAACCGGCGGGCCTGCCTGGTTGCCTCGTACTCGTCCATCCATATCGGCTTGTACACTATCCACTGTACTCCCTCCGTACGTGTAAACCACTCGATGAGCTTGTTTGTAAATGATGCGACGACGATGAGGCGTCGAGGCTTGCTCCAGTGCTCCCGGTACTCCTCGGTGGTGCCGAACAGGTGGCCATAGAGCTTGAGCTGGCACGCCTTCTCGACCTTCGGCATGGTGGCTATCTCTATGATGTCAACTCGATCAGCTAAGATCACGACGGCGTCCGCGGTGGGGAGCGCTATCTTGAGGAGGTTCTTCTCTCCCCGGGTGACGGCGATGGCCTCCAGCTCCGGGGACGGCCTCCCCAGGCGTACGTTCGTACGCCAGCTCCCCGAGGGATAATTCTTGTTCAGGTACTCGATGAGCATGGGCTCATGGGCGCGGCGGTATGATCGGCTCACGGAGGCGCCTCCATGGGTCCCCTAGAGAGGCGTTCCTGCATGACCCCGATCTCCTTCGAGTACGCGAGAAACGCGACTCGGAGGGTGCTGCTCCGGTCTTCACCTAGCAGGCTGCCGACCCTGTCCACCATCTCGATCTGGTGCTCTGTCAGGTAGACTTTAACCGCCTTCTTCCTGGTCATCTACGCCTCACGAGGTCCCTCACGTCTCAAATATCTGGGTAGACGTATAAAAACGTGAATAACTAGGAGAATAAGAGTCATGGCAGAAAGAATTCCTACCGGCGTCACGGTTCAGCGGGTGCTGAGCCCTGCCGACTGGAAGGACAAGCAGATAGGAAACCTGAAGGCGGTCGGCCGGAAGAACTACCTGATCGGCATCGGGTACCCGAAGGCCAGCCCCATCAAGGCCGGTTCAAGCGACTGGTCGGAGGCTAAGTTCAACGCCGCGATGATGATCGCCCTCGACGAGAAGAGGCGCCAGGTCAGCGTCGGCAAGTCTAGCGACGAGGAGTGGTTCCGATACTCGAAGGAGATCGGCGCCGACAACCTCGTCGGCGGCGTCGTGAAGCGTGAGGCCAAGATAGCGGACTTCATCGCGGCCTGGCAGCCCAAGCTGGTGAGCCACCTGGCCACCGTCGACGCCATGGGCGTCGCCACCCTGGAAGAACGGATCGAGAAGGCGGCCGAGAACATCCGAGGCCTCGCAGCCCTGCACGGGGCGGCGAAGTAGGCCTCCCCACTGTGAGGTGAGGAGAGAGAAATGGCACCTACTATAAGGCCCTACAAGATAATCGACGACGAGTACGTGGACCAGGAGAGCTACACCATCGACCTGGACCTGCCGACCTCCGGCATACTGAGCTCGCTTATGCTCATGGTCAAGGCGAGAACGGAGGACACCGGCGACGTCCCCGGGCCCTGGATCAAGTACCTGATCAGCAGCGTATCCGTGAACCAAGCAGGCCAGGCGTTCCTCAACTCGGCGCCGCCGGAGATGTTCCAGGCGGACTACTACTACAAGACCGGGAAGATGCCCCGCCGTGGCTACCAGGTAGCGGGAGGCGCCGGCGGTGAGATCATCGAGGAGGTTCCGATCCTCTTCGGTGAGGGACTCAACGACATGGAGCACACCATCGACCTAGCCAAGCTGAACGACCCGAAGCTCAGCGTCACCTACGACCTGGCTGCTACAGGCCCCGACGGCGGAACGTGCTGGGACACCGACTACAAACCCAGGTTCAGCGTCATCGCCTACCTGCTCCAAGGCGCCGGCATCCCCGCGTCGAAGGGATACCAGAGCCTCCGGCAGATAGAGAGCTACACGCCATCGAACAGCGAGGAGAAGAAGATCGAGCTCAAGGGCCACCGGCCCATCAAGCGGCTTTACGCCCAGCTCGACATTAAGGCCGTCACCTACGGCTGGATACACAGCCTCGACGAGGTGAAGCTCTGGGGCGAGAACGAGGCATACGTCCCGTTCGACATGAAGTGCGACGACTGGCAGGAAGTCATCCGGGACATCTACGGACTCTGTGAAGTCGACGGCATGGTGTACTACGCTGGTAACGGTAAAGGCATAGACACCATGGTAGACCACCGCGTCAACTACAGTCTTGTAGTACACGACGACTATGATGTTGTCGGTATGTTCTACTCAGGCTCAGGACGAGGCGGGAAGGTGCAGTTCAGAACCATTGCAGACGGCGGCGTCCCTGCAGGGACTAAAATCATAATGTTCCGCTTCGTCGGGTACACCCCTTGGAGCGTGCAGCTCATCGACATGGAGAAGATGCTCGGCATGGAGTACCTAGACCCCACCGAACACGCACCGATCTACCTGGAGCTCGACCACGTCTCGAACGCCGCCGCCATCGGCGGACCGGTCAAGATCCACATCGTCGACCTAGTGAAGCCCTAGTCACCACACCCTTTTTTCTAACCTTTTTTAACGTATCAAGCCAAAGGATAGTACATAAAAATGGAGTACAAAATCTACCGGCAGAGCCTTAAGATCACAAGCGACGGCGAGATCGAGACCATCCACGCCGAGGAGGTGCCCGAGGGCTACCGCCTAGAGGTCACAAACATGGGGATAGCCTGCCTGGACAAGGCCGGCCAGATACTGGAGCTCGGATACGTCGATCAGACCGATAATTATCACGTCGTCTACATAGACGAACGCACCGCCAAGGTGGAGACGCACGTCAATGGCGTGGTGTACATCGCGGCCGGGGAGCATCCGTACGGCCGGGTGACGACCCCGGATGATGGCAACGTGGTTTACTTTAACGTTCACGGGAAGCTCTGGCCGGTAGGCTAGGAGGCTCCCCTGGGTGCCCAAGTACTCGACGAAGATCGTGGTCCCAGCCAGCCGCACCAGCCGGAACCCGGTGACGTTCGACCTGGATGTGAGCCAGGGCCGCATCGCCCAGGTATCGGTGACGTGGAGCAATGGGAGCTGGTGGATGAACGCCCTGGTCATCAAGTATGAGGGAGGCCAGATCATCCCGTCGGAGGGCGGCGGTCAGTGCCGGGGCGACGGGTACCCGGACACGTGGCCCGAGCACATCATCCTCGACAAGCCTCACCCGACGCTGAACATAGAGGCGTGGAACGAGGGCAACGATTACGAGCATGAGGCCCTTGTCGACGTCGTCATGCTGCCGGTGGAGCCTGACCCGTTCGGGCCGATACGTGACCTGGTGAACCTGTTTAGGAGGTTCCTCGGGATATGACAGGTGGGCGACCTAAGTTCACGCGCATGGTGTCCGTGAACGTCGAGGTGTCCCCGCTGGAGCCGACGGTGAAGAACTGGAACCGCGGCTTCGAGCTCGGCGACTTCACGTCGTGGACGGCGGTCGACGCCGTGATCAGCACCGTGGACCCCTACAAGGGAAACTATTGCTGTAACCTCACCAAGACGGCGGCCAGCATAACGCAGACGCTGGACGACCCTATGCCGGTGAACGCGGTGTTCGAGTTCTCGGCGTGGTTTAAGCGGAAGGCTGAGGGCGACGCCTATACTCTCCGGATGATCCATACCGACGGCTCCACGAACGACGTCTCCGGCAGCCTGACCGAGGAGGGATGGGAGCGATCATACTTCGGCCGTGGCTTCATGCACACGGGGAAGATACTGTCCGGGATAGCCGTCATCAGCTACGCTGGGGACTTCTATGTGGACAAGGTGACGATGGGCCTGGCCACCGAGGTGATCACCGGCGCCCTGGAGGTCAACCAGGGCACCCCGGAGAACCTCCAGGCCGAGGCGGTACCGCGGCCCAAGGGGAGCGTCCTGGAGGCGGACAGCGTCACCACCACCGACACGTACGCGACGGTCGTGAGTTACACGGTGCCCTCCTCGGATTGGAGGTTTGAGCTCGCGAAGATACTGGTGAGCTGTCCCGAGGACGTCATGTACAGGCTCCGGTGGAACGAGAACGTGATCGGCGCCGAGGTGTACGTGACCGGCGGCATACCGTTCACGGACTGGTTCCCCTGGGCGTACAAGACTATGCGGGGTGGGGACTCCAAGGCCTTCGACATCCAGGCTAAGTACCCGGCGGGTGGGGCGGCGGCGACGTGTCACGCCGAGATAGTGGGAGAGTACGTGAATTGGGACTTCAACTAGGAGGCGGTGCCCGGGCATGAGCATAAGGGTCGGGTTGCGGCACATGGCCCGGGTCGTCGGGCCCGTCGCCCCGCCGCCGCCGCCGCCGGTGCCGATGGAGTACGTGTTCACCGAGGGCACGGCGTCGCCCTACGACGTGATGTACGACACCATCGACGGCGTGGGCCCCGTATCCATCGCCCAGAGCGAAAGTAGTGGTGCGACAGGGCAGCCCTTCCAGCGTAAACAAACACAGACAAGCGACGGAACCCTCTACGCCGTTTACCATAAACTACTCGCTGGAAAATACCAGATTTACGTGAAGAAGAGCGTGGACGACGGCGTCACCTGGACAGATGAGACTCGGATCAGCACCTACGCGGGTATGAACAGCTACGACCAAACATACCCCACGATAGCCGTGGACTCGGACGACAACCTACACGTGCTATGGCATGGGATGGCGACCGGGTACACGACGGCCAACCAGGTTTGGTACGCGAAGTACACCACCTCGTGGGCCACCCCGGTCCGCATAAGCACATACACGAACATGGCCAGCTACCCTCATTATTACCCCACGATAGCCGTGGACTCATTGGATTACCTCCACGTGCTCTGGGCCGGGCGGGCGACGGGGTATACACTCTACCCCCAGGTTTGGTACGCGAAGTACACCACCTCGTGGGCCACCCCGGTCCGCATAAGCACCGCCGCGGGGATGGGGAATTATTACCAGTTATACGCCACGATGGCCGTGGACTCTAATGATTACCTCCACGTCGTCTGGGAAGGGATAACGCTACCATACACACCCGAATACCAGGTATGGTACGCCAAGTACACGACCAGCTGGGCCACCCCGGTCCGCATCAGCACATACGCGGGTATGGACGGCTACGACCAACTCACACCCGTCATCGCCGTGGACTCCAGCGACTACCTCCACGTGCTCTGGGCTGGGATGGCCACCGGGTACACGACGGGCAACCAGGTATGGTACGCGAAGTACACCACGTCCTGGGCCACCCCCGTCCGCATCAGCACCGCCGCGGGGATGGATGATTATGCCCATTTTGGGGTATCCATCGCCGTGGACTCCAGCGACTACCTTCACGTGCTCTGGCACGGGAAGGCCACCGGATACACCGATTATGATAAAGTCTGGTACGCCGAGTACACGACGTCGTGGGCGGCCCCGGTGGTCCTTCAACCGACGGGGCAGAACAAGTATCCGAATATGAGGTGGAGCAGGTGGCCATAACATGCTGAACATAGCGTATAGGAACCAGGCATCCGCAAAAACCGGGGACACCCGGAAGCCGTGGGAGTGGATGCTCATCGACTCAGCCATCATCGGCGGGATCAGCCTCTTCACCGAGCTCGTCGCGGGGCCGCCCTCATGGATGGGGCTGTACAAGGCCGCCATGGCGTTCGGGCTCGCCTTCTTCATCCAGCTCGCCGTCGAGCGCGGACTCAGGAAGGTCTCACAAAACTAGGGTGCCTACCCTAGACTAAATGGTTAAAAGATGATCATGGAGAGGGAGATACAGAGGAGAAAAGCATGGGATTAGACAAAATCATCGGGATCAGGCAGTACACCACGTTCACGCCGGCGGGCCGGGCCATCAAGATGTACATGGTCACGTTCACCACCACCAAGACGGAGGGCGAGTTCACGTTCAGCCTCTCGGTGGACGAGTACACGGCGGATAAGGCCGTCGCCGAGGCCAAGACCCGGGCGGAGCAGATAGACGCCGCGATCCAATAGCTGAAGGCCAATGGCGAAGACCATCATCGAGACGTACCGGGGCTGCGAGATATACCGGCTCACGCCCCCAGACTCGGAGGGGACGACGTACGGCTCCCCATGCGTCCGGCTGCTCTATAAAAAGATCAGCGCGGTCAGGAAGCGGATCTGCCTGGGGGACCACTGGAATTGGATCGACGGCACCTGCGTGTCCCCGGGACCGCCTCCGCCTCCCACGTACGAGGAGCCCCACGTCGCAGAGACTTACAGGGACATCGAGATATGGTATGACCCCGCCACCGATCTGTACACGGCGACAATAACCTCCGAGGACACCGCCTCGATGACGTCCCGCGCCGCGGTCAGAGAATGGATAGACGAGACGCTGGAGTATCTGTACCCTCCCGAGGAGCCGTCGGGAGGCATCTTCGCCCAGGTGGTCGCGGAGATCAAGGCGTGGTTCTCACCGATATGGACGCCCCTCAAGACGGCGTGGGACACCTTCATCACGGAGACGCTGCCCGTCATAACCGGCGCCCTCACGACCCTCGGGGACAGGTGGGACGTCTTCAGGACGGAGACGCTGCCCAGCATATGGGACACCATCACGGCCCGGGTCAGTGAGCTGAACGCGGCGATGGATCAGGCGAGGGTCGACCGCGACGCCGCCATAAGGGAGAAGGCCGTCGACCTGCGTGACGTCATCGACGAGAAGGCGGCCGCCCTGCACGACGTCATCGACGAGAGGATCGGCGACCTGACCAGCTACATCGACGATAAGGTCGCGGACGTCGACACCGTCGGCTTCTTCGAGGACCCGCTGGGATACATCGCCTCCGTGTTCGGCACGCTGATCGACGCATGGGTTCACGGCGTCATCGGGGACCTGGCGGCGGGCATCCAGGCAGGCGCCACCATGGAGGAGCCGGGCATCCACGGCGCCGGTGAATCCTTTATGCGGGGCTTTAATGAAGTAGTGAACGAGGCGGAGGAGTAGAGAGCGGCATGGTCGACGTGTGGAAGGAGCTCGGGAAGGCCATCGGCAGCATTTTCAAACCCATCTTCGAGATACCCGGGGCCATATGGAAGAGCCTCGGCGACGCCGCCGGCACCCTCATGAAGGGGTTCATGGACGCCACCGAGGACCTGGTCGAGGTCATCGAGCCGACGATCACGGGGCTTATGCCCGACATCTTCGAGGAGGCGACCGCCGCCCTCGGGGAGGGTTCCCCACCAGAGGAGATCAAGACCGCGGTGGACAAGTTCATCGCCGAGCTCATGAAGATGATCGAGACGGAATCTAAGACTGAGAGCAAGTCGCTGCCCACCGGCGCCGACCTCGCGGTCGTGCAGGGGAAGCTGGTCGCGGGCATCATGGGCATGTACGCCGTGACTCACGTCCTCAGCCTCGCCCTCGACGCCAGCGGACCCGCGAAGGCTTGGGGCTTCAAGGCCGCCGTCATGGACATGATGTACCAGTTCAAGATGTCGGATGTGATTGGCCCCATGATCCAGGCGCCGATATGGGCGGGCGTCATCACGCCGATGAGGATGCAGGCCAGGGCGGCTAACCCGTACGAGGTCCCCGACGCCCGGTGGATCACCGGGCTCGCCGCCCGCGGGATCATCCCCGACGACAGGTACAAGGAGGCCATGGGGTACCAGGCCCTGAGCGCGGAGTGGGCGGACTGGCTCGCCGAGGGAGAGAAGCGGCTGCCGTTCTTCGCGGACCTCAAGCCCATGGTGCATCGCGGCGAGCTCACCGTGGCGGAGGCCCGGGATATCCTCGCACGCCAGGCGTTCAAGGAGGAGCACCTCGACGCGTACGAGGCGCTTATCCCCGAGATACCTGGACTCAGCGACCTCCGCCGCATCGCCGTCCGCGAATCCTATCCAGGCGCCCCGCCGGGGCTCCGCCCGGAGGACAGCGCCGCCTGGCACTACGGGGAGATGACCAGGTGGCTGGGGAAGACCGGGTACAGCGCGTACTGGAGCGAGGCCCTATGGGGCGCCCACTGGATCATCCCCACGAAGAGCCAGGCCGACGACCTGCTCCACCGCGGCGAGATAGACGAGGACGAGCACACCGCCCTCCTCATCTTGAACGACATCGCCCCCGAGCACATCCCTCACCTCCGAGCGCTGAGCTGGGACCTCCCCGGCGCGATCGAGGCCAGGTGGATGTTCAGGTGGGGCAAGATCGGCGTGGACGAGCTCGGGGAGCTCCTCAAGGCGGGAGGCCTCAAGCCGGAATGGGTGCCCAGGGTTGCGTCGGCGGTCGCCACGAACCAGTTCCTCAGCGACATCGGGGCGCTGGAGACGAATATCAAGGCCGACCTGCGGGACGGCCTGATCCTCGAACCGGTGGCCCGGGTCGACCTCCTCGCGCTCGGGTACCCCGAGGCGTTCGTGGAGTTCCATATCGCCGACGCCGTGCACGACAGGGAGGTCAAGTACAAGAAGGCCCGGGTGGGCACCCTGGAGGATTATTACCAGGGAGACATCATCAATAGTGATGAGCTGGAGGCACACGGGAAGAAGATCATCGTCGACGCAACCACGCGCGGCCTCTGGCTGGACGAGCAGTACTTCAAGAAGACCGGGAGGGAGCGATCAGAGTGACAGAGCCCGAGGAGAAGCCTGAGCCCGAGGCCGAAACGTACGTCGCGGCGCTGGCCAAGATGTTCACGGTTGAGGAGAAAAAAGAGGAGTCCCCGGGTCACAGAGGCTCGTAGAACCGGCGCTGCTGGTCAGCATCCTGATCAGGATGATGGTCCACGTGGACCACGACCTCCAGGCGTGAGACTAACTCGTCGATCCTCGCCTCGTGCTCCGAGAGTATCTCGATGATCAGGTCCAGGACATCTATCTTTTCTGTGAACGACATGGCGAAAAACACCCTATCCGACTAGGATTAAAGGCATTATGGAGGGATAATCTGTATCAATATTGCATTATTCTCGCAATATGAGGCTAACTCCGTAAGTAAGTAAGTAAGGGAATCTAGTTAATATTCTATAATGAGAGTAACAACCCAAAAAACGGTAAATTCTGGGTCGCGGGCCAGTCTCAACCGGTGAGAGTGAGAGAATCAGTCATTATTTTCACGTGAGAATAATGACCGCTCCGGGCGGGGCGGCCGCCCCACGGGTTAGTCTCGGCGGCTGAGGGCGTCGGCTGGCGCCCTTGTCCCACCTGTCCCTTCGTCACCATGGTGACGGGGGTGCTCACTGGGTGCGTGGCCACGCACACGTGAGGGTGTCCATGGACTCCATTGTCCCACGTGTCCCTCCTCAGCATGCCGGTGTCCATCTATGTTGAACATAATCGTCACCGTATCCGCTGACACGTGGGACGTGAATTGTGTCCATAATGTTGGGGATACTTATTCTACGAGGCGTAAAGGACCGGGGCCCCGGATTGTATCAAAATTCGTTATTCTTGGTTGAGGATCCGCCTCGCCTTACATGGATGTGTGTTCACCGGTGAACGGCATTTAAGGGGTGTGCGGGGCGCCGGACAGGGTTCACGTCCATAATTGGGGAACTCCCCCGGGAGAAAAAGGAGCCGTTTTAGGGCTTCCCCGTGCCCCGGGCCACGATGGGCATCGTGGCCATGGCCACCACGGTGTTGAGGTACCTCACCCTCGTGAGGGGTGTTACGTCCATAATCTGGGGCGGCCGCGCCGTGGTCGCACACGGCCAGTGTCGGCGGATCGGGCTATCCTCGTGACGCGGTCATGAGGCCGGCCCGGCTCGAACACCACCCAGATCACGGGGCACGCCGGGTTCGTGCAGTGATGCCTCCCTTTTTTATTCCTCTTCGCGAGGGGGCGCCCGCAGTCGGGGCACCGGTGCCCCGGACTAGTCTCACCCATCAGAGCTCCGCCTGCAGTACGCCGTCCTTCTTCATGAACATCACCCAGTAATTCTGGGCTTCACTCTGCGTCTGCCTTTTACTCCCTATCGTTAATCGTATCATCTCGTCCCAGTTCCTGAAGAAGGGAAGGATACGCTCCAGGGGTAGCCTCACCTCGCTCCAGTTTAACCAGAGTATCCCGTCGTCCATCAGTATCCGGCTGAACTCCTTCTGGGCCTTATGAAGGAAGGCTAATAACTGTCGTTTATTCCTGAATTTATCGGCTCCATAATAAGCGCACCCAGCGGACCCCATGCCGTACCTCATTAAAAACCTCCTCTTCTCGGCTTCATTTCTACACGAGAAATAGTTTTCACCCGTCACGTCACCCCACCAGTGAGGCGGGTCGAAGAAGATGGTGTGAAAACGGCCAGCCTCGAACCCCGTGGCCGTACAGTCCAGCACCATGTCGGGCGCCCTCTCCAGCTCGGGCTCGACGTCGATAAAGAGTACGTGGCGGCTCGTCTTCTTGCGCCAGATGGATCGGTTCGACGCGGTCGCGTCCAGGACCCTGGCCAGGGACTTAACCACGTTCACCTATCCCTCTCCGAGGGCTCCTTTTTCGACCACGCCACCTCTATACCTTTATGACAGTAAGGGCATCGTATCCACTCAAACCGTTCATTAGCTAACTCTATCTCCGCGCCGCAGTTTCTGCACTTCACAACCGTCTTCCTTTTATTACGCATCTGGGAGCCGCCTGAACCTGATATTCAGCTCGTCATGGTTTCGATATACGGTCGCCTGGATACGGCCTTCCAGCGCTAGGGCCGCCAGGCGGCGGAACCACCAGCCCTCAGTGTGCCGGACCCTAGTCTCCAAGGAGACCTCACGGATAAGCATGTAAAGGGTAAGATATCCGACGGTACCGTTCACATAGTCTAGGATGGCCTGGGAGACCCGGCCGAGCTCAGTCACCGGCTCCTAACCCTCATCAGGTGATCAACTAGGTCCAGGAGCATCTTCCTGAACTCGTGCCGGTTCAGTCTTACCCCGTCACTGGGGACGTGTATCTCATAGCCTGGTCCCCACCCGGAGCCTAAATCTACTCGGCGGATGTGAATCCTATGATCCGAGTAAACATTATCAACCATCAGCTTGAGGCCTCCTCTCAACCTCCTCATGGTAGTCTTCCAAGGTGTGATTCTGTTGGATGCGGGCCCAGCACACGGGCCCGATGCCGCGATCCACGCTCACGGGGTTGGTCAGCAGGCGGCCGCAGATACGGCACCGCGTCTCCCCGCTCATGACTCCTCGCCCTCCTCGGGCGGCCTCTTCCGTATACGACAGTTGAGCCACGCGTCGGGGCCCTCACCGCAGTGGGCCCACTCCACGTCGAGGGGGAACATCACATCACCATGCTCCTCGTTAAGACTCTCCAGCCTGTTCTGCTCGATGTACATCACGCACCTAAAACAGGTCATCACTTTTCAGCCTCCGCGGCGGCCTCGGGCTCCGTCCTGTCCAGGTACTCCAGTATCATGGCCACCTGGTTCTCCACGTCCTCGGGCTTGGTGCAGTCGATGGTCATCAGGATGATGGCGCCCACGTCATCAAGCGCATCCATGAGGATGTCCCTGGTGATGCTGACGGCGTCATGTATCCGCTCCTCGGCGCCCATCTAATCGCCCACCTCCTCCTCCATGTCCTGGAGGAGACGGATCGGCGTCACGGCGCCGCGGAGCTCCGCCTTAATACAATAATCTATCAGACGCCGGATCACGGCGTCGTAACTCTCGCCCTTCCGGCCGATGTCCTTCAGGGCTTTTCGGGTCGATAGATCGACCCTTATTTTCACGGGTGTCTTCACGTACGTCACCGCTTAAACTGGGGGCGTTCAGGGTACTTAAGGGTACATGTGTCCCGCAGAAATTATCAGGTGTGAGCCGCATCCCATACATGTCCGGGGTCGCATTTTCGCGTCCATAATAGTGACGGACGTCACCGGCACCCCGGACACCATCTAATGGCGACAGGTACATGGTGAACACGCATGAAGGTTAACGTAGTCGACATCCACGTCCCCGAGGAGCGGGCCCGGGCTCGGTACACCGACGAGCAGCGCGAGTACCTCCGAGCATCGCTCGGGAAGTACGGCCAGCTCACCGACATCCTCGTCCGGAGCCTCCCCGAGGGAGGGTACGAGCTCATCGACGGGGAGAGCCGCCTCAAGGAGCTCGTCGAGGGCGGCGCCGTCGATGTCGACGTAAAGGTCCTGGCCCTGGATAACCACGACGCGGCGATGGTGAATATCTTGATGAACGTGGCCCGCGGAGACCAGGACCCTATGGGTATCAGCCTAGCGCTCCACCAGGCCAAGGTCGCCGGCATGGCCATAGAGGACATAGCCTCCGCGACGGGGCACACGGTCGAGTGGGTGCAGTTCCTCCTCCAGCTCCGCGAGCTCCCCACGATATACCAGGAAGCCCTCCGCCGAGGCGACCTCCTCGTCACGCACATCCGGCAGGCCACCAGGCTGCCGAACCCCCGGGAGGTCGACGCCGCGCTAGGCGCCGCCGTCCGCCACGGCTGGAACACGGCGGTCATGAAGAATTACTGTAATAACCGGCTGCAGGAGTTCATGGCGGTCCGGCTGATGAAGGAACGTACGGGCGTCGAGGTCCCGCCTCCCCAGGCGGACCCGGAGAAGCTGGCGCGATATTCTCAGTGCCTGGTGTGCGGAGAGATGAGGCCAAACGACGAACTCAGCCTTCCCCGCGTATGTGACGAGTGCTACACGTTCTCGAAGTACGCGGTCGCCCAGGTCGGTAAAGGGGAGGCGGGGATGAAAACCCTGTACAGGGCCCTAGAGCTGCTCCAGGCCTGGCAGCAACAGAAACGGCAGCTTCTCCTAGAACAGGACCTCAGCCGCCACCCCGTCGCGGCCGAGATACCAGCGCCGCCGAGCCCGGCGGCCGCCTCCGAGCCCCAGGGCCCCATCGTCAAACCTGAGTGGATGACACCCGAGGAGTGGGGACGCCTGAAGGACACACTCCGCAGAGAACCCGGTTAAGCAGCCCTCTCGGTGCCCACCGAGAAACGTTTCTTAGGGCCGCGGCCCACCGCCTCGATCGTGATGCCGACTCCCTCCGCCCTCGCCCTGGGCAGGACAGCCTTCAACTGAGGGACCAGCGTCTTTTGACCCACGTCGAACCAGTATGGATACGTCGGCTTCTCCGTGGTCGGCAGATGCATCCGCAGAACCTCGTTCCAAACCATGACTCCGGGCGCCAGCCAAGGCGGATGTGTCTCAGCTCTTCCAACCTCCCAGCTTGTCGGGTGAAGCGTGACAGCCTCACCGGTCGGAACATCGAGGAATTCATACGGACCTTCGAGGACAGGTAGCGCCATCATCGCCTAGCCCCGCCTCCCCCTCACCTGGAAGC
>Ga0307428_1001252_pt1 | contig 13193 bp, 18 predicted proteins | sample SalMarWE160240MG_FD_202161 | JGI IMG/M metagenome (GOLD analysis project Ga0307428, IMG submission 202161) | Salt marsh sediment microbial communities from the Plum Island Ecosystem LTER, Massachusetts, United States - WE1603-240 | ecosystem: Environmental > Aquatic > Marine > Intertidal zone >...
TTGTTGATGAGGATCGGCTGTTTTTTGAGCGAAAGAAGTATGAAGAGTTTAGGCGCTTTTCTGAAAGCCTCTTCGCAAGAAAGGTTCCGAAAAAGGTGATGCTTGGGGGCTACCCATGGGCGAGTGTAATCCGCAAGTATGGTTTGAGTCATGAAGAGTCTTTGCGGTTACGCGATTTACAGCGTAACGAATTATGGAAGTGTTGTGTTGAGTTTAGGAGAAGAAACAACAAAAAATCTGTGTAGGCTGCTGAAGACGGTGTATGATAGTGCGGATTGGCAGAAGATCGCTGGAAAGAAGCGGAGCAAATACGACGTTTTTGCGCATAAGATTAAGGCTGCGGGGCATCAGCAGACGATTAGTACGTTCATGGAGAAGTTGTGTCACACTTTGGGGTTGCAGAGCATTATCTTGCCGACGTCAGTGATTCAGCAGCTTGAGGACGACTGCGATGCTGTTATGCGTGCAGTCCGGAAAGAAACCATCTATTACATGCTGTTGGCTGTGGAAGGAGGTGAAAACTGATGGAGACTTTGACTTTCGAGGGAACATTAACAGCATTGAGTACAATCTTTAGTGGCGGAGACGACAAAACAGGAGTAGAACAGACTCTTCGCAGAATAGATTTCATGGTTGATGGTGAACGTGTTGATGTGCCTATTTTGGATGGAAATAGTATCAGGGGTAATCTTAGGCGTTTGCTGCTGCGGGACTTTTTTGATCGTGTAGGCTATGAGATTACGACGCCGAAGCTGTTCTATCTTTTGAGCGGTGGAGCACTTGAAACTGTTGGCAGACACGGACAGCTTGACTTGCAACTCCGCCGAGAGATACGTGCTAACTTGCCGCCTATCAGCCTGCTCGGTGGGAGCATGGGAAATCAAGCGTTTGCGGGAAAACTTGTCGTAGCTAAGGCTCTTCCAATATGCGGAGAACTCAAGGACTATCTACCAATGCAATCGAAGCTGAGCTATCATGTTTTCTTGACAGAGGCTTTTGCTACTCGGAGAGCTGAACGTGAACCGCCAGAAACTGTTGAGTATAAAGACCATAAAGAAGAGCCGACAATACAGATGAAGGTGCAGTTTGAGTGCTTCGCTCCCGGAACTCGGTTCTATCACAAGTTTATGCTGTTGGATGCTTTGCCTATCGAAAAAAGTTGTTTTGCTCACATGATTGACTTGTGGAAGCAGCGCCCCTTTGTCGGCGGAAAGATGGGATCTGGCTATGGTGAACTCAAAATTGAATATCCAACGCTGGAACTTACAAGCAGCGACTACCTGAATTATCTGGAAGAAAACAAGAAAGCGGTTGCGAAGAGTCTTGAGCGTATCGAAAAACTACAGTAATTTTGCTTTGACTTTTCATATGCAGACGCCGACTATGTTGGGGCATCCGTGGCTTGCTTTTGATGGGATTTTGGCGCATCTCATCAACAGGGAGCTGCGGGGGCAGGATTACTGGACGTTGCCTAGTAAGGAGGTGGTTTCTCAGCATTTTTTGTATAGGGGCTCGGTTATGCCTTTGGCGCAGACTGAAAAATTGTTCCATGCTAGTGTTGCTCAGTTTGATGTGAATCAGGCGGGTGTGGCTACAATATACAAGCGGTTCGCTGAAAGGCATGTTGACAAGCTTCATGTGAAACGCAGATTCATCAACGTTGGCGGCGGACTCTACAGGGCGTATATGATGCGGCTGCCCTATTTGCCTGCTCGGAAGGCGACGTTTTTTTGTCGGGGGGATCTGCAGGAGGTGTTACGGCTGATTAGTTTTCTTCCGGGTTTGGGAAAAAAGGTAGCGTATGGTTATGGTATGATCCGATCTGTGAGTGTTGATGAAACAGATGATGATTATAGTTTTGTGATGGATGGGGTTGCTATGCGTCCGTTGCCCTGCAAGTTTGGCTATGATTCAACGGAGAAGATGATGTTGGCATACAGGAGCCCCTATTGGGATAAGAGGAATGTTGCAGCCTGCGTTCCTCCAGGAGCGAAACTTCGTGAATGAGCATGATAAGAAAACGTTTTTGATGTGGTCTAAAACTAAGGAATATAAGGCAAAAATAGCTGCTAGCCTAGACATCATAGAGCGTTCTGTTGCGGATAACAAATGCGTGATTGCTTATTCTGGTGGGAAGGATAGTACAGTTATGACTCATCTAGTCTTGCAGGTGAAGCCTAGCGTCACGGTCTTTCATTGGGATCATGGGAGTTGGCTTATGCCTCGTGAGATAGAATCAGAGATTATCTGTAATGCTGAATTATTGGGTGCGAAAGATTTTATTGCTATGAGTTCGCGTTCGTTGGAGAAACCTGAGGCTCGGACGAATTGGCGTATTTGGTATGCTGTGTTTTGGAGTACGCTTGCGAGGTTGCGGAAGGAGTATGGTTGGGAAAAAAATTTTGTTGGTTTACGGCGTGAAGAGGGCTGTAAACGTAGAGTCAAAATTGATGAACATAATGTTAAGTGGGAAGTTTATCCTATTGCTGATTGGAGTTGGCTTGATGTTTGGGGCTACATTGTAGCTAATAGTTTGCCTTACCCGAAAGTATATGATGTTTATGGTCCCCTGTTGGGTTGGGAGAATGCGCGGTTTGTGACTTTTTTTGATATGGAGTTCGAGAAGTTCGGTTCTCCGTATTTGGATGGATATTTTTTTCCGCAGTATAAGAACATACCATAAAATATATATACTCTAGTATGTATATTATGGTAGTGGTGAAGGAAATGGATAACGAAAAAGAAATTAAAGAAATTAAGGGAACCCTTTTTGGTAACCTCAAAAAATTGTCTGAAGAGCTTTGGGCACCAAACCTTTCAGGCTGGAGAGTTTGGGTGCTTGGGAAAGTTGGAAGTGATGAGATTTCTTTCAGTGAGCCTGTGACAACTGGAACGAAACCAAATCCCGCAAATTACAGTGAGGATAATTGGCTGATCGAGATGGATTACGTCACTGACGTTGTGGATATGAGTCAGGAGGAAATTGAGTCTGCGGAAAAGGAAACTATCACAGACGTTCTCATAGGCATTTTGGGTGATGATCTTTCCAGCATTGCAAGAAAAGCCGTTTTTCCGGCAAGACAAAATTGCGAGTGAAAACATTGGTGTACATCAAAAAAGTGGTTGTTGATCAGAAAGACCTTGCGGTTGCAGTGGATGCGTTGAGGCGGTGGCGTGGTCCTCGTTCTGGACGACCTTTCGAAATGATTAGCATCTATTTCAGTGATCACAAGAAGCATCGGGAGCAGGGTCTTGCCTCCGACAAGATGCTTATAATCGCCCGGTCTTAGCGTTTGTTGTGTTTGTGGTTACGAAGAGTCTCATTACGGTGGGCATATCCACTACATTGAATGTATTCAGCATGTCCGCCGTATAATGGTTCCCGACTCCCTGGGGGTCGAGACTCTTCGTAAGGGAATATATGATATTCCATTATAATTACTGAATTCCATTATGGCGACATAAATAGCTATTTTATGGCTACGGGTTAGACTCTTCGTAGCTGATGTGCCGAAGGTTAACACCCAAACCAAATAGGCAAACGTGACGAAGAGTTAACAGAACCTACAGGTAGACTCTATCTATTCCGTCCGGTTCTTTTTCTTTCTATTCCATCGCAACCTTTTCCAGGTTGTCCTCTTCCTTTTCCAGATCCGTCTTTTTTCGGTACTCCTTTTGTCATGTTCTCACCTCTTGTATTTTATGTTAATTCTGTATAAAAGTGAAGAGGTTGCATTAAACTATTGAGGGTAGCCTCTTCGTAGAAAATTATATAATATTGCAAGAATAATTGAAGGGGGATAATGTTGAAAGTTGTAGGATCTGACGTGCTAAAAGATGGTGAGGCTTTGCTCGTTTCTCCTAGACGAATAATTCAGAACACAAAGACAGGAAAACATGAGCTAGAAAGTCTGGAAGATTGGAGTAAGCGGTGCTGCAAAATTACAAATCTAAAATGACTTTCAGACTTGGACTTCACAAAGGTACCAAAGTCACAGGGTGACAAGGTGACAAAAGCCACAAAGTAGCTACATTGTAATTACAAAGTATTGATGATGTACAGTACTTTGCATCAGTACTATTCCATAGTTTTCACGAAGAGTCTCTATGGATGCATTTACTGGTGCATGTACCGATTCACGAAGAGCTTTTATGTGCTGATGTGTAATTGCATTTTGGACGGTAAGACAAGCTGAAAAGCCGAAGCTACCCTTGAGGTAGCCTATTAGGGGAATAGCGCCCCTCGTTCAGTCATTTTCACGAAGAGTTTACGGCGGACATGATGAGTGCGACTGCTCCGGTCGGAGTGTCCACCGTAAGTGACCCTTAAAGGGACATTTTTTAGGTATAAAATTAGGTATCTTTGTTGGCTTACCTGTTAGTATATTACCTATAGGTAGGTAGACTCTTCGTGAGGAGTGTTTCGATTGTGTTGTTGCGGCTTCTGTTTTGTTCTTTTGCTTTTTGCTCGATCTTTTGTAGAAGGTTGTTTGGGATGTAGATTGAGATTCTTGTTTTGTCTTGCATGCTATTCCATTATTAGATGTTAAAATTTAATACTTTTTGTTAATTTTGAACAAAACGTGTTTTATTGTTATTGCTGAAACTGTTTATTATCGTTGTTTGAGTGGTTTTCATGTGAAGGCGGCTGCTAATCAGGGTGACTTCGATGATCCTCGTGGGGTGTATGGGAGCACTGAGGGTGTTACTTTCGGCAGTCCAATCAGCATGAGGCAGATTGTTTTTGCTGCTATGCGGGAGCCTGTTGCTAAGCGTGTTGTTGTTGATGTCGCCTTTGATGTGATGGCGAAGGGCTTCAAGGTTGAGGAAGAGGCTGAAAAGCCGAATCCTGAATGGACCAGGCAGGTGTCGAAGGTTCTTGATGAGCTGGATACGAAGGCGATGTTGCGGCAGCTAGTTCTTTTTGAGCGATTGTATGGCTGGGCTGCCCTGGGGCTCAGTTATGTAGATTATGGTGATGATCCGAGTAAGCCGGTGCAGGATCCGAAAAGGATTGTTTCGCTGACTGTGTTCAGTGACCATAACTGCAGCGTCCAGTCAAGTGACGTGGAGAAGGATACTGGGAGCGAGCGGGCGGGGCTCCCGAACCTCTACACAGTCAACAAGATTGGAACTGAGCAAAAGAAGATCCATTATACGCGGATGATTCATTATGCTAGTCGGCTGATGGGGCACCCATGGCGGGGAGTTCCCGTGCTTGCGGTGCTCTACAGTGACTTGACGGCGTATCGGAATACTCGAGAGGCACTTGTGCATAGTATCAAGACGCATGCTGCTGGCTTCGCTGATATTACCTTGAAGGGCAAGAAATCTCAGAGGCAGCTCGACAATTTTGACAAAAATAATGATCTGACTAATTTGGATTCGAGGAGTAGGTTTGTGCACGGCGGCGACAGTAAAGTTGAGTGGATCGGCGCTAAGGGCAAGGCGTTGGATCCTGGTCCCTATGTGGATGTGAGCCTTGAGAGTTTGAGTTGTGGCAGCCGTATTCCTGTTTCGCATCTTCGTGGAGCAACTGCGGGTACCTTGGCGGGTTCTGAGGTTAATGATCGGGAGTATTGGGGCGGCATTGCGATGCAGCAGTCGCTCCTCGAGCGAACAGTTTGGGATCTGATTGATAGATTGATGGATACTGGGCAAATCGATCGTGTTGAGGACTATAATCTTGTGTGGCCCTCAGGGTTCGAGTTGTCCGATCAGACGGTTTCGGAGATCGAGTTGAGGGATACGCAGACCCGCAAACTGAAGCTGGAGTGGATGACTGTTGATGAGGTGCGGGATGAGCAGAGTTTGGATCCGCTCCCGGACGATGCAGGGAAGGTTGTTCCTGGGCTGCTTCGATTATCTAAACAGCCTGAGCAGCAGCAAGAAGCTGGACTGCTGAAAAAGTTAGGATCATTTTTGAGAGGGAAAAAAGAGGATGAGTAGTATACAGTTTGGAAAGTTTGAGTTTGACTCAGCTAAAAACATCCGTGAAACTGAGACTGAGATAATTGTTCCTGCAATCTTGGACCGCGAAAGCATACTCCAGTATGGGAACATCAGAGGTTATAGGTCAGCGAAGGAGTTGCAGGCTGCTGCTTTCACGCTTGAGGGCGCATGGATCGTTGCGTATAGGCATACGCCAACGCCGTATATTGTGGATCGCGGTGACGTGCGGGGCAGAGTCCGCAGTGTGTCTTGGGATGCTGAAGCTAATGCGCTTGTTGGTGAGCTGCATTTTGCGAAGAGTCTCTGTGATGCTGTGCTGCTTGAGCAGGTCCGGAAGGGCACGTTAAGCAAGGATACGAGCTCGGCTTACTTCTGTAAGGATGTTTTTGAGGCTGGCGAGTTTGGTGGGCAGAAGTATGATGCTCGTCAGGAGAATTTGATGTATCATCATGTTGCTGTTGGAATTATTGAGGGGCGCTGTCCGAGTCCCTATTGTGGCATTATGGACAGTTTCAGCGATTTTGTGCGGGTATCTGTGCGTCCTCAGCAGTTGTTCAGTCGGTTGACGACTGTTCTTGTGAGTACGAAGGATGGGATATATGCGCTTGTTGGGAAGCTGAGGCAGGGTACCAAGGAAACTGTTACGAGCGAGCTGATGTTTGATGCTGAGAAGGGTTGGACGCAGGAGAAGGCGGAAGCCTGGGCGAAAGAGCACAAGAATTCTGTTGGTGTCTTGAATACTGAGGAGACTGAGGATTTCATTCATGTTCGGGTTCGGGATCCTGACCTTTTCGTTGACGGGTCTTTCCGCACAATCGACATCGATGCTGAGAAGGGCATCACTGCAGTTGTTGGGAAGCTGAAGAGTGATCCTAAAGGCGCCATGGTTGTGCAGAAGTATGTTTTCGCGAAAGAAAAAGACTGGACAATGGAGAAGGCTTCTGCTTGGGTGAAGGAACACAAGGATTCTGTACCTTCACAAGGGCAGCCTAAGACTGATCGGGAGCGTTTCATGGCGCATTTTGGCATAACTGCGGAAGCGTTTCAAAAACTTTACGATATTCTCGGTGACGAGTTATTCAAGTTGCTGCCTGATCGTGGGCAGAAAATTCAGCATATAGAAAGCGAAACTAAGGATTCTGCGTTGAGTTTGGATCCTTTTGAGGTGCTTGCGCAGAGCCGCAGGCTTCTCAGTTCACGGTAACATGCTCCAGACGTGGAGCCGAAACAAGTGTTGCAGAATGGCGCCGAGATGATGGATGCTCGACCTATGCCGGGTCGCAAATATGGCGAAAAATGGAAGCAGGAAACAAAATGTCAGAAGAACAAAAAGATGAGCATGGATGCTTAATCGGGAAGGAAGTTTGGGACGAAGAAAACCAAAAGTGTGTACCAAAAGAGACACCAGTTCAGAATAAGGCAGCAAAATTTAGCATGGATGAAGCCTTTTCGAGAATTAAAACGCTCGAAAATGAGGTGGCTGAGAAGGGCAAGCTGATTACTGCTCTTACTGGTCAACTTGATGAAGCGAATAAGGTTCTTCAAAGTCAGGAAAAGGGCAAGCTTATCGGTGAGATTTTGCCTAGGAGCAGTTTCAAGTTAGATTATCTTGTGACGAAATCGCCTGAAGAGCTGAAGGAGATCGAGGCTACTTTGAATATGGCTGTGCCTCCGAAGGTGAATAGTGTCCGTTTCGGTGTTCTCGGCGCAGATGTCAGTGACCGCGAAAAAGGCTTGACTGTCGGTGATCTCAGTGTTGTTACTGCTGCTAAGAGGAAGCGTGCATAGCTTTGCCTCAAGGTATAGTGAAACCTAGCAATCAGATTGTCGCGTACGGTGACGCGAAGCCTATTGAGATTGAAGTCGGCGCGAATGCAACTGAAGCAAAGATGTTGGCTGGGCGTGTTGTGATTTTCGATGATGTTGATCAGACAGTCAAAGAAGCAGGTGCAAAAGCCGTTAATGTTGTGGGCTTTCTTGAGGTTGACCCGGCGAAAAAGAAGACGGATAACTATGAGGTTGGCGATCAGGCAAAAGTTGTCATAGACGATTGCCTTGCGGTTCTTACGTTGTTGGCGAGCGAGAATGTGACTCGAGGCGATCCTCTGGTGACTGCTGATGATGGCAAACTAGCTAAACAGGCGGTTGGCGCCATGGGTGCTCAGGGGCAAGTTGTCGCTTACACGTGGGAAAGCAGCAATGTGACTGTTGACGCAGAGATTCTTGTGCATTGGAAGCCAAGTGCTGAGCCTGCTGCTGCAAGTTAGGAGAACTGAAAAAATGTCATTGAAAGCTATGAGTAGAGTTGGGATGAATACTGCGCAGCTGACGGATGAAGAACGCATATACATTGATTCGAGGATCGTTGAAACTGTGCGGCCTGTGATGGTCGGTAGAAAGCTCTTTCCAGTGTTTACTTTGCCGCATGCCGGATTCATAACTGTACGTGGCTATAAGCGCACGGATATGAGTGCAGCGCGGATCAGTTTGCATGGGCAGGGCAAAAACGTGGATAGGTCAGAAAAAGAGCATTTCGACATTACTGTGCCGGTGCTGCATAAGGAGTTCAGTCTTTGGTGGCGTGACTTGGAAGCGAGCCGCAGTAATGGGCTGCCGCTTGACACGCAGGAGGCTGAGAATGCTGCACGACAAGTTGCTGAAGAAGAGGATCTGCTACTGCTAACTGGGGAACACACAAACTTTAAGGCTCTTGGAATTGAGGGGCTTGCTACTGCTACTGGACGGAACACTAAGGCGAGCGCTGGTGCGTGGCCAGCGAATGCTTTGACGGACCTGAGTGCTGCTATTGGCGAGCTAGAAGCCGACGGTCACATGGGACCATACGCTGCAGTACTAAGAAGTAGCTGGGCAGCAAAACTCAGAGCTCTAGTAACGAATACTGCAACAAAATGGATCGAAGTAATTCAGGATCTCTTCAAGGCAGGTATCTACGTGAGTGATAGCCTCTACACGAGTGCTGCGGGCGTAGATATCGGGTTAGTTGTTGAGCCTAGTCAGGAAAACTTTGAGATGGTTGTTGGCAGGGATCTGTCGCTGTTCACGAAGCAGGATGAGGACATGAACCTTCAGTGTAAGGTGCATGAAGTCGTGGCGCCCCGAATTAAGCGTCCAAAATCAATCTGTGAAGTTACGGGTCTAACGTAGCCTGCATGGGCGCCCTACGTTGAGCCTTTTTCCCCCTTTTGTTTTCGGGGTGACATCTTACGAAAGAGTATAACTGATGGAGGTGAGAAGGCTGAAGTTCAAACTAAAAAAAGGTAAGGGTGCAGTAAACCGTTTCACTGATGCAGCTGGCGTATCACATTTGCCTGGTGACGTTGTGGATCTTCCGGCGAGTTACAAGGGTGCTGCGTGGCTTGTGCCTGTTGAAGCTGAAAAGAAGGCGAAGGCTCTGCCCAGCAAGGTTGTGGCTCCACCTGAGCCGGCTGCTGTCCCTTTAGAAGCGAAGACACCAAAAAAGTCGAAAAAGGCGAGGTAAGGGTTCTTGTTGGAGTCCCTAGCTTAGCGGATAATGATCGTTTTCGCGTTTACCGAGACAGCGTCATAGGTCATGTTGAGGCTGCTTTGGCGGGTGTGGAGCATGAAGTTTTTGTTACTGCGCCTACGCGTGCGAAGGGGTTGCCTGGTGTTGTTGAGGCGCAGAATCAGTTGATTGTGCGTGCGTTGGAGGGTGGTTTTTCGTATTTGTGGCTTGTTCAGGCTGATGTGGAGGTGCCTGCTGATGCTTTCAGTAGTCTCATTGCCCTGGGCGTGGATGTTGCGCAGGGTGTTGTGCCAAGGCATGATGATCATGAGGCGCTTATCTGCGGCTTCTTGGACGAAAAACAGAAGGTTTGGTATTTGCCTCGTAACGCGGTTGAAGGCCAGATCCTTACGGGATGGGTTTTTGCTGGTTTGAGCTGCACACTTATTTCTCGGAGGGTCCTTGAGGCTGGGATCCGCTTCCGTTATGCACGTGGCGTTGGGGAGGATATCCTGTTTATGTTTGATGTGCAGAAGGCGGGTTTTGTCGCTCGGGTTGATGGACGCGTGCTATGTGGCCATTTGCCGGAATGGTCTCTTTCATTAATCATTAAGGATGATTATGGTAAACCTGTGTTTGGGAGGCTCGATGTTGGCTGTGGTCATAGACCTAGTGGCGACGTGAATGTGGATCTGTTTTCTGAGCCTACGGCGCATAGGTGCGTGGATCAGCGAGTTAATGATGATGTTGCTTTGCATGTGCACGAGATCAGTAATTTTGTTCGGGCAGATGCTTGTCGCCTGCCTTTCCGTGATGGGTCTGTACGGAAATCGTATAGTTGGCATCTTATCGAGCATTTGGTTGATCCTGAATTGTTTTTGGGTGAGTTGATGCGGGTTTCTGCTGAGGAGATCGAGGTTAGATGCCCGAATGGAGAGTATTTATCGTGCAGGGGCGAAACTAAGCCTTTGCATTTGCATGATTTTAGTGTCGGCTGGTTCCGGGAGACTCTTCGTGGTTTTGTTGGTTGGGATTGGGTTGTGCGTTGGGATTATAGTCAGAGTGAGCCTTGGGAGATAGTTGCTGAAGGGTATAGGACTGGTGAGGGGTTTGGCTGAGGAGGCTCGTAGAGTTCTAGAGAGGAGTAAGCGTTTGCTTGCTAGTTATGCTACTGATCAAGAGGGTCAGGAGCTTCTTAGAAAGTTGCCTCAGGGTCATGGTTCTGGCTTGGATGCGGATATGGTTGATGGTTTGCATGCTGTTGAGATTCTTGCGAGGGCGCCTGGGAAAGGCGGTGGAGGCGGTGGTGGTAGCGGGATGCGGAAGCACGGTAATGAATTTCACACGGTTGAGTTTGCGGAGGCGGCTGATGCCGTGAAGAGTGTTCCGCCTGATGAGACGAAGAAAAAGGTTACGAATGTTTACATTGAATTTGTTGCTGATGAGCCCAAGCTCAGAGTTGAATATGAGGAATAGGAGGTGAAAACATGGCGAAACAAAGTATTCTACTTGATCCAAACGCGCAAGCGTATTCAGATGACGAAATCGTAGGGAAGGTAAACGCTGCAGCTGCAAACATTACAAGAGCGAACGCAGTTACAAGTGTTGCAGTTGACTTGAGCGGAAAAGACACTGATGATCTAGCAGAGGGCGCAGGAAACAAATATGATACTGGTGTTCCACCTGCTGATTTAGAGGCGCTTCCTGATGGTTCTACGAGAAAAGCTATGCTTGTTGCTGAGAAAACCAAATTGACTGGAATCGAAGACGGCGCAGAAGTCAATGTTGGCGAAGAGTACACTACAACTGAAGCTACCAAACTAGCAGGAATCGAAGACGGTGCTAAAGGCGACCAAACGGGCGCAGAAATTCGAGATGCTGTAGTTGCATTAGCTGATGTTGATCGTAAGATCGTTATCACAGAACCAGTATCGGGAGAGTTCAAGGTAATCAGTGTCCAGCGCGATGCAGATGCAAAGGTCAAGATAAGCTATGACGATGTGCCGGAAGAGTAAATCCTCCTTTGAGTCTTTGAAAATTAAGACGACACCAAAATATTTTTTTTGGTAGAGGAAATAAGATAATGACGAAACAAGATATATTATTCATTTCAAGCGGTATACTAATTGGTTTAATGTGTTCCGAGTATGGCGGACCTTATGAAATTGGCGATGACGTATTGTTTGCCGATGATACGGTTGTAAGCAAAGATACTCAGGGGTATGTGAAAGCCAAAGAAATTAACGTAGGATACATTGCAGGCACTTTACGCATTGCCTTTGATACTCGTGACCCAAGCGGAGCAGAGCATTGGGTTCATGCTTGGATTCACAAGAATGGTGTAGCGTTTGGGGCAGAAAGAAGTCAAAATAGTGTTTGGAATACTTACACCGAGGATTTAGCCTTTGAAGCGAATGATTTGCTGCAGCTTTATGTGAAAAACAACGATTCTGGCTTTCCGATTGAGGTGCGTAATTTTCGCATATTAGGCAAGTTTCTGATTCCGGAAGAACCCGCCATTAACGAAGTATCTTAATGAGTGTTGAAAAATGGTCATAAAAGTCGGGTTCGTTTCGGGCATTTGCAGTCGATGTGGAAAGCTTCTGCGTATGCAACGCCCTGCAGAATATGCGACCTGCGATTGTTACAAATATTGCCCGGAAGACCACGGCAAAGGAGAATTCGTCGGAGGATGAAATCCATTAAAACAAGGATTGAAACTATAGTGGAGGCTTAAATGCGCACCGACTTTCAGGTGACTAAAATTGAATGATCGTGAGCGTGACATTATCAGAAAAACGGTTTTGCAGTTGATATTGGGAGGTGTTGTGCGTTGGACGGACATTGAGAAGTTGGTGTGTGCTAGCTGTGGAGCCTTTGCGACGTCAAACACGGTGAAGAGGCAGTTTTACGGTTATTTGCTTGTGAATGGTTACATTGAACGTGTGAGCAGGGGCAAGTATGCGGTGACAGAAAGGGGTCGTAAACTCTATGTTGCTGTGTCTTAGTTTTTTCGTCTTAGACCTTAAATCTTAGTTTTTAGCGCCAAAATACCTTAAATCTTGTTTCGTTTTCAATTTAGGGTATGGATAGCGTATTAGCTGTCGCGTTGGCTACAGCATTTTTTGACTGTTCGGAGGTAGATTGATATTTACAGTATTATTGCTGATGTAAAACCAGTTCTAAAAATTGACCTGACTGAGGATGAATATGATACTGAGCTTACATCATGCATAGTATCTGGTGACGCTTTAATTGATAATTTATTGAAAAGAGTAAATTTAACGGTTCCAACGCCAACTCCTCAGAATGTTGTGGATGCCAGCAAATACTTCGCTGCTTGGCTGTTCCGTCACCGAAGCGATCCAGGGGCTGCTGATGTGTTTTGGGTTGAGGCGCAGAAGTTCCTTGAGGTTTATGTTGAAAGTGAGGAGGAAATCGCGTTTAAGGTAGGGTCTGCATGACTGAATTAGATACTCTTGCTCATCATGTCTGCGAAAAAACTACAGGCGATTTTATTGTTCACATACCCGATGTCGGCGAAGTTTACGACAAAATTGTTGAACTTAACGATGGGAAATATGCTAACGTTCTTTTGGTTCCTGAGTATAACGGGCATGATAGTTGGGCTGATGAGCTCGCATGGCTTGCAGCTAACTTTGGCGGCGTTGATGGCATCCCGATTATGCTTGCCGTTTTTGGTGGTGGAGGTCCGGATGGTCCGACTCCGCAACTTTCAACAAGCGATATAGAGGAT
>Ga0307428_1001253_pt1 | contig 13191 bp, 11 predicted proteins | sample SalMarWE160240MG_FD_202161 | JGI IMG/M metagenome (GOLD analysis project Ga0307428, IMG submission 202161) | Salt marsh sediment microbial communities from the Plum Island Ecosystem LTER, Massachusetts, United States - WE1603-240 | ecosystem: Environmental > Aquatic > Marine > Intertidal zone >...
TGCTATAAGTAAAATAATTTAGCCCTACAGATTAGTATTATTTGATGTTATTTGTACTATTTTTGAAATATAGGTACTTTAGGTACTTTTTGGGTTGTAATCATATTATAGTTTAAAAGAAGATTTTAAAGAATTAATGAAATACATTATTAGGTAAATTATTTATTTTACAATAGATTAAAACCATCCATTACTAATTATTCGGAATTTATCCATTTTTTATTATTAATTATTTAAAGGTGCATAGAAAAAATGAAAGTGGTGCGTAGTTGAAATTTAACTTGTAATTCTGCTCAAACAAATAGAGTAAAAAATAAAAGTGTGGGTTTTGTTTTAGGTATTAACTTGCAATAATATCTTAAGGTTTGATATATAATAAGCGAAAAAAAGAAAGGAAGTAACATGATGCACTATAGAGAATTGGGTCAGACTGAAATGAGGGTTTCTGAGATTAGTTTTGGATCTTGGGCAATTGGTTCGGATTGGGGGCCTGTGGATGATAAAGAATCTATGACAACCCTTAGAAGCGCTGTTGATAGGGGAGTAAACTTTTTTGATACAGCAGATGTTTACGGTATGGGTAGGAGTGAACGACTAATTGCAAAGCTAAAGAAGGAATGCTCAGAAAGAATTTATGTAACTACCAAGGCGGGGCGTCGTCTATCTCCCCATATTGCCGAGAGTTATACACCTGTTAATATCGAACATTTTATTGAAGATAGTCTAAAAAATCTGGAAATTGAAGCGATTGATCTTCTACAACTACACTGCCCACCTACTGAAGTATATTACCATCCTGAATTGTTTGAGGCTTTAAATAGTTTAGTAAAAAAAGGAAAATTATTAAATTATGGTGTAAGTGTTGAAAAGGTAGAAGAAGCATTAAAAGCAATTGAATACCCTGGTGTTAAAACTGTACAAATAATTTTTAATATATTTAGGCATAGACCTACGGAGCTATTTTTTAGAGAAGCTAAAAATCGCAAGATAGGAATTATTGCTCGTGTCCCACTTGCTAGTGGATTGCTAACAGGAAAAATGAAAAAGGATATGAAATTTTCGTCGAATGATCATCGGAATTATAATCGACTAGGACAAGTTTTCGATAGAGGTGAAACTTTTTCTGGTGTTGACTTCGAAAAAGGGTTTAATGCAGTTGAGGAACTAAAAAAGATAGTCCCTTCTGGTATGAGTATGGTTCAGTTTGCATTACGCTGGATTCTGATGTTTGATGCGGTGTCCTGTACTATTCCGGGAGCAAAACACTGTAACCAGGTGGAAGAGAATATTAAAGCAGCGGAATTCCCACCCCTTACAGATACACAAATGGAAAAAGTAAAAACAATCTATAATCAATACATAAGGAAGGATGTACACTATCGCTGGTAATTATTAAGAGAAAAGAAGTTTCTAAATTATAACATTTCGCTATTTTTTAGAAGCCCACCTTTATCTTTTATTTGACAGGCAGATTAGGAATTCGATTAGTTAAATTAGTATTTTATGATAAAGATATAAAAAAATATTTATAAAAGGGGAAAGAATAATAAAAAATGTCTGATATTCCAAGAAGGATAATTAATGTTGATTTAACTAAAAATACTATTTCAATTCAAAAATTAGATGAAAATATATTCAAAAATTATTTAGGGGGAAGCGGGCTAGCTGCCAAATTATTATACGATAAATTACAACCTAATCTTTCTCCTCTTCATCCAGACAACCCTTTACTCTTTTTCTCTGGATTATTAACCGGAACACCTGTCCCCACTGCCAGTAAACTCTCGGTGTGTGCCAAATCTCCCTTAACCGGTATCTGGAACGAATCAACCGTTGGTGGGAAATGGGGTGCTGAGTTAAAGTTCTGCGGTTATGAAGGCATAATAGTTATTGGGAAAGCAGAGAAACCAGTTTATTTATATATCACTCCCGAAGAAATTAAAATTAAAGATGCTAAGGAGATCTGGGGTCAAGATACTTATAACACTTCCCAAAATTTAAAGGAAAACCATGGTTCTGAAATTAAGATAGCATCCATTGGTCAGGCTGGCGAGAATTTAGTGAATATTTCTTCTATTGTGATAGATGCTTTTCACTACCGATTAGCAGGAAGAGGCGGATTAGGCGCAGTAATGGGATCAAAAAATTTAAAAGCAATCGTAGTTGAGGGAAATTTAAAACCAACGATAAAGAACGCCTTAACCTTAAAAGAAATCTTAAAGGCTGATCGCCAAAATATCAGACATTATACCGAAGGATTGCATCAATTAGGTACTGCTGGTTCAGTTGAAGCAAGAGAATATACCGGCGATCTGCCTATTAAAAACTTTGCCTGGAGTAGATGGCAGGGAGCCAGCAAGGTCACCGGAGAAGTCATTGTCGATACTCTTTTTAAAAAACACTATGCCTGCTTTGCCTGTCCTATTGCCTGTGGAAAAGAAGTAAAAATCAAAATCCCTCCTTTTGTGGTTCATGGTCCGGAATATGAAACTGTAGCCGCCTTAGGTTCCTTATGTTTAAATGACAATTTAGATAGTATCGTTGAAGCCAATGACCTTTGTAATCGATACGGAATAGATACTATCTCTTTTGGAATTAGTATAGCCTTTGTCATGGAAGCATGCGAGAAAGGTTTTTTAAATCAAAAAGATTTTGAAGGAATAAATTTAGAGTGGGGTAATTCCCAGGCAATAATTAATCTTGTTCATCAAGTGGCAAAAAATGAAGGTCCGGGCAAGTTGCTGGGTCAAGGAGTAAGGTTGTTCTCAAAAAAGATTGGAAAAAATTCTGAGGAATTTGCTATTCATGTCAAAGGTTTAGAACTACCTTTACATGATCCTCGAGCTTATACCGGAATGGCTCTAAGTTATGCTACCGCTAATAGAGGAGGATGTCATTTAGAATCTTTAAGTTACGCAATTGAATCTGGCATTCCCTTAGAAGATTTAGGTTATGGAGAAGATAATATGTTAGACCCCCATACTTCTGTAGGCAAGGCAGAGCTGGTGATTAAACTACAAAATTATATGAATGTTTTTAATGCCCTGGGGCTTTGTAAGTTTTTACTATTTGGCAGAATAGGGCCAACCAAGGTAACAGAATGGTTAAACCATGTAACCGGTTGGAACCTTACCCCAGCAGAATTACTGACCATAGGAGAGAGATTACACAATCTTAAAAGAATGTATAACGTTAGATTAGGTATAAATCGTAAGGATGATATCCTCCCACCAAGGCTTTTGCATTTGGCTCGCAATGATGGAATGGCCGCAGGAGTTTTACCTGAATTAGAAAAAATGTTAGAAGAATATTATTGCTTGAGGGGTTGGAATGAAAATGGAGTTCCTACCGAAGAAAAATTGAAAGAATTAGGATTGAAAGATATATAATTTATTTTAATTAATATAATATTTGTTAAGAGCAAATCTATTCTGAAAGGAAATAAAAAGATATGGAAAAACCACTTAAAGGAATAAGAGTATTAGACTTAGGGCATGTGTTAGCCATGCCTACTTGTACTATGCAATTAGCTGATTTAGGAGCCGAGGTTATTAAAATTGAAAGGCCGGGCATAGGTGATGATTCTCGCTACTTTGGTCCTTTTAAAAACAAGGAAAGTGCATATTTCATTAGTATAAATAGGAACAAAAAGAGTATTACTTTAAATTTGAAAAAGGAAAAAGGTAAGAAAATATTCAAGGATTTAGTTAAGGTTTCCGATGTGGTCACCGAGAATTATCGCCCCAATACCATGCAGAAATTGGGTTTGGGTTATGAGACCTTAAAGGCAATCAATCCCCAGATCATCTATGCCTCCATCTGTGGCTTTGGCCATAAGACCGTATACCCAGGTAGACCAGGATATGATGTCATCGCCCAGGCGACGGGAGGCATCATGGCCATCACCGGTCAAGCCGATGGTCCCCCCACCAGGGTCGGTTCCTCCATTGGTGATATCTTTTCCGGTTCCTTTGCCACCATCGGCATCTTGGCTGCCCTTCGCGTTAAAGAAAAGACAGGCCTGGGACAACAGGTGGATATCGCCATGATGGATGCCGTGGTCTCCGTTTTGGAAAATGCGGTAGTCAGGTATACGGTCACTGGAGAAATCCCCCAAAGAACCGGCAGTGCCCACCCCTCCATTGCCCCCTTTGATGTCTTTGAAGCCCAAGATGGCTGGTTTGTCATCGGGGTGGGTAATGATATGCTTTGGGAGAGATTCTGTAAAGCCATCAATAAAACAGATTTACTAAAAGACCCCCGTTTTAGCACCAACCTCCAGCGTTCTGAAAACTATCAAGCCTTAAAGCCGATCATCACTCACTGGTCCAAGATAAAGACCGTCCAGGAGGTCCTGGATATCCTCCTGCAAGCAGGGGTCCCGGTAGGGGAAGTCAATACCATTGATAAGATCGTAGAAGATCCCAATGTCAAGCTCAGGGAGATGATCGTAGAAGTAGAACATCCCCAAGCAGGTAAAGTGAAGATCACCGATAGCCCTATCAAGTTATCTCTAACTCCTGGAAAAGTAGAGAAAGCTTCACCTTTATTAGGTCAGCATACTGAAGAGATATTAAAAAAACTTTTAGGTTTTTCTAAAGAAAAGATTAATAGTTCAAAAAAAGAAGGCATAGTATAAAAAATTTCTATATCTTAGTTATAATGTATGCAAAACGCAAGTTATATTTTGACAAAATTAAGTTCGAGTGTTAAAATTATAAAAATTTAATAATACGCCGATGATGGGGAGAGTAGGTTGAAAATTTTACTGTAAAAATTTTTCGACCAAAGACCAGCCCGGAGGCTTAAGATGAATCTTACAAAAAGAGTAAATCTTTCGGGAGAAGACCCTTACAGCTTACAAGAGAGTTCTGAAAATATTTATTTCAGAGAAATAAAGTGGAACCGCGAAAATCTTTCGTCTTTATATTTGACATATAAGTAAGACGAAAGATTTTTTTATATACTAACGACTAAACAGAAAGGTTGGTAGATAATTATGAAGAAAAATACGATTAATATTGGCATATTGGGATTGGGCACGGTAGGACAGGGCACACTTAAGATTTTGTTGGAGAATAAAGAATTTATTGAGCAAAAGATATATCCTAAAAAAATAGTATTAAAGAAATTGGCAGATAAAGACAAGAATAAAATTCTTCCCGACAAAAACCTTTATAAAATTTTTACCGATTCTGCTCAAGAGGTAGTAGCTGACCCGGAAATTGATATCATAGTGGAGACCATTGGCGGTTTTGAACCGGCAAAAAGTTTGATTATGCAAGCTCTCAGCTCAGGAAAACACGTAGTCACTGCCAACAAAGAAGTAATAGCCAAAGCAGGATATGAAATTTTAGATTTAGCCCGGGAAAATAAAGTGTATTTTCTTTTTGAAGCAAGCGTTACTAGCGCTATTCCTATAATCGGGGTGCTTTCTCATTCCCTTACTTCCTATAAATTAAAAGAAATAATAGGGATTCTAAACGGCACTACCAATTATATCCTCACCAAGATGAGCGAAGAGGGCAAAGATTATGAAGAAGCCTTAAAGGAGGCTCAGGAGAAGGGGTATGCTGAGGCTGACCCCAGCAAAGACATTGATGGGCTTGATGCTTTTAACAAGATATTTATTCTTTCTGCCATTGCCTTCAGGGTGAAGATCGATCCGGATAATATCTATTATGAGGGGATAAGAAATATTTCTAAGCTGGATATCGAATATGCCAGAGAGTTGGGCTATACCGTTAAACTCCTGGCTTTGGTCCGGAATACAGGTACGGATTTAGATATAAGGGTTCATCCGGCATTAATACCTAAAAGGCATACTTTAGCTAATATTGGCGGTGCCTACAATGGAATTCTGGTTCGAGGAGGGGATTTTGGAGACTTAACCTTTTCCGGTCTGGGAGCCGGGGCTTTACCTGCAGGAAGCATGATTGTCAGCGATGTAGTAGAGATAATTAAAAATTATAATAATTACAATAACCGATATAATTATTTTGAAAAGAAAAAGATCAGGGATTTTAGCCAAACTTTTTCTCCTTATTATTTAAGGATCAGGGTAAAAGACAGGCCCGGAGTACTGGCAGAGATTGCCGGTGTTTTCGGCCGGAAAAAAGTCAGCTTCCTTTCGGTCATACAAAAAGGAGAAGCCGGAGAAGTAGCAGATATTGTTTTCTTAACCCATCAGGCCAAAGAAGGCAATGTCCAGGAAGCTTTAAGGGAAGTTTCCAGCTTGGAATGTGTAGTAAAGATATGTAACGCCATTAGAGTGGTGGAAATATAAATTAGCGTAGAGCGTGTAGCGTTTAGCGTATAGTGAAGAAAGAAGAAAATAGCGGATAGAAAAATTAGTATATATTATATAGTATATCGTATCTTAGATGGTTGAGGATTTAATATTAAACTAGCTAACTAATTAACTAACTAACTAATTTAAGGAGAGAAAATTTATGATAAAAATTCGAGTTCCGGCTACTACCGCCAATTTAGGTCCGGGTTTTGATTGTCTGGGTCTGGCTTTAAAATTATATTTAAAGCTGGAGATAGAAGAGATAGAAGAGGGCTTGTTTGTTGAATACCAGGGAGAAGGAGCGGAAAAGTTTTCGGCCAAAAAGAAAGAGGATACCCTAATCTGGAAATCTATAAACCTGGTTTTAAAAAGAACTTATAAAGATATCCATAAAAAGGGATTAAAGATAAGAGTGTTCAACGAAATACCTGTTACCAGAGGATTAGGTAGTAGTGCATCAGCAATAATAGGAGGAGTAGTGGGGGCAGCCAGACTCTATAATATTGATTTAACTAATCAGGAAATGCTTGAGCTGGCTCTTTCTTTAGAAGGGCATATGGATAATATTGTCCCCGCTCTAATCGGGGGACTTACCCTGGCTTATAAAACAGGCCAAGAGGAGATAAAGTGGATCAGGATTAAAACCCCGCTTGATTTACGAATTGTGGTGGCGATACCGGAATTTTCTTTAAATACAAAAGAGATGAGAAAAGTTTTGCCCCAAAAAGTAGCTTTGCCTGAGGCGATATTTAATTTAAGCAGGTCTGCTCTTTTGGTCAACGCCTTGCAAAATTCCGATTGGGATGTGTTGGCTGAGGCCATGGAAGACAGACTGCATCAGCCTTATAGGACACCCTTTATCCCGGGGATTGAAGATATGTTTTCCCAAATTAAAAAAACGGGCTTAGCCGGTGTTGCTTTAAGCGGTTCCGGACCCTCGGTGGTTTCCTTAACCAAAGTGGGTTCAGAGGAAACAATAAGCAAGATAATGAAAGATACTTTTTTAAATGCAGGGATAACTTGCCGTATCCTGGTATTAGAGGTAGATTTAGAGGGAACAAAATTAGTATCTCGTATCTCGTGAATCGTATCTCGTTTAGGATCAGCTAGTTAGTTACCTGGTTAGCTAATTAAAGAATTAATATCAAGATTGCTGCGCTCACTTCGTTCGCTCGCAATAACAGATTAGTAGAAAATAATTTGGTTTTGGGTAGTCAAGTAAATAACAGATAGGAATAGACAGGCGAGACGCCTGCCCTACGAATAGATTGATTGGTCAATCGGTTAATTAATGAATTGTAAATATTTGCATCTTGCAGTTTGTATTTAATACTAACGACTATTCACTAACGACTAGTTAAACGACTAATTAAGGAGTGAATCTTTTACTGATGAATAAAATTATAGTGCAAAAATACGGAGGAAGCTCGGTAGCAGATATCGAGCGGATAAAAAAGGTAGCTGAGAAAATAGTAGAAAAGGCAAAAGAAGGAAATAAAGTGGTGGTAGTAGTTTCAGCGATGGGGAAGACTACCGATGAACTAATCAAGATGGCCGGCCAAATTACTTCCTCTCCCAATGAGCGAGAATTAGATATGCTAATTTCTACCGGTGAACAGGTTTCTATCGCATTATTAACTATGGCTATTCACGCTCTGGGCTGGGATGCTATTTCTTTTACCGGAATGCAGGCAGGGATTGTTACCAATGCCGTTCATACTAAGGCCAAGGTTACCGCCGTAAATCATAAAAAATTAAAGTCAGCTTTAGAAAAAGGTAAAATAGTTATCGTAGCTGGCTTTCAGGGTATTGACGCCAATGGCGATATCACTACTTTAGGTAGAGGAGGGTCAGATACTACTGCTATTGCCCTGGCCGCACAGCTGGAGGCAGACAGGTGTGAAATCTATACCGATGTCGATGGAGTCTACACTGCTGACCCTCGAATCGTCCGCACAGCCCGTCGAATTCCGGCAATTTCCTATGATGAAATGGCTGAGATGGCCAGTTTGGGGGCTAGAGTGATGCACTATAGAGCAATAGATCTTGCCAGAAATTATAAAGTAAAGATTTTGGTTAAATCGTCTTTTGTTGAAGGAGAAGGTACGCTTATAAAGGAGGTAGACCCGATGTTAGAAAAAGTAATCGTAAGGGGAGTAACCCAGGAGACCAATGTAGGTAAAATTGTAGTACAGGGGGTTCCGGATGTTCCCGGTGTAGCTTATAAATTATTTAAAGCCTTAGCCGAAGAAGAGATAATTGTAGATATGATTATACAAAGTTCTCATCGTAACGAGGTTAATGACATAGCCTTTACTGTTGCTCTAAGCGATTTTAATAAAACTATCAAAATCACTGAGCAGTTAGCAGAAAAGATCGAAGCTGAAGGAGTAATATCAGAACCGGAAGTAGCTAAAGTTTCCATTGTGGGAGCAGGTATTACCAGTGACCCGGCTATAGCTGCTAAGATGTTTGGTGCTTTAGCTAAAGAAGGGATAAATATAGATATGATCAGCACTTCCGGAATTCGAATATCCTGTTTAATCAGTTCTTCCTGTATAGAAGATGCAGTAAGAGCAGTCCATAAAGAATTTAATTTAGATAAAGTAGGTGAAGAAAAATGAGAAAATATAATGTTGCCGTGGTAGGGGCTACCGGTGCAGTTGGTGAAGAGATGAGACTAGTTTTAGAACAAAGAAAATTTCCGGTGGAAAAATTAAGTCTTTTTGCCTCAGCCAGATCAGCTGGCAAAGAATATGAATTTAAAGGAGAAAAAGTTATAGTCCAGGAATTAAAAGATGATTCTTTTGATGGGATTGATATTGCCCTTTTTTCAGCCGGTGATGAAGTAAGTGCTCGATTTGCCCCCCTGGCAGTCCGGCAGGGGACGATAGTGATAGATAATTGTAAATATTTCCGCATGGATCCCCAGGTTCCTCTGGTAGTTCCAGAAGTGAATCCCGATGATTTAAAATGGCACAAGGGTTTAATCGCCAATCCTAACTGTTCTACCATTCAGATGGTGGTGGCTTTAAAACCTATCTATGATGAAGTGGGGATAGAAAGACTTATTGTGGTTACTTATCAGAGTGTTTCGGGAACCGGGAAAGAAGCAATAGAAGAACTAAAAAATCAGGCCGCCTCTATCGCAAATGGTAAAGAATTTAAAATCAAAGCCTATCCTTATCAGATAGCTTATAATGCGCTTCCCCATATTGGCTCTTTTACTGAAAATGGCTATACTACAGAAGAGATGAAAATGTTAGATGAAACCAGAAAGATATTGGGAGATAAAAATATTAAAGTTGCAGCCACCACGGTGAGAGTCCCGGTCTATCGGGCTCATTCGGAAGTAGTCCATATAGAAACTAAAAAGAAAATTTCGGTGCAAAAGACCCGGGAAATATTGAGTGCCTTCCCCGGGATTAAAGTGATTGACAATCCGGAAAAATTAGAATATCCCTTGCCTTTGTTTGCCGAAGGAAAAGACGAAGTCTTTGTGGGAAGAATTAGAGAGGATATATCTACTGAAAACGGCCTGGTGATGTGGGTGGTCTCTGATAACCTGCGAAAAGGTGCCGCGCTAAATGCGGTTCAGATTGCCGAGAAAATTATTGAAAAGAAATTATTTTTATAAAAACCTACCAGGGGACGGTTCTCTGGCAGGTTTTTATGCACCGTTTTCCTCAAAAAAAGGCTCCCAAAAAATTATTCTTTACAATTTTTTTATGGTATAATATTAATTCAATTTTATAGACACATTCACATTATTTTTACCCGGGGGAAAGAACAATTGTTACCAAATAGTAAAAATATCCACATATTAAAAAAAGACGGAAAAGAAATTTTATTAGTAGGCACTGCTCATGTCTCTAAAGATAGTGCTCGGGAAGTGAAAGAATTAATTGAGCAAGAAAAGCCGGATAGTGTCTGCGTAGAGTTATGTTCTGCCCGCTATAACAGTATAAACAATCGGGATAAATGGAAAAATATGGATATTATCACCATAATCAAACAAAAAAAGGCCCTGCTCCTACTGGTTAATTTGATTTTATCTTCTTTTCAGAAACGATTAGCTCAGCAATTAGGAATTAACCCGGGGCAGGAGATGATTCAGGCCATCTCATCAGCAAAAGAGATTAATGCCCACCTGGTTCTTGCCGATAGAGATATCCAGGTTACCTTTACCCGTGTCTGGAAAAAGCTCAGTCTCTGGGGAAAAATGCGCATACTTTTTATGTTAATCTTCAGCATGTTCAGCAAAGAAAAAATTTCGGAAGAAGAAATTGAAAGACTAAAATCAGAAGATATCCTTACCGCGGCTTTAAGCGAATTAGCCCATTCATTTCCCCGATTGAAAAATACTTTAATAGATGAAAGAGATCAATACCTGGCTGAAAAAATAAAACTAGCTCCGGGCAATAAAGTTATTGCTATTGTTGGTGCCGGACACGTTCCGGGAATTAAAAAAGAAATAGATAAAGAGCATGATTTAATTGCCCTCACCAAAATACCCCCTACTTCCAACTACCTAAAAGTATTGGTCTGGGGTATCCCCTTGGCCATAATTGCTATTATTGCCTCTACTTTTACCTATTCTCCCCCTGCCGGCTTTGACCAAATCTCTCAATGGTTTTTATGGAATGGCTCCCTATCTGCCCTGGGGGCATTGATAGCTATGGCACATCCTCTCTCTATTATTACTGCCTTTGTCGCAGCTCCCTTTAGTTCCTTAAACCCTCTTTTAGCTGCCGGATGGTTTGCCGGTATTGTGGAAGCTTTAATCAGGCGGCCCCGGGTAGAAGATTTCGAGCAGCTGGGGAATATCACTACCCTTAAAGACTTTTTCCATAATCGAGTTACTAAAATATTAATGGTAGTTGCTCTTGCTAATCTGGGAAGTATGGCAGGGACATTTATCGGTGGAGCAAAAGTAATCCAACTCTTTATCAATACCATCAATCCTTAAAATTCTAACCATTCTCTGGTTGTAAACCAAAAACCCACAATTAAAACTTTCTCCCAAAAAAGAGGATTTTTGTATACTTTATCGAATTATAAAATAGGAATATACCTGAAGAAAAGTTCTGTCTGGGAAACATAGCAATTCTGATAGCAAATATAACCTTGGCATAATCTCAATATTTATAGAAATACCGATGTTGAGAGAAAGATACTAAACGGAATAGAGGGAAAGATCAAAAGCAAGGAGGTTAGATAAATGTCATCAATAGAAATTTACGACATGATGGATGAGACAGATGAATACTTTGTTGGAACTTGTACCCACGTTAATGACATATCAGTGCATATGCTAAGGGAAGAAATAGATACATTTGCCAAGAGACGAATTGCCTGGCTTCGAAACATGTATGAAAAAGGCTTACGGGTGAAGATTGCTTCAATTGATAATAATCAAGTAGGATTTTTGCATATTATGCCTATAGAGATTTGTCCCTGGGGTCCGATTGGACGGGATCTAATGGTTGTTCCCTGTCTGACTGTTATAGGAAAAGCAAAAGGTAGAGGTATAGGGCGAGCCTTAATTAACTCAGCTGAAGAGGAGGCGAAACGTCAGGGTCGTAAAGGAATAATAACCATAGGATACTACCATAATTGCTGGTTTATGCAGGCTCCATTTTTCGAAAAGTGCGGCTTTTCAATGATAGAGCGAAGAGGCACGATAGGTATTTTAGGGAAATTCTTTGAGGAATCAGCAGAATCCCCTCAGTTATTAAAACCAAACTACCAGTTTAAGCCCATCCCAGGCAAAGCAGTAGTTGATCTTTTCTGGAATACCTTCTGTCCGACAAGCAGCATAGAGGCACAGCGAGTCCGTGAGGTTGCTGCAGAGTTTGGCGAGCCGGTAGTAGTTCATGAATATTGTGCAGATAAAAGACCGATTCTTTCTCGTTATCAAATTCCTCGGGGAATATTTATAAATGGCAAAGAGATATGGTGGGGTTATGAAGCCCCCAAAGAGGGTATTCGAGAGGCCATTTCTAAAGCCTTAAGGTATAAGTAAATATTATAATACTCAAAGTTAGGAAAAAGACCAGTCCAAGTAGCTTAAAATTGGACAAAAATATTTCGTACACAGGAGGTAAAGCATTATGACTAAACATGAATTTGGTATTGAAAAACCAAAAAATCTTCAAGAAGAATGGCCAGGACAATATAAAATATTTTCCTGGTTAGAGTATGTGGTGAACATACCATACCCAATTTTTATTATCACTACCTATAAAGCCAACGGGAAGGCAAATGCAAATTTATGGGCATGGGGATTTTTCGCCGGGGAAGAAAGTGGTTTTTATTCTTTAATTGCCTTAACCGATACCACCCACACTTATGAAAACATAAAACGTACGAAAGAGTGGTGTATTAATATTCCGTCTTTAGATTTTAAAGAAGAATGTTTTAAAACAATAGAACATAATCAGGTTGATGATGATGAAATTGAGCAAGCAGGATTTACCAAAGAGTCAGCGATATGTGTTCATGCCCCCAGAATAAAGGAATGTCCAATATCATTAGAATGCCAACTCGAATGGGAGGAATCTTTATTTAAGAATAGTTCTCAGAAAATAATGTGTGGTAAGATAGTACATTTTGGAGTGGATGAAAAAGTTGCTAATCTCGACCAAAAAGCGAAGATTGAGAAATTGAAAATAATGTATAATTTCAGAAGTCAATTGAATCCATTAACCGGAGAATTAACACCTGGTGGTACAGGTATTATAGATAAATCGACTTTTAGTGATTAAGATAGTAGTGTCATGTCAAGCTTGAAACGGCGTATTGGATATGATATACTTTTTCATAATCACTCATGGAGGAATGAATATGAAAAAGTATGTCGTCACTTTAACAAAAGAGGAAAGAGAATATTTAAACAA
>Ga0307428_1001255_pt1 | contig 13166 bp, 24 predicted proteins | sample SalMarWE160240MG_FD_202161 | JGI IMG/M metagenome (GOLD analysis project Ga0307428, IMG submission 202161) | Salt marsh sediment microbial communities from the Plum Island Ecosystem LTER, Massachusetts, United States - WE1603-240 | ecosystem: Environmental > Aquatic > Marine > Intertidal zone >...
TTTGTTTTGTCCGGGGGGTCGGAAACCCCCAGGGACCTGCGATATCAAAATCCGCTGCGGATTTGCAATGGTTTTGCAACGTAATTGTAACGAAATTGTAACGAAATTCACTCAGATCTTCGTATTGTCTGGACATTCCAATCCTTCAAGAAGCCCTCTCCCATCTGAGTTATGATGAAGTCGTAGTGGGTATACTCTTTATCGGGTAGGAATGGCTCGAAGTGGGCGCTCAACTTCTGGGATAGGATGCTAAAGGTCCTGGCCGAATCCTCCCCCCCCAGTTCGTCTACCCAAAAAACCAGGCTCTTTATTGTCTTAGGCTTCCCTGACTCCTTATCGGCTACCACACGCTCTATGTAATAATGGTCGGTGAAGTGCATCCGCGTGGGGACCCCTGGAGCCAGGGCGACATAATTCATCAAAAGGTTGGTTGCGGTCCGCAGGATCCTGAGCCGGGTCAACTTTTCGGTCAACTTTTACCTCGCTTTTTACTCCCCCAGGTACTCGTCAGGCGTGAGAAGTTCTGCCTCGAGTTCATGGGTCACTTCGCGTTTTAGTATTACGAGAGCGACCTCATCCGATACGCTTCTATACACCGGGGGAGCCCCCGGCCGCGCTCTAGCCTCCGTCATCCAGCCGCTCTCGACGTCATGCCATAATGATAAAGTCCCCGGGGACAGTCCAGCCAGCTTCAATATCAGGGTGATGGTCCTGGGAAACTTGGCCCCTACCCTCGCCAGTAGCCCGCCGCGGATAGAGTATAACTCCGTTATGGCGTCGGACACGCCTGGAATATAAACATGCGGTCGTAAGGCACCCATGGCGCGCTCGACTTCATGGACCTGCTGCCAGTAGACACCGCATCCCATGGCTAATCCACCCCCAGTATTTCCCTCAACTTCATCTTCTCCTTCCTCTCCTCGCGGTACTCAGCCGTGGAGTAGTGCTGCCTCTCTTTGACATAGTCGGCTATCCAGCCAGGCATAAATACCACCACTTCAATCCGGGCAGCCACGGCGCCCGTCTTAATCCACTCTATCATCCAGGGTACGACCAGGCGGTAGATGATAGGCTGCCCGTCATAAAACGGCAAGTCCGGGGTTTTCTCCACCATGCCTCGATAGTAGGTGAGGTCGCCGATGCCCGCCTTAATATCCCGGATCTTGGCCTCGATGATGTAGTAGGTTTTATCGGTCCACTTCACCGCGTCCACCCGGGGCCTGGTGGGCCTGAACATGGCGGCCGCTTTTCCCAGGCCGTAGCGATCGACATATTCTTGAGGTATTGGCCCGAGCTCGACATTGAGCTGCCAGCCGCCTTTGGGCCAGGTTTTCAGCATATACTCGGAGATGTACCGCCGCTCCCGTTCTTTTCTAGCCACTTATCCGATCTCCTATTGCAACCAGTTGGGGTATTGACAATCTAATACCCCCGTGGAAAAATTGTCAATAAGGGCGGAGACCCAGGGAGGAAACTATGGGGTCTCCGCTTCTCCTTTCTGGGCCTCGCTCAATAAACTGAGGAGGTTTTATATGGCTATCAAAGTAAAACCAATCGAGGCCTCGACCACGAAGTGGTCGGAGAACGCTGGTCGGTCTGCCGAGGCGTTTGCGGCTGAGGCGGAAGCATCCGCGGACCTCTGGGCTCGCAACACCGCCGCAGCGTCAGACACCTATGGGTCGGCAATCAGCGCCCCGGGTATCAAGGAGAGATTCCGCCGAGGGGTAGGCCGAGCTGGAGCCGCCAAGTTTGCCCGCAAAATCCGGGATGTGGCCAGGGACCGTTTTGCCCCGGGCGTAGCCGCAGCATCGGTCGACTATAAGACCGGAGCGGAGCCTTACTTCTCTACCCTGTCATCTCTGACGCTTACTGCCCGCAAGCCCAGGGGCGACCCCGCTAACTACCGCCGCGTCGAGGAAGTAGGCAAGGCCCTCAACGCCAAGAGGTTAGCGCTGCTCGGTTCCAGTGCTGCTAGCTCATCCTGAGCATAAGGAGGTGAAGGTAGATGTATTTTCAGCAGAGATATTTAGTGGAAACCAAGGACTTTGTGGACCTGACTGGCCAGCTCACCATCGATATGCCCAATAAAGGGCTGCTATCAGGCATTGAAATCAGGACGTGGGGCACCTGTGGCAATAGCGCTGCGGATCCCGATGTCTGGCTACATGACCGCCTTACCAAGATTGAGTTAGTGGTCAACGGCTCCAAGGTAGTAAAGAGCCTCACGGGAGAGCAGCTCCTGGCAGACATGCTCTATAAAAGGACTCCTATCTGTTCGCACGACTTAAAGAACATGAATAATGCCAGCTGCGAGGAGTTCTTTTATATCAACCTGGGCCGGTTTTATCATGATCTGGAATACATGCTCGATCTCTCCCAGGTCAACGACCCCGAGTTGCGGTTTACCTTCAATTTTGCCGCAACCTCTCAGAATGGCTGGACGAATGGTACCGCCATGACGGATGCTCCGAACATCAGTGCTATTTGTCACCTGCTGCGCGATTCCGATATCAGCCCCAGGGGGTACATTAAGACGTCTGAGATTTACCGCTTCACCGGAGCAGTCTCTAAGAAGGAGAATATGATGGTCCCTCGAGGGCCCGTATATTCTAACCTCTACGTTCAGAGCTGGTATAAAGACCAGGGCATCGGCTACCTCCTGGACAAGCTGGAGCTGAACATCAACTCGGATGATATTATCCCGATCAGGGTTGGCCCTACCGAGCTGGCCGCCGAGGTCGCCCGGCAATATGGGCTCCATAGTATAATCGAGCAGTTCGTCGCCACGGGAGGACAGGCGTATCCCTCTCCCATAGAGCAGGGCGTCTTGCACAATGTGAGGATAGGGCTTGTTGACGCTGAGGCTTCGGCCCTTGACCTCTGGGGTAACTCATCTCCCATCCCATTGAGAAAGACCTCAGACGGTGTCACCCCGGTAGTCAGTCAAGTCAATGTCCAGGCTGTTTTTACTGGCATCTGGCCCTTCAGCGTTTCTCCTATCCCCTACTTCGACCCCATGGACGAGCGCACCTGGATAAATTCCGGTGAGCTGGGCGATTTGTGGCTTAGGTTTGAAGGCAATGCCAGCATGGGTACCAACGTGACCGTTAAGCTGCTGGCTGATGAGGTGGTCACCAGCTACGCAATATAATGCCGGGCTAACGTGAAGGCCGGGGGTACCGCGGGGTTAAATAACTCCTGGCCTTCACGGCTTAAAAGGTGGTGATTATATGGATCGTCGAATAGAGACTCGTGTCATCGATACCGGCGGGGCAGCCAAGAGCACAGTCATCCAGAGGGACGCCTGTGAGGTCTGGTGGATCTCGGTATCCCCCGAGACCAAGGATACCAAGGGTCTAATCCAGGTCTATGACGGCTTTGACAACGCGGGTAAGCTGGAATGGCAGCAGGAGCCGGCCTACTCCAGGCATTATAACTTCGTCCCGCCGATCCCCTGTGACCAGGGAATCTTCGTCTATAACGATGCTGCCATAGCCTGCTATACCATCGCCTACCGCCCCAAGAGCTGGCGAAAGGAGCAGTAGCGGTGTGTTCTACTCGTTTGACCTTGCGATACCAGCCAACACCCCGGAGCGGGCGCCCACCGAGCGTGAAGTCAACCTGACCTGGGGAGTCATCACCGAGGTGTCAATCAGGTTCCCGCCTCAAGTCCGAGGCCTGGCTAAGGTAAGGATACTCGAGCACCGTCATCAACTCTGGCCCACCAACCTTGACGAGTGGTTTTACGGCAACGACGAGACCATCAAGTGGAATGAGTATCACCAGTTGTTCGAAATGCCGGCCATCTTCACCCTGCTGGGCTACAACGACGACGACAGTTACAAGCACACGCCTATAATCCGCTTTGAGATACTCCCCCCGCTGGCCGCTATGGCCAAGTACGGTATAACGCCCGGCGAGCTTTACAGTAAACCGGTTACCATGGAGGGCTTGTAATCATGGCCCATGGAGGCCCTGACTGGGGCATAAATTTACCGGTGGCCACCGTCTACGGTGTTGACGACATGGGGGAGCTCGCCGCCAGGCTGGGCTCTATCGTCAACTTCGACCGCCGCGGCAATGTTATGTTCCTGGATGATTTCGAGAGCGGCCTGAACAAGTGGATTATCGTTCTGAGTGGAGGTGGGGGCGATGCTATTGTCACAACCAACGAGCGGGCCAGGAGTGGGGCAGTCTCCTGCAAAATCACCACCGGAGCCGGAGCTGCGGATGATGAGAGGTTGTTTCACTATTTTGCCTATCCGGTCCTGTCCAAAATGGGCAGTGAGCTGTCGCTCACTCTCGAAGCTCCGGACATTGACTACATCATACTCAACCTGACCATCGATGACGGAGTTAATATAAAAAGCGGCGGAATCAAGATTTTGCCGGCAGCGCTCGGGTCGAGTTTGTTGACACTCCAGTATCGTGACGAGACCAACGCCTGGGTGACATTCAGCACAGCTACTATCTTTCCCGATGACCACTTCTTCGTCCCCGCGAAGCTGGTCGTGGACATGGAAAAGAATATGTACGAGCGATTTTTGCTGGCCAATTATGCCTTCGATTTATCAGCCTACCCGATCCACGTTACTGCGGTAAGTCCTACCCCTGGAGTCTCTGTTTTCGTGGTAATAGTCGGTAACGGGGCAGCCGGCAATCATTCGCTTTATATCGATGATGTTATCATCACTCAAAATGAGTCATAAGGAGGAATAAGCATGCCGAATGTTTTAATCTGGGGTTGGGACAAAGCCAACAAGGTCTGGGTTAAGGTCCAGGTTGACGCTGCTGGGAAGCTCAAAATCAAGCCCGGCTGAGGAGCATAGAGATGTCAGTAGCTCAATTATGGGGATGGGACCTGGCCAACAAGGTCTGGATACCTTTACAGGTAGACGCCAATGGTTATGTCAAGGTAGATCTGTCTAACATCAACCTGGACGACCTCGGCGATGTTAGCGTAGCTGCTCCAGGCGATGGTGAGATACTATACTGGAATGATGCCGCTGGTGAGTGGCAAGCCAGAGCAGAGGACATCTTTGTTTGTGCTGACCTTAACGCTTGTGTCCTTAACGCCCTCGGCGACGTTAACGTCCCCGCTCCAGCGGACAGGGAGGGCATCTGCTGGGACGCTGCCAGCAGTAAATGGATTTGTGGCAAAAGCGCCCGCATCCTGACCACCCAGGGAGACATGCTTATCCATGGCGCAGCCGACCTTGAGCGCTTACCAAAGGGGAAAAACAGGTACTTCCTCTGCATGGGTGCATCCGAGCCCGAATGGGTCAAGGGCTTCGAGTTTGCCCCCGACCCCAGGCAATGGCAGCACGAATTGGAGTTCTTCGACTGGACCACTGCCACGTTGGGGTCAGGAGCCGTAGAGGCTCAGGGCTATGGCGTCTTACGGCTCAAGTCTGGAAGGACCGCAGGGGGCAAGGCTAGAGGAAGGGGATTCCTTTGGGGCTGGCAGGAGTTCCATGATCTGGACATCGATTGGTTTGCCTGGCTCATCAACTTTCGTACTTCAGCGAATGGAAAAAAGTGGCTCAAGATGGATGAGGATATTTTTGACGACCCTGTAAGCCAATCCATTGGTTGGAGACTCGACGGGACAGCACTCAAAGGTATTACCCACGACGGTACCAATCTACACGTGGTCGACCTCAGCCTCGCGGTTCCTGACGGCGCTCATATCCGGCTCTTTATGAGATTCCTCCACCTAAACAAAGTGCAGTGGTACGTTGACGGAGACTTGAAGGGGGAGAGCACCGATATACCTACTACCCAGGCACCACATGATGTCTGGCCCATCTTTGCTGTGTCGAACGGCATAGATAGCGCCCACAACAGCATGCAGCTTAATACCCATGACTGGATAAAAGACACCTAAAATGAGTAACTTTACAACTAACGAGCGGCATGCCTTCATAATCGGCTTATTTGAAGCCCTCTGCCCCTGGCCGGCCCACTATAAAGACAACCTGCCCGTCCCCTCCCCTTTGAAGGGAGAGGAGCATTACTACCTGGCCGGCAGAGCATCAGGATTCATCACTTTGATGCTAATTTGCATCGGAATAGCTAAAATAATACAGGAGGTGCTCTTTTGAAATGGACGCCGGATAAAATCACCGCCCTTATCCTGATCATCGGCTGCCTCACCCTCATCTTCACCGGCATGGACAGCGAGGTAAAATCTATACTGACCCTGGGCGCCGGCTGGCTCTTTGGATCTAGCTACTCTGAGAGAAGTACGAAAGGAGGTAAATAGAAATGGACAAGGTCTATACTGTGGATGATATCAGGGAGAGGACCAATATCACCCCCAAGGGACTGATCGTGAAGGAGTATCGTATCACCGCGACGACTGCCTCGGGGGTTGTGTTCACGGTTACCATCTCCGAAGCCGACTTTACCAAGGAAAAGACGGCCAAGATACTGACTGATAAAGCCAATCTCATTGACGGGATAAGGTCTCTCTGAGCTCGAGGCAAGGAATATAATGAGCTTCTTTCGTCGCATACACGAGTTATTCCAGGACCTAGACTATGTCTTTTACCGCGCTGCCATAGAAGTTGAGTCCTGGGGCTGGCCATTCGAGAAACTGGGGCCCCTCCTCCGCAACACGGCTGACGTCGCCCACGACATTGCTCATTTCTTCTGGGAGGTGTATGAGTGGAGCGCAGCTCTCGAGGACAAAATCAGCGATGTCTGGGACAAGGCGACTAAGGCCTGGGACAAGGTTGAGGAGTTCGCCGGCGATATCAATACCCTGATCACCGAGGTATTTAAGTCCATTCCGGGGAAGTTCTCATCCGTCTGGGATAAGATAAACGGCCTGTTCGACGAGCTTTACGACTCCCTGGCTGGCGAGTTCTCATCCTGGTGGGCCAAGATAACCACTCTCTGGGATGAGGTCTACAAGTCCATTCCGGGGAAGTTCTCATCCGTCTGGGACAAGATAAACGGCCTGTTCGACGAGCTTTACGACTCCCTGGCTGGCGAGTTCTCATCCTGGTGGGCCAAGATAACCACTCTCTGGGATGAGGTCTACAAGTCCATTCCGGGGAAGTTCTCATCCGTCTGGGACAAGATAAACGGCCTGTTCGACGAGCTTTACGACTCCCTGGCTGGCGAGTTCTCATCCTGGTGGGCCAAGATAACCACTCTCTGGGATGAGGTCTACAAGTCCATTCCGGGCAAGTTCAGCTCCTTAATCGACCGACTGGATGCTATTCCGGACACTATCAAAGACCTTATCGCCGATGCCGGGGAAGCTATACAGTCCTGGGTAACCGACTGGGTACCCGAGGTTATAGCTGACGCTTTAGCTCCTTTAGCCCCCTCCCTCAACCTGATAAGCACCTGGTTCGATGATATCCAGAATTTCTTTAACGACCCGCTCGAGTGGCTGTGGGCCAGGTTCACAGACTGGTTTTTAGGGAAGGAGAAATAACATGTCAGCTGGAGATAGATTTAAGGGTTGGATAGACGGCATAATCTCGGCGCTTATCGTGAAGCCGTTTAACTCGATGGTGAAACGCTCGCTGAATAAGTACATCGATGACCCCAATCTACCGCCCTCGATGAAAGAGAGCTTGAAAGACTACTTAGCCTCAGAGGACCCCGGGGAGGTTGCAGCCGGCGGACTGCTATCAGTGCTCGGAGGGATCTCGGCTCTCCTTGGGGTTGGCCGCCCGAAAGGACGCTCACTGGAGTATTATGAGGACCGGCTTGAGAAGTCCTACCGGCTGGACCCCATAGCTGTCATTACCGCCTGGCGCAGAGACCCCGCGGCTTATGAGAAATACTTTGCCGACCTCGTAGACCAGGGCTGGAGTGACGACCGGATAAAGGCCCTCAAGTTCGTTACCGAGTTTATGCCCTCGGCCCAGGACCTGGTCAGGTGGGAAGCCAGGGAAGTCTTTGAGCCTGACATGATTGCCAAGTATGGTCTGGATGATGAGTTCAGCGGACTCGACCTGTCTCTGTTCGACAAGATCGGCGTCACCAGAGAGCAGGCCCTTAACTACTGGAGGGCCCACTGGGAGCATGCCTCTTGGAACCAGGTGGTAGAGATGGTTCGCCGAGGGCAAATGACTGAGGCAGATGTCTGGGATTGGTTCCGCCTGGTCGAGATTCCCCCATTCTGGAGAGATAAGCTCATCGCTATTTCCTGGGAGGTACCCACCAGGGTTGACGTCCGGCGTTTCTACGACATGAGGACCATAGACGAGACCCGGCTCCGGGAAATCTACACCGCCCAGGGTTATCACGGCAAGGACCTGGACGATTACGTCCTCTGGACTAAGATATACGTCGACCTCCCCGATTTGCTGGCCAGGTGGAAAAACGGCTGGATTACTCTGGAGGAGGTCCGGGCTCGATTGATTGCCGACGGTATGTCTGCCGGCGCGGCCGACGAGCTCATCCAGACCAAGGTTAAGGCCGTCGAGCCTACCTCCACCACTGAGGGCAAGGAGCTCACCAAGACCGAGATATACAAAGGCGTAAAGCAGGGGGTGATAAGCTACGACGAGGGCCTTGACCTACTCATGGACCTAGACTACACTGCTGATCAGGCTGACTATCTTCTAAACACTAACGTCCAAACACTCACCGGCAGCCCCGGCAACCTTGAGGAGTTTAAGGAAATGACTCAAAAGTACCGCAAAGCCGTCGGATCGGAAAGTCAAGCTCCGACTCAGGAGCTCCGCGAGGCCGCAGCGGAGGTGGTCAAGCTCAAGAAGGACCTCGATATTTTGCAGGCCCGCGTCAAAGAGGAGGAGGCGCAGCTGGTCAACGAGGAGGTCCTCCCCCCTCAAGCCACCGCTAAAAGGGACGAGCTCCGGGTAAGTCTACACCGGGCCGAATCCGCCCTGCAGGCCGCTAAAAGCCACTATGATACCCTGGTAGCCGAGTGGAGGCATGGAGCAAAAGGTGATTGAGAACATAGCCAGGGCAGTCACCAGGCCGGCGGTAACTATCATCTTTGCCGCCGTCATCGCCCAGGTGGTCGTGGAAAAGATAGCGGCTCCGGAGTGGTTTATCGCCCTTGCCGGCGGCGTGGTCCTGTGGTGGTTTGGTGATAGGACCCTCCATCGATGGAGGGAAAACTTGAAGAAAAACTCCGGGGAAAAACTGCCTGGATAAATAGGTTAAAACAATGGAGTACGAGGAGGTTTTTGCCTTATTTAATGTCATCCCCCCACGACAACCGAGGGGGAGCCCGGAGAATAAACTACGCAACGGTCCCATTCAACGGTTCCTGATAGCGAAGAAGCGCTACGAGAGGGAGAAGGGCACACAGTGGGGATACCCTCTAGTTATCATCTTGGGAAACTTTCAGCAGGACAAATGAGGTACCAACAACTTAATCTCCCCTGAATCCCCCCGAAAATCGCCGCTGCCATATTGGCGGTACCCCCCGTACCTGCATGGAAACAGACTGCCCCGACAAATTACCCGCAAAACTCTTTTTACCCCCCTAAAATCGCCTCTCAGAGTGCGTTTGTAGCTGGAAGGAATCACTAAAATCACCCGCTAGCTTTGGAAACCTCCGACCTGGTCTGCGCTATTTCCACCAGGTACACCATTGACACCGAAAGTATACCAGTATATTCTTTAGATGGAAGGAGGCAAGAGGTGAAGAACATTGGGATCGGTCTAAGCCTGGGTTTGATCGGGGGAATACTGTGGTACGCGTCGAAAATTCTTATCCCTCTCTCTCAAATCGGCGATGGTGAGCCATGGCTCTGGGGAGAAATCCTAAAATATGGCAGCTTCTCCCTTATGGTAGCTGGCCCCTTAACCTTCTGGGTCATCTTGCCCATTCTGGAGTGGCGAAAGAGGCGTAAAGGAGGATAGCAGCTAACGATGAGTAAGTCAGTCAAATTAGACGACCAGGTGTATCAGGACCTGGACCAGCTCCGGGAGAAGCGAGAGACCTTCTCCCAGGCGGTACAGAGGCTCCTCAAACTGTGGGGACAGATTGAGGGCCTCGGGCTGCCGGGCCGTGGCCAGCACCTCGATGCGCCGCGATAGTGTTGATAACTTCACGAAGGGGTTGTTGATAACTTGTTGATAACTTTGCCCAAAATGTTGATAACTTTAGGGGGGTCAAGACTTTACAAGTCGCTGGACTTGTCAAGTCTTGACCGTTCAAATCCCGTGTTTGCTGCTGTCACCCCCTACCATTTTACCATGACCATTTTCCGCGCTTTGCGCGCAGCCTCTTTATTACCACCATACTTATATACATACATATTGGTTAAGTTAGGGTATAGAGTACCTGGGGAAGGGAGGGGTTTACTATGACGCCGCTGAAAAATCAAGTTTCCCAGGTTCTTGTCAGGAGTGACTACTGCTATGAGCTGGAGCTCCAGCACCTCGGGAGTTCCACCATTGACCTCTACAAGGAGAGAATCGAGATGTTTTACCGTTGGCTGGCGGAAAGAGAGCCGTCGGCCAGGCTGGCTAAGGTTTTTCTTGCTGAGCTGAGAAGGAAGCGGTACAGCGGCAACACCATACGCGGCTACTACACCGCCCTCAAACCCTACCTGTCCTTCATAGGCATAGAGATCGAGCTCGCGCTAAAGAGGGAAGAAACTCTGCCCGCCTACCATACCAGGGACGATATCCAGCGGATTCTTGATGTAATTAACAGCAGAAATGATAACTGGCGCAAGTTGAAAGACAGGGACCGGCTCATCATCAGGACCCTTACGGATACCGGTGTGAGGAGGGCGGAGCTCCTGGCCATTAAAGCCTCTAATATCAAGGGTGGCTATCTGTTCGTACGAAAGGGAAAGGGTAACAAAGACCGGGTGATTCGCCTCACCAGGAATCTTAGAGGGGAAATGGATACATACATACATACACACAACCTGGCGCCGGCGGACCTACTATTCCCCATGACGCCCCAATGCCTTGACAGCCTGGTAAAAGGCTATGCGCTTAAAGCCGGCTTGGACGATGTTACCCCTCACAAGCTCCGGCATTACTTCGCCACCAGGCTGATAGAGAAGCACGCGGAGCTGAAGAAGGTCCAGCAGCTCATGGGCCATGGAAGTATAGAGACCACAGCTATATATCTGGACGTGCTGCCGCAGCACCTGGACGAGACCATCGCTCTCCTCGAGGAGGACTCAGAAGGAGGTGACCAGACATGACCATCTACAAGGGGCATAAAATAAACGGGGGATCGGGAGCACAGGTTGTGCTCCGCAATGGGCGCCCGTTATCTCCCAGGGCGAGCCAGAGGCTCCGCTGCCACTCGCCCGATGGCTTCAACTGGGGATACCAGGGCAGCGGGCCGGCGCAGTTGGCGCTCGCGTTGCTCTACAACGTTACCCAGGATAAGGTTATGGCGCTGCGTTACTATCAGGACTTCAAAAGGGACCGGGTGAGTTTATGGAGAGACTCTTGGACAGTAACCGACTCTGATATACGGGCCTGGCTGTTCAGGCAAGAGGGGGTGAACGATGGTACTAGAAAAGCTAAAACCTTGGCCTGAAATACTGAAATTCGCCAATGACCAGGGCCTCTCGATCGAGGAGGATGAGGATTACGTCTACCTGAAGCATGGCAAGGAGACACTGGCAGTATGGTATGCAGAGGCGGTAGACATTGGGGAGATAAGGTTAACGGCTTTAAGGTGGGCGGTTGTCTATAAAGAGAAGGGAAACAAGCTGCAGGTGCCAATGCTTCTAAACTCACCGCGCCCAGAAATGAATCAGGATAAGACAATATGAGTCGGCGCCAGGCAATACTCATGACGTTGGCAACGCTAGCTGTCGCCTACGGGGTACTTCGCTTGTTCAAGTGGATGGCAGAGAATTTATAAGGAGGTGACCAGTGAAAGTCGAGATACTAATACCCGATATTACCAGGCTGGCTACCAAGACCAGGTATGACGAGAATGGACTTTTGACCTCAATTCAGTTTGAGGCCAAAATCCCTCCGGGCAGCATCGCCCGGATCCTCAACCTGGCCCGCCAGGGAGCCCCCATAATGGTTTCCATTTCATCGCCGCAAGCCCTTATGGATTTGACCGTTTCCGAATACACCCCCGCCGAAGAAGGCCAGACAACCCTGGCAGAGGAAACCTTCAGGGAGTCGGCAAAATGAATCAGACCATAAATGAAGCATTAGAGAAAGCTCGTAATGAGGCGATAGCCCAGACAGTGGAAGCCTTCGATAAGGAATTAACCCTGGCAGAGGAAGCCTACAATGAGGCGATAACCCAGGCTCGGGAAACCCTCGATAAAGAAAGTCTGCGCGTACTGAAAGCCTACAAGGCGGCGAGAGCTGATATAGAGAGAATCTACAATGAGGAGGTAAACAGTGAAGCTACGCAAAGTTGACCCACACAGTATCAAGGTGCCCGAGGTAAGGGTAACCGCTCAGTTTGATGAGGACCTTTATCAGCAATTCAAAGAGTCCATAAAAGCGGTCGGTCAGATCACCCCCCCTATTTGCTACGAAGTCGACGGGGAGGTGATTCTTTGCGACGGCCTTCACCGGCTACAGGAGGCGATCGATAGCGGGGAGTCTACCATCAACGTAGTAGTGATCCCGGGGGACATGATAGACGTCCTCACCAAAAACATATTCATTGATCATCTCCGCGGCAAAACTCCCGTGGCTCAGATGGTCAAGGTGATTAAAACACTCGACCAGGAATATAACCTTGACTCTGACCAAATCCGTGAAAAGACCGGGCTTACCAGGGACTATATCGAAAAGTTGATCAGGATCTCCGGAGCAAGCCCGGTGGTACAGGAGGCGTTGGACCAGGGGGTTATTGGCATTGGCCACGCTTTTGAGTTAAGCCGTCTACCGTATGCAATTCAGCAGGAGGAGATAATTGCTAAGCACCAGGTGTGGCGCTTCACCGTTAATGAGCTGCATGGCCAGATCGACGCGGTGTTAAGGGAGCTCGAGCTGCTCAAGCAGGAGCCGGCGGCAGCGCCCCCCACCGAAATCCGGCAGCCGGTCAAATATCGCTGTGAGGGCTGCCATGAGGAAATTGAGCCCCGATTCTTGAGGCCCGTAATGCTCTGCCCGACTTGCTTTGGTGAGGTCTGGCGACTCGGCAAGGCTCGGCCGGAGCCCAAAGAGGAGGTTGTCGAAAACGGGGGGGGGGGCTAAACAATTTGGCTTCCGATTTG
>Ga0307428_1001257_pt1 | contig 13159 bp, 13 predicted proteins | sample SalMarWE160240MG_FD_202161 | JGI IMG/M metagenome (GOLD analysis project Ga0307428, IMG submission 202161) | Salt marsh sediment microbial communities from the Plum Island Ecosystem LTER, Massachusetts, United States - WE1603-240 | ecosystem: Environmental > Aquatic > Marine > Intertidal zone >...
TGAGGCAGGAGGGTTCAATGGCTCGGATTTGCAGCTGTGGTCAAGGGTTACGCTCGGTGATGGAGGAGTGGGGGTGTCTGCACTGTGGCAGCCAGTGTTGCGCCTCGTGTGGGTATGCTCCCGAGGGTACCGCCTATTGCGCCGAATGTGCCCAGAGCCTCTTTCATGTGTACACACGGCAGACGGTGGTGACCCGGCCCAAGCGTATCTCGGCTTGGTGGGAGGCAGCAGCAGTGCAACCGGTGCCGCAGCGCACCGAGGCTGCCGGCGTGGACCGTCCCCCGTCGTCCTCGTGACAAACCCGTCCGCAACGCCATAGAAGCCTTGCGCGCAGGGGGGAGTATCTCCGTCAGCGGGTAAAGCCCGCGATGATCCTCACCTCCTCAAGAGCCTTCCTTTTCTCCATCTCGTCGGAGTACCCCCCGTTATCGAACGCGATTCACGCCGGAGGCGTAGACGACACCAGCACCCGTGCCGGAAGAGATTCCCCGGAGACGACGATGTTCACACCCTCGAGCGTCCATCCGAAAGTCATGCGGGAAAAGATCCGGACCGGCGAGTGGCAAAGTCCCACAGCCGGGTGCTCGGTCGGCTATGTGCAGGCCAACCTCGTCGTCCTGCCCCAGGCGCTCGCGTACGAGTTCCTTCTCTTTTGTCACCGGAATCCCAAGCCCTGCCCGTTGCTCGAGGTCACGGATGCCGGAGACCCGGAGCCCAGGACCGCTGCTCCCGGCGCAGACCTTCGAGTTGCCGTTCCGAAGTACCACGTGTACCGAGGCGGCGCGCTGGAGCAGGAGACGACCAATCTTCTAGAGGTCTGGCGGGAAGATCTGGTGGGGTTCCTGTTGGGTTGCAGTTTCACTTTCGATGTCGCGTTGCAGCGGGCCGGCGTTCCCGTCCGGCATCTTGAAGAGGGGAAGAACGTTTCGATGTACATCACCAATCGGCCCTGCCGGCCGTCCGGGAGTTTCGCCGGACCGTTGGTCGTCTCCATGCGTCCGATCCCAGCCGCGCTCATCCCGCGAGCGGTCGAGGTGACGGCTCGCTTTCCCTTGGCTCATGGGGCCCCGGTACATGTGGGCGAACCTGAGGCGATCGGCATTTCCGACCTGAGCCGACCTCACTTCGGTGATGCGGTTTCGATCCGTTCAGGCGAGGCGCCGGTCTTCTGGGCCTGTGGCGTTACGCCGCAGGCCGTCGCCATGCATGCGAAGCCGGAACTCATGATCACCCACGCCCCCGGCCACATGTTCATTACCGATCTTTCTGAGGAAGAATTAGCCCATTCTCCGATGTAAGCCACTGGGGTTTGGCAAGCGCTGCGGTGCCCTTCACCCGGAGAACCTCTCCGCAACGAGGAGCCTCTACGGCGTTCATCCCGGCAAGCTTGTTCTGGACGATGTCCGTGTCCGTCGGTATACTCTGACAATACGGTGAGCGACTTGTACGGGTTGAGGCCCGGCCCGGTCTATCCTCATAGCGAGGACAAGGGATGACGACGATCGGCGTGGACGTGGGGGGGACCTTTACCGATCTGGTTTTCTTGGACGACGGAAGGCTCCGGACGCGGAAGGTGCTTTCGACGCCTCACGATCCTGCCCGGGGCGTGCTTGAGGGACTTTCTCAGGAGCCCCTGGAAGCGGAGGGATGGCACGTGGTGCACGGCTCCACTGTGGCGACGAACGCGCTCCTCGAGCGAAAGGGGGCGAAGGTCGCCCTGATCACCACGGCAGGATTCGAGGATGTGCTGGAGATCGGGCGCCAGGATCGGGCCCGCCTGTACGATTTCTTTCTTGATCGGGCACCAGTCCTGGTGCCCCACTCTCGTCGCATCGGCGTCCCGGAGCGCGTGGACTGCCGCGGGAAAGTGCTCGAGTCCCTTGCGGATGAAAGCCTCGGCCCCATCTTGGACCGCGTGGCTCGGGACGGTGTCCAGTCCATCGCCATTTGCCTTCTCTTTTCGTATGCCAATCCCAGCCATGAGGCCCGCATCCTTCATCAGGCGTTGCAGCTCGGGGTTCCGGTCTCGGCCTCTCATCGCATTCTCCCCGAGTACCGAGAATACGAGCGGTGCATGGCCACTGTTGTGAACGCATACGTCTCGCCCCTGATGGAACGCTATCTCGGGCGGCTTGAGGCCGAGCTCGGGGAGGGACGTCTCAGGATCATGCAATCCAACGGCGGAAGCATCTCCGTGGCCACCGCCCGACAAGAGGCAGTCCGGACTATTCTGTCGGGTCCGGCGGGGGGCGTTGTGGGTGCCGCGTCCATTGCCAGGGACGCCGGGCTTACGAAAGTGATCACTTTTGATATGGGGGGAACGTCTACCGATGTGTCGCTTGTGGATGGTGATCTTGGCGTCACCACGGAGGCTTCGGTGGGGGACTTGCCCCTTCGGATCCCGATGCTCGACATCCATACGGTGGGGTCGGGCGGCGGATCGTTAGCCTGGGTCGATGAGGGGGGCGCCTTGCGTGTGGGTCCCCAGAGTGCAGGGGCCGATCCTGGACCTGTCTGCTACGGTCGAGGCGACCGGATCACCGTGACGGATGCGCACCTCACGTTGGGACGATTGGAACCGGACCGCTTTCTCGGGGGGGCAATGCGGCTCGATGTAGCGCGAGCCGAGGCGGCTTTGCGGGCCTTCGCCCGCGAGGTCAACATGGACCCGCTGCGACTCGCGGAAGGGATGCTGACGGTGGCCAATGCGACAATGGAAAAGGCCATTCGGGTCATCTCCGTGGAGCGTGGATATGATCCCCGGGAGTTCTGTTTGGTCTCTTTTGGCGGGGCGGGGGGACTGCACGCCTGCGCCCTGGCCCGATCGCTGTCCATCCCCTCGGTGCTGGTTCCACCGCACGCGGGGCTGGTGTCGGCGTACGGGATGTTGGTGGCTGACGTCGTCAAGGACTATGCCAAGACGATCTTGCGTCCGACGGCGAGCACACCGTTCGAGGAGATAGAGGCAGTCGTGAGCCTCCTGAAGGAACACGCGCTGCGTGAGATGAAAGACGAGGGGATCATGGAGGAGGCCATCATCCCGGACGCCTCCCTGGATATGCGCTACCTCGGGCAGTCGTATGAGTTGCACGTTCCTTTCGGACGGGACTTTGTCTCAGGCTTCCACGAGCTGCACGAGAAAAGCTACGGCTACGCGAACCCGAGGCGGGAGACCGAGATTGTGACCGTACGCCTTCGGGTCAGGGGGAAAGGTCAAGGGCCGTCGCTCCCGAAGGTGGAGGTGGGGCCGGCGGATTCGGATACAGCCTGTGTCGGCGAGCGGCAAGTCTTTTTCGGAGATGGCTGGGTCTCGACCCCCATCTTTGCCCGGGAAGCCTTACAGGCTGGCAACCGGATCGTTGGACCGGCCCTCGTGGTGGAGATGAGCGCCGCCACACTGATTGAACCGGGTTGGGAGGGAACGGTGGACGAGCGGGGAAACCTCCTCCTGACCTTGCGGTGCCCATAGGGGGTCCCGGTGAAGCGACAATACGATCCAATCAAGCTGGAGGTCTTCAAGAATCTTTTTGCCTCGGTCGCCGAAGAGATGGGAGTCGCCTTGTGCCGGACCGGACACTCTCCCAATATCAAAGAGCGTCGCGATTACTCGTGCGCGATCTTCGACGGCAAGGGCGATATGATCGCCCAAGCGGCCCATATTCCCGTTCATCTGGGGTCAATGCCGCTCGCCGTCAGGGGCGCGACGGAGGGGAGAAGCGTCCGCCCGGGAGATACCGTGATCCTGAATGATCCGTACCGGGGGGGGACTCATCTCCCTGACATTACCCTCGTCTCTCCGATCTTTGGGGATACAGATCCCTTACCGCTTTTCTTCGTGGCGAACCGGGCCCATCACGCAGACGTGGGAGGGATGGCCCCCGGGTCTATGGCGGTCGCCACGGAGATCTTTCAAGAGGGGATTCGCATCCCCCCGATGATCCTCGTGCAAGAAGGGAGAGTGAACCGGGACGTGTTGGATCTCCTCCTGGCGAATGTCCGAACCCCTGAGGAGCGTGAGGGGGACCTGGAGGCTCAACTGGCGGCCAATGAGACTGGGCGGAGGCGGATTCTAGAGATTGTCGCCCGCTATGGGGCCGAAGAAACGCTGCGCTATATGGAGGAACTCAAAACGTACGCCGAGCGGATGACGAGGGAAGCCATTCGGCGGATTCCGGATGGGTGTTATACCTTTGAAGATTTCCTGGATGATGACGGGATAACCGCCGAGCCCATTCGGATCGCTGCAGCCGTCACCATTGAGGGAGATCAGGCCGTTGTCGATTTTACCGGGACATCCCCGCAGGTGGCGGGTAGTGTGAATGCCGTCTATGCCGTGACGCTGTCTGCGGTCTTCTATGTCTTCCGGTGTCTCGTTGACTTTGACATCCCCTCGAATGCGGGTTGCATGGTTCCCCTCACGGTCATTGCCCCGGAGGGCACGGCGGTCAACGCTAGGGCGCCCGCGCCCGTGGCCGGCGGCAATGTGGAGATGTCTCAGCGGATTGTGGATGTGCTCCTCGGGGCGCTGGCCAAGGCCGTCCCGGATCGTATCCCCGCGGCGAGCGCCGGGACGATGAGCAACCTGATCATTGGAGGCTACGATCCTGAGCGCGGACGAAATTACGCCTATTATGAAACTATCGCCGGAGGGATGGGCGCCCGACCGACGCAAGACGGCATGGATGCGGTACAAACTCATATGACCAATACCCGAAATACACCTATCGAGGCTTTGGAGCATGCCTATCCTGTTCGGGTGCTCCGGTATGAGATCCGCCGCGGGTCGGGGGGAACGGGGAGATATCGAGGCGGCGATGGAATTCGGCGTGATATTGCGCTCCTCACAGACGCCACGGTGGGTCTCCTCTCGGACCGGAGGCGGTTTCAGCCCTATGGACTCCATGGGGGAGAAGCCGGCCAGGCGGGAGAGAGCGTACTGGTGACCCCGGGTGGGGAGAGGCACCTCGGGTCCAAGTTTTATATCCCGGTCCGTGCCGGAGACATTATCAGTATTCGAACCCCAGGAGGCGGCGGGTACGGGGGGCCGGTGGAAACCACCGCATAAGGAGATACAGGGAATGAAGCGACATGAGAAAATGTGGTTGGCCATCTTGGGGTGTCTCCTTGCCATAAGCGTCGGCTGCTCTAAGGAATTTGATCCATCTCCGCGTAGTCCTGGGGTCCCCCGGATTGGCAATCTCCGAGTCGAGCCAAGCGTGGTAGAGCCCGGCGGGCAGACAACCATACGCTTTGATTTTCGAGACCAGGAGGGAGACGTCAGAGACGTGTATCTTGCGCTAAGAAAGGAGGTCAAGGACTTCACCTGGTCGAAGGGGCTGTCGCCGCAAGTGATCAGCCGCGGGGAGTACTTGGGGCTCACGGAGGGGACGATCGAGGCCACGTTCACCGTCAGCGCTGAACGCCCATTGACACCCCTGGGGACCGAAAGGAAAACGTATACAGGACAGCTGGAGCCCAGCCAGCCTGCGCAGGCGGGTAGCACCCGGGTCTATGAGGTGTTTGTGGTCGATGAGAAGGGACACGTGAGCAATTACCTCGAGGCTCGGGTGACCGTGCGGTGATGGGGAGCGCCACGGCCAGTACTCTCAGGATCGGGGAGGCGGCGGATCAGATCTGTCTTGTCTCGCGGGGAATCCCGGGAGGGGATGAGCAGCGGTTGTATCGGGCGGCACGGTACCTCCAGAAGGCGCCGTTGACTTTTCTGGCTGCCTCCCGACTGGCAACCGCCCTCGCGTCGGGGGATGCCGTCCTGCTCCTGACCGGCGCAGGGTCTCCTCCGGAACTCCCTGCCGGGGAAACGGATGGCCCCCTGGGAGTCGCCGTCCTGGCGCGCGCCCTGCATCAGGGCTGGGGGGCTCGGCCCGTTGTGATCTCGGAGGAGAGGAACCTGGGACCGATGCGCGCGGTGTTGGAGGTGACGGGAGTGGAGTGCTCTCTTCTCGCCGTCCCGTGTGGTCAGGACGGGATGGGATATCACCTGCTCGACGAGCTTCGACCAACGGCCCTCATCAGCGTGGAGAAGCTGGGTCCAAATCCGAAGGGCGTCATTCACGATATGCGGGGCCGGGATGTTTCCGCAAGTCACGCTGCGGTCCGGGGGCTGTTCGATGGCGCCAGAGACCGGAACATCCTCACCGCGGCAGTCGGGGATCGGGGCAACGAGGTAGGCTTTGGACTCCTCGGCGATCCTCAGGTGAGGCCCCGGTTTCGCGCGGGGCGGTGTCGATGTCCCTGTCGGGGAAGTATCGCCTGCGATATCCGGACCGATGTGCTCGTCGTGAGTTCGATCTCCAACTGGGGGGCCTACGGCGTCGTGGCCTGTCTGCAGGCTCTGGCCGGTCGTCGTCTATTGCACACTCCGAAGGATGAAGCGGCGATGCTTGAGGCCGCCGTCAAGGCGGGGGCGCGGGATGGGGTAACGCATGCGGTGAGCCTGACGGTAGACGGGACTGATCTGGAAGTCCAGCAGGCGGTGGTGATGCGACTCGACGCGCTTCGGTAAGGGGGGCACGTGCGGTGATGACCGAACTCAGGAAAGATCCGGTCACCAATCGGTGGGTGATCATCTCCGCGGGGCGAGCGAAGCGCCCCTCCGACTTCAGCTCGAAACCCCCTCCTCGACCATCGGGCGTCTGTCCCTTTTGCCCCGGAAATGAGGAGACGACCCCACCAGAGGTCATGGCCTATCGGAATGACGGCGAACCGCCCAACACCCCGGGATGGCACGTCAGGGTCGTCGCCAACAAGTTCCCTGCTCTCATGGGGACGGGAGATCTCAGCCGGCAGAGCGAAGGCATATACGACAAGATGCAGGGTGTCGGGGTGCACGAGGTGATTATCGAGAGTCCCCACCACGATCAGACCCTCGGTACGATGCCGCCGCAGCAGGTCGAGAAGGTTCTATCGGCCTTTCGTGAGCGCATCCTCGACCTCAAGCAAGATCCCCGATTGCAGTACGTCTTGATCTTCAAGAACCACGGGGAAGCCGCAGGGGCTTCACTGGAACACCCCCATTCCCAGTTGATTGCGACTCCCATTATCCCCAAGCGGGTGCGGGAGGAAGCGGAGGGAGCCCGGCAGTACTACGACGCGAAACGGAGGTGCGTCTACTGCGACATCATCCGAGAGGAACTCACGCAGACAAAACGTGTGATCTCGATGAACGATCATTTCGTGGCCATGGCGCCATTCGCCTCCCGATTTCCCTTTGAGACCTGGATTGTCCCGCGGACGCACTATGCCGCGTTTGAGGAGACCCCCACGGAGAAATACGCGAGCCTTGCTCGGATGGTTCAAGAGACCTTCCAACGTATTGAGCGGGTCCTGTCGGACCCGCCCTATAACGTGGTGATTCACAACGCGCCCTTTGGGGAGGATGATCGTCTCCACTACCACTGGCGCTTGGAGATTACGCCGCGGCTGATTCGGCTGGCCGGCTTCGAGTGGGGGACTGGCTTTTACATCAACCCCACTCCCCCTGAAGAAGCGGCTCAGCACCTGCGGGATGCGGGGGCTTCGGAATCTCGGCCCGCGTCAGATCCTGCCGATGAAACGAGCAAGGGATAGGCGTCTGCCTAATTCGTGGGCATGGAGAGGAGGTGGGAGAAAGAGTCGGGGAGGCTCTTGGTGCCCTAATCTCATGAAGTTCCGGATGCTGGGACGTCCGGAGAATGATGGCATAGGCTTTGCTCCCCTAATGTTGGGTGGCGGTTGAGGCTGAGAAGGGGGAGAGCGCCTCCGCCTGTCGAAGGTAGTCCGATTTCAGAAAATTGGGGAGTGGTGGACGATGAAGAAGATCGAAGCGATCATCAAGCCGTTCAAGTTGGACGAGGTGAAGAATGCTCTGGCGGAGATCGGCGTGCAGGGACTGACAATTAGTGAGGTGAAGGGGTTCGGTCGTCAAAAGGGCCACACCGAGCTCTACCGGGGGGCGGAGTATACCATAGATTTTCTTCCCAAGGTGAAAATCGAGGTCGTCGTTGCCGATGCGAAGTGTGATCAGGTGGTGGACACGATCCAGGCGGCGGCGAAGACGGGACGGATCGGTGACGGAAAGATCTTCATCGTCTCGGTCCATGAAGCCGTGCGGATTCGAACGGGGGAACGAGGGGAAGAAGCACTCTAAGTTCATGGTGCAGGGTTCATGGACGGGGGGCATCCGCATCTCGTGATGAACTCCTAACCCTGAACCCTCAACTCTCAACTCTGAACCGTGTAACGGGGGAGGTGGGGATGACATCCAAAGAAGTGATCAAATTTGGCCGCGACAACGGGGCCAGGATGGTCGATCTCAAGTTCATGGATTTCCCGGGCATGTGGCAGCACTTTACCGTCCCCGTCCACCATCTCGACGAGGCGTTGTTCGAAGAGGGGGTGGGCTTTGATGGCTCCAGCATCCGGGGCTGGCAGGCGATCCATGCCTCGGACATGGTCGTGTTGCCGGATCCCGCCACGGCCGTGATGGACCCCTTCACGGCCGCGCCCACGCTCAGCATGATCTGCAACATCCTCGACCCGATCACCCGGGAGCAGTACACGCGCGATCCCCGCAGCGTCGCCCAGAAGGCCGAGGCCTACCTGCGGGCCACCGGCCTCGCGGACACGGCCTACTTCGGCCCCGAGGCGGAGTTCTTCATCTTCGACGACGTCCGGTTCGACTATCAGCCCCAGTGCGGCTACCACTATATCGACTCCGTGGAAGGGCAGTGGAACATGGGCACGGCGGAAGGCCCCAACCTCGGCTACAAGGCCCGCTACAAGGAGGGGTACTTCCCGGTGGCCCCGACGGACCACTACATGGATCTGCGGACGGAGATGGTGCTGACGCTGGAGCAGCTCGGGGTCAAGGTGGAGGCCCAACACCACGAGGTGGCCACCGGCGGGCAGGCGGAGATCGACATGCGCTTTGCCCCCCTCACCCAGATGGCCGACCATCTCATGACGTACAAGTACGTGATCAAGAACGTGGCCTGGCGGCACGGCAAGACCGTGACCTTCATGCCGAAGCCGCTCTTCGGCGACAACGGCTCGGGCATGCACGTGCACCAGAGCCTGTGGAAGGGCGGCCAGCCGCTCTTCGCCGGCCACGCCTACGCCGGGCTGTCGGATCTCGCCCTCCACTACATCGGCGGCATCCTCGCCCATGCCCCGGCGCTGTGCGCCTTCGTGGCGCCCACGACGAATTCATATAAGCGCCTGGTCCCAGGCTTTGAGGCCCCCGTGAACCTGGCCTACTCCAGCCGGAACCGCTCGGCCGCCATCCGGATCCCCATGTACAGCCCCTCCCCCAAGGCGAAGCGAATCGAGGTCCGCTTCCCCGACAATACCTGTAACGGCTACTTCGCCTTTGCCGCTATGCTCATGGCCGGCCTCGACGGGATCCAGAACAAGCTCGATCCCGGCGCCCCCCTGGACAAGGATATCTACGAGCTGCCCCCGGAGGAGCTGGCGGAGGTCCCGGCGGTCCCCGGCTCCTTAGACGCGGCCCTCACGGCGCTGGAGGCCGATCACGAGTTTCTCCTCAAAGGGGATGTCTTCACCGAGGACGTCATCGCGACCTGGCTGTGGTACAAGCGGACGAAAGAGGTGGATCCCGTCCGGCTCCGGCCCCATCCGTATGAGTTTGTGTTGTACTTCGATCTGTAGCTGATCGCCATGTCCTCTGCGGGCCCCGCGGATTCGCGGGGCCCTTTCACTTTGTGGCCCCATTTCCCTCATCGGCAGGAAGGGAGTTGACCTTGTCAGGGCCCCCAAGTAATGTGCGGAACATGGGGACGCGGATCCTCGATTTTCGGTTTGGGCTGATGGATCTCGATGGCGTCATCTTCAACGCCGGGATCCTCTACCGGCGGGAGTTCGGTCGGTTTCTGCAGGCACGGTACAATATTTCAGCGAAAGAGGGGCTTCTCTTCTACCAGGCTCATGAAGCACTCCCCTTAGAAGACAAGTTCGATCGTCTCCTCGCCCAGCACGGCCGTCCACCAAGAGAGGGAGCGGAGGCAGTTGCCGCATTCCGAGCGTCTGTGGCGGCATCGCGGCCGGTAGTGTCAGAAGGGGCGCGGGAGCTCTTGGAGTTCCTCGTTGCTCGAGAGGCGCAGCTGTTTGCCCTGTCTAGTACGGAGTCCCGCATCGCCAATAGCAGGATGGAAGAGACGGAGCTGCGGAGTTTCTTTGGGCGCGTCATTGGCACTGAGCATAGTCCGGCGACGCGCGGGCAGATCGCACTGTGTGCAGAGGCGATCGGGCTGCCGCTCGAGGCCTTTGCGGCGCAGGGGTTCGTTCTCGGCAGCAACCCCGAAGATGTGGCCACGGCCGGGGAGCTCGGGTTCTATAGTATCGGCATCGCTCATGTGTTTCCCGAGGCTGCGCTCAAAGCGCACGGGGCCCATGAGGTATACTGGCATGTCGCCCATCTGTCCCTACACCTCCGCCATGGTTAGAATGGCTGGCGGGAAACAGGGGACGGGAGACCCAGACCCTTTCGTCAGGAAAGGTTCAGGCGGTCCGGAGGCAGGAAAACGGCTGGCTGGTGAGACCGAGGAGGACTTGGAACGATCGGGGAACCGCTTCGGTCTTTGTGAGGAAGCAACGGATGTACAAGGCCGTTGCCCTTTTATTGCCTTCGATGATCGTCCAGGTTTTTCCGCCGGGGCGCCCCATCACGATGAGTTGAGACTGGATCTCGGCACCCTTCAGCCGGTCGCGGGTCTCGCGAACATGGGTGATCACTGCACGGGCCTCTTGAGCCCAGCGGCCCCGTGCCTTGAGGGGGACGGTTTCCCTGGCGACCACCGCCGCCACCACCGGCAGGCGGCCGGTGTCGCAGGAGAGCAGAGTCCAGGTCGGATAGTTGATGACCCGCAGCCTTCGAAATTCATGAGACGTGATCACAGCCCGCCACCACTGCGTACCCCGGGGAAGGATTCCCCATGTGTCTTTTCGGTACGAGTGCAACACCTCCCGACGTAAAAGATTTTCTCGCCGGCTGGTGAGATTCGGCCTCTCAACCGCACGGAGGGGAATGCGGACACGTTTCAGGGCCTTCACGACCCGGGGACGAAACCGGGGAGAGGAAAGCTCTGCTTTGAGCCAGCAAGCGACAACGAGATCGGCACTCACCTGTTCCACGAAAGTCATGGACCGGCTCGGACCTCATCTTTTGGCGCGATTCGGTTTGTCCGTCCTGCTCACCCGCGGCGAGGCTTCGCTGGTCGCATCTCGATGCGAGTGGTCATCGTCCGAGACGGGAATTTTAGCAAGCTCATCACCATTTCGGCGATGTGTTCCGGGAGAATGGCCCATCCCTTTTTCCCACTGGAAAAGTCCGTCTCGACGCTCCCCGGCATGATGTGGCTGACCCGGATGTCATCGTTCCGGACCTCCTGGAACAGCGCTTCGCTGAACCCGAGGAGGCCGAACTTCGATGCGTTGTAGGCGGCCATCATGGGGTGGGCGTTCGCCCCCGCCAGAGAGCCGATATTGATGATATAGCCGCCTCCCCGGGATCGCATGTGCGGAATGGCCTCGTGGCAGCAGTAAAAGACACCGGTCAGATTCGTGCTGATGATCTCTTCCCACTTCTCAGGTGTGAGGTCGGCGACCGACGCGCTGTGGGAAACGCCGGCGTTATTAATCAGGATATCGAGTCCTCCGAACTCGCGAACGGCGAAGTCAATCAATCGCTGGACCTGCCGGTACTCACGAATGTCGCAGGCGATTCCCGCCACCTTCCCCTTTCTTCGTTGGCGACACTCCGCCAACGTCCGTTCGACATCCGGCTGACGGCGGGAACAAATGACGGCCGAGACCCCCTCATTGATCAACGCCTCGGCGATGGCGCGGCCGATTCCCCGCGTGCTGCCCGTGATCACCGCCACCTTGCCCCGTAACGACACGATTCCACCTCTCGATGACCCGCTCGGGTCAGTTCACAGTTCTCGGTTCATGGTTCACTGTCTAGGGTATTGGATATTAGGTACGTGTCATCGGTCATCTGTCAACAGTAACCGTGAACAGGACATGAGACACCTGCTACTATACCGGGTTTCCTCGGCGTTGCCAATGGGAGGAGGTTCACTGAGCGGTTTGCGGCGGGGATGGAAGTGGACATTATGGCAAATCGAGATGACATTCTGGCATGGTTCGTATCGTCAGAGGAAGAGGCGAGGGATGTTATTGGAGCGGGGGGCTGAATCGGGAAGAATCCGACGATAGAAGTGTCTGGCCGCACGATCGATCGACGATGGCCCCGATGAGAGCAGTCTCCGATGGCTTGGGATCGAGGAACTGCACGCCCATGCCTTCAGCGGCACTTGGTTCTATCGCCTCATTCCGCATCCACACCACTCGCGCAAGCACCGAAAAGGTATGGGACAGGTTTGGCAGGGTGAACGTCAGGGAGACCTGTGACTCCAGCGGGACCGGCTGGGGTGTTGATATAAACATTCCCCCCCGGCTGAGGTTCAGACAGGTCCCGTGGCCCGCCGTCCCGGCCTGGATGTATTCTACGGGGAACTGAACTGGGGCCCTAGTGTGGGACTGCCGTTCGGCGCGATATACCCATTGGCGGACTACGTGTGGATCAACCGGCTCCTGGAAGGCCAATCCATGAGGTACCATAATCCCCCCGGAGGTCGGTATGCCACGCTCGGCCCACACCACATGAGCGCGCAGGAGATCTCCATCGCCGATCTGGATTAAGACGGGCATCCCAAGCGGGAGGGCTTCGGCGAGGAGGATTTCGAGCCCCCCGGCGCTTACGGACCGGGTCTTTCCGACGAGCCCCTTAGGACGCCCCCCCCCGGGAGTCGTGCATTGGATAGGGAGGTAGGCCTCAAAACGTGCATCGGCACCGTCCTCTGTGTGGAGCGCCATGCGTCACCTCCTTTGCGATGTATGGATGTATGGGGCAAGGAGCGTGCCAATCCGACCCTCCTTTACAATCAGTCTTGAGTGTGTTACGCATACCTCATGAAAAAGGTGGACGCGATCATCAAACCCCTGAAGTTGGATGAGGTCAGGGACGCTCTCGCCGCGATTGGGATCGAAGGGATGACGGTGAGTGAGGTGCGTGGCCACGGACGGCAGAAGGGGCATTCCGAGCTTTACCGGGGTGCGGAGTACGTGGTGGGCTATATCC